>Ga0308157_10000102_pt1 | contig 351443 bp, 327 predicted proteins | sample PhyBR1_FD_201035 | JGI IMG/M metagenome (GOLD analysis project Ga0308157, IMG submission 201035) | Phyllosphere microbial communities from UC Gill Tract Community Farm, Albany, California, United States - DLSLB.R1 | ecosystem: Host-associated > Plants > Phyllosphere > Unclassified | place...
AAATTCCCTCCCGAACATTAAAAATCAAAATAATGCAGGGAGAAGACGATTTAAGAGGTTTAGCCAAAATAATGGCTTTTATGAGGGCTGTGAGTATCCTTTTGGTACTGATGCACCTTTATTGGTTCTGTTACGGTTTCTTTATAGAACGTGGCTGGACGTTAGAACTCATCAACAAAATATTAGGCAACTTTCAGCGTACAGCCGGACTGTTCTCACACACCCTATATACCAAATTATTCGCTTTGGTATTGCTGGCTTTGAGCTGTTTGGGTACTAAGGGAGTTAAAGACGAAAAGATAACCTGGTCTAAAATCTATGTGGCTTTAGTGATTGGCGTTATTCTGTTTTTCCTGAATTTTCCTTTACTAAAGCTGTCGTTAAACACCGCTACAATACTGTATGTTCTTACCACAGGTTCAGGCTATATCGCTTTAATGGTAGCCGGAGTTTGGATGAGCCGTTTGCTGCGCAACAACCTGATGGACGATGTATTCAACAACGAGAACGAAAGTTTTCAGCAGGAAACTCGTTTAATGGAAAACGAATATTCTGTCAATCTCCCCACGAAGTTTTATTACAAAGGAAAGTGGAACAATGGCTGGATTAACATAGTCAATCCTTTTCGAGCCTCGATTGTGTTGGGTACTCCTGGTTCAGGAAAATCTTATGCAATCGTAAACAATTACATCAAGCAGCAGATTGAGAAAGGCTTCTCAATGTACATCTACGATTTCAAGTTTGACGACCTATCTACCATTGCATACAACCATTTATTGAAGCATCGGGATAAATACAAAGTTCAGCCGAAATTTTATGTGATAAATTTTGACGACCCACGCAAGAGCCACCGTTGCAATCCACTCAATCCCGACTTTATGACGGATATTTCGGATGCCTACGAAGCCGCATATACCATAATGCTTAACCTCAACCGGTCGTGGATACAGAAGCAAGGCGATTTTTTCGTGGAAAGCCCAATTATCCTATTAGCTGCCATTATTTGGTATCTGAAAATCTATGAGGACGGCAAATATTGTACATTCCCACACGCCATTGAATTGCTTAACAAAAAGTATTCGGACGTATTTACAATTTTAACTTCCTATCCCGATTTGGAAAACTACTTATCTCCATTTATGGATGCGTGGCAAGGCGGCGCACAAGACCAATTACAGGGACAGATTGCATCGGCAAAAATTCCATTGTCAAGAATGATTAGCCCGCAATTGTATTGGGTAATGACCGGGGATGATTTTACGCTCGACATCAACAATCCCAAAGAACCTAAAATTTTGTGTGTAGGTAACAATCCCGACCGCCAAAATATCTACTCCGCAGCATTGGGTTTATACAATTCGAGAATTGTAAAGCTCATCAACAAAAAAGGGCAATTAAAGAGTTCGGTTATCATAGATGAGTTGCCCACGATTTATTTTAGGGGACTGGACAACCTCATCGCAACGGCGAGAAGTAATAAGGTAGCAGTATGTTTGGGCTTTCAGGATTTTTCGCAATTAACAAGGGATTACGGCGACAAAGAGAGCAAGGTAATTCAGAATACGGTAGGTAATATTTTCAGTGGTCAGGTGGTTGGCGAAACAGCAAAAAGCCTTTCAGAACGCTTCGGCAAAGTATTGCAGAAACGCCAAAGTATGACGATTAACCGCAACGATAAATCTACCTCTATTTCCACACAGTTAGACAGCCTTATTCCGGCTTCTAAAATTTCAACGCTTACACAAGGTATGTTCGTGGGTTCTGTATCGGACAACTTTGATGAGCGCATTGAGCAAAAAATCTTCCACGCTGAAATTGTAGTTGATAATGAAAAGGTCACTTCCGAAACCAAAGCCTATCAAAAGATACCAGAAATTCTATCCTTTATTAATGAACATGGAGAAGATAGAATGAAACAAAAAATTGAAAGCAATTACCGTCAGATAAAATCAGATATTCTGCGTATTGTTGAAAGCGAAATGGAACGTATTAACAATGACCCGAACTTACAGCATTTGGTGCACCAGGGATAAAGAAAGGGAGACTATTAAGCTTCCCTTTCTTTATTATATTATAAAACCCCACGTGGGAAGTGAATACCTTTTGTCCGTACAATATTCTCCGAATTGTTTGGCGTTTCTTTCTGCTTTTCTACCTGCTCCGCAGGCTCTTCTTTAGTTTCCGGCGTAATGGATAATTGTATCTTTCGCTCAACGGTAGCTAGTTCCGTTTTAAGTTCGCTCAATCTGCTTTCTTTAGACCACGTACCGTTTACCACTTCCTGAAGAATGGGCAGGTCTTTTTGTATCTCCGCAATTTTCTTTTGCTCCTGCTCGATATAGCCGGGCAATTTCTCCAGTGCGTTAAGGAAGTTCATAGCCGCCAGTTTTTCATCTTTGGCAATTAGACCGTTATTGTAGGAATATTTAATATTGCCCTCGCCCTGCACTAAAAAGCGGTTTACCCTTATATCCACACCCTCTTTTTCGGATATTTCTGTTTTTACCAACAGCGTAAATCCGTACAGGCTTCCTATTTCTTCATACTGACCTCCGGTGCGGGCTTTGTCCGCAAGCTGGTTGAGCTTTGCACCGATTTGTTTCATATCCCCATTGGGCGGTAAACCGACCAACTGCACAGGATTTGCGATTGTGCCGTCCGAATGTTTTTGTATGCGTTGCTGTAAATTTCCCCAATCGAGGCTCATTCGGTTTAAGCGTGATTGCGTACTATCCAACAATTCCGTATAGTCTTGCAGCTTGTATTTGGCACTGAACTTAGAACGGTTGAACGCCTGCTTTTCGCTTTCCAAACCTGCAATTTGTTTTTCCAATTTGGCTTTATCCAACAGGTCTGTATTTCCTGATAGGATAGCCACGTATTCCGAAAAGTTCATTCCCGATTTTTCATCCATACTGCCCTCGTCAATGGTACGTTTGCCGAGGTTATTGTTTTTCAACTGGTCTATAAAAAGTTGTTTGTTGTACAACAGGTTGAACTTATAACTATCCAATGACTTTTCAACGGCGTAGATGATTACATCTACTTTGTTGTTGGCAAAGAACTTGGCAATCTCATTGCCTTTGCGGATTGCCCGACCGTCCCTTTGGGCAAGGTCGCTCGGTCGCCACGGCGTATCTAAATGATGAATGGCAACGGCTCTTTTCTGTGCGTTTACGCCCGTTCCCAACATACTTGTAGAACCGAACAGCACACGGATTTTACCCTCGTTCATTCCTTTGATAAGTTCCTTACGTTGCTTATCATTTTTGCCCTCCTGTATAAAACGGATTTCGTTTGCAGGTATGCCGTGGTCTTCCACGAGCTTGCGTTTGATTTCGGAGTACACATTCCATTCGCCCGGCTTGTATGTTCCCAAATCGGAGAAAACGAATTGCGTTCCTTTCTGTGCGTTGTATTGATTGTAATACTTAGCAATATTTGCCGCACAATGCGAAGCCTTGTTATCGGGATGGTCTTCGTACCTGCCGCTTACCATTCGCATATCGAGCGACATCTTACGGGCGTAGTCCGTAGCGATGAGCATCTTTGCTTTTTCTTCGCTCGCACTTAGCTTTGGTCTGCCCAACAGTTCTGCATTTCCTGTTTTGGCAAACTCCATTAGCTTTTTAATAAACTCTTCCTGGTCGGGAGTGGGCGGTATGTTATACAATACCTCGTTTTTATTAGGACGGTCAATGCCTATATCTTTCGCTGTTCGGTAATCTGTAATTTCCGAGTAGAATTGCGCCAGCTCCGGCACTTTGATAAAGTAGCGGAAACGCTCTTTTGCCACAATGTTGTTAGCAACCGAAAATTCATAATCAGTTGTTTTCCTTGCATAGATAGCCGCCCACGCATCAAAAGAATGAATGCCCTGTTTTTCCAATGCCTGTGGTCGCAGGTATTTGAACAGCAGGTACAGTTCCGTTAGTGAGTTGCTGATGGTAGTCCCTGAAAGAAAGGTCGCTCCCATATCCGCATTTGTGCGTTCCTGAATAGTACGGATAGCAAAGAGCAGGTTCAATGCCTTTTGGCTGCCGTCCACATTGCCCAATCCCGCAACCCTTGTATGCCTTGTATTGAACATCAAGTTTTTAAATTGGTGGCTTTCGTCCACAAACAAATGGTCGATGCCCATCATCTTAAAATCCACCACATCATCTTTGCGGTTCTCAATATCGTGTTGCAGGGTTTTGAGTTTTACTTCGAGATTTTCTTTCCGCTTGATTACTCCGGCAAGCATCCCTCTGGTCACTTCCTTGCCTTGCGATTGCAGGGCATCGAGGTTACGCTCTACGCTGTCTAATTCTATTTGGAGTATTTCTTTTTGAATTTCGGGCGATTGCGGTATCATTCCGAATTGGTCGTGTGTCAGTATCACACAATCCCAATCGTTGTTTTTAATGTCGCCAAAAATCCGCAGGCGTTTTTGGGGCGTAAAATCTTCCTTTCCCGGAAACAGGATTTTTGCGTGTGGGTAAGCAGTACGGTAGGCTTCAGCAATTTCGTGAACATTGCTTTTCAGCCCAATAATCATAGGCTTATGGGCTAACCCCAAACGCTTCATTTCCTGTGCAGCCGTACACATCACCAACGTTTTTCCTGCACCTACTTCGTGGTCGCAGATAGCACCGTTGTTCAGCTTTATCATCCAAACGGTGTCCTTTTGGCTTGAATACAGGTCTTCAATGCCCAATGCCTTACGGTCTAATCCCGGAAAGTCCTGATGGCTGCCGTCATAGTTCGGACGGACGAAGCAGTTAAACGTATCGTTATATTGGTCGGTCAGCCTGTTTTTAAACTCATCGTTTTGGGCGTGAAGCCAATCGGTAAAGGCAGTACGGATTTCATCAATCTTGGTGTTCGCCATTTGTATGGCTTCCATATCCCGTACCTTGACCTCTTGGTCGCCAATCATCACTTTTTTGGTAATATCAGGCGTGGTATTGACAAGGGCGTGTTTGAGCAGGGCAATCCCGTCAAACGTCCGGCTTTCGGCTTTGACGGCATATTTCTCCCAAATGTGCATATTCCCCTGATGGCACTTTACGGAAAAGTCATCGGAGCTTTCGGAATAATGAACGAGTACATCTGCATCGAACAGGTGTGAAGCAAAACGGGCGTAAATGCCTGTGGGTATCCAGCGTTCGCCCAAATTAAAATCGAGTTCCTCAAACTCAATTCGTCTTGGGCGGGCTTCTTCCAAAACGGTAAGGCTTGCTTTGGCTTCGGTATCATCGGGATTGCGTTCGAGGTAGGTTCGTACCTCTTCGGCTTTCTCCACTACGTTGCCAGCAATCCAGCGTTCCGATATTTCATATTCCCTTTGTAAAGGATTGTAGAAAATACGACCGTGTAAAGCTGCTTTCAAAGCATCATCGGTCATACCGCTGATTTCGGACATATAGCCCAAATCCACGCTTCCGTATTTGTTCAGCGAAGCCGCTAATGCTTCTTCGGGATTGTCTGTTGCTATGGTTGCGGTAGAAAAACTTACAGGTCGGCTGAATATATCCGCTTTGTGTGTTACACCACCAACAACACGCTCCAAATAAGGGATTTCCTTACCGGAACTATCCGTTTTAATGAGTTTGATATTATCGGAACTGTTGAGGTTACCGTATCTTTTAACAAAGGCATCGTATAAACGGTTAAGATTTTCCCTTTCTTCCTTGTATTCAGTCTGATGCTGTGCCTCTTTGGTGTAAAGCTCTTGGTAAACATCACGCACCACGATATACGCTTCGGCTCTTGCTTTCTGTGAGGTCGGTAACTGCAAGGGGTGGAATACTGCCGTACCGTCTGATGTATCTACATCTTGCAGATAACCCACCCAACCATTATCCACCACAAGGCAATCGTTACGGTGGAACGATTGCAGTTTACCACTATACGGAGCAGGTTCGAGAATAGTATCGGGAATGGCTGGCTTGTCAGCTTGGCCATTCCCGTTGATACCTGAAAACAGGTCACCGATAGCCTCCTGTTTTTTACCATTGGTAGATGTATTCCCATTGGTGGCTCTATTGGTAACAGGAGGCATATAAGGTTGCTGCATCGCACTACTGAACAGGTCGGGTTGACGACCTATTGTACCTCTTCTTTTTTTAGTGCTTTGCCTTTTGGTTGTTGTCGTTCTTTTGGGCGGAGCAAGAACCATTACAGGTTCATCCATATTTTGAAACAGGTCAAAAATGCTTAGTTGCTTTAACTCCTGCGGACTTTCCCGATTGATTATCGGAACAGATAAATACTGTACTTCGGGTTGAATGGTTACAGGTTCGATAACCGGAGGTGTAACCTTTGGTGTTGGTGTAACAGGAATTTGTAACACTGGCTCATCGTTTCGTTCGCCTTTGTATAAATTCAAATTCAGGTGCTTTCCAAAATCTTCGGAAAGCATTTGTTTAAGGTCTTTGGCAATTCCGTCAACGCCGCCCTTATGCGTATAGATAAGTGCAGGTTGCCCGTAAGGGTCGGTATCTAATTTCCGGTCAGTATGCACAATTCTTGTGCTGTTTTGGAAGAGTGCATTGCCCGGTGTATTGTATTCTGTTTGCCTGCTTAGGCAAAACAGATCTTCCCTTTCGGTCAGACCTTGTTTTGCCATATTCTTTTGCAGGATAATCAGGTCGCTTCCGACTTCCGTACCTGCATATTCCGTAAACAGGTTGTTAGGTAAGCGAATAACCGAAATCAAATTATTATCCTGCATCAACGCTCTGCGTATGGGTTCATTCTTAGAACTATTCAGAATGCCCTGTGAAGTTATGTAAGCCAACAAACCACCCTCACGGAGCATATCAGCACCTTTCAGGAAAAAGTAATTGTGTATGCTTCGGGCAGCCTGTACTTTTGCGCTGTCCCTATTTCGGGAATAGGAAAGGTCGAAAACGGAAGTATCGCCAAACGGTATATTGCTGGCAATTACATCATAGCTGTTTTGTTCCTTTTCAGGAATTTCCTCAAAACCACTTATACGGATATTGCTTTCGGGATAAAGTTGTTTTAAAATCTTGCCTGTGAGCAAATCCTTTTCATAGGCGGTAACACTGGCTTTTTGATTTTCTGAAAAAGATTGTATAAATGAGCCAATACCTGCGGAGGGTTCGAGGAATTTATCAATGTTCAGACCGCTTTCACGCAAGGTTGCGGAAATCGCATCTATTACCTGTGGCGGTGTATAAAAAGCCGTCAGTACGGAGCTTTTCATACTGTCCACATACCTGCGGTATTGCTTCTCGTCCTCGGAATTTTCTTTGAGTAGCTGGTGGAGTTCCTGCGTAATCGGGAAAAGGTCGTGTTCGGTCTTTCTCCAATGATTGATGTCTATTTCGTTTACTATGGGGTTCAACACGAATTTAAGACCGCCAAATCCGCTGTATTGCATCATTAGCAGTCTTTCGCCTACGGTGGCTTGTCGTTTTTCCTTTTCCAGTTTAAAAGCAATTCGCAGGGCATCAATGTTCTGTTGGAGATGTTGGCGTTTACTGAAGCCCATTTTCCTCTATCCATATTGCGATGGTTCCGGTTATTTCGGTATAGAGCAGGTCGTACTCTGTGTTATAAGCGAAATCATCGGTTAATTGGTAGCCGGAGAAAACAGGCTCACAAACCGGGAGCATTTTCAGGGCGAACGGTCGCAGTTCCTCATCTGCCATTATGGTATCAAACTCATTGCATACCACCTGAAAAACGGTGTCGAATTTGGAGAAGTGCAAGCCCTCAAACAGAATGTAGTTGGCTATTTCGTTGCATTGTTCAACTGCATTTCCCGAACTAAAAGCACCCTCGTAGGCATTGGCAGCCCACGAAGAACGTTGCTCAATAAATTTTTGGTCGTTTGCTTTTTCGGGGAAGCTGGTGTTTAATAATTCTTGCAGTCGTAACCTGAAATACGATAAGTCTTTTTGCTGTGTATCCATACTATAATTTTTGATTAGAATTTTGCTTGAAGCCTAAAATTATAGCAGTAGATAAGTCCCCTTACTGAAGTGGCAGGATTTGGCTTTGAGAGGCTGTGTTTGACTTATCGCATAGTTGCTATGCGCAATAAAAGCCTATTTTTGTATTTGATTAAATCAAAGGAACTTAACCAGAACCAAATAAATTGAGAAATTATGTATGGAATAAACCATAAGATAAATGATTCCGGACTTTATTTACTTAGCGATATCGTCGAGGAACAGTTGAATGTATATGAAAAGGTATTGGCTGATACACCAGCTCAGGATAAAGAAAAAATTGCTCAACTGCAACAAGCCATTTCGATATACAGGGGCGAATTGGAAAAATTCAAACAGGAAATTGAGGATCAAAAGAAGGAACGGTTTCAATTCTCTGTTGAAGAAATTTATGCTATGTATGGTCAATATGAACAGAAATTCATCAGCATTGAGTTTCATAAGTACAGTGACTCTGCACAGAAATATGGTCGTAACATTTCGGGCACTATACAATATGGAAAGGCAGAACGTGAAACTTTAGAACAAATAATTGAATCCGGAAATGTACCTCGAACAAATGGTCCTGTAAATTTTGAATCCACAGATGAGCATTTATCAAAGGAACAGCAAGAACAGCTAAAAAATGAGGGGTTTATTAGCGGTGATATTTACGAAGTTTTAGCCACGGATTTTCCTGCCCAAAAAGCTTTTGGACAAGTCGGCAAGAAAGAAATACCAAACACAATTGAAATAAAAATGGACCCCACAGGATTTGATGTTAACCGATCAAACCATTGGCTGTTGGGACAAAAGATCAAAAGTGGTTATCCGTTGACTGATGATGAATGGGCTAAGTTTTGTGGTTTATCATTTTATTTAGAACCAGAATCTGTAAACTTCGATGTTATAAAAATTAAAGGGTTTTCAGAAGATGGAAAGAAAGCCTATTTGTCACGTTTTTTTGAATTAGAAGCTAAATTATATGCAAAAGATATTTCTGCTGAAGAAATGCAGGAGTTTAATGAATTTTTAAAGAAACGTAAAGCCGTACGCATTGAAGCCATTGTCAAAGAAATCAAGCGTTCTACCAATAAAACTTTGGAAAAGTTTAAAGAAGAATACCCGGCAATTTACAAAGCTCTTGAAATTTCCAGGATTCAATTTGACAATGAAACTCTTGCCTATCATAATGTAGTAAAACCCATCTATTGGGACTATGAAGGTTTTCTTCATATTTACTTACGCCATTGTGATGAATTATCTATAGAAGGCCATTTTGAGAATAAGACCAAGTTCCAGTATTCTTATAAAGACATAAGACGTATTCTGAAAATCGCCATCGACAATCTCTTGCCGCAAATAAATGATAGGCTATCGAAAGGAAAGGATTTCAGGATTTACGGCGATAAATCGTTATACTTTAACGGCAATCACTATTCCTTGCACGTTTTGGAAAATGGAAGGATTGCAGCTTTCCATCCATTAGAGAATCCCCAAGAGGATGCTACTAAGTAAAGTAATTTATAAACCGCTCAAGAAACGTAACATCTTAGCAACCTCAATATCCATTCGTGAAAAGGCAAACCATTTTTTGCCCAGGTCTTTCAGTGATGCTCCGATATGGTAAAGTTCCGTATCGTCAATAATCAAAAAGCGGTCGTGGGCATCGGAAAAAATCTCAATTTCAATGGGAGTATATTGGCTGTTGTACCGTTGTACATCAAGCCTTAACTGATTGCTGATATTTTTGGTATAGATGGTTGCAGTTACATTGGTATTCCGTTTTCCCAATAAGGTCAGTGCCGTATCGTCCACATAATTATCCAAAAGGATAATGGAGGTTTTCGCACTTCTGATAATATCGGAAACAAAGGTATAGGCATCAAAAACCTGCCCGTTGTAGAAGATACCTTTTTCGCTGTGGAGCTTGTCGCTTTCCATAGCTTTAAAAATCTCTTCAAATTTTTGGTCGGCTTCAAGTTGCTTCAGCTCAATGTTATTTAAACGATGAAACAAAGACGCATTACTGATAAGCATTCGCCGCATTTCTACAAAGGCTTCCATAATTTCAACACTGACTTTAACCGCTATATCTGAACGGAGTATAGCAGAAGCCATTGCGACCCCTTGTTCGGTAAAAACATAGGGCAAATAACGTCTTCCGCCATAGCTTAAACTTGAGGTTCCAATTTGGAACCTCAAGTTTTCAACTTCCTCTTCGGTCAGTTGAAAGCAGAAAGAAGCTGGAAACCTGTCTATATTTCTTTTTACGGCTTTGTTAAGGTTCTTGGTTTCTACCTGATATAAACCAGCGAGGTCACTATCCAACATCACTTGCTTGTCACGTATGGTATAAATCAGGCTTCTGATTTCCTTGCTGATAATGATGGGTTTATTTTCCATTACTTTTTGTAGCTTTTATTTTTATCAAACTCAAAAGAGGTTGTACAATCCTCTTTCAATACGATATACGCATCGAATTTCTTACCTGCCTTGCTTTTCATTCCTTTGATGAGTGAAGTTTTCTTTTTATTGATAAGGCTTTCAATATCGGCTATGCCGATTTGTACACCACACACATTACGGAACTGTACCCAATTACAAGCCTCATCAGGACACTTCACGATTTTATCACGGATAATGAGTTGCTGGCTTTTGCATTTCGGGCAAACCAATTTAGGCAGGTTGTTTTGGGCAATGGAAGTTTGCAACAATTCATTGGTAATAGATGAAGCGTAATGTTCCATTTCCTTTTGAAATGCCCCTGCATCAGTTTCGTTGTTTTCGATTTTCTGCAAAGCCAATTCCCATTCGGCGGTCATTGCCACATCCGAAATTTTGCGGTCCTTGACCAATTCGTACACCTGCAATCCTTTTTCGGTAGGGATTAAGGATTTCTTTTCCCGTTGGATATAATTGCGGGTAAACAGGGTTTCGATTATTGCGGCTCTTGTAGCCGGAGTGCCAATACCGATATTTTGCAGGGCTTTCCGTTCGTCTTCATTTTCGATTTCCTTTCCGGCAGTTTCCATAGCCGACAAAAGCCCTGCTTCGGTATAAAGCACAGGCGCTTTGGTTTTCTTTTCGAGAACGGTGGTTTCTTTCATTTTAAGTTCATCACCTTTTTTCAGTTCGGGTAAATCCCGTACAGGTTCGGCATCATCGTCCGTAAAACTTCCCTTAACGGAACGCCAGCCAGCTTCAATAATCTCACAGCCCTTTGCGGTAAAATCATAATGCAATACCTGCAAACCGATATCGGTTATCTCTTTGATACAGGCTTGTGAAAGGGCTTCGAGCAGTCGAAGGGCAATCATATCATAAACGGAATTTTCCTTTGCGTTCAGTGCTGACGGGATTTTCTCTGTAACCAATAATCCGTGATGGTCGGTAACACGCAAATCGTTCACGATACGTTTATTGAAACGTCCCCATTTCATTTTTGATACGGCTTGCTTGCAGGTTTCCCTGTCCTGCAAAGCCCTCACGAGGTTGGGAATTTCTGCCCACATATCTTCAGGAATGTATTTGCTTCCAGTACGTGGGTAAGTGATAAACTTCTTTTCGTAAAGGCTTTGGGCAATGTTGAGGGCTTCTTCGGCAGAAAGGTTCAACTTTTTATTGGCTTCTTTTTGCAATCCCGTAAGGTCGAATAGTAGAGGTGGCTGCTCTGTAACGGCTTTGGTTTCTACCGATATTACGGTTGCAGTGTTGCTTCGCTGGATAGCTTTCAGCGTATCATCGGCGAGTTTTTGGTCTTCCCATTTGTTTTTGGAAAGGCTTTTAAAATCTACCAATTCTTTGCTGTTCGATAGCTGTATCTGCCAGTAGCTTTTTACCGTGAAATTTTTGTTCTCCAGGTAACGTTTGCAAATCAGGGAGAGTGTTGGTGTTTGTACCCGTCCGAGCGAGTAAACCCCGTCGCCTGCGACAATGCTCAATGCCTGTGTAGCGTTGATGCCCACGAGCCAGTCGGCACGGCTCCTGCCTTGTGCCGCCCTGTACAATCCGTCAAATTCCTTTCCGTCTTTAAGGTTGTTAAATCCTTGCTTAATGGCTTTTTCGGTAAGCGAGCTAATCCACAACCTTTCAAACGGCTTGTTGCATTTCAGATGTTCGTAAATATACCGGAAGATGAGTTCGCCCTCACGTCCTGCATCAGTAGCCACGATAATGCTATCGCTTTTATTGAACAGTTCTTTGATTACTTTCAGTTGCTTGGTTGCACCTGCATCAGCAATATAGCCTTTGTCTTTTTTAATCTTACGAATGGTCAGCAAAAATGGGTTTGGCAATATGGGTAAAGCGGTTTTATCAAACCCCGAAATACCGTAGTCTTCGGGCATTCCCAATCCTATCAAGTGACCAAATGCCCACGTAACAAAATAGCCGTTACCTGTCAGGTAGCCGTCCTTTTTATCGGATGCGCCCAACAAGCCGGCTATTTCCCTTGCTACGCTTGGTTTTTCTGCAATTATTGTTTTCATACACTATACTTTTCTGCCTTTGGATTTTGCAGGAGCTTGTGGTTTTTCCTGTTGCTCCTGCTGCTGTTTGTTTTTCGGTGTTTGCTGTCCCGATTTCAAAGGCTCTTTGACATTCTTGGTCGCTTCGTTGGTTTTTCCCTCCGAATTGACGGCAACCTGCGTTTTATGAGTTTCAGCAGGTTTTGCCAGTGCCTTGACCTGGCTTGGAAAAGCAAAACTGGTTTTCCCAGTCTCTTTATTGAAAGTGATATAACCCTGATAAGGCTGCCCTTTTTTATCTTTCAACCCGTCAACATAAACGGTCTGACCATTTTTAAAATCCTTATACTGTTCATCGGTAAGCTCTTTACCTCTGAAGGTTTTCGGAGCCTCTTGGGATTGGCTTTGCTGGTTTTTTTGTTGGCTATTTTGTTGAGTGCTCTCGGCTTGCTGACTGTTGTTGCCCCTGTCAAACAGAAATTCAACATATCGTTTGTCTGCATTAAACTGAACGTTGGCACTGAATTCAACCCCTTTTTTAGAAATCATTCCATCCAGATAAAGAGGCTTTCCTTCCATCAATGTTTGCTTTTGCTCATCGTTCAGCTTCACGCCCTTGATCTCATCAGGGATCTTGATAAAATCCGTGCGTAAGGCAATCAGTTCATTGGTCAATCTGTCCACGCTGACAATGGACGGAATGGTTTCACCAGTATTTGGATTCGTCAAATTCACCACGCGGCCCATATTGCCCGTTTCGCGCAGGTTTTCTTTGTCCGCCTGGCTGAAGCTATGCCCGAAAAATTCAAAATTCAGGTTGGGCTCTTTTCTTATACCGTGCAATGCTGCCACTACTGTTCCATCCGGTGCAGTTTGTAAAGACAAACGGGCATCTGTACGAACGATAGCTCCACCGAGATTTAAACTTACGGCTACAAGATCATTGGTTTTATAACCTCTTAACAGCGGATCTAAAAGGTTCATTTTTTCAAGGCGCTCTTTGCCCAATCCCAGATTGTTCATTGTTTCCCAATCAATCTGTTCCGGTTTGTAACGGTATTCGCTTTTGTCCGGTGTCGTTTGTGATGTTTCCATATCTTTTTTATTTTCTTGTTTTTGTTCATTTTCGGGTTCGGCTTTTAGCTCCTTCTTTTTCATTTCCTTTTCGCCTTCGGGTGTCGGCTTATCCACCTGCTTCTGCATTTCTTTTGCAGTGCCTACGGCTTCATCTGCCGGTATTTTGAAGAATGAAAAATTGGTAGGGTTTTTCAACTGCCTCCAAAAATTGGAGAAGAAGTTGGAAAACAGATCGCCGTGTTTGTCCACACGCATAAACTGCCTTTGGTTTTCCTTAGTAGGATCAATGGTCTTTAACTTGCCATTTTCGTCTATGCCTGTAACGGCCTGTATTTTATTCTTTTGCTTATCAAGCACCAGCAATATGTCCGATAATTGTTCTGTCGCTTCCTGTTTGTATGCTGTTCCTTCACTCATATCATAAAATTTAAAAGTTTAGAGCCGAATTTATTGGAAGCCTTTGAACGACCAACTGATGTGGCATTCAAAGGCAGTACTTGTCATCCATTGGCGTTCAGCTTAGGCAAAGGGGGATTAAAACTTTCCCTGATGAATTGATGCACATCGGATAACTTGTAATACAGCTTACCGCTTATCGTATAATAGGGTAGTTTGCCGATAGAGCGATATCGCTGAAGGGAACGGTTGCTGATTTTTAGCATTTGGAGGAGATCCTGATTGTCGAGCAATTCCTCTCCGTCAATGCTGTTGCGCTTTTTTTGCAAATCGTTGACATGCTCGCCGAGCAGATCGAGGCGTTCCAGTAAGCGTTCCATCCACGCCAAAAATTCCATTCTATCAATATTCATAGAAATATGTTTTAATAAGGGTAATAGTTATTTTACACCGTTATAGTAACTTGCCGAGCAGTCCAAATTTTGCCAAACAAACTTTCTACACTAACTATACAAAATTGAGAAGGGCGTATGTATTTGTCTGCCAAGCACTGCCAATTGGTTTGTAGTTTTTCTTAAAAAAAATTACATCTGATAAAATGCTTTGTGTTAAGGTGTTAAGGTTATTCGGATATTATAAGGGTTGAGTTTTCTAACATTTGCCAATTGGTATATATTGGCAAGAAAAAAGCAGTACTTTTTGGGTACTGCTTTTAAATTACCAGATTGAGAAACCTAAATATCCTTGTCCATATACTCTTCCAGAGATATCTTAAGTTGGTCTAAAAAAGCTGTTCGAGAACCTGCCCTTGTTTTCATTCGGTGAAAAGCGTGATGCAAATCGCTAAGTGGAATACGGAAAAGTATTTGGAACATTAAGCTAATTTTTCTTATACTAATTTTCCCGTGTGAAATGGTACCAGCCGCATACAACGCATAGATCAATTCTATTAGAGCATTCTTGCTATCTGTCCAGAAAATATCCTTAGAAGTTTCCGGCGCTAAAATAGCGTCTGAACTTTCATCAGGATTAATTTTTGTCAATAGATATGTATAGAATAATTCATTGGCAATGATTCTCGCAATTTTATAATCATAGAAAGTGGAGAACATAAGATCTATCTCAAAAACGATGCTGTTCAATCCGTCGTGGTAGTTTATATTTCCTCTTTTGAAATAAATTTCATCTTTATCTGTTCGTCCTGACCGATAATACCTATAAAAGTCTGAACTACATATGTGCTCGGCATATTCCCGTTTTAAGTTTGTTAACTGGCTTGAGAAATAACTGATATACATTTTGCCGTCACTTACAGGACACGTTGTTTCAATTCTATAAACTTTATTGTAATAAATCAATTTACCAAGAATTTGTGGTTTTATATTGCGGAAGAATTGTATCTCTTCGGCTTGATCTTTAAATCCGTCTTCGATAACATATTTTTTTATTGAAAACAATAAATCTTGGAGGTAAAGCGTCATCTCATAAGCTTCTTCAATTACAGTTTTGCTTTGTGATGAAATCTTATCTTCTTTAGTGTGTATTTCTAAAATGATGTTTTGTAAAGAGTATTTCATAGTTGATGATTTACCGGGATGATCTTGTTACGAAACAAACGGTCCCATAATAAATACAAACTTTAATAATAAAGATGGAAATACTGCCCAAGTTGGGCTATGCTTGGGTGATAATTATTTAGGACTGACTCTATTGGAGCTAATTGGTACGCAATGAAGCGAGCTTGCCAACTTATTCAAAAATCTGGATTTTATTAGCAATTACCTTATTTACAGATGGTAATTTAGGTTACAAAAGAACTTTATCCTCCGGAAGGAAAAATCGTCAACAATATGGGAATTTATGTCTAACAAATTCTTTTATGTGTATTTAAATTTGCATGTACAAACTTCAAACGTAGACTTTATGTTAAACACTTATTTAGGTTATATCAAACCTATTAAAATTGGTAAATTTACCTAGAATTACGATGTGACATAAGGAACTAAAATCAATGATATATGAAAGTATATGACGCACTATATTTAGATATATTAATTATCGGCAGGGCTAACGTAGAAACTGGACTTTCTTACACCATACTTCGCAAACAGCTAGAAAAGAAAGGTTATGATTTCAATAACGAATATGTTGACACAGCGGTTAAGGTATGGTATTATGATAGCTTTCATCATGCGGAAGCCAGTCATGGAAATATTGAGTTTGAGGATTTGGACAATCACCTCAATTGTAACTTTGTGATGAAGGGCGACGCTTGCTTGAAATTGCTTTCACATAAAAAATCAGAGTTGAACAATAAACTTACCTTATATTCTGTCGTGCTAGCAGGTATTGCATTAGTATCTTCAGTTATAGCAATAATTGTCAGCCTTATTTACTACTAGTTTTGTATTTTAAGAGGATATTATAGACCATGTTTTAAAACCAAATTTTGGATAGCATAAAGTGTTTGGACATTTTTTTCTGGATTAGTAATTCTTAAAAAGGCTTATGAATAGGATTGGTTTTGGTGGAGGGTGTCATTGGTGTACTGAAGCGATATTTCAATCTTTGCACGGTGTGGATCGTGTAGAGCAAGGCTGGCTCAGCTCTACAATTCCGAATGATTCATATTCAGAGGGTGTCATTGTTCACTTCAATAATGATATCAGTATTGAAACGTTGTTAGAGGTTCACGTTCTCACACATAGCAGTACAAGCCTTCACAGGATGCGAAAAAAATACAGATCGGCTGTTTATTACTTCGATGTGGATGATAAGGTTCTTATAGAATCTATTATCAAACTTCTAGAAACAAAGAATAAAGTGACGTATATTACCCAAGCCTTACCATTCGTCAATTTTAAAGAAAACGCGGAACGCTTCCTCAATTACTACAAAAAAAACAAGGAGGGTCCTTTCTGTCAAACATACATAGATCCAAAATTAGCAGCTATACGGAAAAAGTTTGGGCGCCAGCTCAGACGTGATTTTTAAGAGGGAAGAATTGCAACATTATTGGGTGAAAGCGGTAAGAGAATTACAATGGTTGTGTATTAAGTTTGTACAATAAAACAGCGCAAACTTTATGTATGACCAGGTTTTATATGCACTCCAGATTTTTATCAAATCCGACCCTTGAATAGATATTCTCAGATTTGCTGAGCATAGCCATTTATAAACAATAAAAGCAGAAAGAAAAGATTTGACTTTATTGAAATGATAGTGTGGTACGCCTTGAAGTTTCGCAGGTAGGTGCTGTTTAGCTTGAACAGGACTCAGATATTTTAATAGTTCGACATCAATAACGATCAACAATATGATTCATTTTTTTGGTAATCAGACAAATAAAGTTTTCGCAGTACAATCTGAGAATTTATTGTCAATAGACGACATTTCGAAACTAAACTGGCTTTTCGGCAATGCAAACAAAATCGAAAATGATATCGACAATTATTTTGTTGGACCACATGCCAGCATCCCATCTCCCTGGAGTACAAATGCCGTCGAGATTACTCAGAATATGGGGATTAGTGGTATTATCAGAATTGAGGAATTTACAAAAGTCGATAGAGGTTATACCGAATTCGATAAAGTGCTGTATCAAAAATACGAAAGCTTAGATCAAAAAATATTCACTATAAACAGAACACCTGACTCAATACTTGAAATTAGCGACATCGATGCATATAACGTGGCGGAGTGTCTGGCTTTGAATGCTGAGGAGATAAATTATCTTAACAACCTATCCTTAAAACTAAACAGGAAACTGACAGATTCTGAAATATTTGGATTTTCCCAAGTTAACTCTGAACATTGCCGCCATAAGATTTTTAACGGCATATTTGAAATAAATGGGAAAAGAAAGCCTTCATCATTGTTCAGTTTGATCAGAAAGACATCATCGGAAAATCCCAATAATATAATTTCTGCATATAAGGACAATGTAGCTTTTATAAACGGGCCCCATGTTCAGCAATTTGCTCCCAAGACTGCCGATAAGCCTGATTTTTATCAGATAACAGAATTTGATTCAGTTATCTCTCTTAAAGCGGAAACACATAATTTCCCTACTACAGTAGAACCTTTCAATGGCGCTGCAACAGGAACTGGGGGTGAGATCCGTGATAGGCTTGCTGGTGGCCAAGGTTCAATTCCACTGGCTGGTACTGCTGTATATATGACGTCTTATTCCCGACTTGAAGATGACAGGGCATGGGAAAATGGGATGAATGAACGAAAATGGCTTTATCAAAGTCCAATGGATATACTAATTAAAGCTTCTAACGGATCAGCGGACTTTAATAATAAATTTGGACAGCCACTGATTACTGGTTCGGTATTTACTTTCGAACATGAAGAAAATGGGCGCAAACTTGGTTTTGACAAGGTGATTATGTTTGCAGGTGGAATAGGTTACGGAAAAAAAAGTCAAGTAAAAAAATTAAAACCTCAGGTTGGCAATAAGATTGTCGTTCTTGGTGGCGAAAATTATCGTATTGGCATGGGTGGTGCGGCAGTGTCATCTGTCGACACTGGAGCTTTGAGTTCGTCCATAGAGCTAAATGCAATTCAACGTTCAAATCCAGAAATGCAAAAACGTGTTGCGAATGCTATTCGAGGATTAGTGGAAAGTGAAAATAATCCTGTAGTATCTATTCATGATCATGGTGCTGGAGGTCATCTAAATTGTCTTTCAGAACTTGTAGAAGAATCGGGAGGTGAAATAAATCTGGACAAATTGCCGATAGGTGATCCAACCCTTTCTGCCAAAGAGATAATAGGTAATGAATCTCAAGAGCGAATGGGTATCATAATAACTCAAAATGATATCGAAACCCTTCGACGAATTGCTGATCGAGAACGTACACCGATTTATGAGGTAGGAAGTGTTACAGGTGATCAAAGATTTAAATTTGAATCTGTTAGCACGGGGGCGAAACCAATTGATTTTGCACTCGAAGACTTATTCGGTTCTACGCCTAAAACCATTATAGTTGACAAATCCATTGAAATAACTTATTCAATTTTAGAATATAGCAAGAATAATATCTACGATTATCTTAAACAAGTACTTCAGTTAGAAGCTGTAGCGTGTAAAGACTGGCTAACTAATAAAGTTGACCGTTGCGTGGGTGGTAAAGTCGCTAAGCAACAAACTGCCGGGGAGATTCAGCTTCCGCTGAATAATGTAGGTGTTGTATCATTGGACTACACCGGCAAAGAAGGCGTGGCAACAGCAATAGGTCACTCGCCTGTTGCGTCCTTAATTGACCCTGTTGCGGGGAGCCGTACTGCTATTGCAGAGTCATTGAGTAATATTATTTGGGCTCCTTTAAAGGATGGGCTCAAAAGTGTATCGCTCTCAGCTAATTGGATGTGGGCTAGCAAAAATGAAGGTGAAGCTGCAAGGTTATATGAAGCTGTGGATGCTTGTTCAAACTTTGCTATTGAATTAGGAATAAATATTCCTACAGGTAAGGATTCACTATCCATGAAGCAAAATTACCCAGATGTCGAGGTAATATCCCCAGGTACAGTCATAATATCAGCTGCAGGCCAATGCTCTGATGTCACTAAAGTTATTGAACCTGTACTAAGAAGAAATGGTGGCAACATTTATCATATCAACCTATCGTGTGATAATTATAAATTAGGTGGATCTTCTTTTTCACAGGTGCTGAACGCTGTGGGTAATGAAGTCCCGACTATTAAAGATGCGGCCTCGTTTAAAAATTCATTTGATGTTATACAAGAACTTATAAAAGCTGGTAAAATCACATCAGGTCATGATATAGGCAGCGGAGGATTAATAACTACGCTTCTAGAAATGAGTTTTCCAAGTCTTAATTTGGGAGCTGAATATGACCTTACTGAGCTAAGGGAATCTGATACCATTAAAGTCTTATTTGCCGAAAATATATCCATTGTTATTCAGGCTGATGATTCCGTTGAAGCTGATCTTGCGAAAAATAATGTCGCATTTACGAAAATTGGCAAGCCGAAAGAGGGTTCTGTTATTACTTTAAAGAATGGAACTGATTACCTTTATTTTGAAATACCCGAAGTAAGGGATACGTGGTTTAAGACCTCATATCTACTTGATCGGGAGCAATCGGGTATAAAGAAAGCAAAGGAGCGTTTTGATAACTATAAGAATCAACCTCTCAAATTTAAATTTCCAACTCATTTTGATGGTAAGAAAGTATCAATCGACAAACTAAAATCGAAGCCCAAGGCTGCCATCATTCGTGAGAAAGGCTCCAACTCAGAACGTGAGATGGCAAACGCTATGTACCTTGCTGGCTTCGATGTAAAAGATGTTCATATGACAGACCTGATCTCTGGTTACGAAACACTTGAAGACATACAGTTCATAGGTGCTGTGGGAGGCTTTTCAAACTCAGATGTTCTAGGTTCAGCCAAAGGATGGGCCGGTGCTTTTCTCTACAATGAAAAGGCTAAGGCGGCATTACACAACTTTTTTAAACGTGAGGACACACTATCGGTGGGGATCTGTAATGGATGTCAACTATTTGTTGAACTCGGACTTATAAACCCTGATCATGAGAAAAGGCCGAAGATGTTTCACAATGATAGTAAAAAACACGAATGTGGGTTTACGACAGTAATTGTTCAAGATAATAATTCAGTTATGCTATCAACATTAGCAGGTAGCAGACTAGGAGTATGGATTTCTCATGGGGAGGGTAAATTCAGTCTTCCGTATACTGAAGACCACTATAATATAGTGGCTAAATATGGCTATAATGGTTACCCTGCAAATCCTAATGGCTCGGATTTCGATATCGCTATGATGGCGAGCAACAATGGTCGTCACTTAATTGCGATGCCACACATTGAACGTTCGATCTTCCAATGGAACTGGCCCGCTTATCCCGAAAATCGGATTGACGAAGTTTCGCCTTGGTATGAAGCTTTTGTAAATGCACGGAAGTGGATTGAAAAGTATAATGTCGAAAATGGCGAAAAGTCTATTTAAGGATGGTTGGCTTTCGTGATCAAGAAAACTCGCATCACACATCAAAATTTCTGCGACTTGAATAAAATTAAATGCCGGCTATATCAACACATCTATTTCAGGCATATATGTCTACAGTTAAGCGCAAGAAAAGATCAACCTCAAACCCAAAAAATGATTATGAGGGAAAAATTGCCACAACATAGGGCAATGGCGATAAGAGAACGTAGATAGTTAGATATTAAATTTGTCCTGTACTAACAGTATCAAATTTTAATCAACCGAACAATAAGCAACTTCTTAATTCTTTAGCAATGTTAAATTGGAATGATGTTATCAGACTTGTGAACCATGGTAACCCAGAGCCGCCCAAGAGAGTTGACAAAACCGATCAAGAGTGGCAGGGACTCTTAAATCCAGAATCCTATTTTATCACGAGGCAGAAGGGTACAGAACGACCGCACAAATCTGAGATGTGCACTCTGTTTGAACCAGGACAATATCAATGCATCTGTTGCGAAACAGCTCTTTTTGACTCGACAAAAAAATTTCACAGCAGTTCCGGCTGGCCCTCATTTACTCAGCCCATAGCCATGGAAAACGTTGCTCATATCAAAGATGTCAGTCATGGTATGATAAGAGTGGAAGTAACATGCAATATCTGTGATGCACATCTTGGACATGTATTTCCAGATGGTCCGGCACCGAGTGGCTTAAGATATTGCATCAACGCTGCTTCATTGATAAAAACGGATGTGTAAACAATCAAGGAAAATTTATCAGGAAAAAAATATTAACATAACACAAATAATATGGAAAATTTAAAAAAAGCATATTTAGCAGGAGGTTGCTTTTGGGGCATGGAAGATCTTTTCCGTGGACGTCCCGGAGTAAGGGATACCGAAGTCGGCTATTTGGGTGGATTAAATGAAAATCCAACCTATCGTAACCATCCCAAGCATGCTGAAGGGTTGGAAATCACCTATGACACAAATGAAACATCTTACAAGGAACTTTTAGATTATTTTTTCCGGATTCATGATCCAAGCACAGTTGACAGGCAAGGTAACGATAGAGGTTCCAGTTACCGCTCGGCATTATTCATTCAGGACGAACAAGAGGGAATTGAGGCTGAAGAAATTATCGACTTAGTAAATGAATCGGGTCGCTGGCCAGGAAAAGTAGTCACTACGCTAGAACCTTTCACCAAATTTTGGCCTGCCGAAGATTATCATCAAGATTATCTCGTAAAACATCCAAACGGGTATACCTGCCATTTTGAGAGATTCGGCACTTTCATGTAAAACCTCTTTTTTGTAAATGGCAAGCTCAAGTAGATATACTTGGTATGCCATTTTTTTATTCTATGAAAATCCACGGCAATTAGATTTTGACCAGAGTAGAAAATTGGAATGTAAATGATTTCCAATATCAACACCTGTACCGTATAAATTCTCAATAAAAAATAATCGTTAAATATTTTGTAAGGAATCAGTCTTTCAACAGACTAAAAAGATGAGAATGTGAGATGAAGAAATCATAATACTTAGATGGCACTATGGTGTTGAAAGAGTGTGTGTTTTGCACACTGTACTTGACAGTATTTTCTATTTCATTTCAACTGCATCCTTCAATTTGAAGACAAAACAAGATGAATTATGAAAAATGATTTAATAGTTGATAAGCCATTTAGGGCGCCCGAATTTGATGTACAACATTGGATAGACGAAAACGGAAATATTACAGACCAAATACAATTGTCTGATTTTACAGGAAAGTTTAAGGTGGTTTATTGTTTCCAAAGCTGGTGTCCTGGATGTCATAGTTTGGGCTTTCCAAATTTGCGGAAAATGGTGAATGCACTTGAAGGAAACAATAAAGTAACATTTATAGCCATTCAAACGGTCTTTGAGGGTCATCATGAAAATACTTTTGATAAAGTGTTGGAAACTCAAGCGAAATATGGATTACGCATACCGTTCGGACATGATGCCGGTTATGATGGGAAATCCCGATCCCGATTTATGCAAAATTTTCAAACTGGTGGAACACCGTGGTTCGTTTTTATAGACCAAAATGATAATGTAGTTTTTGCAGATTTCCATCTGAATGTAGATGCTGCTATAAGTTTTTTAAAAAGTATTAAATAAAATTTCAGTTGAGGATTACTGTTCAATAACAAAAGGATCGCGTTTGAAGGTCATACGACATGATCTTTCGTAGCATTAATTTATAAAGAAGCGGTATAATCATAAATAGAAACACGATGGATACAAAAACGAATCCTAGAAACCAAAGTGTAGAATTAGGAAAAGTAACTTGGCTAAGAGATTACAACTCAGCATTAAGTTTAAGTAAACTTGAAGATAAGCCTGTATTGCTTTTCTTTCAGGAAATCCCAGGTTGTAGTACCTGCATAAATTTTGGAAGAGATGTTTTAAGCCATCCCCTTATGGTTGAATTTCTTGAAAATGAATTCATTCCATTAGTAATTTACAACAATAAACCTGGAGCAGACCTAGACATACTCAACTTTTATAATGAGCCTTCCTGGAACAATCCAGTGGCACATTTTGTAAATTACAAGGGACAGGATATCATTCCCAAGCTGACCAATAATTATCTTCCTTTAAGTATGTACAATAAATTGGTAGAAGTACTTGATAGATTGGCAAAACCAATTCCGCAATACGCATTGCTTCTGGGCGACGACTTAAAAATGGAGTATGGAAATTTAAAATCCACTATTTATGAAACCCCTTGCTTTTGGTCTGGAGAGACTTCAATGGCTTTACACTCAGCCGTTAAATATACCGAAGCCGGCTGGATTGATACCATGGAAGTGGTAAAAGTTTTTTTTGACGAATCCCAAGTTTCTCTGATGGAGTTGAATAACTATGCAAGTAATGAAGGTTTCTTCGCTATTGACGTTCATCAAGGTTATAAAATAGATGAAAGGCCTCAATACTATTTGTCAAAATCCTCATTTAGATATTTGCCATTGACCAAAGTACAACGTTCAAGAATTAATGTCGCCATTCCTTACAACAATCAGCCAGAGAAGTACTTGAGTCCAAAACAAACACGAATGTATCAAGATATTTTAAAAGGAAGTAGCAACCATATCAAAAGCAGCAATTACAAAGAAAATATAGCAAATTCATGGAATTGGGCTTCCTTGTAAAGTACCACTCAAGTATATGTGCAGATGGCGGTTTAGAAGTTGTATTGCTGATTGAAACATAATAGTGTCGATGTATAATAGCCAAATAGCAATCATTAACAGATTACCTGAATTTAAATTTAATAATTTTTGCCATACTTTCTTTGAAACAATAAGTTTTACTAAAATCGAATCAATTCAAATGATGGACAATGGAATAATATCAGGGAGAGGATCTATTGAATTAGGAATTGTGATGTCATACCGTTTTGCACTCTTGGCTAAACAACACACCGGAATTGTGCCCGACAGATTGATTCAAAGCCTCCGAAATAATATGGATGATGAGACACACAAGGGTATATTTTTGACCACCGGGCAATTTAGTCGAGAGGCAAAAAAGCTATCAAAAATTAATGGCTTGCCTCCAGTTGACCTAATAGATGGAAAGGGTCTGATTAAAAGATTGCGAAAAAATAACTTGGAAATATCGGTTGAGACCGGGAGAGTCTATTTTAATGTATAGAACAGATGCAACAGATAATATCTAACACGCAAAGAATGAGAAAGGGTGAAAAGGAAATATGGATGAAGAAATATTTTGAGGGAAAATGGTTCTTAGAAAGAACCATTTTCCATAGTAATGAAGATAGGCCATATGGTATCGCAAATGGTGTAGCATATTTTACTTCAGCCGATAAAAAAAGCCTGATTTACAAGGAAGAAGGCAAACTATCATTGATATCAACGGGGCAAGAATACCCTTTTTATAGAAGCTTTATTTATGTTTTTGAGGGTGATCAAGTAGAAATTTTTTTTAATGATGGATTCAATTCAGGTCAGTTATATCAAAGCTATAATCTTGATTTTGATAATAGGGTTTTGACACCAAGCATCCAACATATCTGCAAAGATGATTGCTACAATGGCATTTACTCCATAGTATCTCCAAGTGCATACAAATTACAGACAGCTATTAAAGGCCCTAAAAAAAACTTTAAAATAGAAACGTATGCTAAAAAAGCCTAAATGCTAATGTTTTGTGATGAACTGGAAGGTTTAAAGAAAAGACTTGGCATATGCTAATTGATAAGAAATCAATTCAAAAAATTTTAAGACTAATATTGATTAATCTTAAAAATCTTTCAGATACTTAAATGTACATTCAATGAAATATAAGGACAATAATCTAAAAATTTACAATTCTCTTTCTAATAAAAAGGAAGATTTTATCCCTATTCAAGAGGGACATATCGGAATGTATGTATGTGGGCCAACCGTTTATAGTAATGTACATTTGGGAAATGTTCGAACGTTTTTGTCATTCGACATGATTTACCGATATTTTCTACATCTAGGGTATAAGGTGCGGTATGTTAGAAATATCACTGATGTCGGGCATTTAGTTGATGATGTTGACGACGGTGATGATAAGATAGCAAAAAGAGCACTTTTGGAACAACTTGAACCAATGGAAGTTGTTCAAAAGTATACTATAAATTTTCACGATATACTCAAACAATTTAATTTGTTCTCCCCAAGTATAGAACCAACTGCAACAGGTCATATCATTGAGCAAATTGGTGTGATTCAACAGATTATTGATAATGGCTATGCTTACGAATCCAATGGTTCGGTTTATTTTGATATAACGAAGTATAATAAGGATTATGAGTATGGTGTGCTCAGCAACCGCCACCTTGAAGATATGCTTAGCAATTCTCGAGTACTAGATGGACAGTCGGACAAACATAACAACCAGGATTTTGCAATGTGGAAAAGGGCTGAGCCGCAACACATAATGAGGTGGCCATCACCATGGAGTGATGGTTTTCCGGGGTGGCATACAGAGTGCACCACAATGAGTAGAAAATATCTTGGTGAGAAATTCGATATACACGGCGGAGGAATGGATCTGAAATTTCCACATCATGAATGCGAAATTGCCCAAGGTATAGCCTGCTCTGGTCATGCGCCTGTCAATTACTGGATGCATGCAAATTTACTTACTTTAAACGGCAAGAAAATGTCGAAGTCAAGTGGCAATAATATATTACCTGGGGAGATCCTCAATGGTGATAACCCATTGCTAACTAAAGCATATTCAGCTCCTGTTGTCCGTTTTTTAATGATGCAAACGCATTACCGTAGCGTAATGGATTTTTCAAACGCAGCCATTCTGTCGGCAGAAAAAGGTTACAACCGTCTTATAAAGTCTATTGAAAGCCTGTCAAAACTAGAAGGAGGAGAAGAATCAACATTCGATATATATGCGTGGAAAAATCGCTGCTATGACGCAATGAACGACGATTTCAACACCCCAATACTAATTTCCCAACTTTTCGAAGGTGTAAACCTGGTAAATCAGATAAAAGAAAAATCGGCGTCTTTGGTAGCAAGTGATTTAGCCCTTTTAACGGAAGTTATGTCGGCATTTGTCGATGATGTACTCGGATTGGGAGTGATGTCTGTTAATAACGGATCATACGAAGAACAACTAGACGGAACTATTAAACTGCTCATAGAATTGAGGGATTCAGCAAGGGCTAACAAAAATTACCTTCTTTCAGACCAAATACGTGAGCGCTTGACTTTATTAAATATTAGTTTAGAAGATGGTAAAGGGGGAACTGAGTTTAGATATTGATAGTTAAAGCTCACATAACATGGTTAATTTGCATTCATAATTCTGATTTTAAATTCAAAAATACAGCTTGATATTTGTTTGCATATCGGCTTCTTTTCAGTTTTTTTTGCGTAAATTTAATGCCATACAAAAATATGTAAAAAAGTTTTGCAAGGTTCTGAAGGGGCAACCGACTAAACCTTAAAGTATGAAAGATAAATAACTCTAGGAATGAAATAACTCATTCTTTTAACAAGAGATGGCATTACTTTACCCAATTCATATTTTTTGATATAGAATAATAAATATGGAATAATATGCCGACTAAAACACAAGCTCCAGAACCAATAGATGTAGGACCAAATTCATGGGTAATGAACTATGCAGATTATCTCTATAGTTACGCTTGTACACGTATTGATGATAATGAAATTGCGAGAGATTTGGTACAAGAAACTTTTTTAGCTGCATTAGAGGGCTGGGAAAAATTTGATAGGCGTAGCTCAGAGAAGACTTGGCTTACGGCCATATTAAAAAATAAGATATTCGATGTTTATCGCAAGAAGTCATCTACCTCAAATAGACAGACCATATCAATTAACAGCTCTGCCAGTGATGAGTTTTTTATGGAAAGTGGGCACTGGAAAGAGGGACAATACCCAGAAGCTTTTGGCATAGAAGAACCTATAGCATTGGAAACTAAAGAATTTGACGGTATATTAAAATCATGCATGAAAAAACTTCCGCCTTTATGGAAATCTGTATTTACGATGAAACATATTGATGAAGAATCAAGTGAAAATATCTGCGCCCAACTAGAGCTGACTTCTTCAAATTTTTGGGTAATTAGTCATCGAGCAAAAGTAAGTTTGAGAGATTGTCTTCAGAGGAATTGGATTTAGATGAATAATAAAAAATGAGTATGAAAAAATTAAGTGATCAAGAAATGGCTAACATGCTTGACAATTGCAGAAAGGCCACTTTTTTGATAGAAAAGCAGCAAACGGAGGGTATAACAGATAAAGAAGAAGCAGAATTAGAATATCACTTGGATATTTGTGAAATGTGCCGTGTTTTTGCAAAACAAAATGCCGTCATTAATCAGTTTGTGAAAAAACTCTTTGGTACGGAAAAATGCGAACTTAAACTGGACGACAGTTTTAAGGAAGAACTTCAAAGACGAATTAATAAAAGCATGATGAATCTTCCCGTTAAGATCTAAATTCCAATTTCTTCCGTGACAAAATTCACGATTCTTTTGGCAATCAACCACTTATTGTTTACCCTTACATAATCATCAGAATAAATCGCTCTTATTGTGGTTGTTATTCTATTATTGTCTTCAGCATGGACCATGGTAATTACACAATAACTGGTTCCGGTAGCCTTCGATCCATTAATATTAACAATATGCTGACCGTTGAAATGGAAAAGTGTGCTTACATTTTTAAGATAATTATTGAAAGCAGTAGCCATTTCTTCTCTACCTTGAAGATTTAGTACTTTTATTCCATTCGCTACGGTTTCGCATGCAGCGTCTTCAGTGAAAAGTTGTACCTGGGCCGCAAAATCTTTTTTATCCGCTAACATTGAGATTCGGTCAACCAATTCTTTTAATGCTATTCTATCTTTTAATTCTTCGGTATCCATGACTGAGTAGACTATGATTTCTTTATGCTGTGTTCAATGCAGACTGCCCTACATATATTTATTCGTTATTATTTTCTGAGAATACCGTGTATTCTTTGTCTTTAATCATACTGTGAGAACTATTTTACCTTGGACATGTCCTAGTGCTGCTCTTTCATGCGCTTTGCTGGCATCGGCGAGAGAAAAAGTACTGTCTATGACTGTACGTACCGTTCCTGTATCAAGCAAACTGGCTAATTCTGTTAGTTGCTTGCCACTTGATCGGACCTGAGTTGCGGACACGGTAACTCCTAAATTCTCCGCCTCGGATTTGTCAGAAAATCCCAATGGAAATATAGGAAATAAGGCACCCCCTGATTTGAGTGTTTTCAAAAAACGGCCTGTGGTTGGCCCCCCGACAGCATCAATTACCAAATCAATATCTCTCAAAACATCTTCAGCAGAGATCTTTGTATAGTCGATAAATTCATCAGCGCCTAATTCCCGTAAAAGCTCTTCCTGCCTACCCGATGCTACAGCAATCACTCGAGCGTTTTTCCATTTAGCTAATTGAACTGCAAAGTGGCCAACTCCGCCGCCCGCTCCGTTAATTAGTACGGTTTTACCATCAAGTGGAACCGGTCTGTGTGGATTAGGCTGAAGGGGGTTCTGTTCATTATGGCCTAATTCTATCATAAACTGCCATGCTGTGAGCAAAGACATCGGTGCTCCAGCCGCTTCAATATGGTTGATTCCTTTTGGTTTATGGGCAATCTCTGAAACAGGCACAGCGACGTACTCGGCGTAAGCTTGACTCTCTCCATAACTTGGGAAGCGGACCATCGAATATATTTCATCGCCTACAGAAAACGCATTGACATCTTCTGCAACTGCTTCAATTACTCCTGAGATATCTGTTCCCAGAATTACAGGAAACGGAACCTGCGGCTGCCATTCGGGCGGCAACATTTTATATCCATCACGAAGATACCAATCTGGTGGATTAAGCCCTATTGCATGAACTCGAACAAGTACCTCTCCCGGTTTGAGTTTAGGGATAGGAACATTTTCGTATTTTAAAACCTCCGGTCCACCAAATTGGTGTTGCACTACCGCCTTCATTGCTGTTTTGTAGTCATAATTATTGCCAAGTTTTGCCATCTGAAAAAAACTTTAGTTGTTATTCAAGCAGTAAGATAGAAGCGGAAAGAATCCACCACTGAAAAATATAATAAATGATAAAACCTGGACGAATCTTTCCGGTTTTATGAGCGTGGTCATCTTCTTAATCATAACTACTGAATGTATATTTGTTACGGAACAAACTTCGAAAACTTTTTTTCAGTAGCTCTTGACAAATGTCAAGAATTTTCTGCCCGCCGCTTTCTTATTCTGCTAAATGTTTCAGCAGTCATTCCTAGGACAGAAGCAATATATTGTAATGGGACTTGGTTAAACAGTTCCTTATGTTGCTCAAAATATAGATCATATCGCTCTTCTGCCGTCATTGACAAATGTGAAAACACCCGGTCTTCAGTCATAGCAAAACATTTGATAATGAATCTTTTTTCTATCTCATTCCATTTTGGGAACTCGTCACAAAGTTTACGGTAATCGGATTTTTTAACTGTAAACAACTCAACATCGGTGAGTGCCTGGACATTCCACCGATTTGGTTCGTCAAAAAAGAAGCCCATAACATCAGTAAATATGAAGTTTTCGGTACATAGCCAGTGTGTAATTTCCTTACCGTCAGATAATGCAAAAACTCGCATAATGCCAGATTTTACCAAACTTAGCTTATCGCAAATCTTATCTGCTTTGGTAAAAAAGTCATTTTTTTTTAGTTCCTCACGCTTAAAATAGGAACGTACAATTTCCAATTCGTCCTCCGAAAGTCGTCCAAAGTGCTGTTGTATTAACTGATTAAAATATTGCATTATCGTCTATGGGATCGTATAGAACAAATATATGGAATGATCCGTTGGATTTATAAATCCCAAATCTACTACTAATAACAAATTATTATAATTGATCTATTATATTTAACGACTAAATCAAACTGAGATGGATTGGAATAGCAATGTTATCAAAAGCCTTTGGCCTTCCACTATAAATAACCGCGAGAGCAAGGAAAAGCTTGCTGTTGAGATTGCAGATAAAGTGAATAATGGCGATATCATAGGTGTAGGGTCTGGCTCTACGTCATATTTGGCACTATTAGCCATCGCTCAAAAGGTTAAAAGTGATAACCTTATCATAAAGGCTGTTCCAACTTCTATCGAAATGGCCCTTACATGTAAATATTTAGATATTCCCATCACCACTCTAAATGAAAACTTTCCAAATTGGAGTTTTGATGGTGCTGATGAAGTTGACAGGAACAAACACTTGATTAAAGGCCGTGGTGGTGCCATGTTCCAAGAAAAGCTGATAATGAGCATATGTAAACGCAATTACATTATTGTTGATAACAGTAAGCTAGTAGAAAGACTATGTTATAAATTCCCTGTGCCCGTGGAGGTTTACCCGCCCGCACTGATGTGTGTAGAATCAAAACTAAGAAAACTTGGTGCAACGGAGATCTCTCTTAGACCCGCCCAAGGTAAGGACGGGCCGATAATATCGGAAAATGGCAATCTCATAGTTGACGTATGGTTCAAGAATATAGACGAGAATATGGAAGAAGAAATAAAGTCTATAACTGGTGTTATAGAAAGCGGGCTTTTTCAGAATTATCAGGCAGACATAATCGTTGCTAGATAATAAGCCGATTTAAAATAACTAGCCTTATCAATCACAGCTAATAACTCTAGCTCTAGACCTCTTTTATCCAACAGGATCCCAAGCAACTTTCTTGCCTTAAGCAGTTTAGCTTTCTCACCAAATCGGCCTAAGCTTTCGTATGGCTGGCCGGGCAAATTTTACATAATTAAATTTCGGTAAGAAATGTAAGGAATCTGTTCCTCGATAGACTAAGCTCATAAAACATAATAAGAATGTAATTATGAAAGATCTACTTAGTTTGAAAACCTCTATGAATGAGGAAATCGAAAATGCATTAAATCATCAAATAAAAACAGAAGCTCACGCCTCGTCTACTTATTTATCCATGTCCACATGGTGCGGAGAGAACGGCTACGACAATAGTGCAGGCTTTTTTGCAAATCAAGCCGAAGAAGAGAGGGCACATATGCTGAAGTTATTTAATTACGTAAATGACCGCGGCGGTCGAGCAATATCTCCTGAGATTACAAATGTGCCTAATGATTTTTACTCTTTTAGGACCTTATTTGAGCAAACCTTGGAGATGGAGATGACTGTCACAAGACTATTTAATGACTTGGCTGAAAAATGCATCAGACAAAAGGATTTCGTGACATTTCAATTCATTCAATGGTTTTTGGAAGAGCAAATTCAAGAAGAGTATGTTGCAAGACGCATTATAGAATTATTTGATCTTATCGGTGAAGGAGGTACAGGTCGTTGGGAAATTGATAAGCAAGTACAACAGGTGAAATATCAAGGTTAATTGAAAGCTTACAATTTCTTACTCTTTGATTATGAAAACAGAAACGATACTTTCCTTTATTTCCTTGACATCCGTCATGAGATATGGGTTGGCGCTAATCTTATTTGGCATAGGACTACTGAAATTTACTAAGCATGAAGCGGAAGCTATTCGGCCGCTAGCAGAAAACAGCCCTTTTTTTTCGTGGACCTTTTCATTTTTAAGCACAAGAATGTTTTCAAACATTACTGGTGGAATAGAAATGGCAATTGCTATTTCAATCGCTTTACATCCGTTTTGTCTTAGGTTATCTGCATTCGGTAGTTTGGGTGCAATTATCACCTTTTTAATAATCCTCACGTTTGCCGTATCTAGCCCAGCTTATGTCCATAGTGGCCTATCGATACCTTTTATCCCCCATTCTTTGTGGCATTTTATTATCCTGCACTTCGTTCTTCTCGGGATAGCAATATGGATCGCAATTGAGGCATTTTCAAATTATTGAAAAGAAAAATTTGATTTGAATTAATGGACGAGAAGCAGATTATTAAACCCTTATTAAATTGCAAATACATGAAAACAAAAAATAACTCTGAGAATCAATTGGTAATCACGCTACTAATAGTAGGAACCATTTTGATGTTTGCAACGCCGTGGCTTTTCCCCTTGTTAAGTGTTCACGATCTTAAAAACGTCGGAAAAATTGGCTCAGCATTTTGGGAGATTGCGGCGCCTATAGCTCAACTTATTGGAATTATATTGCTTTTCTTGGCATTGCGAGAAAGGAGAACCGCCAATAATATTGTCCAAATGCAAGTAGAGGCTAAAAACAAGCAGGACATACAAGAACGTAGTGTGAAACACCTCCACGAACTGTACACATTGCTGGAAAATAATATCAGTAATTTCAGCTATGAGAGTAAGTTCGATGTTAATAATAAAGTCAAGGTCTTGCAGGGAAAAAGAGCTATCAGATGTTTCATCAACGATATCGAGGAAATGAACATTGATTTACATGACAATGATTTATTACTTCAAAAAGATGGTGTGCGGGAAATATTAAGTATCCTAAGAATAGCTGAACATATTTTTGAAAAGATCAAAGAGGCAGATATCGAAGAAGCCGACCGGAATTTCTACTTGAACATTATGAAGCATGAGCTTATCTTCAGCATCTTTCCTTATACAGATCTAGACGAATCAGCCAACTTGAAATTTGAGATTTGTGAAGACTGTGATGAACCCCATGGCAATTATCCGCCATTAATTTTTGACAAAATGCAACAGCTTAAAAGGCACTTTCTAAGAGAATAAATTTAAAAGGGACTGATTTTTACAAAGGAGATTACACATCTAATACTAACGATGTAACTTGTTTGCAGCAATATATTTGTCCCATCATATGACCCTTGGCAAACCTCGTATCTAGATTTCCAAGCGAAATCAATTTTCAAATAACAGAATTCCTCTATCCCTTTTTAGCTAGGCAACTGGAATCAAATCTTTTGCTGATATCGAAAATTCAATAGAATAAGATCAGCTAGTATTGAAAGTAAGTAGAATGTCATGAGCCATGTTAAAAAGATTGTAAGGAATTCTTTTCCTCTCCGACAAAGTTTAAAAAGATGAGAAACATTCAGAGTTAAAGAATGAGCTATTAGCGGCTGATGATATTGTCCGGCATAACGAATTTCATCTATTCAATGTAAAAAAATCTATGATTATGATTAGAGTAGAAAAAACATTATCAGAAGTAATGACAGTTTTAAATAGACAAGGTTATACCCAGGACTATAACTTATTGCACGTGCCTAATTCCTGTTTGGATGTAAAAGATAAAATGAGTCTTAAGCATCTTGTGATAACTGGAATACATCGTTTCTCTGGTCAAAACGATGCAGCTGACGAGGCTATTTTGTACACAATCCATAATATAAAGAATGGCGCTAAGGGCATTTTGGTTAACGGTTATGGAATTTACACAGATGAACATGCAACTGCTATCATTGAAAAGATTTCGATGAATGCAATAGGCCCCTTGATTAATTTAAAATAATTTGTAAGGAACGATTAGATATTAATACTAAGCCAATAAAGACGGAAAGATTTGAATGAGCAATACCTCAAGAAAGATTAGGGTACGTCAATAACTAATTTGAAAACTTTAAAACATTTTTATTATGAAAACGATCAGCAACAACACAGAATTCGAACAAATTATCGCTGGTGATAAACCGGTTGTTCTTGACTTTTATGCAGAATGGTGTGGGCCATGCAGAGCCCTATTGCCTGTACTTGAAGCAGCTAGTAACGATTATAGTAATGACATTGTTGTTGCTAAAATTAATGTAGACGAGAACCCTGAGTTGGCGGCAAAATTTAATGTCAGAAGCATACCAGCGGTATTCTTGATGAAGAATAACACTGTTGTAAGCCAATTTACAGGTGTACAGAGCAAGATTGAGATAGATAAACGTATTGATCATTTGATTTCCGCAGAAATTGATAAGGCTATTAATTAATATCTGATTTGGTTGGTGATACACAATATCAAATGACAATGTCCAGTGCTATCACACAAATGTTAGCACTGGATTTTAAATTTCATTGCCTGCTATGAAACGAACAAAATAATCGAAAATGGAAAAGTCAGCGACAATAAAAAATAAAGTCATAACATTTGGTGGTGGATGTTTTTGGTGCACCGAGGCTATTTTTAGAGATACTAAAGGAGTACTTGACGTGAAGAGTGGTTTTAGTGGTGGATTTATAAAAAATCCTCCCTACAGGGAAGTACGCACTGGAAGAACTGGTCATGCTGAGGTAATTCAGATTACTTACAATCCTGAAAAAATAAGCTTACGAGAGCTATTAATTATTCATCTTATGACTCATGATCCCACGACGGTAGATCACCAGGGAGCTGATAAGGGCAACCAGTACCGTAGCATCATATTTTATAACGATGAGGAAGAAAAGATTGTGGCCGAAAAGGTAATTGAAAATTTACGAAATTGTTATGCTAAGCCTATTGTAACTGAGGTTAAGCCTTTCGAAGTTTTTTACATTGCTGAAGAAACTCACCAAAATTACTATCAAGAAAATCCGGAAGCGATATATTGCCAAATGGTTATCGTTCCAAAATTGGCTAAATATCGTCAGAACCGAGCGAACTATTTGTCGAACCTTTGAATATATTAAGCCCTTACTCGATGGTTTTTTCTTAAATCATTTAGCCATAAAGCCCCGTAAGGTTTATTCAATATTTTCGACTAAGTGATAAACGTTGTTACGAAGCCGAGTAAAAATTTAAATGATTATTGACCCTTAAAAATAATTCAAATGGAAAAAGTAACTGCTGAGATGTATCAACAAGACCCGGACAGATATACATTGGTTTCTGGGCATGAAGAAGGAGCACCCACTTGTCCATATGGAAATATGCAGCAATGGGTTGGTTATGATAGAGCGGAAGAGAAATTTATCCGGTTTACGAAATCGGTTTTTAAGCAGCTTGTTCAAAAAAAAGAAAATGAAAAGGAATAAAGATATGAAAACGGCAAAAATTTTATTAGCAATATTGCTTGGCATCAGTTCAATAATCAGTTGCACTAACAGTTCTGGTAAGCAGGCTTCGAAAGAGAAGAAAGATATTGAGGAGATTATCCTCGAAACGGATAGTTCAAGCGTTATTTACTTTGCCGGAGGCTGTTTTTGGGGAACTGAACATTTTTTTAAGCAGGTTAAAGGCGTAACAGCTACGGAGGTAGGCTTTGCTAACGGGCACACTGTAAATCCCACATATAAAGAAGTTGTTCACACAAAAACAGGCTATGCGGAAACTGTTAAGGTTATCTATAATCCCAAACAGGTCGATCTCAATCTTTTACTGAACTTATACTTTTTAACCATTGATCCCACCAGCGTTAACAAACAGGGAAATGACATTGGTGATCAGTATCGTACGGGCATTTATTATACTTCGAGCAAACAACTGCCATTGATAAATTCAAGAATTGCAGAGGAAGCTAAAAAGCATAGCCAGCGGGTAGTTGTAGAGGTTACACCTTTAAAAAAATATTATAAAGCAGAAGACTATCATCAGGATTATCTTGAAACTAATCCTGGAGGCTATTGCCACATCAATCCTGAACTGTTCAAAATAGCGAAGGATGCTAATAACAAAAATCAATAAAATTTTCATATAACTAAAAACTTAAAGTTATGCTAAACTGGAATAACGTAGTTGCTTTTGCAACCAATGGCAATCCCGCCCCAGACAAAAGGGTTGAAAAAACTGAACAAGAATGGAAAGACCAGCTAACTGCAGAACAATTCTATGTGACACGCAAACATGGTACTGAGGCCTCTTTCAGTCATGATTTATGTAGAAGTTATGATCCAGGAATTTATTCCTGTGTTTGCTGCAATACCTTATTATTCGATTCTACTGAAAAATTTGATTCAGGAACGGGTTGGCCAAGTTTTACACAACCTATTCAAGAAAATAGTGTCAAATATATTAAAGATGGCTCATTCGGGATGGTTCGCATAGAGGCTCAATGCAATGTATGCGACGCTCATTTAGGACATGTATTTCCTGATGGTCCTGCGCCAAGTGGTCTTCGCTATTGCATGAATGGAGAGGCCTTGACAAAAGAGATAATCGAGCAATAGAGTGGCAAATAACTCTGCATTTAAATCGCTAAAAAGCTTAATTGTTTCACTCTAAAACTTAAAACTGAATGACTTTAATTTGAGTTGTTCAGTTTTTTTACAAGCATTAAATTTGAAATTATGGATCATGTAAAATTTAAAAACGTTCGCTTCGATCCCGACTTGACACCGTTTCATAAGCTTGCGGAGCAAATGGCAGAATCTTTTGGTTATAAGTCAGAGTTGGACATCGATAAAAAACTTGCTCAACTTATTCGGCTACGTGTAGCCCAACGGAATGAATGCGCATATTGTATAATATTACACTCTCAAGTTGCCCGCGAAATCGGAATTCCTCTTTCAAAAATAGACAATATATCATCTTGGTGGAATAGTGAATTATTTACAGAGATAGAGAAAATATCCTTATCCTATTGTGATGCATTAACTATTGGCACACACAAAAATTTTCAAAAATACCATGATGCAATGTGTAAGCATTTTTCCGAAACAGAAATAGCTGAAGTAGCCGCTATTGTGATAAATATGAATGTTTGGACTCGTCTCAAACTTGCACAAGGTCAAATACCTGTCTATGATGTTTAATCCAGCTGGAAAAATAGGATTGGGAACGGCTGCCATAGGAAGACCGCATTACATAAATGTTAGACATGAAAAACCGATAGAAAATCAAACCCTGCCCGATTTCAAAAGAAATGCTATCAAAATGCTAGATGAGGCATACAATAAAGGGATTCGATTTTTCGATGCTTCACCTGGTTATGGATTGATTGAGTCTGTTTTAATAGAATGGTTACAGCAGAATAATGACGAAGATATCGTTATAGCAACTAAATGGGGGCTTAGTTATCAGGCTAATTTCAATATAAACGCTAGCATCCACGAGCTAAAAGAGCATTCACTAAAAAATTTGAATGCCCAGTGGAAATTTTCAAAGAAATTGTTGCCAAATCTAAAGATTTACCAAATACACTCAGCAACATTTGATACAGGAGTGCTTGACAATAAGGCCATCTTAACGCGCTTGCATGAGCTTAAAAAAGAATATGATATCTTAATCGGTCTGACGACCACTGGGGAATCTCAGGTTGAGGTGCTCAAAAAGGCCTTCGATATTGAGATTGAAAACGAACTTCTATTCAATTCATTTCAATCTACTTTCAATATATTTGATCAATCAATCATTCAGTTGGGGTCAACTTTACAAGATGACAGCAGGCAACTTATTATCAAGGAGTCTCTAGCAAACGGTCGTTTAATACCTAATTCATTTTTTAACAAACACAATAATTTATACAGGTATATTTCTGACTTGGCCGTTAAATATAACGTTGCAGCAGATGCAATAGCAATGAGATTTTGCATGGACAGTTTTCCTAAAGCAATTTGTCTAAGTGGTGCCAGCAGCGCGAACCAAATGCGTTCAAACCTACTTGCAAATCAAATCAAACTGCAAGCAGAAGATTTGGAATTATTGAGAAGCTATAATGTAAATCCCGAAATGTATTGGAATGAAAGAAAAACGTTGCCATGGCAATAAGAAACTTATTCCGATTCAAGAGAAAATTTCGAAAATTCATCTTCGATTCATATCATTTCCTAAACAAGGATATACTATATCTATCTTTTATTATTAGCATAGCTCGGCCTAAATTCTAAATCAAAGGCTCACTATAAGACGTATTAGAAAGTCTTTCAATTTAGGATATACATCCAAAAAGTTGCTATTCCTAGTTTATTCAATCTGCATCTATGTTTTATTAGCTCCTACATTAAAAATGCTGTAAGGAATCCATTAGCGATCCGACTAAAATCATATAAGCAATTAATAACAAATCATTCACCAAAATATTATTACATATGATACAAGCAATTGAACATGTAAAATGTATGATCATCGGATCGGGACCGGCAGGATATACTGCTGCAATTTACACAGCCAGAGCGGATCTGAAACCGGTACTTTACGCAGGTCTCACTGCTGGTGGACAGCTTACACAAACTACTGATGTCGAAAATTACCCTGGTTATCCTGACGGGATTATGGGAATCGAAATGATGGAAAACTTCCGCAAACAAGCTGCTCGTTTTGGTACAGACATTAGAAATGGCATTATAACTGACGTAGATTTTTCAGCTATTCCCTACAAAGTCACTACAGATGAAAAGGTAACAATACTTTGCGATTCTGTAATAATATCAACAGGCGCATCTGCGAAATGGTTAGGTTTAGAATCAGAGCAAAAATATAGTGGTAGTGGGGTATCAGCATGTGCAACATGTGATGGTTTTTTCTTCAAGGGTCAGGATGTAGCCATTGTGGGCGCCGGCGATACTGCGGCTGAGGAGGCAACACATCTAGCCAAACTCTGTAAAAAAGTTTATATGATAGTGCGAAAGAGTGAATTAAAAGCATCAAAAGCGATGATTCATAGGATTAATGCAACTCCTAATATTGAGATACTGTTTAATACAGAAACAAAAGAAATTTTGGGAGATGATTTGGTCGTCAATGGGGTACGCATATTTAACAATATTACGAATGAAATCAAAGATCTGGCCATCTCTGGATTCTTCGTTGCAATCGGTCACCATCCAAACACAGAAGTTTTCAAAAAGTGGCTAACTATGGATAGCGAGGGCTATATCCAAACTGGTCCCGGATCTACCAGGACAAATATAACAGGAGTATTTTGCTGTGGTGATGCGCAAGATAAAATTTATAGGCAAGCTGTAACTGCTGCCGGCAGCGGATGTATGGCTGCTCTCGACTGCGAAAGATTTCTTCTGGGTATTGTCCACAGTACGAATTAACCAGTTTATATCATTTAAAGAATTAAGAGTATGAAAAGATCAGTTTTAAGCTATCTATTAGCTATAATATCATTTGCCACAAATGCACAAAATCTACAGACCAATAAAGGACACGAAAAGAATCCGTATTATTCTACTACAGACACAAAAAAGCTGAGTGTCTCCAACGTAGAGTGGAAAAAAATACTCCCAGCGGACCTATATGCAGTAGCAAGAGAAAAAGATACAGAAAAACCATTTACAGGTAAATACCTGAAAAGCAGCATTAAGGGCACTTATTATTGCGGCGTATGTGGAAACAAACTATTTAAATCGGACGCCAAATTTGCCAGCAGTTGTGGATGGCCAAGCTTTTACGAACCCGTAAGAAAAAATAGTGTTATATATAAAGAAGATAAATCGCATGGGATGATTCGTACTGAAGTCCTTTGCGCGAGATGTGATTCCCATCTCGGGCATATATTCAATGATGGTCCTCCGCCAACTCACAAGAGATTTTGTATGAATTCAATTAGCCTTGATTTTGAGCCTAATAAATAGTGCTTTTGAGCCTTTTAGTAAACGCAATTTTCTTGTTTGAATTTGAAAGGCAGACATCTTAAAAGTTAATTGTTTTTAATAGTGCTTATTGGTCAAAGTGTTCATAGTCAAATCCACCATTATGAAAAATAGAAAAAAAAATAATACCACATTCAATAATGTCATCTACTTTGCAGGAGGTTGTATGTGGGGGCCTGAACGTTTTCTTAGATTTATTAAGGGTGTAATCAATATTGAATTGGGGTACTCAAAATGTAAAACTTCACATGCCAATTGTGACCAAATTACCAGTGACAATCAAGGATTTATTGAAACCGTTAAAGTCACATTTAATCCCGATAAGATTAGCTTCAACAGTCTTTTAGATCTTTTTTTTAAAACAATAGATTCCCAGGGTGAAGATTTTAACGATAATGAGTTGGATTCGCATCACCATGTAAGAATATTTTATATCAATGATGACCAATTAGCATTAATTGATGATGTATTAAATGAGGCAGCAAGACGACATAGGCAGGCTCTAATAATAGAGGCAGCACCGTTACATAATTTTTATACTGTTTCGGATTTTAAACAATTATCCAGTAGTGAACATTCTGTCCGTTATTGCCATTCCGAGTAACTTTTGTATCAAAAAGTAATTGAAAGAACATAAGGCGAAATTGTAACTGAAAGCAGTGGGCAAAGCTCAATGAAAAGTACCAATACAGGAGTTCAATCTTCTTAAGTCTGTACGCAATTCCTAATACGCTATCAATGATTTTAAGTTCTTGGGGATATGTATCGCAACAGAATCGACCTACATTATAGTGCATTCATAGATTCTTGTAGATAAATCAGATTGGATAAGCGACTGAAAAAAAAATTTTTCTGTAAGGTCTGCAAACTAGCTTATACTAAGCTATCAAAACTTAATACTTATAAAATGAAAAAGATAGCAATCAACGGATTTGGTCGTATTGGGAGATCGGCGCTTAAGGTAATTTTCGAGACTGATGGTCTAGAAATTGTCGGTATAAATGATTTGATGGATATAGAAAACGCAGTTTACCTACTTAAGTATGACAGTAATTATGGGAAGTATGAAAAAGATGTCAGATTTGAAGGTAACACAATCTTTGTAGCTGAAAAGGCAATTAAGTATTCCAGCATTAGAGAGATCGAAAATCTACCTTGGAAAGATTTGAATGTAGACGTAGTCATAGAAAGTACTGGAATATTTACCAGTCAACTCGATTCGGAAAAGCATATCTTGGCTGGTGCCAAATCGGTAGTCATTTCTGGTCCCACGAAAGATACACCAACAGTTGTACATGGGGTTAATACAGATACCGGTAATGTTTCCATTTTTTCTTGCGCCAGTTGTACGACTAATAACATAAGTCCAATTATTGAAATTTTAGGTCGAAGGCTAGGCGTAAAAAAAGCTATTCTCAACACAATTCATGGTTACACAGCATCGCAGGCACTTGTAGACGCTCCATCGAAAAGAGAGCCAAGAATGGGTAGAGCAGCTGGATTCAACTTGGCCCCGGCAGCTACCGGAGCGGCAATAGCTACGACAAAAGTATTGCCACAATATGCAGGAAAGTTTGATGGTATTGCTGTAAGGGTTCCAGTACCTGTAGGTTCAATATCAGACATCACATTCATTGCGGAAAGGCCAACGACGATAGATGAGATTAATCAGATATTAACAGAAGAATCTCAAACCAAGAGATATGAAAAAGTAATTGCAGTTACTAATGAGCCAATAGTTTCTTCAGACATTATCGGGAGTACTTTTGCTGCGACAATTGATTTAGAAATGACGAGAGTTGTCGATGGAGATCTGGTAAAGTTGATGGCTTGGTATGATAACGAATGGGGCTTTACAAATCAAATGATTAGACAAATAAAGTCTATTTTCTCAGTTAGCTAACCGCTTATTCTAGTTTTTGGAGTTAGTCGACTAACAGTTTTTAGTTTTAATATTTCCCTCACCGAGTTTTGTGGGGGAAATTTAATCCGTGAAATATGGAAAATTTAAATAAAGAAATTCAACCATGGCACTTAGAGAGCATTTTGGATGAAAAAGTGCCCGTCTACGAAGATTTCAAAGGTAAGCCGTTGTTGATCTTATTTTTCTATTTGGGTTGTCCGGGCTGCGTTGGAAGAGCGATCCCTTTCGCGAATAAAATGGTTTTCGAACACAGTGGAAAAATTAACGTTCTTGGTATCCATAGTAATTTTGAAGGCCCGGAATATAGCAATGGTGAAATCATTCAATCATTGAACGCGTTACATGTTAGATTTCCTTTTTTTAGGGATTTAGGATTAGCGACTACATTTTTTAACTACCAAGCAGGCGGAACTCCTCACTGGATATTAATAAATAAAGAAGGCATAGTCATACGTTCAATCTTCGGTTCAGATCCAAATCGTGCATTACTATGGTTGGATTACGCTATCATGGAAGAATTGGATAATTCGCATTAAAGGAATGCTATTTCCTCAAACGCCGGCGAAAAAATCGTTCTCCATTAAAATATCAAGTCGGCATTGTTTTGGGCAATTGAAGCACCTTCATCTCATTAACCTTCAGATAGGGAAAAATTGCAACAACATTGGGGAAAAGGGGTAAGAGGAAGACTGCAGGAACAATTTAAATTTGCATTGTCAATAAAAACAAAGATGAAATGAAAGTAATAAACAATGCGCAAGAATTTGACCACCTAGTTGCCGAAGGAAATGCAATCATAGCTGACTTTTATGCAGATTGGTGTAAACCGTGTCAAGCGCTGTTGCCGACTTTGAAATTACTTTCAAAAAAATATGAGGGAGCGGCAGAAATAGTTCTAGTCAATGTTGAGGATCAGAAGGAACTTGTCTTCCGATTTGGCATACGATCAGTTCCGACATTAGTCTATTTCGATAAACAAAAAATAGTTGATAAGACTGTAGGCGTTCCCTTTGAGGGGGAATTAGAAGAAAGAATAAATGAAATCGCAAAAAAATGCGATGATCAGTTGGTAAATAATAAATACAACCAACAAAAATTTAATAGGCAGAAAAGTTAAACTAAAATTAGAAAATATGGAAAATTTAAAAAAAGCGTATTTAGCTGGGGGCTGTTTTTGGGGCATGGAAGACCTTTTCCGTGTACGTCCTGGAGTGAAAGATACGGAAGTTGGTTATTTGGGAGGATTAAATGAAAATCCTACCTATCGGAATCATCCTGATCATGCGGAGGGTCTGGAAATTACATACAATCCAGATGAGACTTCGTACAAAGAACTATTGGATTATTTTTTTAGAATACATGATCCTAGTACAAAAGATAGGCAGGGAAATGACAGAGGCTCGAGCTATCGCTCTGCGTTGTTCATACAAAATGAGCAAGAAAAAATCGATGCTGAAGAAGTAATTAGAATGGTTGACGAATCTGGACGGTGGCCTGGAAAGGTGGTAACTACGTTAGAGCCTTTTACTAAGTTCTGGCCTGCTGAAGACTACCATCAAGATTACTTGGTGACTAATCCAAATGGTTATACGTGCCACTTTGAAAGGTTTGGCACCTTTCTGTAACCAGTAGTCGAAATCTTCCGTTTTACATAGGTGTCAATTTAAGAAAGCGAGTAATGATATACCGAGGAAAGCAAAATGAATATTTTGAGATACAAAGTGTAGATAGTAATAACTACAGAAGCTACAGGCCAATTGTTAGTGGTGCTTTACAGCTTCTGTGGTTTTTATCTGATGGTAATGAACTGATGATAGATGGCATACCTCATACTTTTAATACGAATCAGATTATCAGTTTATCACAACATCATCATGTAGTTTATGAGAAGATCAGCGCCATGAAGATGCTACGTTTTAACTCGGAATTCTATTGCGTGCTTAATCATGACAGCGAAGTAGGTTGTAAAGGAATACTATACTATACGCCTGCTAAAATCCCTGTGGTAATTATAAACGGATCTGAACTTTTGGTCATGAACGATGCTTGGGATGTCACCGATATGGAGTTGGAAATGAAGGACAGCCTACAACTAGAGATGCTCCAAATGTTGTTAAAGCGAATCCTGATACTTTGTACACGGATTTATAAGAAGCAGGGCAATATGGCATGTATTGATGACAATCAACACGATTTGGTACGCGAGTACAATTTTTTGGTAGAAAAGAATTTTAGAGAACTTCATAATGTATCACATTATGCAGATTTGCTACATAAATCACCGAAAACACTCACAAATACTTTTAAAAAGATCGGGGAGAAATCTCCGCTCCAGTTAATTCATGACCGTATCTTGTTAGAATCAAAAAGGCTCCTTCATTATACAAGGAAAGATATATCCGAAATCGCTTACGAACTTGGTTTTGAAAATGTACAGGCCTTCAGTCGTTTTTTTAAAAAGCAGGTTGGATTATCGCCATCTGATTTCAGGATTACTTAAAAACGAATGCAATTGTTTCCAAGTCTACTCATTGTTATAAGTCAATTGTAGTATATACAAAATCGGCAAGGATAGTCCTCAAAATATTTATTCAGAAAAATAAAATTTTCTGCGGAAATGGAATAGATGGTTAAAAATTTTATAACAGTATAAATTAACTCCATAAGTAGATTAGTCCAATTTTCAACAATAGATTGAAATCTAGACGTATCCTGCTATTGGATGCATCTGGGTCCTTTTTTTATAGGTGATTATAAATAGGTTCAGGCGTTTAATGAGATGACTTATGGATAATTATTATAATGAAACAATTCGAGCTTTGGAAGAAGAACTAAATGGGCTAACGTTAGGAGTTCGAAGTACACTGTCATTCTATGAACTATGTATTGATCTAGTAATAAAGAAACTTATCAAATTAAAAACGTTTGCACAACAAAATGGCTTTAAGAATTCCTCTCAAGAGATCTTATTTTTCAAGGTTCAGAAACCCAGTATTGTGTCCAAGCTAATATATTATAATGCCATATATAAAATTGAAGCAAAATTGCCTTATGGCGGGAAACAAGTGAAGGAGAATTACTACAATGAACAAATGCTCGATCTTAAGAGATTTTACGATAAGAATATAGAACTCTATAAATATTACAGAACTAACAGTACACATCTTGACCATAAGTATTTTTTAAGAGGTGAATATGATATCAAATTAAGCCTCGATACTTATTACTTCGAAACAGATCACAGTTTCGCCACATCACATGATTATAAGTTCGCAAAAATAATTGCCAATGATCTTATCCAGCTCTATCTCGAAAAACAACTGTTCAACTTAAATTGTGATGATGAGTCGGTTATTTATCAAAAGCACTTCGATCCCGTACATTGGACAGCTAATAAGACTGACCTTATTGAGTTGATTTATGCCCTTCATACACATTCATCATTAAACAACGGTAATATGGATATAAAGACTATTTCCAGCTACTTTGAGTATGTGTTTAATATAGAATTAGGAGATTTTTATCATACCTACTTAGAGTTGAAAAACAGGAAGAAAAATCCTACGAAGTTTCTTGACTCATTACGAGACGGCCTAATAAGGAAAATGGATGACCATGATTAGCTTCACAGGATACATTTGAATGCCGGCATAGCCGGATTTCCACCAATTGAATAAACTACCGCAAATTATAATGCATAATTTGATATTACTGTCAACGTGTGTATTTCAGCTAAGGTGTTCGTTCACTCCGCATTGAACCTGATGTGTTGTTCCGCATATAACTGACGCTTTATTCGTTTCAAGCTGTCTTCGTAGGTTTGGTCTACGTTTTCTGTATACACGTGGCTTATTTTGATTAGGGGTTAGGCAAGATAATCGCATATAGGAGAGTTTTAAGTACGATAATAATTAATCCATTTAATGTTAAGGGAGTCCATTGGGTTCAAAAGCAATGCTTAAAAATCTTAGGGTTGTTAAAAAGCTTATAAAGCTCCGCCAATTAAACCAATAAGATGATGAGACAATTAAAATTAATTCCTTGATTTGAGGCGGATTACACATTTTATAAAGGAAAAAAAGACAGCTTTTTTTGAATCGCTTGTTTGTTATTAAAAAAAAATAATATTTTTGCAACGCTTTCAGTACCATAATACGTTCATCAAGACAAAATTATAACTCGTCGCAGGACACCAATTTTTTCAAATCATCTAAAAAATGGTTCGAAAATTGTCCCGACAGGACGACAAATAAGTCCAGAACCCCTTAAATTGTATGATTTAAGGGGTTTTCTGTTTATTTAAAAATTTTTAAGTTAAGTTGTATTAGGGGAAGTCGAAAAAAAGTAAAAAATTAAATCTACTTTATTTTTAAAACTACTTTTCCTTTGGCTCTGCCGCTCTCTACGTATTCCAGAGCCTCTTGTGCCTGTTCAAATGGATAAACCTTATCTACTATTGGTTTGATAATTCCCGATTCAATCAATTTCGTGATTTCTTCAAGCTGCGCACCATTGGCCTTCATAAAAAGAAATGAATAATCAACATTGTGCTGCTTCGCTTTTTTGCGGACTTTACTGCTTATCATGCCAAATACAAACTTCATCACCCATGACAAACCTAGTTCTTTAGCAGACTGCGGTGTTGGTGGACCGGAAATAGAAACCAGCTGTCCGCCTGATTTAAGAATGGTGATCGATTTTTGCAGTGTTTTTTCATTCTGACTGTTCAGGACATAATCATAATCTTTTAGGATGTTTTCAAAATGCTGTGTTTTATAATCAATAACAACATCTGCTCCTAAATATTTAACCAGTTCAGAATTTTTGCTGCTGGTAGTGGTCGCTACTTCCAATCCCAAGTGTTTTGCCAGCTGGATAGCGAACGTACCTACACCGCCAGACCCTGCCTGAATAAAAACTTTTTGATCTTTTTTCAAATGGGCTTTTTCAAAAAATGCCTGCCAGACTGTTAACCCAACTAGTGGAATAGAGGCCGCTTGTTCCATAGAAATGTTTTTGGGTTTTAAAGCTGCATCTGCCTGGTCAAATGCTATAAACTCTGCGAAAGTTCCAATGCTGAAATCTGCCGGACGGGCATAAACTTCGTCACCAGCTTTAAATTTGGTTACTTTTCTGCCTGTTTCAACAACCACTCCAGCTAGGTCATGACCTAAAACAAGGGGTGTTTTGTATGGCAGTAATAATTTAAATTCCCCGTCCTTTATTTTTGAATCGAGCAGATTAAGAGCGGTGGCATGTATTTCGACTAGTATCTCGGTATCTTTAATTATTGGTTTTGCCACATCAGAAAGCTGGAGCTTTTCTTTTTTGCCGTATTTATTAATTACAAATGCTTTCATAGTCTATGTTTAAATGTTTTTGACCTGTTATTGTTTAGTTTATAATAATACAAATAAGAAATTACCAGAAGTACAAATGGTATCAGCGGAAACAGGCTTTTGCTAAAACCATCAATCATAAAATGGGCATAAGTGCCGGAGAGGAACGTAATTCCGAAACCGAAGTAGGCCCACTCTTTAATCCTTGATGGAATGCTGGGAATCAGAATAGCAAAAGATCCCAGTACCTTGAGTACTCCAAGTTCTATTCTGAAATGATCCGGAAAACCAAGATGATGAAATGCTTCCAGCATCGTTGGATTGGTAAAATAAAAGTAACCAGAAGTGGCTCCTGTAAGCATTGCCAGTACGGTTGTTGTCCAGTAAATTATGTTGATTTTTTTCATAAAGTTACAAATTAAGTTAATGCTTCTATTTCAGATGATTGTAATGTTCTTTTTTGTTGACCATTTTATAAGCAGTCTCAGGCATCAAACGATTCAGAAAGTAAAGTGCTTTTGTATCTCCCACACGAATGGTATAAGTATCGTTCTGCAAACCTTTAATTAAAGAGTTGACTAATTTTTCAGGACTGATTTTCTTATCTGGTCGGTCTGCCACCATATCTGTATCTACCAAGGGCGGCAATAATTCAAAAACTTTTACCGAACTTTGGATAGCCTGCAAATGGGATCGTAATGATTTTGTGTAAAATGCCAAAGCCGCTTTTGAAGCCGAATAGGTTGCTTCTAATACCGAAGGGACAATACTTAATATAGAGGTGGTGTTTATGATAGCGGCTTCCCTGCGTGATTGGAGCATATCCATAAAAAGATTGTTCAGTCGGATGACGCCAAAATAATTGACATCCATTTCATAAACTGCACCGGCTAAATGCTTGTCATTTGCAACAGCAAGATTTATCGGAGGAACGCCGACACCGGCATTGTTAAAAAGAATATCGATTCCTCCAAATCCAGAAACCTTCTCAAAAAGTGCATTGGCATCTTCTGCTTTGGAGACATCGCTTTTAAGGGCGATAAGTTCCGGAAACTGCTGTTTGGCAGCATCCAATTTATCCTGATTTCTGCCGGTAATAATGACCTTCGCACCATTTTTCAAGAACTGTTTGGCGGCCTCGAATCCTATTCCTGATGCACCACCGGTGATTAGTACTGTTTTGCCTTGAATATTCATATCAATAGATTTTATAATAAAAGTGGATTAGTGATTTGCCTGAGCTGCAATTTTGGCCATCGCTTCGCCAACAGCTGCAGCGTAAATTTTTGTTTCTCCCACCGGAATATCAAACAGGTTATCTTGTAAACCAATAAGTAATTCGTCTGCAACTTCACTTGGAGGAATTCCGTTTTTACCTCCGACGTAGGATGAAAATTCGGTATTAGTCAACGGAGGATATACTTCATAAATCTGAAGGTTTTTTTGTTCTTCATAAGTGTATCTCAGGGCTACTGTATAGCTGTGTAATGCTGCTTTTGTAGCACCGTAAGTCGGCAGGAATTTATGGCTTCCATAAACTGCAAGCGAAGAAATATTTACTACTGCAGATTCTTGTTTCTGCAGTAAATGAGGAATCATCAGTTCGTTAAAATGGATGATGGCAAAGTAATTCACATTCATCTCAATCTGTGCTTTCTCAAGTGCATTGGTCTGTTCACTTAAAAGGTACCCAAAAGCAACACCTGCATTGTTTACAATGACATTTACATCTGAATATTTATTTTTCAGTTCATCAGCAATCCTGATTCGGTCAGATTCATTTGCCAAATCCCCAACAATAGCTGCCGCACCGTCTAATTCAGAAAGTGCTTTTTGCAGGCGCTCTTCATTTCGCCCGTTGATAATTATTTTATTGCCTTCAGCTTGTAATTTTTTAGCGATTGCTAAACCTATTCCGGCACTTCCGCCGCTGATAAATACTGTATTTCCTGTTGTTTTCATTTTACGTTATTTTAAAATTTATTTTGTTTACTATTGATTTTGAGTGTATTTTTAAAATATACTTTTTGGTATATTTTTGTTTAAAAAAAATTACTGACTGTAATTTTCAAGTTCTTTTTTTAGGTCGTTCACCAATTCATACATTGGCTGAGCAGAATCTATGGTACGACAAATTACGATACCGCCTTCAATTGCGGCAACCATCTTAAATGCAAATCTTGCAGGATTAAGTTGAGATGAAAACTCACCGTTGTCAATGCCTTGCTGTAGCACTTCACAAAGAGCTTCCTGTCCTGCTAAAAATCTTGCTGCAACCTTTTGTTTGATTGCAGGATAGTTGTCATCTGCCTCAACTGCCGTATTAAATAATGGGCAGCCGCCGTTTATATAGGTATTGATAGGATTTTTATAAAAATCCATGAACGCATTGATTTTTGCCTTAGCAGTGGTTTCTTTTAAGACAGCTGCGGTAATTTTTTCCGTCAGATTATTCAAAGAATACTCGATTACCTGTTCAGAAAGATCGTCTTTGCCCTGAAAATGACCATAAATACAACCTTTTGTTAATTTGGTAGCTTCTAGTACATCATCAATACTCACGCCTGAAATCCCCTTCTCATTGTAGAGTGGTGCTGCTGTTTCGAGTATAAATTGTTTTGTTCTTTCTGCTTTAGTTGCCATAACTGTTTTAATTAACGATACAAATATACTAAAAAGTATATTTTAAAATCAAATAAAATATACTAAAAGTTTTATTTTTTGAAATATATCAGTTTTTTAGTCTTGTTTTTTGTGTGTAAAAATAGCTTTTGAAGTATAAAATTTTAAAGGTTTAGTCTTCAAGAGAGCTGTTTAATTTTTTTTGATCTGGAATAATCTCTTTAAAGTGCTGTTTTTTTATTTAGTTATGTTAGAATAATAAAAACTGATAATTCTACTCTAGTTTTCCAATAATAAAAACTTATTTTTGTGCTGTTTTAAAATCAAACCTTTAATTATTATGTCAGATACAATCGAAAAAATAAAATGTCTTATTATAGGTTCAGGTCCTGCAGGTTATACTGCGGCAATTTATGCGGCAAGAGCTAATATGCATCCAATATTATATCAAGGAATGCAACCGGGCGGTCAATTGACTACGACTAATGAAGTGGAAAATTTTCCGGGATATGTTGACGGAGTTACCGGACCGGAAATGATGATTCAGTTGCAACAACAAGCGCAGCGTTTTGGGGCTGATATTCGTGATGGATGGGCAACTAAAGTTGATTTCTCAGGAGATATTCATAAAGTATGGATTAATGATACTATTGAATTACACTGTGAAACTGTAATTATTTCTACTGGAGCTTCGGCTAAATACTTAGGATTACCATCTGAGCAACATTATTTACAAATGGGTGGCGGAGTTTCGGCTTGTGCTGTTTGTGATGGATTTTTCTATAGAAATCAGGAGGTAGTTATTGTTGGAGCAGGAGATTCAGCTTGTGAGGAGGCTCATTATTTATCAAAACTTTGTAAAAAAGTAACTATGTTGGTAAGAAGTGAGAAATTCAGAGCTTCAAAAATCATGGAAGAACGTGTGCGTAGAACTGAAAATATCGAAATTTTACTAAACCACGACACCGTTGAAGTTATTGGAGATGGTCAGGTAGTAGAAGCGATCAAAGTATTGAACAAAACTACAAATGAAACGTATGATATTTCGGCAACAGGTTTCTTCGTGGCTATTGGTCACAAACCGAATACTGATATCTTCAAAGATTATTTAACATTAGACGAAACAGGATATATTATCAATACTCCGGGAACTTCAAAAACGAATGTTGAAGGTGTTTTTGTAGCTGGAGATGCTGCTGATCACGTGTACCGTCAGGCAATTACTGCTGCGGGTACTGGTTGTATGGCTGCTCTTGATGCTGAAAGATATTTGGCTGGAAAAGAAGTAGTAGAAAATGTATTTACCGATGTGGATTCGAGTAAATCTTAAATTCATTACTAATTTGATTTTTTAATTTTTTTTGAGGATTCAAAGAATATAAAAATCTTATATATAAAAAGAGGCTGTTTCTTTCTTGTGAAACAGCCTCTTTTTGATTTAGTAATTTTGCTAAATATTTATTTTTTAGATAGTTTGGCTTTATCTGTAAATTTATTCATCTCGATTTTAGCGTCACCATAAAGCTCTGTTTCCGATTTTTCGCTGGCGTTAATAATAATGTCTTTTTTAGGATTTACAACAGCCTTACTTTGTCCTTCAGCAATTAATTCGATGCTTTTTATATCTAATTTAGAGGCTTCCAATTCAGAATTGTTTTCTAATCGAATGATACTGTGGTTGGCTTCACCTTCAATTTTTACTTTTGTACTTTGGTACATATCTATGGCTAAATCATCCGTTGTTACTAATGATTTTAATGCGGCATTTTTAATTAATTCAATTTTTGTTTTTTCGCTTTTTAGATTCAATTCAATTTTTGAACTGCCATCAGCCTGTAAAATGAAATTTTTTGTATTAGCATTTATAAATATTTTAGAATCGTCAAAAGTTTTAATAGTAAGATTGTCTGTAATGATTTCTTGAATGGCTTTAACTATAGCATCATTTTTTGCTGTAACAGTATTCAGTTCTGATGTGTAGGTTACTTTTATTTTTAAAGCTTTGCTTTTTACTACTTTTTTTGAAGTAGAAAGATGGAGTACATTATCAGTAACTTCAATGTCGATTATATTGATTAAATTATCATCTGCTTCTATTTTTATTTCCGGATATTCCCCTCTTTCGAGAGAAATTTCAAAGTTGTCTTCGACTTCAATTGCACTAAAATTTTTGATGTTTTTTTGTTTGCTGCTTATTATTTTTGAACCGCTTATTTTTTCTTTTTTCTGGGCTAAAACAATTGTGCACGATAAAAAGGCTAAAAGCAGAATGGTAATTTTTTGCATATTCATTTTCATTTAGGTTATATACAAATATAAAAAAAACGCCCACTTATAATGGACGATTCTTGTTTTTAAATGGAAATTTTACTTAGTCTTCGCTAATATCTCCACCTGAACTCGTTGTTTTTTCAATATGTTTAGGATCGTTATTGTATTCAATTTTTCCGCCGCTACTGGCTTCTGCTTTTAAGCTGACAATAGGATGGATGTTTATTTTTGAACCACTCGAAGATTCAGCTGTAATGCTGTTTGCCAGTAAATCTCCGGCACTTATATTGCTGGCACTTGTAGCTTCGGCGTCTAAATTAAGGGCCATTCCTTTAATGTCAATTTTGCTGGCACTGCTGCTATTGGCTTTGATATTGTCAATAGACAGTTGCGCTTCTATTTTTGCAGCACTCGAAGCGTTTAAGCTAATACTTTGTCCCTTTAAAGTGTTTTTGGTCTTTATTGATGAAGCACTATTAGCTGTAAGTTCTTCAATAACAGGGGCAGTTATAAAAACTTTTTGTCCATGTTGACTGCTGTAGTTCCCGTTTTTTCGACTGATAATTAGAACACCATTTCTAACTTCAGTAATAATACTATTTTGAAGATTTTCATCGGCTTCAACCAGAACTTTTGTTTTGTCCGCTTGTTCAACGATTACTTCTATGGCGCTGCTTACTTCAATATGGGTAAAGTTTTCTGAAATATCCCTTTTTTCAGTAATGACATTGCCATTTCCTTTGGTTATATGATGGTGTTGATTATTGCAGGAAACCAGTATTACTGCTGCAAAAACGACCAGACTGTTTTTTAGAGATACTAACATAATTAATTGGTTTTAATGATGATACCATTTTTGTCCACTTTTAATTCAGGATAACGTTGTTTAGATTTTGGAATACTGTCATCGGTTATAGTAACTCCATCTTTATTGATGGTTACCGATGTTGTTTTATCTTCCGTATTTTCAAGATTATCTTTATTTGGACAATTTAAACATGTCGCTTTTGAGTGATTTACTTTATAGATTGGTTCGTCAGTATCGTAATCTAAATCGAAGAAATCATCATCAGAGCGGTCGTAATCATGAACGCTGGAATCTATTTTAAACAGCGTGCCTTCGGTTAAAAACAGCGTGATTTCTACGTGTTGATTTCTGAATTTATTTTTCAAATCAGTCAGAAGGTAATTATCAAAAATCAATTGGTTTCCAACTATTTTGTATTGGTAACGAATTTGTTCTGCTTTTTGTCTGGCTTCTGAAAATGATTTTCCTCTGGCTTCTTTTTCGATTTGGATATACGAATAATTTTCGTTTGATTTTTTTATTCTAAAATTGACTTCATTCGAATAAATAATATCATTATTGGTAGAATCCTGGGTAATTTTAAATTCAGAACGATCATAAATGTCTTTGGCAAAATAATCATTATGCTTGAATTTAATTAGCAAGGTGTCTTTCAACGGAATGTTTAGTGCTTCTTTTTTAACCACGCGACCATCCATTGCAAAAGCTGAAGCTTGTTTTATTCCTAATGAAATGGTCAACGCAATAGCAATAATCCATAGTGCTAATAAAGTATATTTGGAAATAGGACCAATCGATTTTGTATTAGGCGCTAATAGTTTAAAACCTAATAATGTTAGGAAAAAGAACGGAATACCGATGGCAAAAAACATTAACAAGCCAAAAGTCCAGATAGGATAATCAGTGAAATTACCTGATTCTATAAATCCCTGCCAAGGAAAGTCAATGAATGTGTTTGTTCCTAAGGTAAAAACACCTACTAATAAAATGACTAATGTACTTATTCCCGCAATTATTAACATGATTCCAAGAAATTTGGCAATGATTTTGAAAACGCTCAGGATGAAATTTCCCAATGAGTTTCCTACTTTAGTAGCATTTTTTTTTATTTGGTTTCCATATTTATCATAATCAGCATTTTTGATTTTGTCTGAAACATTTTCAAATTCTTCTCTTACTTTTTTTTCGATATTCGAAATGTTAACGGGTTCTCCGGTCATTTCCAGTTTTTCAGAAGTGGTTTGAGCTTCAGGGGTAACAATCCAAAGAATGATATAAGCGAATATTCCTGTTCCAAAACCGGCAAAAACTAATAAAAGTAAAACAACTCTAATCCAAACGGTATCAACATCAAAGTAATGGCCTAAACCAGCGGCTACACCACCAATCATTCCTTTTTCTCCATCGCGGTATAGTTTTTTAAATTTAGTTGTTCCGCTTTGTTGGTATTTGTTTTCGGGAGTTTTCGGTTCGTCTTCCAAGATGTAATCTTCTGGTTGTCCCATGATGGCAATTACCTCATCCACTTCTTTCAAACCCACAACATGTTTGTCGCTTTTTTGTTTTTCGTTCAACAATTCGGCAATTCTCATTTCGATATCTTTAATCACCTCATCCTGTCCGGAAGAGTTGTTAAGAGAACGTTTTATGGCGTCAAAATAGCGGGAAAGTTTTTGGTATGCGTCTTCGTCTATATGAAAAAACACACCACCTAGGTTTATATTTACAGTTTTGTTCATGACTCTGTTTTTTGATTTGTTATTAAATTTACAGCATTAGACAATTCGGTCCAGGTGCCATTTAGTTCGTTTAAGAAAGTGTGTCCAATTTCTGTCAGGCCATAATATTTTCTAGGTGGCCCGGAAGTTGATTCTTCCCAACGATAGGTTAATAATCCGTCATTTTTTAGTCGGGTTAGTAAAGGATAAATAGTGCCTTCGACGACTAATAATTTTGCGTTTTTTAAGGTCTCTAATATTTCGGATGTATAGGCATCTTTCTCTTTTAAAACCGATAAGATGCAAAACTCGAGAACACCTTTACGCATCTGGGCTTTTGTGTTTTCAATGTTCATGATTTGTCATTTTGTTTACTTAATAAAGTTTATCGTTATAGGGTATTTGTATTTTTCTCCATTAGAAGCATTGATAGCTCCGATAATGATTAAGAAAAATTCAGCAATTTTTAATAGAATAATTAGTAATACTGCGACGATTCCTGAGGTAATTAAATTAATATTTTCGGCTATATTAATCTTGTCCCAAAAAAAGTCATGATTGTTTAATAGTTCGTTCCAGTCCATACTGCTAAAAATTACAGTAGTGAAAGTTGGTATAGCAATTAGAATAAATACAAGTGAATATAATAAAAGACTAAGCTGAAAATTAATTACCTGTTTTCCGTGGTAATCGATGAATTCGGATTTGTCTTTTTTACTACTCCAAATTATTATTGGAAAAATAAAATTTCCAAAAGGGATAAAGTACTGTAATAAAGCACTTAAGTGAGCTAAAGCTGCGATTGTTTTTTCGTTTTTGGGTTCCATATTTTTAGTCTATAGTAATTTCTTATACAAATATATGTCTTAAAGCAGGTATTGTGTATTGCAAAGTACTTAAAATTAACACAATATTAACAAATATAGATAGCTCCGTAGTCTATTATGATTAATGATATAAGACTTTTTATAAAATAAATAAAACACCCCGGTCTTCCACCACCCCTCTAAAATAGGGGAATAGCGATTGAAATTCTCCTTTTTTGAAGGGTGCCCAATGGTCGGCGTGGTTATAAAGACATTTATATAATGCACTACTGGTTTAATTAATTATTTTGTATATTAGATTTAAAACCAATAGAATGAAACTTACGGCTGCAAAACTCAATCGCTTTTTGTTATTCAAACTACCATCGGCATATCTTTGTGGAGTGCGGGTTAAAGAAATAACTTTTAATAGCTGTAAGGTCTCTGTAAAACACCGTTGGATTAACCAAAATCCGTTCAATTCGATGTATTTTGCTGTTCAGGCTATGGCAGCCGAATTAGCAACAGGAGCTTTAGTGATGTTGCATATTCAAAATTCTAAGCGAAATATTGCCATGCTGGTTGCCAGTAATAGAAGTAAGTTTATCAAAAAAGCAACGGGCAGAATTACTTTTGAATGTCAAAATTCGAATCAAATAGAAACGGCTATACAAAATGCAATAGCCACCGGCGAAGGGCAGACTTTTTGGTTAAAATCCATTGGCACAAATGAAAATGGTGAACCCGTTTCGGAAATGGATTTTGAGTGGACTATTAAGTTGAAATAAGAAACAATATTATTTATACTTTTTCAACAGGTGTTTAGGGAAATTCTTTGATTTGATCATTTTACCTGAGTCGGTAATCAAAATGAATTTATATTCAGGATATTGGTTCAGTAATTTGATTGCTTCTTTTTGGCCTAAAACCATAGCTGAGGTGCTGAAACCATTAGCTGTTTCAGCATTTGGTCCCAAAACCGTTACACTACACAAACCTGTTGCCGGATAACCCGTTGCCGGATTGATAATGTGAGAATAACGTTGACCATTAAAAACTACAAATTTTTCGTAAGAACCTGAAGTGGTTATGGCAGTATTTTTCAAAGATATCACTGCTGAAATAGCTTCGGGGTGAAATGGATTAGTAATACCAATATTCCATGGTTTTCCATCAGGTTGTGTACCCCAGACACTCATGTCCCCAGTAGCATTTACAATTCCCGACTTGATGCCTTTTGCTAACATCATTTCCTGGCATTTGTTTGTTGCATAACCTTCGCCAAGTGCACCAAAACCTATTTTCATTCCTTTTAATTTCAAAAAAATAGTGGAGTTTACACTATCTAAAACAATGTTTTTATAACCTACTTTTTCTACTGATTTTTTTATCGCTTCGGGAGTTGGCATTTCAGTCATCGAACCGTCAAATTTCCAGATTTGGTCCATTGCAGCAAAACTAATGTCAAAAGCACCATGGGTAATTTCAGAAAGATGTAGCGATCTTTTAGTTAATTCAAAAACTTCTTTATCCACTTTTACAGGTCTAATTCCTGCGTTTTGATTGACTTCGGAAACTTGAGAAGCGGGTTTCCAATCGGAGATTAAATTTTCTATTCGGCTAATTTCGGCAATAATGATATCGATATTCTGTTCGGCTGAAAGTGAATCCTGAGCTACAATACTAATATCAAATCGACCACCCATGAGCATTGTGGTTCTTTTTCGTAAAACCTGAGAATGGCAATTAAAACCAAATAGTAAAACGGTAAATAATGTTACTATGGATAAGTATTTGGTTTTCATTTTAACAAATAGATTAATAACAATCAGTCAGGATTTGTCCTTTAGCTTTATATTCAGCAAGTGTTGTGTTGTTTTTTGCAATACAGATACTGTCCAAAACAGCTTCTACATCAAACTGCATAGCCAGCGCACCACAAATCATAATTACCCCGCCATCTTTTAATAAATTGGCAAAAAAATCAGCATCAATTTTAATTAAATCCATTACATAATGATGATTTTCTTCGCGGGAATAGGCAAGTTCAAAACGTTTTAATCGTTGTTTTTGCATCATTTCGGAAGCAAATTTTTGATAATGCGCCGTGATTTCCGTTTTTTGGCGAAAGCCTGAATACAAATGAATTTCAGTCTTTTTCTTGTTTTGCGCGAGCATTCCAAGAAAAGGAGCAATTCCGGTTCCGTTAGAAATCAACGCTACTTTGCTTGCTTTTTTAGGAAAATGAAAAGCATGATTATTGATAATTTGAGCTTTAATTGTTTTGCCAACTTCTAAATTGTATAAAAATCCGGAGCCCAAACCTGAAGGATGTAATTTGACTGCCAATTGAATATTTCCGTTGTTATTAGCAATAGAATACAAACGCTCTCTATTGTCATTAGCAGGGTAAATTGCCAACAAATCACCCGAGGTGAATTTGCTTCGCATTCCGGCACGCAAAGTCAGCAAAAAGGTTTGGTCTGCCTCGGCAATAGCCGTTTTTTCCAAAACCATTAATTGTTCTAATCCTTTTGGAATATGATTGTATAAGGATGGAGTAGTGGCTAGCGGAATCTCTGTTTTTGTACTCCATAATTTGACCCAGTTCACGAATTCTTCCGCCGATTTGTCGTTTACTGTTTGTAAATCTAAGAAACGATTTGCCCAAGTTTTTGTTTCTACTAACGAATCAATTTCTTTGGCGAAGCCACAAAAATCTGGGTAAGATTTAGAACCAAAACCGATTACAGAATAATTGATTTGCTGTTCCTGTGTAAATTTATCTAAAAGCGATACAAATTTGCCAGCATTTGAAGGCGCATCTCCTAAGCCATAAGTAGAGCTGAAAATCAGTAAATGTTCTGCTTTTGGATACGTCGTATAATCGTTTAGTTGGGCAAGATGCGCTTTTTTGCCTTGATCGTTGAGTTGTTTTAGGATTGCATTGGCAAATCGCAATGAGCTTCCATTTTCAGAACCTACTAACAGTATAAATTGACTTTCGCTAGCTTTGAATTTGTTTTTGATGCGGCTTGCTCTTCTTTTTAAAGTCATTGCAAAACCCGAATAAATAAAAAACAGGATATTTAAAGAGGCTAATCCCAGAACAATTGCCCATAAAATGCTGGCACGACCGGTATGTAAATCCAAACTAAAATCGGCTAAAACTGCCGATGTTGGGAATAATTCTTCGGAAACAATTTCGTTAGAATATTGATTTACTTCTATTTTTCGGTCTTTTAATTCGAAGGTGTAAAAATCCTCAGCATCCTCAGAAAAAGGGAATTCAATTTTAGTAACATCTGCTAAAAGAGTATTTTTTAAATCGAAAGTTTTTTTGGCAGTCGGTTTGTCGGCAATTTTATTTTCTGTTTTGTTTTCATTTTCAAAAAGATGAAAACGTTCCATAGACAAATAAGTTCCCGAAAGAGCAATTATCAGAATGGGAATTAAAGCCAAACGTCCCAGTAAAACATGGTAATATTGAGCAAAATAATCTTTGATAATTTTAGAAAAGAAATTACGTAAACCTCTTTGTCTATTAAGTACCAAAGCAAACCCCGAAACAGCAATTAAGAATAAAAGAAAAGCATTGATTCCTATAAAAATTCGTCCTGTTTCATGAAGAAATAAAGAACGATGCAGGCTGGTAATCCATTTAATGAATTCACTTTTTTTGGCAGGCGTACCAATAATTTTCGCTGTCGAAGGATTGATATAAGCATTGACATCGTTTCCATCATTATCAATAGCCTGTAATGTTACAAACTGATTGTGGTCGATACTGAGTTCGGTTATTTCGGGATAAGTTTTCCTGAGAGTTGGTAAACTTTTATCCAATGTAATATTGTCGAAATTTTCAACCCGATAAGTCGGTATTTTCTGCTGTACAGCATCCACGGCAAGTATAGTTCCTGTTACCGATGCCAGAATTAAAAATAGAGAAGAAAATACCGCTAAAGCGAGGTGTGTGTACCGCCAAAAAGAAAGAGTCATCTAAGTATGCTGTTATATTTTGCTTAATCTTACGTAACGGATGTATCCTTTTCCTTCTGTTTTTTCAGACATTGCCGTTGTGGTAAGAGGCATTTCTAAATCGGAAGTATAGTATTTATTATCTTCTACTGCTGATTCAAAACGCAATTTATAACCACTATTAATTTTAGAATTTTCAATTTCGATAGTTGTAATGCTACGATCGCCACCAGTAACCGAAGCTCCTGTGATAGCACTAATATTGGAAGGTTTTTTAGAATAGAATTTATGCCATTCTTTCAAACTTTTGTACCATTTTTTGTCGTCTCCCATTACGTAAAGTGTTTTTTCGTAATCTCCTTTTGGACTTATTAAAGAGACAACGATATAAGCACCTTCGCCCATATAATTAGACATTTGAAGCATGCATTTGTATTTGCTGCTTTGAGCTGTGGCTTGAAATGAAATAAGGCAGGTAAATGCGCCTACTAAGGCAGTTTTAATTATTGAGTTCATTGTATTATTTTAAAATTTCAATAGAAACGTTGTTTTTGGTTAAGGTTTCATTTTCTTTGGCTAAGTCATAAGCACTTTCGTCAAAGTCAGTTTTAATATCTTTTTTAGCTCCAATAGAAAGCAGGTATTTTAAAACAGCATCATTTTTTGCAATCATAGCCGCTTTGTGCAAAGCAGTTAATCCATCTTTGTTTTTTGCATTTACATCAATGTTTAAATCGGCTATTTTTTTAAGCAAAGTTATATCATTTTTCAGGATAGCAAAATGGTACAATGTACTTCCGTCTTTTTGAGCCTGCGCTAAGTTCACTCCATTATTCTGTAATAATTTTACTTTTGCAGCAAAAGGATCTTCTGTGATAGCATTAGATGATTCAGGACTGCGTCCCATAAATTGTGGGCGATAAGACTGAATTAAATAATATCCAAGATTGTTTCCGTCTTTGTCTAAAACCGCAGTATTTGCTTTTTTACTCAATAAAAGTTCCACTGCTTTTGGAGTTCCTGATTGAATAGCTATTGACAAAGCCGATTCTCCTTTTACATTTTGAGTGTTGATGTCTTTTACTTTTGGAAGTAATAGTTCCAGAGCTTGGGAATCTCTTCCTGCCGCCGCATTCATCAAAGCAGTATTTCCATCATTATCTGTTTTATTGATGTCAACTCCTTTGCTGATAAAATAATTGATGATTTCAGATTGATTGGCTTTGCGCACTAAATTATGAAGTACTGTTTGTCCTTCAATAGAAATTACGGTAGGTTTTAATTTTAAATCTTCTACCAGGTATTTGTAAAGTTCTAAGGTATTAGCATCACGACGAGAACCTTCTGAAGCAATAATAAGTGCATTGTCGGTAGGTTTTATTCCTTTTTGCAAAAGCGTCTTTAATAGTTCAATATTACCCGTTCTTGCTGCATAATTAAAAGCCGTATTGCCATAGTTGTCCGTGTCTTTTAAAGATAATCCTTTTGAAATAAAATAATTGCTTAGCGTTAAGTCTTTATCGTTAGGAATTGCCATAAGCAAAAGATTAGCTCCGTCTTTGTATTTCTTTTTAGGATCTATTCCGGATTTAAAAAAAGCATCATAAATAGCAGTGTTTTTTTGACCGCTACTAACAGCTGACGTAATAGGTGTTGTACCATGACTGTCTTCAAGGTTAATATCCGAACCTTTAGTAATTAAATAGTTTACAATTTCAAGATTTCCTTTACCGGCCGCCCAATGAAGGTAAATACGGTTATCATGTGTTGGTTTTGTAATTGTATTTCCGGGTTGTTCCAATAAAAATTTAATAGTTTCAGTTGGAGCATCGCTATTAATGGCATAAACAACAGCATCAAAAGCATTGCTAGTACTTTCAGCAGGATTGTTTCCTTTTGCTATTTCTGCTTTTAGAGTAACAAGATCAGGAGAAGTTTTCCAAAAAGATGGGTCTAGTAGCGAATTTTTTTGTTGGGCTGTTGCCAGGAAAGTGGCAGCCAAAGCAAACGAAACAAATAGATTTTTCTTCATTATGGGGTGTTATTTTTTGATTAGATATAGTTTTTCTTTTTTGGTTTAATTTATTGCTCTATTTAGAATAAATAAAAATAGTGCAAATGTAAAAATAAAAAGCTATTATCAATTCTTAAATAGTATGTTTTTTTGAAAAAAAATGAAGACAGATTAGTATTGTATAAAAATCGTCCCTGTGTGATTTTTTGTAATCACTCAGGGACGATGCTAAGTTTAATTATGAAAAAGATTTTTTTTATTCAATAAGAATCTTTTTAGTGAACTCACCTTTGGTAGTCTCAATTTTTACGATATAAACACCCATTTTTGTTTTTTTGATGTGTACTTGTATATTGGATTGGTCTCTGTTTTCTTCGATTTTCCAATTGTCAATTTCCTGAGCGGCATCGTTATATAGAATTACTTTTTGAACCCTACAGTCTTTAATACGATTGTCGATATTAATGTTATTAGATTTTTGAATGTGTATAATGTCAATATTTGCAATAGTTTCTGGCTGTGGTTGAGGTTCGGGTGTTGGCTCAGGTTCCGATTCTTTAACTATTACGTCTACAGCAGGGTTGAAGAAACGTAATGAGAATCGGGTTTTATTTGTACCTGCCGGGAGATTAATCTCGAAATTTGTTCCTCTAATATTATTATAAGTATTGCTTTCACTATCAAAAATATAAATAGGCTGATTGGCATCGAAATTTTCTAAATCATCAATCATGAATTTTACAATTCCTTCGGCATCTGTTTTTACACCGATAGGGTAGGTTGCGAATCTGTCAAAAGTACCAACGCCCTGAATCACTAATTGATTTTCCCCACTTAGAAAATACATATCGTTAGGGAAGTTATCCATATTGTAGGCATCGTAACCAAAATCCATTTCGTTAGTGGCTTTCCCATCAATAAATCCTAATAAGACTTGTCTGTGGTAATCAGTGCGTGAGTTGAATCCTAAACGAATTTTTTTGTATTTATCTTCAATAACAACGTCATTCTCATTAGATCTTGAAGTTGTTAGTTTTGAAGTAGTACTCATTTTATACATAACATTAGAATTAGTGGCATCGTCTTCTTTATGAAAACTTCTTTGGTTATTATCGTAAATAAGAGTGCCTCCTGCTCCCGTTTTTCCCACAACAAAAAAGGCCTGTCCTATTGGAATAAAGCGATTAGGAATTCCTCTTGATGGAGTTCCTAATTTGCTAATGAAATCAACATTTGCAGACGATGCAGCTACACCTCCTGTTAAATTTCGGGTAGCATAACCGCCTTGATAATCTCTTAGAATATGAGTGTTGTTTGAAGCATAATGTTCCCAGTAGTAAATAGTTCCGTCTATTGAATTGATGTTGCTATTAATAAAAGCTTCGCTATCCAGTGATGAAGGGTATGGATTTCCTGCCAAAAGTAATTGGTCAGCACTAACTGAATTAGTATTGATTAACCCGTTATTTGGTTTACCTGTAAAAGTATAGTTTTGTGTAGGAGTGGCTGCTCCGCTACCTTTCATAGTATATCCCTGTCCAACTCTAACAGCTGAGTTTTCGTTCATTTGAACCCAATTTGCATAAGCATTTGCATAATTATCAAATTTAAAAAGCCAATAGCGGGCAATGCTTATTGGGCTTGTAGGAGAACCATTGTAGCCACTTATCCATTTAATGTTTTGCGGATTAGTTGTAGTACCGTCTTTCATTACATTTCCAACAGTGTAATTTTGATTATTTGCAGTAGTGTTTATTGTGCCAACAGGAGAGCTCCAATAATTATAATTATATAAATTAGATTGCCCTTGCTGATCTCTTTCTATAGAACCGCTACTTGTAACGTCTAAATCGCTATCAATTGTTTGAATCAATTGTGATTTCCCAACTAAATCTATTTTTCCGTTTAATTTTAGATAACTTGAAATCTCAATTTTTGTATTATTGGTAGCGCTTAGAGTATTACTGTTTACTAATAATCCTAAAACGATTTTATTGCTTACGGAAGTAATGTTATGAGTGGTTTTGACAATATTCCAATCTATATATGTTGTATTGTCAATTCCTAAACTATTAGGTACATCCCATACATCATAATTAGTCCAGCTGTTGTCTGCTTCCCAGTTACCATCTATCCTGGAGGTGTATGGTATGGGGGCTGTGTCTGGTTCCGGAAGATAAATTCCTTTTAATTTACCGTTGATGGCATTTGTTGATTTATCTACCAAATAACCATTGCTCACATCGCTGGCGTTATTCATTTGGTAATACCCTGATAGGTTAGCCCAGTTTAAACCACTAATGGTTTTTGGGATAACTGCTCCTTTTACGTTATTGCTTCCATCGTTAATGATTTCCTGATTCATCATTTTTCGAATTTGATCTACAGTTAGCGCCACATTCCAAATACGGAATTCGTCCAGCCATCCATTGAAATAATTATAAGGTGTAGTGGTATTTTGACTCATTGCACCTATAATAAAATCAATACTGTTTGATACAGGGTTTACACCCGAAGTAGTCTTGTCTAATATACCATCTATATATAATTTGTAATTAGTACCGTCAAAAGTAACCGCAATGTGATACCATCTATTGGTGTCAATACTATGAGCTGCAGTTATAGAATTGTTGTTCCAATAGAATGAAATGAGGTTGTTTACTATTCTTAAGTCATAGCCGTCAGTAGCAGTTGGACTTAAGTGTTTTGAAAATATAGTTTGTGTATTTCCGTTTGTAGCATTTGATTTTACCCAGGCTTCAATACTAAAACTACCACTGTTTAAGCTGAATTTGTTTTTAAAGTTAATATTGTCATCAACACCATCAAAATTAACCACATTGCAAAGTTCCAGTGTAACTAATACATCGTCGGTTGTGTTACAACTGGTAGTCCATCTTAACTTATACACACCGGTATTTGGGCTATAAAATGTTGAGGTTGGACTAGTACTATTAGAAAAGATTTCTCCTCCTCCCGAAGGTCCGCTTATAATAGACCAGGATCCGGTTGCTCCGGATGATGCATTCAATGTTACATATTCACCTCCGCAGGAAGTGGTTTGATTTGGCCCTGCCAATGATGATAAACAAGAGCTGTTGTCTATAGCTACTTTAATAGAGCCGTCGATGGGTAAGTGACAGGAAGTAGTGTCATATCCCTGGAAAAAATAGTTGGTAAATGAAGATCCTGAGGTGGCTCCTGTCCCGGTTATGGTTCCTGTTTCTAACGATACTTCGGGACTGCAACCCGCACTTAATAAAATTGCACAATCTGTTGTAACATTGAGGTTAAAACTTAAATCGGCATAAATGTACTCCGGATGATTAGCTGTAATAGGAAGTGTTCCTAAATTCCAAATAATTGAATTGGTGGCTGAATTATAGTAGGGAACATTACTTGTAGTAAATCCGTTATAGGTATGATAAGTAATATTAGTTCCGGTGCCAAAAATAGCTGTTGATGGAATAGGTATAGAAACAATAGTATTATTTGTTGCTTCAGTTCCTTGGTTAGTAATGTTAAGGGAATAATTAATGGCTTGTCCCGGTAAGGCATTTAAAACCGTAGGATTGGTAACATTATTTATTGAATTTACACTAATTAAACCTTCTGGGTCTGGGACATAAGAGTCTACCGACATCGCGAAACCAAAAATTGAAAATTTATCTAAACTGGAACCGTATTTAAAATTGGTTGAAGTTTGACCATTGGCTATATTGACATTTCCTGTATTTGGTACAGAGAACATGCTCAAATCAATTCCAGTATTGTTTTGTAAATTCGGGTTTCGAGTATTTCCTCCGGTTAAAATAGAAGAATTGTAAAAGTTAGTTGTAGTATTTCCTGAGTGTGATAAACTTACATAAGTTGCAGAGTTAAGTTGTTGTACTTGTAAATAATCTCCGGTCTTTGCAACGTCACCTTCACTGGCCATTACTCCTAACTTCATATTTACTTGCCCTGCATTAACAGCTACAAATCCTGAAATTGGAATGTCTCCTACAAATGAACCGTTTTCATTGGCATATCCATCAAAAAGAGTAACTGCTCTACTGTTCATTAAAGGGTTTTCGTAGATAACTACAATTCCCCAACCTCCGGAATATCCAGGTGTAGGACCTGTTCCTGTTTTAAGGGCAATATCAGCAACGGTATAGGTTCCTAATCCATAGGTTTTTACATAGTCGGTTATTTCTTTGTAACCTACATAAATTCCGTCATCACCGGAGCCTGGATACCAAATGTCAGAAGAGCTGGCTGTGAGGGTAGTATAGGATGCTGCACCCGGACCTTTGAGTGAAACTACCTTTTTGTTGTAATTTTTTGTGGATGTAGTATAAGTAGGGATTGTTCCTGAGACATTCACAGCTGTATAATTAGAAGAGATTACAGCGTAATCTGTATTGCTTGCTGTAGCTGGGTTTCTTGTAAGTGATTTAATAGTTAAGGTAACTGAGCCATCTGAAATTGTATAAGGTGTAGTTAAGGTTGCTGTATTTGTCGTTCCTGTTGTAATTGTTGCAGGAATGATTGTTGAGTTTCCGCCATTTACAGAAAGGGTAACAGTTGAGGAATTAGTGTATGTAAAATCATAAGTATTTCCGTTTCCGGTAAAAGTATAAATGGGATATCGACTATTTCCTGTACCAGCCTTAGATATGCTTAAAGTATAGTTTGTATTGGCAATACTTTGATTGTTAGTTATAGTTAAGTTGTTGTTGATGGATGCAGTTCCATTTTGTGTTTGCTTAGAAGCTGTAAAGGTGTCGGCATCATCGGATTTACCGGTCCAATAAAGACCTGCAAACAAAATAGTGGAACATGCTGGAGTGGCACCATTTTCAGTTGATAGTGTTAAATCGGCTGAAGATGAATTCCATGTATTAGTATCTCCGTCAATATCAACGTAAACCATTTCACCATCATTATCAGTGGCAATGCCATAAGTTTTTAGAGTTAGGTTTGTATTTCCTAACATTGTAAAATCACCTTTTATGTTGTAAATGGTTTTTGTAGGTGTGGTAGATGCAGTTCTTTGTGTAAAAGATTTTCTGACTTGTGCTTCTATACTAGTAGGTAGTATACCTGTACTGATAAGTAGAACGAAATAAAAAATAATTTGTCTATTTCTTTTTGTAAGGTAAAAGTTTTCCATATAGTTATCAAGTTAGGTTAATCAATGTTTTAATCATCAAATAATATGGTATTTCGATTTTTAAGAACATAAAAAAGATTTGGGGCTAGCTTTTTTACAGATATAAAATTATTGTTTTTTTTATATATAATCGATAAAGTGTATAAAAACATCGGTAAAATTAACTTTTATATTTAAAAAGAACGTTTTGGATTACAAAAAAAAGGCTGAACGAATTTTAAATAGCGGATTTTGGATTGGATATTCTAAATTTTAAAAGAAGCTTTGATTTTGAGATTGTAAATAGAATTTTAAGAAAAAAATATAAGTGTTATTTCCAAAAAGCCGATAAAGGGAATTAAATTTGATAGTGGTGGAAAAGAATACTACTGATAGGTGATAAAAGGCCGAGCTTAATTTATAGTCTTTTGTTTTTTAGTGATTTAAATTTATAATAAGAGGGAATTGAAATTGCGTCAGTCGAGGAGAGGATGAAAAGGGAATTGTTTTTTAAAAAATCCTTACTTAAATTCCTTGCTGAATTTTATTTTAGATAGGTGTTTTCGAAACACAATCCTAATAAAAAACCCTTAAACAATTGATGTTTAAGGGTTTGTTTTTGTAGCGAAGACGGGAGTTGAACCCGTGACCTCAGGGTTATGAATCCTGCGCTCTAACCAACTGAGCTACCTCGCCAAATGTTCAGGTGATTGTGTTCCTGATTGCGGGTGCAAAGATAGGAATAAAATTAAATCGTGCAAGCAAAAAATGAAGAAAAAAAATATTTTTAAAAACGTTTTTTTTTAGACATTATATTCTATATATTCGAAAAAAAATAAATCTGCTTTTATGGATGTTAAAGTACGTTACGAAATTGAGTTTCCTATAAATTCTTCGCCTCAATTATTATATCAATATATTTCTACCCCCTCTGGTTTATCTGAATGGTTTGCTGATGATGTGAATTCCAGAGGAGAATTTTTTACCTTCATTTGGAATGATTCCGAAGAGAAAGCAAGATTGGCTTCAAAAAAATCAGGAGAAAAAGTAAAGTTTAAGTGGGTTGATGCTGCGAATAAGGATACGGAATATTTTTTTGAATTGCACATATTAGAGGATGAGTTAACTAAAGATGTTTCTTTAATGATAATTGATTTTGCTGATCAAGATGAAGTTGATGAAGCGAAACAATTGTGGGAAAATCAAATTTCAGATTTGAAACATCTCTTAGGTTCTGTGTAGTGAAATTCTATATTTATGACTTATATTTGCCCTGAACAAAATTCAGGGCTTTTTTTATGATTAATTTCAACGGAACTTTAGTTACACAAGATTCAAATATATTAGTGCAAAATCGTGGTTTTTTATATGGAGATGCGGTTTTTGAAACGGTTAAAATTGTAAATTCTAAAGTACTTTATTTAGAAGATCATTATTTTAGGTTGATGGCTTCAATGCGTGTGGTGCGAATGGAAATTCCAATGAATTTTACAATGGAATATTTTGAGGAGCAATTACTTTCTTTAACGGATAAATTGTCGATTTCTAATTCTGCGAGAGCCAGAATTACTGTTTTTAGAAATGATGGAGGTTACTATTTGCCTATAGATAATACAGTTTCTTTTTTGGTTCATGCTTCGGCAATTCAAGTTGTGCCTTATTCTTTCGAAGAAAAAGGATATGAAGTAGATTTGTTTAAGGATTTTTATATTACAAAACAGTTGTTGTCTTCAATCAAAACAACTAATAGGATTTTAAATGTAGCGGCAAGTATTTTTGCAAATGAGAATGCTTTGGATAATTGTTTGTTGCTAAATGATAGCAAAAATGTAGTGGAAGCAATTCAGGGAAATCTTTTTATGTTGGTAGGGAACAAGTTGATTACTCCTCCGGTTTCTGAAGGTTGTTTGAATGGTGTGATGCGTAAACAAGTTTTAAAATTAGCTAAGACTATTTCAGGAATTGAAGTTGCAGAAGAGGTGATTTCTCCATTTGAACTTCAAAAAGCTGATGAATTGTTTATTACCAATGTTATAAAAGGAATCCAGCCTATTACTAAATATAGAAAAAAGACTTTTGGAGTAAATTTTTCTAAAGAAATAATAGCTAAGTTAAACGACGAAATAGTTGTTGTTTTTTAGTTCAGGTATGGATTTTCAGGCGAATTAGACCATATTAGATAATCTCCGCCTAATTCGATAATTTGTTCTTTCCAAAAATGAGCAGCCGATTTTCCTATAATTTTGTTTTTATAGGTGTTGGAAACAATAATCCATGAGTTAGCATCCATTTCCGATTGCAGTTGACTTTCGGACCAGCCTGTATAGCCCAGGAAAAAGCGAATATTATTTTTATTGATTCTTCCGCTGTTAAGGAGTTCTTTGGTAGATTCAAAATCACCGCCCCAATAAATTCCGTTAGAGATTTCTATACTGTTAGGAATTAGATTGGGAACATTGTGAATAAAATAAAGATTGTCTTGCTCGACTGGACCACCATTGTAAATTTTTAAACGCGAATTTATTTCAGGAATTAAATCGTTTATAGTGTATTTCAATGGTTTGTTGATGATAAAACCAACCGATCCGTCTTTGTCATGATCGGCTAATAAAATCACAGATCGATTAAATGATGAGTCTCCTATGATAGAAGGCTCAGCAATAAGTAATTGTCCTTTTATTAATTTTTCTGAAATCATGACTGCTTAAGTTTTTATTAAATTTAAGAAAAAAAAATAAAAAACTCCAAACATAATCGTTAAAAAGCATAAAAAAACCCTCAAAAGAGGGTTTTTTATATTGATGGATTTTGAAACTTATTTCTTAGTTTACAGCTCCTTCTAATTCAGCTCCAGCTTTGAATTTTACAACGTTTTTAGCTGCGATTTGAATTGTTTTTCCAGTTTGAGGATTTCTTCCGTCTCTGGCAGCTCTTGGAGAAACTGACCATGATCCGAAACCTACAAGAGATACTTTTCCACCTTTTTTCAAGGTACCACCTACATTTCCTAAAAATGACTCTAAAGCTAATTTAGCAGCTGCTTTAGTGATTCCTGCGTCAGCAGCGATAGCATCGATTAATTCTGATTTGTTCATAATGATAGTTATTAATTGTTGGTTAAAAATAATTGTCGATACACAAATTTAGCAGTAAATACAGACCCTGCAAGTGTTTTCGCGGATTTTGCAGTGTTTTGTTAATAACTTGTGTTTTTTGTTCATAACACTACTGTTTTTATAGTTATTTTGTGCTCTTACGCCCCAATTTTATTGGGTTTATACAGCTTTTGCTTCTTCCGAAAATGAAATTCCATTGAGTAATTCAGCAGTAGTCATTTTCTTTTTGCCGGGAAATTGTAAACTTAACACTTGTATGAATCCGTCTTTTGTTGCAATTTTTAATTCTTTTTTAGAACTAATGATTGTTCCAATACTAAAACGATGTGTTTCTGAAATTATTTTAGATTCGTAAATTTTAACATTCCATTCCTGGTTTTTATCGGTAAAAAAACACCAGGAAGAAGGATAAGGACTCAAACCTCTGATGAGGTTGTTGATTTCAGAAGATGATTTTGTCCAATCAATTTTGCAATTTTCTTTGTTGAGTTTGTAAGCCGTCTTTATATCTGCGTCTTCTGTTTGAATAGTTGTGGTGACATTTCCTTTTTCTATTAAGGCTAAAGTGTCAATAACAGTGTTGCTGCCCAAGTTCATTAAACGGTCATGAAGTTGTCCTGCGTTTTCGTTCGGGTCAATTTCAGTTTCTGAACTCAGAATCATGGCGCCAGTATCAATTTTATCGTCAATAAAGAATGTGGTAACACCGGTTTTGGTTTCTCCATTTATAATAGCCCAGTTAATAGGTGCTGCTCCGCGGTAATTAGGCAGGAGCGAAGCGTGAAGGTTGAATGTGCCAAATTGAGGCATTTCCCAAACTACTTTTGGTAACATTCTAAAAGCAACCACAATTTGTAAATTGGCATTAAGCGATTTTAATTCGGCAAGGAAAGATTCGTCTTTTAGATTAGTTGGCTGAAGTAAGTTTAAGTTATTTGCCAAGGCATATTCTTTTACGGCAGAATATTTTATTTTTTGTCCGCGTCCGGCTGGTTTGTCGGCAGCAGTTATCACACCTACTATATTGTAGTTGTTTTTTACTATTTGGTCAAGGATTCCTACCGCAAAGTCAGGAGTTCCCATAAATACAATTCGTAATTTTTCCATTATTGTTTTAAGCTATATTTATTGTTAGGTTTTATTAGAATACTTCCGTTTTCTAATAATTCTTGAAGTGCAAAGATAACATCGTCTGAAGGATTATTCAGTTTGATTTGAATTTCTCTCGAATTGAAATCAGCGATTTTTAGTAAACCTAGTATTTCATCTGAAAGCGAAACTTTGGTTTCTTTTTTCTTTTTCTGTGTAATACAATAAGAGCAAACCCCGCAATTAGTCTCTTTTTTTTCGCCAAAATACTCCAACAGTAATTTGCTTTTGCAGACTTTATCTTTTCTGATGTAATTTAAAACTGCTTCAAATTGTTCTTTTTTTAACTGGTTTTGATTTTCGAGGTATTTGGCAATTCGGTTAATAGTTCTTTCGTCTTCTCTAATTTCGTTAAAAATTAAAGTGGTGTCGTTATTTTTCGAATGATAATCAATAATGTTTTTTTCTTTCAGTTTTTCTAAAACGTTTTGTACTTCCGTTTCATTGTGTTTCGATTTTCGGGCAATTAGCGGAAGATTAAAATTAGTTTGCATGTCGTAAACTCCCGGATAAGTACGCAAGATAGCCAGCAGGATTTCTTCATCGTTAGGATTTAGGCTCATGTAACGAATCACTTCTTTGGAAGGAATAATGAATTGTAATGTTACTTTTTCTGAGAATTCCTGCGATAAACTAATCACTCCCTGTCGGTCTAAAAATTGAATAGCATTATAAGTTTTTAAAACCGGAAACTTATATCGGTTACAAAACTGATTTAGGTTGAAAGAATATTGTTCGTTAATTCCTTCACCATAGGCAATTTGAAAATAGTTACACATTTTGATAAAAACCTCTTTTAGAAATTGTTTGTCAGGCAGTGTGTAAATAAACTGATTTTCGGTCTGGGCAACATCCGACGGATTAGTGAGTAAAACAGCAAATGCTTTTTCTTCATTTCTTCCTGCGCGACCTGCTTCCTGATAGTAATTTTCAAGATTTTCGGGCAGCTGAATGTGAATTACCGTTTTCACATTGGCCTTGTCGATTCCCATTCCAAACGCATTGGTGGCAACCATAACCAGTGCTTTCTCTTCCATCCAAAGTTGCATGTTGTTGTTTTTGTCTTTGACTGAAAGTCCGCCGTGATAATAAGTTGCTTTAAAACCTAAGGAGTTTAATTGTGCAGCCGTATCAATGCAGGCTCTTCGGTTTCGTACATATATAATTGAAGGCTGTGGGTTTTTGCTTAGAATTTGCTTTATTCTGAAAAGTTTGTCTTCGATTTCAAAAACCATGTAGGCAATGTTTTTTCTTTCGAAGGATTTTTCAAAACATTTAGGATTTTCAAGACCTAATTCTTTGATGATATCTTCTTTTACTTTTGGCGTAGCTGTGGCGGTTAGCGCCAAAAAAGGAATTTTAGGAAAATGAGTTTTTAAATTTGAAATCTTTAAATAGGACGGACGGAAATCGTGTCCCCATTGCGAAACACAGTGCGCTTCATCGATGGCGATTAAATTGACAGGAAGATTTTTAATTCGTTCCAAAACCCAATCGGATTGTAAACGTTCGGGTGATAAATACAGGAATTTGTAATTTCCAAATTGACAATTATCCAGTAAATCAATTAGTTCATCTGTTTTTATTCCGCCGGTGAGTGCTATGGCTTTGATGTTGCGTTTTTGTAAGTTGGCAACCTGATCTTTCATTAAGGCAACCAAGGGAGAAATTACCACACAGATTCCTTCTTTGATCATGCCTGGGATTTGGAAACAAATGGATTTTCCGCCGCCTGTAGGCATTAATGCAAAAGTATCCTGACCGTTTAAAACGGAATCGATAATTTCTTCTTGGGGCAATCTAAAACTATCGTGGTTCCAGTATTTTTTTAGAATTTGTAAAGTTTCAGACATCAAATTTTAGAAAGAGTTAATTCGTTTTTTATAATCAAAACGGTTGTTTTGATGTGGATTTTTCTTTTTTTATTCGAAAAAAAGCAACATCAACAACAAACTTACTTAAACTAATTTAGATTTTGAAAAATATAGCGAATCAAAATAATGATTTTGCTAAAAATCATAGTGCAGAATTCATATTTTAGAATTGAAACCGTATATTTGCTTTTATTTTTAAAGACAAAATGGATAAGAAAACCGAGGAATTTTTCGATAGATTAAAAGCCGAATTAGAAAAAAGTAATACCTGGCCAGCGATATATTTATTCAAATTTATTGTGCCAACAGACGATGAAAAAATCAAAGAAGTTGAACAAGCCTTTAATTGTTTAGGCGCGGTTATAAAAACCACTCAATCTAAAACAGGAAAGTTTACCAGTGTTTCGGTTGATGTTCAAATGGCGAGTCCTCAGGCTGTAATTGATAAGTACATCGAAGTCTCTACTATAGAAGGAATTATTTCATTATAATTTTTTCAAAAAAAAATGAAACTCTAGTTTAAGCTTTTTGTAATGAAGCTTTAAATAAATCAAATATGAATCAGAAATATATTAAAGAAAATGCTAATGATGTAGTGCATCATTTAGAATATAATGCCGAAAGATCGCATTTGATTATTCCTGAATATGGACGCCATTTACAAAAATTAATAGATCAGGCTACCGAAATTGAAGATGCTGAAACTAGAAATAAAGCTGCCAAATACATCATTCAGGTTATGGGGAGCTTGAACCCGCATTTAAGAGATGTGCCTGATTTTCAGCATAAATTATGGGATCAGCTTTTTATAATGTCTGATTTTAAATTAGACGTACAATCGCCTTATCCTATTCCTTCCAGAGAAGTATTGCAATTAAAGCCGGATGCTTTAAAATATCCTCAAAATTTCCCGAAATACCGTTATTATGGTAACAATATCAAATACATGATAGACGTTGCTAATAAATGGGAAGAAGGAGAAATGAAAAGTGCTTTGGTAAAGGTAATTGCCAATCACATGAAGAAATCGTATTTGAGTTGGAATAAAGACACGGTAAAAGATGACGTAATTTTTGAACATCTTTATGAATTGTCAGAAGGTAAGTTGAACTTGTTGCAAAGTACAGAAGAACTGATAAATACGACCGATTTATTGAGAACCAATAAAAGAATGTCCAATAAGACTTCTTCTCAGGGGCAGCCTAAAATTCAAAGTAATAAAAATAATAAAGGACAGGGAAAACAAAAATCTTTTCAAAAAAATAACAATCAAAAAAATCAATAAAGTGGCTAAGCGGCTAAGTCTTTTTTAAGAAAAACTTAGAATCTCAGTAACTCAGAAACTCTAAAAAAAGAATATGGGAATTTTTAAAATTGAAGGAGGAATCCGTTTAAAAGGAGAAATAACTCCACAAGGCGCAAAAAACGAAGCATTACAGATTTTATGTGCTGTACTTTTAACTTCTGAAAAAGTAACAATCAACAATATTCCCGATATTATCGATATAAATAAATTGATTACGCTTTTAGGAAATCTGGGAGTAAAAATTCAACGTAACGAACCAGGTTCAATTACTTTTCAGGCTGATGAAGTAAATGTAGGTTATTTAGAAACCGAAGCTTTCAAAAAAGAAGGTGGAGCATTAAGAGGTTCTATTATGATTGTTGGACCGCTTTTAGCTCGTTTTGGAAAAGGATATATTCCAAAACCGGGAGGAGATAAAATTGGAAGAAGAAGATTAGATACCCACTTTGAAGGTTTTATCAATTTAGGAGCAAAATTCCGTTACAACAGAGAAGATCATTTTTATGGCGTAGAAACTCCGGCAGAAGGTCTTAAAGGAACCGATATGCTTTTGGACGAAGCTTCTGTAACAGGAACAGCCAATATTGTAATGGCTGCTGTTTTGGCAAAAGGAACTACTACAGTTTACAATGCAGCTTGCGAGCCTTATTTGCAACAATTGTGTAAGATGCTGAACTCTATGGGGGCTAAAATTACCGGAGTAGGTTCTAACTTATTAACTATTGAAGGAGTAGAGCGTTTAGGTGGTTGTGAGCATAGAATTCTTCCTGATATGATTGAAATTGGTTCTTGGATTGGTCTTGCTGCCATGACCAGAAGTGAGATTACAATTAAAAATGTAAGCTGGGAAAATTTAGGATTGATTCCAAATACTTTTAGAAAATTAGGGATTACCTTAGAGCGACGTGGTGACGATATTTATATTCCAACACACGAAAACGGATACGAGGTAAAAACAGATATTGATGGTTCAATCTTAACTATTGCCGATGCACCTTGGCCGGGATTTACGCCTGATTTATTAAGTATTGTTTTAGTTGTGGCAACACAGGCTAAAGGAGATGTGTTGATTCACCAAAAAATGTTTGAAAGCCGTTTGTTCTTCGTGGATAAATTAATCGATATGGGAGCTAAAATTATGTTGTGTGATCCTCATAGAGCTGTGGTTATGGGACATAATTTTGAATCTATCTTAAAAGCAACAACGATGTCTTCGCCTGATATTCGTGCGGGAATCTCTTTATTGATTGCTGCGCTTTCGGCAAAAGGAACCAGTACTATTCAAAATATAGAACAAATTGACCGTGGATATGAGCGTATCGATGAACGATTGAGAGCTATTGGAGCTAAAATTGTTCGTGTAGAATAAAAATCATGAGTAAAGAACAACAAGCCGTTGAGGCAACTTACTTTAGTATAATTGGAAATACCTGCTTAGCAATTATAAAAGGCTTAGCAGGTTTTTTTGGCAATTCTTATGCCTTAATTGCTGATGGAATTGAATCTACAACAGATATTTTTGCATCCTTTTTGGTTTTATTTGGAATTAAATATTCGAATAGACCAGCCGATGAAAATCATCCTTATGGTCATGGTCGCGCCGAGCCTTTAATTACGTTTTTGGTTGTAGGTTTTTTGATTACATCGGCAACTATTATAGCTTACGAAAGTGTAGCGAATATTCAAACTCCCCATGATTTGCCTAAATCCTGGACATTATTTGTTTTAGGGGCTATTATTTTATGGAAAGAGTATTCTTTTCAATTAGTAATGAAACGAAGTATTGAAACCAATAGTTCTTCTTTAAAAGCCGATGCCTGGCATCATCGTAGTGATGCTATCACTTCGGTTGCGGCATTTATCGGAATTACAATTGCTTTGGTTTTAGGAAAAGGTTATGAATCTGCCGATGATTGGGCGGCTCTTTTTGCTTCCTGTTTTATTTTTTACAATAGCTATTTGATTTTCAGACCTGCTCTGGGCGAAATCATGGACGAACATTTGTACGACGATCTAATTGAACATATTAGAATCGTTGCTTCTAAGGTGGAAGGAATTATTGGTACTGAAAAGTGTTTTATTAGAAAATCAGGAATGAAATACCATGTCGATTTACATGCGATTGTAAGTGCTGAAATTTCAGTTAAAGAAGGACATCAATTAGCGCACATTTTAAAAGATACTTTGAGAAAAGAAATCCCCGAATTAGGACATGTTTTGATTCATATTGAACCGGACGATGAATAATTTCAGTTCAGAAAATAAATAAAAAAACGAGTCAAATTAATAAAATTGACTCGTTTTTTTATGTTCTAATATAGCTTACAGAAAAGATTGTATGGCTAAATCGTAGCTTTTTAATCCAAAACCTAAAACTACACCTTTGGCATTTCCTGAAATATACGATTGGTGTCTAAAGCTTTCTCTGGAAAAAGTATTTGAAATGTGTACTTCTACAACAGGAGTTGTGATTCCTTTTACAGCATCGCCAATACCTACAGAGGTATGAGTATAAGCGCCTGCATTCAGGATAATTCCATCGTATGAAAAACCAAATTCCTGTATTTTGTCGATTAATTCACCTTCTATATTACTTTGGTAATAATTAAATTCTATTGAAGGGAATTTCTTTTTTAATTCTTCAAAGTATTCTTCGAAAGTTAGGCTTCCGTAAATTTCAGGTTCGCGTTTTCCTAATAAGTTCAGGTTAGGACCGTTTATAATGCTAATTTTCATTTCTGTGTTTTTTGTAAAAATAAAAAACCGTCCCGAATTATCGGGACGGTTTTTAAATAATTATCAGTTTTTTTAGAACATAATTCCTGCTGATACCTGAAATGTTGAATTTTTAATGTCGGCATTTTTAGAGGCTTCAGTTAATCCAAGTCCATATCGAGCTTGTACGAATAAGTTTTTAGTAATGTTTAAACCTAATCCACCTACAGCTGCAAATTCGAAAGTTTTAGAGTCTTTGTAATTAAAGTCGTTTTTTTCGCTTAATAAGAAAGAAGCCTGAGGACCTAAATCTAGACTTAAGCTTTTGCTTAGGTAGAATTTAGCTAAAACAGGAATGGAGATATAGCCTAATTCATTTTTGAACTCTTCTACTGCATTTTTATAAGTTGCACCCTGAGTAGAATATAAAAGTTCTGGCTGGATTGCAAAATGGTCAAACAATTTAACTTCAGCTACTAAACCCGCATGATAGCTTGTAATGGCGTCAGTAGTATTGTAGTTCTGAGCATTTACGGTAATGTCAGTTCCGTTTTGATTAGCATAATTAATACCTCCTTTAATACCAAAACGGATCGATTGCGCTTGAATTGTTGTTGCTAAACCGAATAACAGTGCAACAATTAAAATTGATTTTTTCATCTTTTTAAATTTAAGGTTTGATTTGAGACTGTAAATATAAAACAGTTCAAGAATGAATTTATTGTGTTTTCGAATAAATTCAAGTTAAGTTTGTGATTTTTCATGTAGTTTAAAACTTTCAAAATAAAAAAATAGAAGCCTTTTCAAAAAATCACTAAATTTAGTGATATGCTCTGTTTTAATTAGTTGGTAATAAGTTTTTTGTGTTTTGTTTTTCTTTGAAAACAGAAAGCTTTTTCTTTGTTTTTTAACATAATATTTAGTTTTTTTATAGTAAATGTTTTAGGTTTGCCTTCAAATTTTAATAAATAAAAAAATGAAAAAAGTTATTTTATCAATTGTGGCTGTGTTTGCATTTGGATTGGCTAATGCTCAAGAAGTTAAATATGGTATAAAAGTAGGTGGTAATCTTACTAATATTAGAGTAGATGCAGGTGATGTTGGAACTGTAATTTTTAAATCCAATGTAGGAGCTCAAGCTGGTGCTTTTGCTGAAATTAATGTGGTTGAGAAATTTGCTGTTCAACCTGAAGTTTTGTTTTCATATGAAAGTTCAGATGTTTCAGGTACAGATATTAATTTATCTTACATTAATATCCCGGTAATGGCAAAATATTATGCATCTGAAAAAATTAGTTTACAAGTAGGGCCTCAAGTTGGATTTTTGGTTGGTGCTAAAGCTAAAATGGATGGAGAAAAGGAAGATATTAAAGATAATATTAAATCGACTAATTTTGGATTAAATTTTGGGTTAGGATATGATTTTACTAAAAAATGCTTTGTTGATTTTAGATATAATGCTGGGTTAACTGATATTGCCGAAAATGGATTTGAAGGTGGTAAAATGAAAACTTCTGGTTTTTCATTATCTGTTGGATATAAATTCTAATTAATTTTAGATAATAATATTTAGTAAGACTATTCGAAAGGATAGTCTTTTTTTTATAGCTCTGGTTAAAATATTGTTAATAGCATTGTTGATAAGTTTTTAACAAGATTGGTTTTTTGTTTTTGAGGATTTGATAATTTTAAGTTAATAAATTACTAATTTAACAACTTAAACTATGAAAAAAATCATTTTAACAGCAGCGGCAATTTTTGCATTCGGATTTGCAAATGCCCAAAGTGGCGCTTTTAAATTAGGTGCTCATGTAGGTTTGCCTATGGGGGATATTAAAGATTTTAGTTCTGTGAACTTGGGAGCTGATCTGGCTTATGCCTGGAGTGTAGCTGAAGGTTTTGATGCAGGGATAACTACAGGTTATACTTCTTACCTTGGAAAAGATGGAGCTGATGCAGTTGGTTTTATTCCAGTAGCTGCAACTGCTCAGTTTACTTTGACTAATAATTGGTTTATCGGAGCTGACTTAGGGTACGCAATTGGAGCCAGTACAGATAATAATGGAGGGTTCTTATACCAACCAAAATTTGGTTACCAAATGGAAAAAGTGGGAGTTTATGTTGCTTACAAAGGTATTTCTACTGATGGCGCAACTGCTTCATCAGTTAATTTAGGTGTTAATTTCAAATTGTAAATAATAACATTTTTAAGAAAACCTCTTCTGCAAAGGAGAGGTTTTTTTGTGAAGAAAATAAAGAGTTTAAATAGTAGTATTAAATAAAAAAAAGAATGAAGAAAAGTATTTTATTAGTTGTAGCTTTTATGGTTTTTGGATTTGTAAATGCACAACAAACAAAATTTGGAATTAAAGCCGGGGTTGACTTTGCGAATGCTCATGGAAAATTTAATGGAGTTTCATATCATAGTGCTGAGACTGGTTTTTATGCAGGAGGATTTGCAGACATAACAGTTTCAGATAAATTTCATGTTCAGCCCGAAGTATTGTATGTTTCAGTTAAGGATTTAGATCAGATTCAAGTTCCTGTTTTAGCTAAAATTCCAGTAGTGGAAGATTTAAGTTTGTTGGCGGGACCTGATTTCGGATTTCTTTTAAATGCAGATAAAGGTTTTAAAACGTTAAATTTAGGTTTAGATCTGGGATTGTCTTTTGAATTGAATGAGGATTTTTCATTGGATGGAAAGTATAATTTTGGATTGTCTAATTTGGAAAAAGGGAGAAATAGCGATTTTAGTTCTAAGCTTAGTGGTGCCTTTTTGGGTTTAAGTTATAAGTTTTAATAAAAGCAAAAATGTTTAAAAACCTCTTCTGAAAAGGAGAGGTTTTTTTATGTTTATAAAAGTTGTTTATTTGTAATATGAACTGGAATTCCTATATAAAAAGTTATCAATCCTATCTTAAAATTGAACGCGGTTTGTCAAAGAATACTGTTGAAAACTATTCTTTTGATATTGAACGATTGTGCTTATTTCTTGCTGAAAATAGAATTGAGGTTTCTCCTTTGAAAATTGATGAAGAAACTATTCAGCAGTTTATTTACAGTATTTCGAGTCAGCTTAATGCGCGTTCCCAAGCGAGGATTATTTCAGGATTGAATAGTTTTTTTAGTTATTTGATTTTTGAAGATTATCGTGTGGATAATCCAATGGAATTAATTGAATCGCCTAAAACAGGCAGGAAATTACCCGATACCCTAGCAGTTGAAGAAATTGATGCTTTGATTAGAGCGGTTGATTTGTCTTCAAAAGAGGGTGAGCGTAATCGTGCAATGTTAGAAACGTTATATGGTTGCGGGTTGCGTGTTTCGGAATTAGTTTCGCTCAAAATATCCGATTTGTTTTTTGATGAAGGTTTTATCAAAATTACCGGAAAAGGTAATAAAGAACGTTTTGTACCTATTGCTAATTCGACAAAAAGATTCATTCTTCTGTATAAGGATCATGTAAGAGTGAAAGTTCCGGTGAAAAAAGAATGTAGCGATATCTTGTTTTTAAATAGAAGAGGAGGGCAGTTAACAAGAGCTATGATTTTTACAATCATCAATAATTTGGCTGTCAAAATTAATTTAAATAAGAAAATCAGTCCGCATACATTTAGGCATTCTTTCGCAACACATCTTTTAGAAAATGGAGCCGATTTGAGGTCTATCCAATTAATGCTTGGACATGAATCAATAACAACGACAGAGGTTTATTTGCATTTGGATAGAAAGTATTTGACCGAAGTACTTGAGAATTGCCACCCAAGAAAGAACATGTAAGTAAATCTCAAATAAAAAAAATCCAAATTCCAATAATTTATAATTGGAATTTGGATTTTATCCCGAAGCTATCGGGATTGAAATTTATTGTTCTATTTAGCAATATTCACTGCTCTGGTTTCTCTAATTACGGTTACTTTCACCTGACCAGGGTAAGTCATTTCGGTTTGGATTTTTTGCGAAATTTCGAAAGATAAAGTTGCAGCATTATCATCAGAAACTTTTTCACTTTCTACAATTACACGTAGTTCTCTACCGGCCTGAATTGCATAAGCATTTTTCACTCCGTTGAATCCGTATGCTACTTCTTCCAGGTCTTTCAAACGTTGGATGTAAGAATCCAATACCTGTCTTCTGGCTCCAGGTCTTGCTCCTGAAATAGCATCACAAACCTGAACAATTGGAGATAAAAGAGATTTCATCTCAATTTCGTCGTGGTGTGCACCAATAGCGTTGCAAACCTCTTCTTTCTCACCATATTTCTCAGCCCATTGCATACCTAACAAGGCGTGTGGTAAATCACTTTCAGTATCCGGTACTTTTCCAATATCGTGTAGTAAACCGGCTCTTTTAGCTAATTTAACGTTCAATCCTAATTCAGCAGCCATCAAACCACAAAGTTTAGAAACTTCACGTGAGTGTTGTAATAAGTTTTGTCCGTAAGAAGAACGGTATTTCATACGTCCTACTACTTTTATTAATTCAGGGTGTAAACCGTGAATTCCTAAATCAATAACGGTACGTTTACCAACTTCGATAATTTCATCGTCAATTTGTTTGGCAGTTTTAGCAACTACTTCTTCAATACGTGCCGGGTGGATACGTCCGTCAGTTACTAATTTATGTAATGATAAACGGGCAATTTCTCTTCTAACCGGGTCAAAACAAGAAAGTATGATTGCTTCCGGAGTATCATCAACAATGATTTCTACACCTGTAGCAGCTTCTAAAGCTCTAATGTTACGACCTTCACGACCGATAATTCTACCTTTTACATCGTCAGATTCGATGTTGAAAACAGAAACACAGTTTTCTACAGCTTCCTCTGTTCCAACGCGTTGGATAGTATTAATGATGATTTTTTTAGCTTCTTGCTGAGCAGTTAATTTAGCTTCTTCAATAGTGTCCTGAATATGAGACATAGCTGTAGTTTTAGCTTCTGCTTTTAAGCCTTCGACTAGTTGTTCTTTAGCTTCTTCAGCAGATAAACCAGAAATCAATTCCAATTGTTGTAATTGACTTTTGTGTAGCTTGTCTACTTCAGCTTGTTTTTTGTCTAAAACCTCAATTTTAGCTTCGAATTCGGCTGTTTTTTTCTCGAAATCATCGTTAACCTTTTTGGCCTTCGATAATTCATTAGAAACCTGAGATTCTTTGTCTCTGATTCTTTTTTCTACTTCAGCTACTTTTTTATCACGAGCCAAAATCACTTGTTCGTGCTCTGATTTTAATTCGATAAACTTCTCTTTTGCCTGAAGAATTTTATCTTTTTTTATGTTTTCAGCCTCAAAATTAGCGTCTTTCAAAATAGAAGCTGCTTCTTTTTTAGCGTTTTTAATCAGATTAGAGATATTGCTTTTTTCTATGAATTTAGCGATGCCAAATCCTGCTGCAACACCTATGATTCCCGAAATGATAATCGTTAATATGTCCATGTTTGTTTTAAAATTTATATATAAAAAAAGCCTACATTAAGTTGTTTGTATAAACTCGTTAAGACAAGTTTTGAGCTAACTCGCTGTTCAAGCTTCCAAACTGAATTGGCTTGCTATAGTAGCGATGATTTGCTCATTCTAATTTGTTAGTGTTGAGTTTATCAAATATGAACTAATGTAGGCAGTATCTTAGTTGTTTAAAAGAACGTCGTTTTTTAAAGATTTTCGTCTAAAATGGCATTAATTTTCTGAATTCTGTCAATAGTTTCGTCTCCATTGATAGCATTATCAATCTGTTTTTGCTCTACTTGCGATGCAAATTGCAAAGCACACATGGCTAAAACATCTTGTTTGTCGCGAACAGCATAGTTTTCTTCGAATTGCTTTATCATACTATCAATTTTTTTAGAAGCACTTCTAAGTCCTTCTTCCTGAGAGGGATCTACCGTTAACGGATAGACTCTGTCTGCAATTGATATTTTAATTTTAAGCTTTTCGTCCATTTTTTATACTAATCTGATAACTGAGCTATACAGTAATCAATTTCACGAATTAATGAATTTATTTTAAGCTTTGTATCTCTTTTGTTTTCGTCACTGCCTAATAATGAATTGGCAATTTTAAGTGTTTCATACTGAGCTTTTAAAGCTTCAATCTGTTGAGATTGATTTTGTATGATTTGGGCAGATTTATTTAATTCGATAGTTAAATCTTGATTGTTTCTTTCTAAATTTCTTAATTTTAGAATAAGCTTTTCAACTTTATTTTCAAGAGTATCAATTATTTCTGCAATTACACTCATTATAAATCCTATTCATTTCTTAATATTACAAATTTAGTATTAGTTTTTATTAATGCAATATTTTATTGGTTTTTTTATTATAAAATAGTCAAGATGTTGTATTGTAATTGGTTACAAAAATACTTTTTTTATAAAACATTCCGGATTAGTTTTTTTATCTTAGCAAAAATGATACGCATGAGATTTTTCCTTTTTTTTCTATTGATTTCCAGAGCTGTTATAGCTCAAACTGTTTATCCCAAAGATTATTTTCAGGCACCCTTAGAAATTCCGATGCAATTGTCAGGGAATTTTGGAGAGTTAAGACCGAATCATTTTCACGCTGGTTTTGATTTTAAAACTTTGCAAAAGGAAGGTTTAGAAGTCCATGCTGCTGCCGATGGCTATGTTTCCCGAATTAAGATTTCTCCTTTTGGAAACGGAAAAGCTATTTATATCGATCATCCTAATGGATATACTACGGTTTATTGTCATCTTCAAACAGCTACAGGAGCTATTGAGGATTATATAAAAAAAGCCCATTATAAAGAAAAGGCTTTTGAAGTTGAGTTGTTTCCAAAAGCTAATGAATTGGTGGTCAAAAAAGGGGAGATTATTGCTCTTTCAGGAAATACAGGTTCTTCGGAAGGTCCCCATTTACATTTTGAATTTAGAGATACCAAAACTGAAAAAATTATTAATCCGATGTTGTTTGGGTTTGATAAAGGATTTACAGACACTAAAAAACCTATCGTTGCAGCTGTATATGTTTATCCGTTTGAGGGAACTACGGCTAATCAGTCTAAACGTCCTTTGTTATTGAATCTAAATTTGCAAAAAGACGGCACTTATTTAGCTACAAAGGTTTTGGCGAATGGAAAAATTGGTTTTGGAATTACTGCTGATGATTATGATAATGTTTCATTTAATAAAAATGGGGTTTATAAAGTTCAGTCGTATTTGAATGGAAAGACGGCGTTTGCTTATCAATTTGATACTTATTCTTTTGACGAAATGCGTTATGTGAATGCTTTTATTGATTATGCCCGTTATAAAAAAACATCCCAAAGGGTTCAAAAACTGTTTATGACAACTCCTTTTAATTTTAGTATTATTAAAACGGATGCCGAAAACGGAATTGTAAATGTTGCCCCTAATTTGAGTTTAGTATATCGAATTGAGGTTGCCGATTTTTTAGGAAACACTACAGTTATCAATATTCCGATTGGTTTTGATACTTCCCATCCGGTTGTTGAGAAAGAAGTTATCACATCTAATTATTTTGTTAAGGCTAAAAAAGACAATATTTTTTCGAAAGATAATATGACAGCCAGTTTCCCGGCGGGTACTTTTTATGATGATTTTGCTATGAATTTTGCTGTAAACGGTACGGTTTTAACACTTCATGATGATACCGTGCCAGTGCATTCCAGTTTTGAAATTACAATGGAAAGCGATAAATATACTGAGGAACAAAAAAGCAAAGTGTATATAGCAAGTTTGAGTGCCAGTGGAAGTTTGGGGTATAATTCAACAACATTCAAAGGAAATCTTTATACTGCCAAATCGAGAACTTTAGGCAAATATACTTTGGCTATAGATACTACTCCGCCTGTAATAACAATTGCTAAGCCTATTGAAGGACGCTGGTTGAGTGCCGAAAAAACAATCCAACTTTCTATTAGAGATAGTGGCTCTGGTATAAAATCATACAATGGCTATTTGAATGGCAATTGGATTTTATTCGAATATGATGCTAAAACTAAAAAAATCACTCATAATTTTAGTGATGGAATTGTTGCTGAAGGCGCTAATGATTTGAAAGTTGTAGTAACAGACCAAGTGGGCAATGCTGCTACATTTGAAAGCCATTTTTTTAGAAGTCAAAAATAATATTGGATACTTTGAATAGCAATAAACTAGCTTTTGTTTTTGTACTTTTTTGTTTTAGTTTTTCTTCTTTGGCACAATTAGCCAGAGTGAAAGGAACTTTACTCGATGCACAAAATAAGCCAGTGAGTAATGTCAATATTTCGTTTTTAGGGCATTCGACCCAATCCAATGCAAAAGGTTTTTATGTCATTAAAGTTCCTGTAAATAAAAAAATCAATCTTGTTTTTAGTCATTTGACATTTAAAAAAACGACTATTTCTTTGTTACTGAAAAATTCGGAGGATTACGAATTGAATTTGGTGATGAATGAGCAAGAGGAACAAATGGGCGAAGTCATCATTACAAAAGATAAGAAAAGCCAAATTCAGGGAATTACCACTATTACACCTGATGTTATCCGAAAAACTCCGGGAGCTAATGCCGGAATCGAAAATGTATTGAAAACCTTAGCGGGAGTGAATTCCAATAACGAATTGAGTACACAATATTCGGTTAGAGGCGGAAATTATGACGAGAACTTAGTTTATGTAAATGAAATTGAAATTTATCGTCCTTTTTTAATCCGTTCGGGACAACAGGAAGGTTTGAGTTTTACCAATACCGATTTGGTTCAAAATGTTAATTTTTCGGCGGGAGGATTTCAGGCTAAGTATGGTGATAAATTATCGTCGGTTTTGGATATTACTTATCGAAATCCAACGCAGTTTGCGGCTGCTTTTGAAGCTAGTTTTCTTGGTGGAAGCCTTGCTGTAGATTTGGCTTCTAAAAATAAAAAATGGACTGCAGTTACGGGAGTTCGTTATCGAAATAATAGTCTTTTGGTCAAAAGTCAGGATACGCAAACCAATTATACTCCTTCATTTGTTGATGTACAAACCAATGTCAATTTTCGTGCTTCTACAAAATGGCAATGGAGTTTTCTGGGGAATATTTCGCAGAATAAATACGATTATGAGCCTTTAATAAGAAATACAAGATTTGGAACTGTTGATAAACCAATGGTGTTGAAGGTATTTTATGACGGACAGGAAAAAGATAAGTACAATACTTATTTTGGCGCTTTGAAAACAACTTTTAAAGCTTCTGATAATCTTACGTTGAAGTTTATAGGTTCTGTTTATCATACTTTGGAACAGGAACATTTCGATATTTTGGCACAATACCGTTTAGGAGAAAACGATGCTGCTATTGGTTCGGAAAGTTATAATGATGTTTCATATACCAGCGGAATTGGAACGCAGTTGAATCATGCCAGAAACGATTTGGATGCTATGATTGTAAATTCCGAAGTAAAAGGTTTTTATGATTGGAAGAAAAATAATTTGGAATTTGGAGCAAAATATACAAGAGAATCCATTCGGGATCGAATAGCAGAGTGGGAAGTGATTGATTCTGCCGGATTTTCGATTAATCCACCGATAATCAATTTTGCTAAAAAAGACGAACCTTATACTTCTTTCACGGGACCGTTGGCTCCGTATCAAAGTGTGTTTGCTACGAATTTTAATACCATCAATCGCTTTTCGGCTTATGTGCAATGGAATGCGAAAAGCAATTTAGAAAACACTCAACTTTGGTACACAGCAGGTATTCGAATGCAAAATTGGGGAATAATAGGGACGAATGCTTCGGGGAATTCGCAAACCGTTTTTAGTCCCAGAGCGCAATTAGCTTTAAAGCCCAATTGGGAAAAAGAAATGGTTTTTAGAATTTCGGGAGGTTATTATTATCAGCCGCCATTTTACAGAGAACTCAGAGATGCCAGTGGTACCGTTCAACCCAACGTAAAAGCACAGCAATCGGTTCAGGTAGTTCTGGGGAATGAATATAATTTTGAAATGTGGAAACGCCCTTTTAAATTGGTTTCTGAGTTGTATTATAAATCACTCAGCAATGTGAATACGTATACGATTGATAATGTCAGAATTCGTTATGCTGCAAATAATGATGCGAAAGCCTATGCACAGGGATTGGATTTCCGATTGAATGGGGAATTTGTTCCCGGAACGGAATCCTGGTTTAGTTTTGGTTATCTTAAAACAGAAGAAAATTCAAATAATAAAGGATATATTGCCCGACCTACAGACCAAAGATTGAAATTTGGCGTTTTATTTCAGGATTATATGCCAAATATTCCGAGCATGAAGTTGTATTTGAATTTGGTTTACAATACAGGTTTGCCCGGAGGTTCGCCTTCTTATGCTGATCCTTATGTTTATCAAAATCGTTTGAATGATTATCGTCGGGTGGATATTGGGTTTTCGAAAGTATTAATTGAGGCCAATTCGATAAAAGCTAAAAAGAATTGGTTAGGTAATTTTAAAGAATTATCCATTGGTTTAGAAATATTCAATTTGTTTAATAATCAAAATGCTATTACCAATACCTGGGTGCGTGATGTTTATTCGAAAAATGAATATGCGATACCTAATTATATGACTACAAGAATATTCAATGTCAAATTGAATGCTAAATTGTAATAAAGCTATGGTTTCTGGAGTTTTACTTCTGTTTTATTATGTCATAAATTAATTTTAAATTTAAAAAGCATTTTTAAAAATCATTACATTTGAAAATATTTAAATATCACATTCGTATGAAAACAGTACATATAGCCTTGATAAATATTGCCATTTTACTTTTGGTAAGCTGTAAAAAAGAAGTAGAAAAACCTAAGGTAATTTATAGTACGAATAATAATGATAAGCCAATTACTAAAGTTGATTCGACTCAGGTTTCTATTGCCGATTTGCCTATTCAGATGGAAGGAACGGATTATTTAATTCATCCTGTTGGCGATTTAAGAGTGTATGAGAAAGGTGCAAAAGCTAAATATGGTTCTTCCAGCGTGATCGATTTGAGTTTTACCGTTTCTAATTTAGGTGATGATGAAATTACGGGTTTTTTGCAAAATTTGAAGTTTCAAAAAATAGATTCTGATTCGATAAAATCATTGACTGATAAACCGGCTTTGATTTTGACGGTTACTTATTTAAAAGCAATTGCGCAGAAAACTAATAAACAAATTTTAGTGTACACCATGTATGATGTGGATACCAATAAGGATGGAAAGTTAGACACAAGTGATATTAAATCTTTGTATTTAAGTGAGATCAGTGGAGAACATTTTACTAAAATTTCGGCTGATTTTCAGGAGTTAATTGATTGGAATTTAATCGAATCTAAAAATCGTTTGTATTTTAGAACAGTTGAAGATACCAATAAAAACGGGCAATTTGACAAAAATGATGTAGTACAATACAGTTACATCAATTTGTTGGCTAAAGATTGGGAAGTCAAAAATTATGAGCCAATTAATTAAATCAATATATCACTTTCCAAATCTGATTTTTCAATTGTAAAATCAAATCCTAATTCTTTTACTAATTGAATTACAAGGTTTTTGTACCAGTTTTCAGATTTAGGATGAATGTAGATTTTTTCAATCAATTGATTAATATCTACATTAATTTTCAAACCATCATTCAGTTTAATGTTGCTATCAGTAACATCGGTAATAATGCGTACTTCGCGTTCGTACTGAAAACTTTTTCGTTTAAACAGAAACGGAAAGAATAAATCATCAAAAGGAATGTATTCTTTTTTGTAGTCGATATAATTTACTTCGCCGATATATTGTTTAAAATTATTCTCCGGATTCAGGGATTTTTGTAATCTGCTAATGGTTGACTGAATGGCAAGACCTTCGCTGTTTTGCGTAAAAATTTGCCACATGGCAAAAGATTCGTATTCATTAATGTGCCAGCTGCTGATGGCTACTTTTTCCCTATGCGTTTTATAATAATTGATAAAATCAGGATTGTCAATCGCTAATTTTTTAATCTCTTCGTAGGTAGGTTCGCTAAAAGTACCTTCGTATTGATCCTCAAACTTGTCCGAACGGGACATGAATAACTTTTGCGAAAGCAATAAATCTAAAAACTTGGATAAATCTAAATACTTCCAGACTATCGTTTCAGTATCTTCCGGAAGCTTAATATTTGGATTATTGTGATACATTCTTTTAGATTTAAAATGGTATTATAAAGGTATAACTCGTTTTTGAATCTAAAATAAACAAAGGTTAATTTTTAATTATTTATTCAAAAGACTGCAGCATTACCAATTTGTTGTATGCACCGTTTAAAGCAATTAATTCTTCGTGTGTACCTTGTTCAACAATTTTTCCTTTTTTCATAACCACAATAATATCTGCTTTTTGAATGGTAGAAAGGCGGTGTGCTATGACTATAGAAGTGCGATTTTGCATCATGTTTTCCAGTGCAATTTGTACAAATTTTTCGCTTTCAGTATCCAAAGCAGAGGTAGCCTCATCTAAAATCATGATAGGTGGGTTTTTCAAAACGGCACGAGCGATAGATAAACGTTGCTTTTGACCTCCTGAAAGTTTGTTTCCACTATCACCAATGTTAGTATAGATTCCGTTAGGTAATTCATTTACAAATTCATAAGCATTAGCAATTTTTAAGGCTTCAATTACTTCTTCATCGCTTGCATCTTGTTTTCCTAAAGAGACATTGGCTTTAATGCTGTCGTTAAAAAGAATGCTGTCTTGTGTAACTAATCCCATCAAAGAGCGTAAAGATTCTAAGTTGATATCTTTGATGTCAACACCGTCAATACTAATGGAACCATCATGAACATCGTAAAATCTCGTTAGTAGATTGGCAATAGTACTTTTTCCACTTCCGGATTGTCCAACTAATGCAACAGTTTGCCCTTTTTTAATTCGGATAGAGAAATCTTTTAAAACGGCCTCTTTTTCATATTTGAAATTAATGTTTTGTATCGCTATTTCTGAATTAAATGAATCTTTTAAAATCGCATTTTCTTTTGAAGTGATTTCATTTTCAACTTCCAGAACTTCAAATACACGTTCTGCTGCGGCTAAACCATTTTTGACAGCATAGGTGGCTTTTGAGATCGCTTTTGCAGGTGTAAGAATATTGAATGCTAATGTAAGATAAACGATAAAAGACGAACCTTCTAATGAGTGCTCAACTAAAACCAAATTTCCACCATAAAAAAGTAAAGTGGCAATTGTTGTAATTCCTAAAAATTCACTCAATGGAGTGGCCAGATTGTTTTTGGTTCCAATACTGTTGGACAAATTTAATAAACGGGTTACTGATTCGTTGAATTTATTTTTAAAGCTAGGTTCGGCATTGTAACTTTTAATTACTTTCAAACCTCCTAGACTTTCGTCAACAATAGATATAAGAAAGCCGCTTTCCTGTTGTGCCTGTAGTGATTTAGCTCTTAGGTTTTTGGCTACTCTGGAGATTATTAATCCGGCAATGGGCATGAAAATAAGAACGAACAACGTTAGTTTTGTGCTTATGATGAACATAGTTACCAGCGCAAATATAATTGTCAAGGGTTCTTTTACAATGAGTTCCAAAATAGAGAAGAAAGAGTTTTGTACTTCGTTTACATCTCCTAACATTCGAGCCATAACATCCCCTTTTCTTTTTTCAGAATAATAAGAGATAGGTAATTCTACTATTTTGTCATACATTGACTTTCTCAAATCTTTAAGCACCCCATTTTTGAGGTGCATGATATGATAAGAGGCTAGATAGTTGAATAAATTTTTGAATAAAAAGGTAATAATAACGAGTCCTACAACAAATAATAAGGCAAATTGTATGCTGTTTTCTTTCGTAAATTCTGAAATTCTATAATATAGTAATTCAGAAACATACTCTTTGATATTGCCAATTCCGGTATATACAGGAGCTTTGTATACTGCTTTGTTTTTTCCAAAAAGAACTTCTAAGACTGGAAAAAGAGTAAGCATCGAAATGGTGCTAAACAAAGCATATAAAATGTTATATATAATGTTCCATACAATATTTGATTTGTATGGTTTTGTGTAAGGAATTAGTTTTATTAAATTTTTATCCATTCGTATTATTTCAATTGCATTTCAGAAATTATAGCAGCAATTTTTTGATCTAAATAAGCTTCTACTTCGTTAAAGTTTTCTACAGCATCTAATTCAGTGTTTACGCTGATGTAGAATTTAATTTTTGGTTCTGTTCCACTTGGTCTTGCGCAAATTTTAGAACCATCTTCGGTGTAATAAATCAAAACGTTTGATTTTGGCATATCAATTACTGATTCTTCACCGTCAAGTAAGTTTTTAGCAATTGATGAATCGTAATCTTCTATCATAACCACGCGTTGTCCGTTGATTTCTTTTAATGGATTTTCTCTAAGGTTAATCATCATTTGGTTGATTTCCTGTAGGCCTTCCATTCCTTTTTTAGTCAACGAAACTAAATATTCTTTGAAGAATCCGTGGTCAACGTATAATTTTAATAATTCTTTGTAAACTGTACTTCCGTTAGCTTTAGCCTGAGCTGCAACTTCGCAAATTAATAAAGTTGCTGCAACAGCATCTTTATCACGAACGGCATCACCTACCATGTATCCAAAACTTTCTTCTCCACCACCAATGAATTGTAATTCAGGGAAATCCTTAATCATTTTGGCAATCCATTTAAATCCGGTTAATCCCACTTTAAATTGAACGCCATAAGCAGAAGCCAGTTCCATAATCATAGGTGTAGAAACAATAGTTGAACCTACAAATTGTTTTCCATTGATTTTGCCTGCTTTTTTCCATTTTTCAAGTAAAAAGGCAGTCATTAAAATCATTGTTTGATTTCCGTTCAATAAGGTCATTTCGCCTTCGTTATTTCGAACGGCAATTCCTAAACGGTCACAATCAGGATCGGTACCAATAACAATATCAGCATTTGTTTTATCGGCTAAAGCCAATGCTAAAGTCAATGCTTCCGGTTCTTCCGGATTTGGAGATTTTACCGTAGGGAAATCACCATTAGGAACCGCTTGCTCTTCAACAATTTGTACGTTTTTATATCCCGCAGCTGCAAAAGTGTCCGGAACTGCAGTAATAGAAGTTCCGTGTAATGAAGTGAAAACAATGTTTAGATTGTCTTTTGCTTCTTGTGGTGTGTTGAAACTGGCATTTTCAACAGTTGATTTTATAAATGCCTGATCAACATCCTTATCAATATATTGAATCAAATCTTCATTAGCGTCAAATTTGATTTCGTTGTAATTTAATTTTTCGATAGCGTTGATGATACCTTCATCTTCCGGAGGAACAATTTGTCCTCCATCTTGCCAATAAACTTTATATCCGTTGTATTCAGGCGGATTGTGAGAAGCCGTAAGTACAATTCCACACTGGCATTCTAAATGTCTAAGTGCAAAAGATAATTCCGGTGTTGGTCTTAAATCAGAAAAAAGATAAACCTGGATTTCATTAGCAGAGAAAACATCGGCAACCACTTTTGCTAATGATTTACTGTTATGGCGACAGTCAAAAGCAATAACGGCTTTTATAGGTTGGTTTGGAAAAACAGATTTCAGGTAATTAGAAAGTCCCTGGGTGCTTTTTCCAAGTGTGTATTTGTTGATTCTGTTGTTTCCAACACCCATAATACCGCGCATTCCACCAGTTCCAAACTCTAAGTTTTTATAGAAACTTTCTTCAAGTTCCTTAGGAGAAGTTGCAATTAATTTTTTAAGGTCTTCTTGAGTTGCGGTATCAAATGTTGGACTTTGCCATTCATTAACTGCATCCAGTATATGTTGTTTAACTTCCATTTTATAGTGTTTTTAGTTTTTAGTTGGTGTCTTTAGTTTTTATTTTATAAGAAATTAATCTCGTTCGATATTTTGTAACGTTCTTCGTTATTTTTAGTACGTAAAATAATTTCGCCTAAAAATCCCGCTAAAAATAATTGGGTTCCTAATATCATGGTGGTTAATGCGATGAAAAACCAAGGATTGTTAGTCACTAAGCTATAACGCATGTGGTTGTACATATGGTATAATTTAGAAAAACCAATATATCCGGCTAATAAAAAACCGATGATAAACATAAGGGAACCAATTGCTCCAAATAAGTGCATCGGTCTTTTTCCAAATCGGGATAAGAACCAAATGGTAATTAAATCTAAGAATCCGTTGATGAAACGTTCCATACCAAATTTAGTTTCACCGTATTTTCTGGCCTGATGTTGCACTACTTTCTCACCGATTTTTCCAAATCCGGCATTTTTTGCCAAAACAGGAATGTATCGGTGCATTTCGCCTGAAACTTCAATGTTTTTTACCACTACGTTTCGGTAAGCTTTCAATCCACAATTAAAATCATTTAATTCAACACCCGACGTTTTTCGCGCAGCCCAGTTGAATAATTTTGACGGAAGATTTTTTGCCACAACCGAGTCGTAACGTTTCTTTTTCCATCCTGAAACCAAGTCAAAATTCTGAGAGGTAATCATTTCGTATAATTCAGGGATTTCTTCAGGGCTGTCTTGCAAATCAGCATCCATGGTGATGATAACATCTCCCTGAGCCTTAGCAAAACCAGCATGTAAAGCCTGCGATTTACCGAAATTCTTCATGAATCGGATTCCTTTTACATGCGTGTTTTCGGATGCAAATCCTTGTATAATAGACCAGGATTTATCAGAACTTCCGTCATCCAGAAATATGATTTCGTAAGAATAACGGTTTTCCTGCATTACTTTAATAATCCAGGTATAAAGTTCCTGAAGTGATTCTTCTTCGTTAAGAAGTGGTATTAATATAGATAGATTCATCGATTTTTATTCTTGTGATGAGGGTTTGCTTTTAAAGAAAGCAGCCAAAATTAAACCAAAAATGGTACAGAAAACAATACTTGACAAAGAACCTTTCAATAGTCCTATAACTGAGAATTGATCGTTTTCTTTTAAGTCTTTAATTGCTTTATTGATTCCTTCTGCCGGAGCTTTGAATTTTTCCATTGCCGAAATCATAAATTTTATGGTTAATTCTTTGATGGTATCTTTGGCAGCAGGATCAATAAGATTGAATAATATAATATTGAAAACAACAGATATTGCGATTCCAATTAAAGCAGAAATAAAATAAGTGGTGAAAGCATCTTTAAAAGTAAAAATACCTTGGAATTCTCTTTTTGTTTTTGTTAGTAATACAACTGCAATGATAAGATACAGGGCTAAATTAGAAAAACCAATCCAAGGTGATGTGAATAGATTTAAATCGATAGAATAGATTAAAGTGGTAATTAAAACGGATGCTAAACCGGTGATAATTCCAAAAGTAATCCCATTTTTTTTGATAGTTTCGTGAATCATTGTTCGATGCTTTCAATTGAGCAACAAATATAGTAATTCCCTGTATATTGAAGAGTAAAAAACTGTTTTTAGGTATTTATATAAAAAAAAGAAATAAAGATTTGTTTATTGAAAAATAATTGTATTTTTGCATCCTCAAAATAATATATAATAAAAAGTTATAATTAGTTTATACCTTTTCTGAAGAGGAAAGCTTCAAAATGAGTTATAACCAAACAAATAAAAAAGATTCAAGATGAAAAAAGGTGTACACCCAGAAAATTACAGATTAGTTGCTTTTAAAGACATGTCTAATGACGACGTTTTTATCACTAAATCTACAGCAGAAACTAAAGAAACAATTGTACATGAAGGTGTAGAATATCCAGTTGTAAAAATGGAGATCTCTAGAACTTCTCACCCTTTTTACACAGGTAAATCTAAACTTATCGATACTGCAGGACGTATTGATAAATTCAAAACTAAATACGCTAAACACATTAAATAATTTTAATTTGTTTTTAAATAATAGATTAAGCCTTCCTTTTGGGAGGCTTTTTTATTTTTATCTCTTTGAAAACTTTGTAACTTTGGCATCGGGTTTTTGTAGGAAACCGCAATTAATAAAAAAAGAAAACTTTATGAATTATATACTTTTTGATGGTCCGGCTCGTAATGCTTTGTTGCCTTTTACTTTCACCCGTCCCGTAGCGGATATTCTTATAGGGATTTTAACGATTCGTCAAAAATGGGAAAAATATTTAGGTTCAACCATTACTACTTTAACCGAGGAATATTTATCAGATAAATATCCGATGGTGGAATTAGAAGAGAATGTTATGATTAATGCTTCTTTTCTTCCTAATGCCGTTTTAGTAGAAATGGTTTCGAATTTAGAATCCAATCAGGCTATTTTTAAAGGAGAAGAAGTGATTGCTTTTTATACTAATGACAGTCAGGAAGAAGTTGATTTTGATAATTATGAAATTATAGAGTATAGTGAGGACTGTTTGACAGTGATGAATACCTGGGATATTTTTTCTAAGAATAATGCTGCTATACGTGAGGATTTTGAATTTTTAACAGAAGATAGAAAATCACAGCCTATCCCGGCGAGTGTTAATGTGATTGCTCCTGAGAATATTTTTATAGAAGAAGGGGCTCAATTGGAATTTGTGACTTTAAATGCATCAACAGGTCCTATTTATATTGGGAAAGATACTTTAATAATGGAAGGTTCTCTAATTCGCGGACCTTTTGCTTTGTGTGAAGGAGCTGTGGTTAAGTTAGGGGCAAAGGTTTACGGGGCTACAACGGTAGGTCCGTATTCTAAAATTGGAGGAGAAATAAATAATTCGGTATTGTTTGCTTGTTCAAGTAAAGGGCATGACGGGTTTTTAGGAAATTCGGTTTTGGGAGAATGGTGTAATATTGGGGCGGATTCTAATAATTCGAATCTAAAAAACAATTATGACGAAGTGCGATTGTGGAGTTATGAAACCGAAGGTTTTGCTAAAACAGGATTGCAGTTTTGCGGCTTAATGATGGGAGATCATAGTAAATGTGGTATCAATACCATGTTTAATACCGGAACTGTGGTAGGAGTGAGTTCTAATATTTTTGGTAGTGGTTTTCCGCGTAATTTTGTTCCGAGTTTTTCATGGGGTGGCGCTGCGGGTTTTTCTACTTATATAACTAAGAAAGCTTTTGAAACAGCGAAATTGGTTATGGCAAGGAGAAATATGGAATTTGATGAAAAAGAAGCTGCTATTTTAGAACATGTTTTTGAGGAAACTAAAAAATGGCGAAAAGAGTAGCTTAGTAGTGAAATTTAAAAATATTTCAACCGCAAATTCGCAAATTTTTTAATTAGTGAATTTGCGGTTTTTAGTTTTTTGGAAAGTAAAATTACAATTGTCTAATTGTTTAATTAAGTTATCTTTGCATTTTTAATTTTTTTAGAATTTTGAAACTTCCAGTTTCTGACTTCTAACTTCTAATTTTATATAATGATTACAATTAACGATATATCGGTTCAATTTGGCGGAACAACTTTGTTTAGCGATGTTTCTTTTGCTATTAATGAGAATGATAAAATTGCCCTTATGGGTAAAAATGGTGCGGGAAAATCAACTTTACTGAAAATTATAGCCGGAAATTCTAAGCCTTCAACAGGAAGTATTTCGGCGCCAAAAGAAGCAGTTATTGCTTATTTGCCTCAGCATTTATTGACTACTGATGGTGCTACGGTAATGGAAGAAGCTTCTAAGGCTTTTTCTGAAGTTTTTAAAATGAAAGCTGAAATTGATGAAATCAATGAACAATTGACTATTCGTACCGATTACGAAAGTGACGATTATATGAAATTAATCGAACGCGTTTCGGATTTAAGTGAGAAGTTCTACGCTATTGAAGAAGTGAATTATGAGGCAGAAGTAGAAAAGGTTTTGAAAGGATTGGGGTTTGTGAGTGAGGATTTTACACGTCAAACTTCTGAATTTTCAGGAGGATGGAGAATGCGAATTGAATTAGCTAAAATTTTATTGCGTAAACCGGATTTGATTTTGCTGGATGAGCCTACCAACCACATGGATATTGAAAGTATCCAATGGTTAGAGGATTTCCTGATTAATTCGGCTAAAGCGGTTGTGGTAATTTCGCACGATAGGGCTTTCGTGGATAATATTACCAATAGAACTATCGAAGTAACGATGGGAAGAATCTATGATTATAAAGCGAAATATTCTCATTATTTAGAATTGCGTAAAGACCGTAGAATCCATCAGCAAAAAGCATACGATGAGCAACAAAAAATGATTGCTGATAATCGTGCTTTTATTGATCGTTTTAAAGGAACTTTTTCTAAGACCGATGCGGTTCAGTCACGTGTTAGGATGTTGGAGAAGTTAGAAATTGTTCAGGTGGACGAAGTAGATACTTCGGCTTTAAAATTGAAATTCCCGCCGGCTGCGCGTTCAGGTCAATATCCGGTTATTGTCAAGGATTTGGCTAAATCTTATGGAGATCATGTGGTATTTAAAGACGCTAATATTGTTATCGAAAGAGGGCAGAAAGTAGCTTTTGTGGGTAAGAATGGGGAAGGAAAATCGACGATGATTAAAGCTATCATGAAAGAAATTGGCATTGATGGTGGAAGTTTGGATATTGGTCATAATGCTCAGATTGGGTATTTTGCTCAAAACCAAGCGTCTTTATTAGACGAAAATGCTACTATTTTTGAAACAATTGATGCGATTGCTGTTGGTGACATCAGAACACAAATTAAAAATATTTTAGGAGCATTTATGTTTCAGGGTGATGATATTACAAAGAAAGTAAAAGTGCTTTCAGGAGGAGAGAAAACGCGTTTGGCAATGATTAAATTATTGTTGGAACCGGTAAATTTATTGATTCTGGATGAGCCTTCAAATCACCTGGATATGAAGACTAAGGATATTATTAAGGATGCCTTACGTGATTTTGACGGAACTTTAATTCTGGTTTCTCACGACCGTGATTTCCTTGACGGACTGGCAACAAAAGTTTTCGAGTTTGGAAACAAAAGAGTGGTGGAACACTTTGAAGATATTACAGGTTTCTTAGCGCATAAGAAAATGGATAGTATGAAAGAGATAGAAAAATAATTTTTTCTGAAATAATTTGAAAAAAGGCATAAGTTGATTCTTATGCCTTTTTTGTTGGTTTTGTATGAAGATTAAATCCTGATTCCGGGAGGAAGTAATTCTTTATAGGAAGCGTTTTTCTTGAAAAATTGTACAATTCTGGGGTAGGTAGGGACTACTTTTAAACGTTGTTCAATGGCATTTTCTAAAATAGTTTTAATTAGATTGTCAATGAGTTTTTCGTTGTTGAATGTTTCAGGAGTGTTGATTTTGGTTAGGAATATTTTTCTTTCCTGTATAGAATATTCCACTGTAATGATTCCTTCCGGAATTGTGGTTTCAAATTGTCTGGCAAAAGTATTGTCTTTGATTTCGAGAGATGTAATTGTTTCCATAATTTTTTATTTGTTTTAATTCCGGTTAAAAAGAATTGTGTACAACTGTGTTTTTGAGAAATACTTATTTTGTAAAAGCGAAATGCTTTTATTGGGGATTTAATAAAGGAATTGGGAAATGCAAAGTTAAGTATTTGATAGTCAAAATAAAATGTTTTTAGGTTTTCATTTTGTACTGTTGTAATAAAAGAATGTTTTCTTATTAGGTGGGCTGTGTAAAAAACTTTAAATTAGTTTTTTTAGCAAAATGAAATTTGAAAGCTATTTATGAGTAGAATTCCTGTGTATTTTATGCCTGGACTGGCCGCAAATCCTTTGATTTTTGAAAAAATCAAACTGGATGATACTCTTTTTGATGTTCATTATTTAGAATGGGAGATTCCGGAAAAAGATGAAACACTGGGGGATTATGCAAGACGAATGACGTTAAATGTAAAAGAAGAAAATCCGGTTTTAATTGGGGTTTCTTTCGGGGGAATTTTGGTTCAGGAAATAGCAAAGCATGTTTCAGTTAGAAAATTAATTATTATTTCCAGTATAAAAACTAGTTTAGAATTTCCAAAACGCTTACAATTTATAAAAGCAACAAGGTTGCATAAGTTGGTACCAATTAGTTTGATGTTGGGTTTTGTGAAGTTGGTACAATTGATTTCAGGAAAGAAAATGAAACACAAAATACAGCTGTATGAAAAATTTCTTTCGGTGCGAAATGCCCGTTATTTAAAATGGGCGTTTGAAAAGGTTTTGTTGTGGAATTGCCCTGGAGCTAATGAAAAAGTAATTCATATTCATGGAAGCAGGGATGAGATATTTCCGGTAAAAAACATAAAAAACTGTATTGTTGTAGAAGGCGGGACGCATGTGATGATTTATACGAAGTACCGCTGGTTTAATACTCATTTGCCTGCTATTATTTTAGGAGAGTAAATTTTGTGAAATTCCAATAACAAAATTCCAAATTCCAATTTTCGGAAAGGGGAAGTTAAGATGATTTCGTTTCTTATGATGATAAAAAAAATCCCAAACTTTTGGAATTTGGGATTTAAAATATTGAGATTTTAGAAAAATTAGATTTTCTTCATTTGTTCTTTCATCATCGTGATTTGATCTTTCAACATGTTTTGTTTGTCCAGTTTTTTAACCTCGCTGATTAAATTAGTAGCTTCCAATTTTCTTCTGCGTGACAAAGCAATTCCGGCCAAGTTTAATTTGGCTACAGCCAAATCCATATCCATAGACAGTCCTAATTCAATTGCTTTTTTGAAATATTTTTCAGATTGATTGATATTCGTTTGTGAAAGCATGATTCCGTGAAGGTAATTAAAGTATCCTTGTTGCTTTCTTATTAAGGCTGATTCAGGGTTTTTAATGTGAGAAAGCCATTTTTGAGCACCTTCAAAATCTTGTTTTCTCAGTTTTAAGAAAGCCAATAGGATAAATTCGTTTCTATAATAAAGAAAAACAGGAATTACAGTAAGTAATAGTAAGAAGATTCCGTTTCCGATATTGTTTTCTGTGAATTGCCAAATGCTTGTAATTACGATAAGTCCGGCAATAATAAGTTTGATATTTTTGTTTAACATGATGGGTATATAATTTGTGTTTGCAAATATAGTAAAAGGAATTAAAAATATTTTTATAAAACTTCTTGCCAGAAAAAAAAGTCTTTGTATATTTGCACTCGGTTTAGAAATAGCCACCACATCAAAAAATAAAAGATACAAATAATAAGTTTTAAAGATACAAAGCAATGAGCAAAAGAACGTTTCAACCATCGAAAAGAAAAAGAAGAAATAAACACGGATTTATGGACAGAATGGCTTCTGCAAATGGAAGAAAAGTTCTTGCGCGTAGAAGAGCTAAAGGAAGACATAAATTAACTGTTTCTAGCGAACCTAGACACAAAAAATAATGTTTGTATAAACATAAATAAGGGCGTTACTTTTTTTAGTATCGCCCTTTTTTATACCTTGTCAAAGGTAAAACTCAAACTTAAGATTTATAGTGAGTTGCATCATTTTAAACTTATAGGATTGAGAGATAATAAAAAACTTGAAAAAACAATAATTACATCATAATGCCAAAAGACACTTCAATAAAATCAGTTTTAATTATAGGTTCAGGTCCTATCGTTATTGGTCAAGCTTGCGAATTTGATTACGCAGGATCACAATCAGCACGTTCTATTCGTGAAGAAGGAATTGAGGTTATCCTAATCAATTCGAACCCTGCTACAATTATGACCGACCCTTCAATGGCGGATCATATTTATTTGAAGCCTTTAACTACAAAATCGATCATTGAAATCCTAAAAGAGCATCCGCAAATTGATGCTGTATTGCCTACAATGGGAGGACAAACAGCGCTTAACTTGTGTTTGGAAGCTGAAGAAAAAGGAATCTGGAGCGATTTTGGAGTAAGATTGATTGGGGTTGATGTTAATGCCATTAATATTACTGAAGACAGAGATCAATTTAAAGCCTTGCTTAAAAGGATAAATGTACCTACAGCTCCTGCTGAAATTTGTACTTCTTATTTAAGAGGAAAAGAAATTGCTCAGGAATTTGGTTTCCCATTAGTAATTCGTCCTTCGTTTACGCTGGGAGGAACCGGAGCAGCTATTGTATATAAACCGGAAGATTTTGACCGTTTATTAACAGCTGGTCTTGAAGCATCACCAATTCACGAAGTTTTGATTGACAAAGCTTTGATGGGATGGAAAGAATACGAATTAGAACTTTTAAGAGATAAAAATGATAATGTTGTAATTATCTGTTCTATCGAAAATATGGACCCAATGGGAATCCACACTGGAGATTCGATTACGGTAGCGCCAGCAATGACATTATCAGATACAACTTTCCAAAAATTGCGTGATTACGCTATCTTAATGATGCGTAGTATCGGAAACTTTGCCGGAGGATGTAACGTACAGTTTGCTGTTTCTCCAGACGAAAAAGAAGATATCGTAGCAATTGAAATCAATCCTCGTGTATCTCGTTCATCAGCTTTGGCTTCTAAAGCTACAGGTTATCCAATTGCAAAAATCGCTTCGAAATTAGCTTTAGGTTATAACTTAGATGAGTTGCAAAACCAAATTACAAAATCAACTTCTGCTTTATTCGAGCCGACATTGGATTATGTGATTGTGAAAATCCCGCGTTGGAACTTCGATAAATTTGAAGGTTCTGACAGAACTTTGGGTCTTCAAATGAAATCAGTAGGTGAGGTGATGGGTATTGGACGTTCGTTCCAGGAAGCTTTACACAAAGCTACTCAATCATTAGAAATCAAAAGAAATGGTTTAGGAGCTGACGGAAAAGGATATACGAATTACGAGCAAATCATTGAAAAACTAACTTATGCTAGTTGGGATCGTGTTTTTGTAATTTATGATGCTATCGCAATGGGAATTCCGTTGAGCCGTATCCACGAAATTACTAAAATCGACATGTGGTTCCTGAAACAATACGAAGAATTACATACACTTGAGAAAGAAATAGCTAAATATACAGTTGCTACTTTACCAAAAGAATTGTTGCTTGAAGCGAAACAAAAAGGTTTTGCCGACAGACAAATTGCACACATGATGGGATGTATGGAAAGCGAAGTTCACGCTTTGCGTATGACGATGAACATTAGCCGTGTATTCAAATTAGTTGATACCTGTGCTGCTGAGTTTAAAGCTAAAACACCATATTACTACTCGACTTTTGAGGCTGAAATTGAAAAAGCGGACGGAACTCGTTATGTTGATAACGAAAGTGTTGTAACTGACAGAAAGAAAATCATTGTTTTAGGTTCAGGACCAAACCGAATTGGACAAGGAATTGAGTTTGATTATTCTTGTGTTCACGGAGTTTTGGCTTCTAAAGAATGTGGTTATGAAACGATTATGATCAACTGTAACCCTGAAACGGTTTCGACTGACTTTGATACAGCTGATAAATTATACTTTGAACCAGTATTCTGGGAACATATTTATGATATTATCCAACACGAAAAACCGGAAGGCGTTATCGTTCAGTTAGGAGGACAAACGGCTCTTAAGTTAGCTGAGAAATTATCTAAATACGGTGTGAAAATCATCGGGACTAGTTTTGATGCACTGGATTTAGCGGAAGACAGAGGACGTTTCTCTGATTTATTGACTGACTTGAAGATTCCTTTCCCTAAATTCGGAATTGCTGAAACAGCTGATGAAGCTTCGGCTTTAGCTGATCAATTGGATTTCCCATTATTGATTCGTCCTTCTTATGTATTGGGTGGTCAGGGAATGAAAATTGTAATCAACAAGCAGGAATTAGAAGAGCATGTGGTAAACTTGCTAAAAACAATTCCAGGCAACAAATTGCTTTTAGACCACTATTTAGATGGTGCGATTGAAGCGGAAGCTGATGCAATTTGTGACGCTGACGGAAATGTGTACATTATCGGAATTATGGAGCATATTGAGCCTTGTGGAGTTCACTCTGGAGATTCTAATGCGACATTACCTCCTTTTAACTTAGGAGAGTTTGTAATGCAACAAATAAAAGATCATACACAGAAAATTGCTGTAGCTTTGAAAACAGTTGGTTTAATCAATATTCAGTTTGCTATCAAAGACGATACGGTTTACATTATCGAAGCTAATCCAAGAGCTTCTCGTACGGTTCCGTTTATTGCAAAAGCTTACGGAGAGCCTTATGTAAACTACGCTACTAAAGTAATGTTAGGACACAATAAAGTAACTGACTTTGATTTCAACCCACAATTAAATGGATTTGCAATCAAACAACCGGTATTCTCTTTTAGTAAATTCCCGAATGTGAACAAAGCTTTAGGACCTGAAATGAAATCTACAGGAGAAAGTATCTTGTTTATTGAAGACCTGAAAGACGATCAATTCTACGAATTGTACTCTAGAAGAAAAATGTATTTGAGTAAATAATCTCAGATTCCAGATATAAAAAAAGCTCCAATTTTGGAGCTTTTTTTTGTTTTTGTTCTGAAAATAAGTTGTCTAGTGAGGTTTAGATTTAGTAAAAGACAATAGATTTTTTATTTAGATATTTTGTGTTGAAATAGTTGAAAAATCGTGATTCATCCAAATGTTTATTTTACGAATCAGTTCTTCTTTTTTTATCGGTTTTGATATATAATCGTTGACTCCCGAGTCCATAATTTCTTTTACGTTTTCCCCTTTTGCTAGTGCGAGCGTCACGCTCGTACCCGTTCCTGTGTTTTTTTATTTTCGATGTGTGCACGAGCGTGACGCTCGCGCCAGCCCGGGATTAAATTTCCCTCCTCCAATAGCAATTGAATCTGTACTATATCCACAATTGTTACACTTTGGTAAAATTGTAAAACCCATAATATCTATATTTTAAAATGTTCTAATTTTTCTGTAAACAATAGTTCGCTATACTAATTCCTTATTTTTAAATAAACTATCTGTTTCAATATCAAAAATGAAGAACTTTTTGGAGCTTTACGAGGTTCAGAATTAAAGACGCGAGTATTTTTCATTATGCACAAATTTTATAAGTACGAAACCATCTTTAAATTCATCCTAAAACCCAAATATCTTGCAACGGCTGTTAGCTGAATTTATAATTTTGAATAACAATTTCCATTACATTTGAAACATATTCCACTTTGTATATGGTTATATTGTGTTAAGTATCCTTTGCCATGACAGCGATCGCATGCTTTCATAAAATGTAAAACATTTTCATATTTATCATAAAAAGGAATATTTATATTTTTATGAATAGTATCATGACAAATATTACATAGCGTAACGTATTCTAAATTGTTTTGATTCCATATTTGATAATTCGATCGATAGCATTTATGATGAATATGTAGAGATAAGAAATTTTTTTCATGTTTATTAATATTTTTCTCGTCTACAAACCAAATATTATCTAAATCAATTTCTTTTGTCAAATCTGTAATTTGCTTGTATGCAGCATTTAATATATCCTTATTAGGATATTCTTCAAAGAAAAATCGATTGAAAGTTGAAGATTGAGATTCCATTGAGCCGTTAAAATAATTATCCAAAATTCCCCTAACACCAAAGTTTAATACGAGTGAATATTTGTTTTTTTTATTGAAATTATCTTTAGAAATTTGAGTTTTACATATGATGTTGAATACATTTGTTTTTATAATCCTTATGATATTATAAGAACTATTATGCGATTCAATAAATTCAACTTCATAAGGGAAATCTACTTCAAAATTGTAAGCTTTAGTTTTATGTTGTGTCTTTTTTCCGCAACCACATCTTTTACAAGTGTAATTATCACGTTCAAGAATTTCTTTTCGTTTTAATAGCCAAAGAGGATTTTTTAGAAGTATTTGATAATTTTCCATTTTTAATTTTTCATTTTTGACTCTGTGGGCAAATTACTGCCAACTTGTATATACTAGCTACAAAGTAGCATCTATAAACACAAATTTAGGTCGATAGTCGAATGTTTGTTTCGCTTTTTCAAATATAGAAAATAATAGCCACAAACCTACAAAACGCAAATTTTCTTTATTTTACCACATTTTATGCTCCGCCCAGTAAAATAGGACTTCCGAAGTAAAAAGAATGCCCTGATATGAGCTTCCGTGTCCCTGTTGTATGCTTCCGTCAGCCTGATACGGTCTTCCGCCTCTATGATTACTACTTCCGTGTTCTTGATACAAGCTTCCGTTGTCTTGCCTTATGCTCTTAATTGACTGTTTTAGTCATCAGACTACTTGATTGCTGCTACTGAATGTGTTAAGTAATGCTTAAGTAGTATTTTTTTTATATAAAAGTGCAATTGGTAACGTTCTTTGAATATATTTGTAAGTATTAACTCTTAAAATTCAATTATTATGAAAAAACCACCAGTAAGCCGATTGTATAAATTTTCGGACGGAACTTTGGTGACTACAGCCAAAGAAAAAATTGCTTTTATGCGCAGAGATGTTACCGCTTTTACGCCTTTTGGTATTACGGCAGCACTCGTGACCAGTCTGGAAACGGCTACCAATACTTTTTCGAACACTATTACCGATATTGAGGCGGTAAACAATCAAACGCAGGTCACGTCCAGTAAGGACGCTAAAGCCGACCAATTGCGTGTAGCCATTAGAGCAGTTATGGCAAGAGTGGAATTGCAGTTTGGTGCCGGTAGTGCTAAATATAAAAAATTTGGTACTGAGGCTCTTTCACAACAATCGGATTCTGATTTGCTTATTACCGGAAAAAGAGTGGTTAGGGTAGGTACTGAATTTTTGACAGCCCTGGCCGCAAACGGATTAACAGCTGCTATGCTTACCGCCATTACTACACTATGTAACGAATTTGAAGCGTTGATAATAGATCTTAAATTAAAAATAGGAGAGCGTGATGTTATGCAGGAAGACCGTGTAGAAGCAGGTAATGCCATCTATCAAACTTTAGTAAAATATACTACAATAGGGCTTAGTATCTGGGAAACCAGCGATATTGCCAAGTACAATGATTATGTTATTTACAATACTTTAAACGGAGAAAGTCCGGAGGTACCAATACCTACGGTTTAAAATAGTTAGTATTGGTTTTTTAATAAATGTATAGTGTCACATCGGGCGCAGTCGGGATGGAATAGTGGTTCCCGACTGCGCCCGAAATGAGAGGTTACTATTTTAAATGATTGTTAGTACAAATGCAAAAGCGATTGAGAATAATAGTATTCTGCAATCGCTTTTGTATTTTAAAACAGGAGTGATTTATATATGTATTTCTCTGGGTTCTAAACGTGTTAAGTCCATATTTTCAGGTGGATGTAAAACCATTGGGAATTTTTCTATTTTCACAGAACTACTATCCAATCCAAAAGCACTCTCTTCGGATAAACTCAGTTTTTTGATAAGGAAATACGAATTCATAATGATGTTTTCGTGCCATTTTATTTCGTTATCATTTGATAAAAATTTCTCTGAAAGAACAAATTTAAAGTCACCAATAATGTTGTTTTTGTATAACGATTCATAACGGCTTCTAATGTCTACTTCTCCATTTTTCACCATGTCTTTAATTACTTCTTTAAACAAAAGATTGATTTTTGTTGGCTCTCTAAAACCTAAATTAAAATCAACACGGTATAAATCGTCTTTAAGAATTTCGGTTACACGGTACTCCGTTTTATAAGGTTCAGTTAGGATGTTTACGTGTACAAACCAATAAATGTCGGCTCTTTTTGGTCGTTTTTGTAAAATAGAATACATTACTTTTTCTTCTATTTCATCTACTCGTCCGGCATTGGTCATATATACTAAATGGGTAGCGTATTTAGGGATACTCAAGTCCACACTTAGTTCGCTTAATACTTTGGTATAATCTTTAATTTTTACAATTTTAGTATAGCTTTTGGTGATTTTTTTGGCTGTAAACCAAATAGACATCACGCAAATTAAAATAATTGCAATAATTAAGGTTACATAACCTCCTTCGGCAAATTTGGTGATATTAGCCGCCAGGAAGCTTAATTCAATTAATAGATAAATAGTAATTAATGGAACCATGAAATACAATTTTACCCTTTTCATTATCAAATAAAAATTAAGTAAAATGGTGGTCATAATCATGCATAAAATAATAGCCAAACCATAAGCGTGTTCCATATTACTCGATTCTTCAAAATGGAGAACGATTCCCACACAGCCAAAGAATAATAGCCAGTTGATAGACGGAATGTACAATTGTCCCTGTAAATCGGTTGGGTAATTAATTTTTACTTTTGGCCAGAAATTCAATCTCATGGCCTCATTTATTAGCGTAAACGAGCCACTAATTAATGCCTGGGAAGCGATTACTGCTGCTGTGGTTGCAATAACAATTCCGAAAGGCTGAAACCAACCATCCATGATTAAGTAGAAAGGATTTCCGTTTTTTCCACCTAAACTTTGCAGTGTTTGTCCTTCGTTATGAATTAAATAAGCTCCTTGTCCAAAATAGTTAAGTACTAAAGTCAATTTTACAAAAATCCAACTGATTCGGATGTTTTTTCTTCCACAATGTCCCATGTCCGAATACAGGGCTTCGGCTCCGGTAGTACATAGAAATACAAAACCTAAAACGAAAAATCCTTCCGGATGTATGGTTAATAAATGATAAGCATAATAAGGGTTAAATGCTTTAAAAACATCCGGATGTTTTACTATCTGAATAGCCCCTAGTATACCCAGCATACTAAACCAAAGAAGCATCATTGGCGCAAAGAATTTACCAACGAGTTTGGTTCCAAATTGTTGTATGGTGAAGAGTACAAATAGAATTCCAATAACAATAGGTACTGTATTGATTTCAGGATAGTACGTTCGAATCCCTTCTACGGCTGAAGATACCGAAACGGGAGGGGTAATAATTCCGTCGGCAAGCAAGGCACTACCTCCAATAATAGCGGGAACAATGAGCCATCTGATTTTTGTTTTTTTCACTAAGGCATACAAAGCAAAAATTCCTCCCTCACCATGGTTGTCAGCATTTAAGGTGATGACAACATATTTTAAAGTTGTTTGTAAAGTTAAAGTCCAAAATACAGCGGATATTCCTCCTAAAACAACTTCTGCATTAATGACATGGTCTCCCAATATGGCTTTCATTACGTACAATGGAGAGGTTCCGATATCACCATATATAATTCCTAATGTAATTAATAAACCTCCTAGCGTTAATTTGCTATGTAAATTTTTATGTGATGCGCTCATGAATAATTTTGTAAAAGGCTCCAAATTTACTCATTTTTAAGCAAATCAAAACTTATTTACTTTTAAAATACAAAAAAACACGACCAAAGGATCGTGTTTTAATAATAGCTTTTTATTTTGTTATATTCTTCGGTTATTATTTCTCGAAGAATTGTTGTTTTCTCCTCTGTTGCCGTTGTTTCCATTAGATTCAGATCGTTGCATTGGAGCATTAGATCTTGAAAAATCACCTCTGTTTTGGCTGTTTTCTCTATTGTTTTGTTGTTCTCTTTGCGGACCATTTTCCTGTCTGGGTGTGTATTGTCTTGTTATTGGACTTTGTTGTGCCTGACTTTGTCTGGAATTTGCCGAATTATTTTGATTGTATTCTCTTGCTGGCGCTCTTTGGATTGAATTCTCTCTTGAACTGTTGCCATTGTTTTGGTTGTATTCTCTTCCCGGCGTTCTTTGGATTGAATTATCTCCTGAGTTACCATTGTTTTGGTTGGATTCTCTTCCAGGTGCTCTTTGGATTGAGTTATCTCTTGAGTTACCGTTGTTTTCGTTGTAATTTCTAGACGGTGTGTTTTGTCTGGAATTATTTGATCTGTTTTCTGAATAGTCTCTTGATGGATTCTGTCTAGAGGCAGACGGATTAGTTCTGTTAGAAGAATAGTCTCTTTGTGTTCCTCTTCTTTGAGATTCATTATATTGTCTACCTGTTGAATTTCGGTACGTTGGGCTACTGTATCTTGAACCTCTTCTTTGATCTAAATCATAACGGTTAGAGTAATTGCTATATCTTCTTGTGAATGCGTAATTTGGATAACGTCTTTCATAAGCATTAGAACGTCTGGTATTGTATAAAGAAATAGCCAGATTACTTCTTCTGTAGCTTACATAATTGTAGCTGTTATTGAAATTTAAGCATAAACTAATGTTGTTTCTGTATCTAAACACTGGATATGGATTCCATGCATAGTAGTAAGACGGGTAATAGTTCCAGTACCAGTTTGAAACATAGGGACGGTAATTAGAAATCCAAAATGAGGCATAGATTAACGGAGGAGAATAATATACCGGTTCATATATATAATTAGGTCCATACATGTATTCATTACCAATAAAATGTACTTGAACTCTATTGTAGTTGTCTCTTACAATATCTATGGTTGCTACGTCTTGGTATACATCGCGATCTAAAACGGCTTGGATAATCACTACATGAGTATTATAATCAACTGTTTCTATTACACGCAAGTAATCTACTTCATTATCATTATTTAAATCCAAATTAGAAATTTGAAGTTCAGGGTCGTTCAAACGTCTTTCAAAATCTTCCAGATTTCGAGAGTCTCCAAAAATAGATGCAACTGCTCTTAAATCGAGGTTATCGCTAATTTCGTTACTCATGGCGTTTACGGTAGTTCTATTTTGAGCTTCTGTTAGTGTTATAAAAAAAGAAGCTATGATGCTTAAAAAAAATATTTTATTTTTCATGACTATTGTTTTTTTGTATTGATAGTTTGTGATATCCAATTACTGTGCCAATTAATTTTTAGTGCTTTCCGGTACTTGGAATATGCTGACTAAGAACGTTTAAAAACAACTTATAGTATAAATGAAAAAGCCGTCCTTTTTCAAGGGACGGCTTGCTCTACTATTTAATCAATTATTGTCTTCTTTTTCCTCTGTCTCCATATTGTTGGAGTAATTTTCGATAAAAATCATCTTCAGATTTTTTTAACTTTAGAATTTTGGTTGCGGGTAAAATTGTTCTTAGGCTTTTTGTGAATTTTTTTCGCAATAAAAATAATTCTTCGTCAGCTGCTTCCATTTGGTTGAGTAAAATTGCTGCATCTTTTTCACTTATTTTGGTTAATGCATCATCATTCATTCTGCCTTTGAAAGTTCTCATTTTTTCATGTCTAATTTCAAATTGCTTATCATCGTAAGCATTATAAAGTGGCCAGAATTTTTCGGCTTCTTGAGTGCTAAGATTTAACTCAGTAGTTAAAAAAGCAACTTTCATGGCTTTCACCTGTTCTTTTTTGTCTTTTATGTTATCTTGAGCATAAAAACTACAAGTAAATAGTAATAATAAGGGTAAAATTTGTCTGAAATTCATCTTCTTTTCTTTTTTGAGGTATTATTCTATGATATAGTGTTCTATATTATTGTTGCTAATTAAAATATCTTCTATTGTTTGGTCTTTTAATTCAATATCTTGATCGATGTTTTTAATATCTTGTTCGTCCAGAGCATTTATTAAGTCATATTGATTAATGTTTGATTCATAACTTAAATAGTTTTCAAGAGTGATTGTATCTAACTCATTGGAACGGCTGGCATTCTTAATTACAGAAGGAATAAGTAAAGCCAGTACAAAAACAGCAGCTACCATCATGATAATTGCTTTCTTTCTCTGGAATAGCGAGATTGTTTTAGGGTCGTTTTTAGGTAATTGTTCCGTTAGATTCACTGAAAATTTTTCGAAAAAATCTTCGGGAGTTTTGAATCCGGATTCAATTTTTGGGGTTGTATTTAATTTAAATTCTTTCATGATATCGGTTAGACTAAATGAAAAGTAAAAGGTTTAATTTGTTGTTAACAGTGCTTCAATTTTTTTCACTGCATGATGATAAGAAGCTTTTAGCGCACCAACTGATGTGCCAAGTATTTCTGAGATTTCTTCGTATTTTAATTCTTCAAAATATTTCATTTTAAATACTAATTGTTGTTTTTCAGGAAGAGTTGCAATGGCTTTGTGCAATGCAATTTGGATATCATTTCCATCAAAATAAACATCAGCTTTAAGGTTGTCTATGGTTTTATTTTGCAAGGTTTCGGATGAAATTCCGCTTTTTTTTGCTTTTTGATTTAAAAAAGTCAGTGCTTCATTAGTAGCAATGCGGTACATCCAGGAAAATAATTTGCTTTCGCCTTTAAAATTTTTAAGATTTTGAAAAACTTTGATAAAGGTATTTTGTAAAACATCTGCGGCGTCATCATGGTCTAAAACGATGTTTCGAATATGATTATACAGCGGCTTTTGATAGGTATGCAACAATTTCTGAAAAGCATCATTTTGCGTTTTCGGGTTTAATAACTGTTGTATGAATTCCTTTTCGTCCAGCAAGTTTTTTATTGGATTAGATGCAAAAAGTACAATAAGGTTTAATTGATTTAAAAAGATTTTTTAAAATTCAAATTCATCCTCCGCTGGTTTTGACTTCGGTTCTTCGGCAGGAGTATCCTTAACGGCAGGTGTTGCTGTTGGATAATATGTTTTTTCCTGAGGAACTACTTTTGGCACAATAGGAATGTAAATTTCGGTAAGCCATTTAGATGTGTTTTTAATTTCGTTTTTACCCGAAGTGTAAATTTCTAAATGTGAAAAAACAGGATTTGGAGTTAGTTTATTCTGATTCAAATAATTTTCGGTTTTAGCATAAGCAGTTTTTAAGTGCGAATAGTCACCTGTTAACGTGGTTTTAGCAGCTTCAAAAGCGTCTAACTTTCCAGCTATGATTTCACTTCCGGGAGTGAAATAAATAGAATCTCTAATCCCAATTCCAATAGTGATTTTAGCAAGTCCTTTTGCGGTATCATAAGTATGGTAAAGGATAAAAGGTTTTCCGCTAATTACAATATTGTTTTTTTCGCAAAAAGTATTCAGCTTAGGAATTATAATTTTGAAGTTTTTGTTTACTTTGACTAGTTCACTGGTAAAAGTTTGCCCAATATAATTCATAGCGGGTTTTTTAACTACGCCATTATTAACTGTCGAAAAAGTGTTTATTTCGTAGTCTAAGGCTTTGTCCAAATTAGCTAAGCTTTTTTCGTAAAGACCTCCAATTATTTTATCGATACCACCATTTAATGCAGAATAGATTTTAAAGAAAAAGCTCATTTTTCCTTTGGTTTTCCATGTTACTTTTGTTCCGCCAATAGTATCTTTGAAGTTCCAAAAAACAGTAGAATTAGTTCCTGCAAATTCCATGGTTTGTACAATGCTATCATTTTCGATAACTCTGATAGTACGCATTTCGCCAGTACCTTCTTTTCCTTCCCAGGAATAAGAAGCGCCTTTACCAATAGTATTTTGTGCGTAGTTTATTTTTATTCCAGGATCTTCAGATATCCATGAACCAAAATCGCTCCAGTTTCTATAATCGTTAACATAATTATAAACCGAAGATTTAGGAGAATTAATAATCTTACTTCTTTCTACAAGGAAATCTCCTTTTTGCGTAGCAACGAATATAGATGATGCGACTAAACTAAGTAATAATAGAAGGAAGATATATTTTAAAATTCTCATAGTAAATTGATTATTTTCTGTCGTAAAGTTAGAAATTTTATCAATATCCGAAGCTATGAGCGTAAAAATTATAAAAAGAGATGATTTTTTATTGAAAAAGAAAAGAATTCTTGAATATATCCAAATTGAAGATTACAATCAATTAACAAAAAAGCAGTAGTGAAAAAGTGTAATTATTGAAATTAACTAATTGTTTGTGTGTGTGTTGTGTTTTTATGGTCTTGGTCTAATGTGAGATTATTGAGGTTCACAGAACCCCGATTAATGTTTGAAAAATATTTTTATCAGGAATAAGATTCCAATGAAAATGAAGAAACCAATTAAGATTTTATAATTTCCCTTGTAAAATATTTTGTGTGTTTTGATGTCTTTTCTGTAAGAGATAATCATAACGATGACAAAAGCAATAATAAAACAGAGTGCAAATAATAATTGTCCTTGGCTAAACATATTTTTAAAAATTTATTGCAAAAATAGTCAAATGTTTAGGATTAGTTACTAATTTGCGTTTCATTTAATTTAAATAATTTATGCAAAAGCAAATCAATTCAGTTAAAGAATTTCATACAGCATTTGGTATAGGACATAGTGAAAATCCTATTGCCGATTTAGGAGAGACAAAAAACACACTTCGTTATCATTTGATGAAAGAAGAAAATGAAGAATACCTGGAAGCGGTTAAAAATAATGATTTGGTTGAAATTGCAGATGCTTTGGGGGACATGATGTATATTTTGTGCGGAACAATTATTGAGCACGGACTTCAGGGTAAAATTGAAGCTGTTTTTGATGAAATTCAAAGAAGCAATATGAGTAAGTTGGGAGAAGATGGAAAACCTATTTATCGTGAAGACGGAAAAGTAATGAAAGGGCCCAATTATTTTAAACCTGATTTTTCTAAAATATTAGGTGATTTCTAAAAAAAAATCAAGCAATAATAAAAAAGGCGATTTTCAAATTTGAAAATCGCCTTTTTCTATATCTAAAATAAGGAAATTAGATTTTTACAGTCCAGCCAAAAGTATCTTCAGTCAATTTGTGTTGGATGTTTGTTAATTTCTCTTTCAATTGTAATGCAATAGAATCTTCTATTTTAGGTAATTCAAAATATTCGTCTTTGTATGCAAATCCTTTTATAGGGCTTACTACAGCAGCTGTTCCTGCTCCGAAAATTTCTTTTAAGCTGCCATTTTTAATTCCTTCAATTAATTCGTTAACAAGAATTGAACGAACTTCCATTTTGATTCCTTCTTTTTTTGCCATATCAATAAGGCTTTTTCTAGTAACTCCATCCAAAATTCTTTCACTTGTAGGAGCAGTTATCAAAGTATCATTGATTCTGAAAAATACATTCATTGTTCCAGCCTCTTCTAACTTAGTATGTGTTGCGTCGTCAGTCCAGATAATTTGTTGGTAACCTTCCTGGTTAGCTAAGGTAGTAGGATAGAATTGTCCGGCATAGTTTCCTCCGGTTTTTGCAGCCCCAATACCACCATTGGCAGCTCTACTGTAGTGCTCGGCAATAAGTACTTTAACTTCTCCTGAATAATAAGCTTTTGCAGGAGATAAGATAATCATAAATTTATATTCGTCAGAAGGATTAGCAACAACACCAAAACCGGTTGCAATCATAAAAGGACGGATATAAAGTGTATTTCCTAAACCTTTTTTAATCCAGGCTTGATCTAATTTCAATAATTGGTTAAGACCTTCGGTAAATAAAGTTTCCGGAACTTCAGGCATTGCCATTCTAACAGCTGAGCTGTTAAAACGTTTTATATTTTCATCAGGTCTAAAAAGCCAAATATCATCATTATCATCTTTGTAGGCTTTCATTCCTTCAAAAATGGTTTGTCCGTAATGAAAAATTCTTGATGAAGGGTCCATCAGGAACGGAGCATAAGGTTTAATAGTTGGGTTTTGCCATTCTCCATTTTTAAAATCACATTCAAATAAATGATCAGTAAATACAGAACCAAATGTTAAATTGTCAAAATCTACTTCGTTAATTTTCGTATTAGGTGCTTTTATAATTTCAATTTTGTTGGCTTGAGTTGTACTCATAATAATATTTTTTTATTTTTTTGAATGTATAAATGAAGCTTAAGTATAAAATTTCACTTTATGATGAACTAAACTTTGATTCCTGCAAAATTAAATAAAAATGGACAAAAAACTTGCTAAAACTTTAATAATTGTTACTATTGAATAGGATTTTCTCATATTCAAAAAAAAATAAAAAAAAATACAATCTTTTCTATGAAATATGCAATAAATCAAAGGTTTTTAAAATTTTGTATGCTGCTTTTTGAGTAATTTTGGTTCTGTTTAATGCAGATTCAAAAAAATACTAAAGAAAATTGAAAAGAGAAATTATACAAACCAAAGATGGTTCTACAACGATTCATTTAGAGGAATGGAATGAAAGTTATCATTCAAAACACGGTGCCATTCAGGAAGCGAAGCATGTTTTTATTAAAAACGGACTTTCGTTATTTGAAAATAAAACGCTATCCATTTTAGAGATTGGCTTTGGCACAGGATTGAATGCTTTTATTAGCTTTTTAGAAGCCCAAAAAATGGATCAAACCATTGATTATGTTGGGGTAGAAGCTTATCCGGTTGCCCCTGAGGAAATTATATCTATGAATTATGTTGGTGAATTAGACGCTCAGGATCAATTGGCAGTATTTGAGCAAATGCATCAATGCAATTGGGAGGAAAAAACAGTCTTAAGCGATCGTTTTACATTGACTAAAAGGAAACAATTTTTTCAGGATATCGATGATGTGGCGCAGTTTGATTTGATTTATTTTGATGCTTTTGGTTACAGGGTTCAACCCGAATTGTGGAGTACTGCGATTTTTCAAAAAATGTATGATGCACTTAAAGAAAATGGCGTTTTAGTAACTTATGCGGCCAGGGGAGTGGTTAAGCGAAGTATGATAGAAGTAGGTTTTAAAGTCGAAAAACTAGAAGGGCCTCCGGGAAAAAGAGAGATGTTCAGGGCATTTAAATAATTCAAGGTTTTAAGATTAATTTTATTTTGTTGATAATATTAATTAGAAAATAACGTTGATAATTGAGAAAGATATTTTCAAAATTCTTATTTTTACAAAACTAAAAAGATGTTTAACCTTAAAATTATTGATCCATTATGTCAAAAGTGATGTTTGATTATACAAAATCGATATTAGAAAGAGTTAGTTTTGATCCGGTTCTTTTTTGCAAAGAACTAGAAAAAGCGATAAAAGCACTCTTACCTTACGAATTAGCGCAACTAAAAGAGTGGTTAACATCTTTTATAATAGAAAAACCAGAGTTAAAACCTTCGTTGTTGATTGTAAATATCTAAAGAAAAGGAATCTAAAAAATAGATTCCTTTTTTTTTTTGCAATAAACATTTTTCTATTAGTAAAAGAGTGATGTTGAAAATAGATTCTTTGTAAGTTAAATTTTTTAAAATTTAACAGAAAATGTATTTCGCCGTATTTTATGTGTTTTTTAACGATTTTTGAGTTGTAAGTTCGAGTCTAATTTTTGTAAATTACAATACTTTATTAGATAACTTTTAATACCCATTAGATATGCCAAGAATGATATATGATTATACAAAGTCAATACTGGAAAGAGTTAGTTTTGCCCCTGATTTATTTGTAAAAGAATTGAAAAAAGCGGTTCGAAATTTATTACCACACGAAATAGAACATCTTAAAAACTGGCTTTTGTTTTTTACTAAAGAAAAACCCGAATTGCAAAAGTGTCTTTTTATAGTAGAAAGAAATTAATCTCAAAAATAGAGTCAGGAAATTTAAAAAATCCTGACTCTATTTTTTTTGAAGAGGACTTATAATCTGAACATTTTGAAAAACGATAGCTCCTTTTACTACGCCTGCTATAGTGCTTCTTAATGCCTCAATAATTTGAATTTTTAATTCACTTTTTGGGTAAATAAGACTTACTTCACGGGCAGGTTTTGGTTCTGTAAAATGACGCAGTTTTATTTGGTCAGATTCTTTTAAATCTAGAGTATGTAAATAAGGTAATAGCGTGGTTCCCAGACCTTCATCTGCAAGTTTTATCAGAGTTTCAAAACTGCCGCTTTCTATTTGAAAATGATTTCCTTCGTGTCTTGTATTATTTTTACAAAGATTTAAAATTCCATCTCTAAAGCAGTGTCCATCCTGTAATAATAGAATTTCGTCAAGATTTAAATCTTCTACTTCAATTTCTTTCTTTTGAAAGTTATGATGACTTTCAGGAATATAAGCTACAAAAGGCTCAAAGTATAATACAATTTCTTTTATTTTTTCCTCCATCAATGGTGTAGCGGCAATAGCAGCATCTAAATGTCCATTGTTCAGTTTTGTAATAATTTCTTCGGTATTCAACTCTTCGATAATGAGTTTTACTTTTGGATGTTTTTTGATGAAATTATTCAAAAACATAGGAAGTAAAGTTGGCATAATAGTAGGGATGATGCCTAATCTGAATTCGCCGCCAATAAACCCTTTTTGTTGCTCAACAATGTCTTGAATTCTATCAGCTTCGTTAACAATGTTTTTGGCCTGGTTAACTATTTTTTGTCCAATATCAGTTAATTGAATTGGTTTTTTAGTTCGATCAAAGATTTGAATATTAAGTTCTTCTTCGATTTTTTGGATTTGCATACTCAATGTAGGTTGGGTTACAAAACATTTTTCGGCAGCCAGGGTAAAGTTTTTGTGTTCGGCTACAGCCAATACATATTTAAGTTGGGTGATTGTCATGGATAGATAATTTTGATACAAATATAAAAACAATCAGTTTAAGTTATGGTTGAAAAAGGCTTTTTTTGAGAACATTTAAATAATTGACTTTAAGTGACAATAGTATTTAAAAAAATGCATTAGTTAGAAATGTGGAATTTATCTAAAAAACAAACTTTTGTGATAATATTAAAATTTTTAAAAAAATGATAAATAGTTGCATTTAATTTGCTTTTTTAAGTTTAATTTTGTTTTTATGAAATTAATAGCGCGCTTTTTTCTGTTTCTTTTCATAGCTTTTTTATCAACACCTACTATTATAAAGTTGATAGAAAAGTCTACTGACACCTCTATATTTTATAGTATGTCAGAGGAAGAGCACGCGAAAAAAGAAGTGAAGAATTTAGTTTATTTTGTTCCTTCTGTTTCTACTTTTGAATTAAAAAAAACTGCAGTAAGAAGTTTAATTCTTTCTGAAAACTTGTCGAAACACGATAATGTTTCGCGTTCTATATTTACACCTCCACCCGACAGGGCATAATACATTCATTAGAGTTTTTTAGGATTGTATAGACTGTATTTTTTAATTCAGTCTGACATTCGTATATAATTTATATTAGTATTATGACAAAAAAAATCAATCTTTTTGCCAACCTTAAATCTGATTTTGCATCTGGTTTAGTGGTTTTTTTGGTGGCGTTACCATTGTGTTTAGGTATTGCAATGGCTTCTGGCGCACCACTTTTTTCGGGTATTATTGCTGGTGTTGTAGGAGGAATAGTGGTAGGTTATTTAAGCCAATCTCATATTAGTGTTTCCGGACCAGCGGCTGGTTTAACAGCAATTGTTCTTACTGCAATAACTGATTTGGGTGCTTTTGACATCTTTTTATCGGCAGTTTTTATTGCGGGTTTAATTCAATTAGCATTAGGTTTTATTAAAGCGGGAAGTATTTCCAATTATTTTCCAACGAATGTTATCGAAGGAATGCTTGCCGGAATTGGGATTATCATTATTCTAAAACAACTTCCGCATGCTTTTGGTTACGATGCTGATTTTGAAGGAGATCAGTCTTTTGCTCAAACGGATGGTGATAATACTTTATCGTCATTATTTCAGGTATTTAATCATTTTCAATTAGGGGCAATAATTATAACCTTGGTTTCTTTAGTAATACTTATTTCTTGGGAAAGAATAGCCTTTTTTAAGAAATTCAAATTGGTTCCCGGAGCTTTAATTGCGGTAATTTTTGGAATTGTTTTAAATGAAATTTTTATCAGTAGTGGAAGTTCACTTGCTATTGCTAAAGAACATTTGGTGTCTTTACCGGTACCGGAATCATTAGATGACTTTAAAGGAATCATTATGCTTCCCAATTTCGCAGGATTGACAAATCCTCAGGTTTGGACAGTGGCAATAACTATTGCTATTGTTGCATCTATTGAAACCTTATTGTGTATTGAAGCATCGGATAGGCTTGATCCACAAAAAAGATATACTAATACTAATGTGGAATTAAAAGCACAAGGAATAGGGAATATGGTAAGTTCACTTTTAGGAGGATTACCTATGACATCAGTAGTAGTTCGTTCTTCTGCAAATAATAATGCCGGAGCAAAATCAAAGATGTCAACCATTATTCATGGTGTATTATTATTGTTGAGTGTATTAATTATACCTGTTGTCTTAAATAAAATTCCATTGGCAACTTTAGCTACGATTTTAATTTTAGTGGGTTATAAATTAGCCAAACCATCTACAATTAAACATTTCTGGGAAAAAGGAAAGTACCAGTTTGTTCCTTTTATCGCAACTATGGTTGCTGTAGTTGCTACTGATTTGCTAAAAGGAGTTACGTTAGGAATTGTTATTAGTGTGATTTTTGTTTTAAAAGGAAACCTAAAAAGAGCTTATACTTTTAAGAAAGATGAATATGCTGATGGAGATATTATTCATATTGATTTAGCGCAGGAAGTGTCATTCCTGAATAAGGCTGCTATCAAAGAAACATTGAATGCTATTCCTGAAAATTCTAATGTTGTTATCACAGCACATGATACTGTTTATATAGCTCATGATATTTTAGATTTAATAAAAGAATTTAAGACAACAAGGGCTGTAGATGAGAATATTAAGGTAAAACTAAAAGGTTTTAAAAAGGCTTACCAATTAGAAAATTCAGAAGAAGTACCTAACCATGTAACAATTGAACATTATTATGATGTTGCTAAGCGTGTATTGGTAAAAAAAGAGGTTTTTTAAAACTATCATGAAAAAAACTCAGTTGTATTTATTGCCAGAATATGACAAAGCAAATTAAGTTAAATGAAATAAATAAAATTAAGATGGAAGATTTTTATAAAAAAATATTAGACAATAATAAAGAATGGGTTGAAAGATCATTAGAGAAAGACCCTAACTATTTTGCCGATTTAGCTAAAGGTCAAACACCGCCATTGTTATGGATAGGATGTTCTGATAGCCGTGTGCCTGCTAATGAGATAATTGGTGCTAAGCCTGGAGAAGTTTTTGTTCACAGAAACATTGCTAATATGGTGGTGCATTCTGACATGAATATGTTAAGTGTTTTGGATTATGCTGTGAATGTTTTAAAAGTGAAACACGTAATTGTTTGTGGTCATTATGGATGTGGTGGTGTAAAAGCAGCTATGGGAAATCAGTCTATAGGTATTATTGACAACTGGATCAGACACATTAAAGATGTGTATCGTTTGCACAATATTTACTTGGATTCTATTCAGGACGAAACGGTGCGTTTCAATACTTTTGTTGAAATTAACGTTAAAGAACAGGTTTTTGATTTAGCAAAAACGTCAATCGTACAAGCTGCTTGGAAAAACGGACAAGACTTAACTTTACACGGTTGGGTTTATGGATTAAATTCAGGATTTGTAACAGATCTGGATGTCAATATGAGTTCAAATCAAGAGTTAGATGAAGTTTATCAATTGACTTTGTAAAATAAAAAATCGCCTATTAAGGCGATTTTTTTTATTCATTATCTAAGTTTTCATTAAAAGCCGATGGAAGCAGGGTAGGGATGAATTTAATCAGAATAGGGAGTAATAAACTTCCACCCGGAAGTAAAAAGATAGTTAATGATGGTATCGTTTTACAAATATCCAATAACTGTTTTTTTACTTTCTTTTTTTCTTTTTCGTCCAAATCCCTTCTGGTGGAATGTGCCAATAAAATCATTAATTCCTTACTTTGAACAATTTCTTTAATGAGTCTGTTTTTATTGCGGCTCATTAGTGTAAAAACACTTTGGGTGGTTTGATCGTAAAAATGTTTTACAGGATTGGAATAATTAAAATAAGGTATTTCTTTTTGATATTTCGTTATAAAAGTATCGGTGTTTTTAATACTTTCCGTTACAAAATCAGCTGGTATCTTGAGGTTTTGGGCTAATTTATGTAAAAAGTAAATTTCTTCATTTTCAATTTCACCATCACTCCACAATGCCATTCCGGCCATATCCATCAAATAATATTTTTCTAAATTAGAACTGAAATAGTCCAAATTGAGTTCGTCTATATTTTGAGTGTTAATCTTAGAAAATTTACTATAGCGTACAGAAGCTTCAAAAAGTTTGATTAATAAATCGTCATAATTAGATTTAGTAGTTTTAATTTTTAATCCTAAAGTAACCACACTAATTACCGCTTCTTCTATTTTTTTTAGATATTTTTCAGGAATTTTTCCATTGAGTAAGTATTGTCTAAATGCTAAAACATCTATAAAAAGTAACGCATTAGTTACAATATGAGAAAAGTTTTTATTGATAATATCTACATTGGTTTGAACCCGTGTATCGATAATTTTCTCTAAGTTTAAAGAAGGAGCACCGTTTGGCAGAACTTTTTTAAATAAATTAAAACCTTGCGGATGCATATCATCATAAAAATCAAGACACTTTTTAATAAAAGCATTTTGATCAACATCCTGAGTTATTAAGCCGTAAGTAAGATACAAAGTATTTAATAAAGAAACTTTCGGAATTTCATTTTGAACCCAACCTTTTGTATCTATAAATGATGGTGTTTCAAATGAAATAATATGACCGTAAATAAATCCGGTAGCTCTGATTTTTTTATAGAATAAATCAGCATCCAAGAAAACATGCTGTTTCGTGAATTCCTGCTTGATAAAAAATTTATCAATCCAACCAGATGCAGAAGGGTTAATCATAGTCTTGTTTTGAAGCTACAAAGCTATGTTATTTTCTAGTTTTGATGTTATATAAAAATGAAAAAACCATCTCAATTTTGTTAAATTTAAGATGGTTTCAAATAATAAAGAAATACTGTTTCTTATTTTATGATTGCTGTACAGGCTACTCTAGCTCCGGCATTTCCTGCGGGTTGAGACGTGAAATCATCTGTTCCGTCATGAACAATTAATCCTTTGCCTAAAATATCTTTAGTCTGATCGGCACAACCTATGCACCATTCGTCGGTAGTTAATTTAATAGAACCGTTTCCTTTTTCATCAGCAGTAAAATTGCCAATGTCCCCTTTATGGTATTCACCAACTCCCCATTTTCCATGTTTTTTAAAGGTTGGATTCCAATGTCCTCCTGCCGAACTTCCATCAGCAGCAGAGCAATCTGATTTTTCATGGATGTGAATAGCGTGAACACCCGGTTTCAATCCGGATAATTTAGCTTCGAAAGTCACTGTTCCATTTTTTTCAATAAAACTGGCTGTCCCGGCAACACTACTGTTACTTTTGGCTTCGAAGGCAATATTTATTTTTTTAGTATCAGCTGATTTATTTTGAGGTTTACATCCAATAAATAGAGCAGAACCAACTAATGAAAGAAGAATGAATTTTTTCATGATTTTTGTAAATAGGATTTTAAACTATAAAAATACTATAAAAGGACTAGAATTAAAAGTTAAAAAATAGTCTATTTTGATTTTTCTCCTACAAAATGGTTTGTTGGTGATTTGAACAAAATATTGAACGAAGTCAAACTTCCATAAATTCTGGTAATGTATTGTTGTAATTCTATTTTTTCAATCTCTTCCAGATTACTCGAATTGACTTTTTGTTCCATCACTCGCAGTCGGTCTCTAACCATTATGATTTTATGGAAAAAAGTATCAATCGGAATTTCTTTCGAAGCTAATCCCGGCTGACCCGGTTCCAAAATCATTTTTCCGCCTTTCCATTTGTCTCCTATTGGGACAATTTCGGAAACATCCGACCATTTTTTCAGAAGATTGCGTAAAGTTGTTTCTACTTCAGAGAAACTGACTGTATCGACTTCATTTTCGGCGGCTTCGATAATTTCGAAATTCTCGTCCAAAGGGATTGTTTCTAATCCGTTGTCAATAAATGTAACCCAGTATTCGCTTGATGAAACGTTGGTAATGACTCCTTTCCCGTATTCCGGATGAGCAATTCGGGATCCTATTCCTAATATTTTCATATGTTGATATTTATTGTTTTTTATTGGTCATATGTAATTCGCATATCACTATTGGTGCTTGTAATCAATTTTTAGTCATGCTCATTTCATGTGATTTTGTTTTTATCTAAAATAGGAACAATTTTTGTGATTTCAAAAAAGCAATTTATTTTGATTGAAGTATTTAATTAACTCCATTTGTATTATTTTTAATGAAGTTTAAGTTGTTGTTTATCAGAGATTCATTTGTTGTAATTAAAAAATAAAAATTATGAAAACACATAGAATAGCCATTTTGTTTTTGCTTTGTTTTAATGTTTTAATTGGATTTTCACAGGAAAAAACCAGAAAACAACTTCGAGCCGAACAAAGATTCGAAAAACAAAAAGAAATAGAAAAAATGATTAATGCGAAAGAATTTCAATTTGTGGCTCGAAATTCCAATTCACAATCTTTTAGAATGATTGATTTGACTTTGAATCCTAATTTTGTCAAGTTTAAACCTGATTTTATAAAGAGTGATATGCCTTTTTTCGGAAGGGGATATAGCGGATTAGCTTATGGTGGTACTGATGCCGGATTAAAATTTGAAGGAAAACCTGAAAAATATAATGTCCAACTTACTAATAAAGAATATCAAATCAAGGCTTCGATTAAAGGACAAAATGATTTTTTTGATTTGACACTACTGGTTTCATTTGATGGTAGTGGTATTTTGACTATTAATAGTAACAATCGTGCTCCAATAACTTATTTTGGAGAAATTATGCCCATCAAAGAAGAAAAAAAGGAATAAGATAAAATCAAAACGTCCCATCCCTATAGTTATCGGGATGGGACGTTTTTTTGCTCGGTTTCAAAGCCAATCGATTAGAAACAATATTTGTTCTCGGCAATAATTTTGGCACTGATGGTTCTTCTGATTTCAACAATATTAGGCATATTGGTGTATTTAGTATAACGTCTCAATCCCATTAACATCATGCGTTGTTCATCGCCTTCGGCAAAAGAGATAATGCTTTCTTTTCCTTTTTGAGTTACAATATCCACCGCTTTGTATAAATACAATTTAGCCATAGCAATTTGCTCTTTGATATTGGCTTCTCCTAACTTTTTAGCTAATTTTTCTGTTCTCAAAATAGTAGATTCAGCCATGTAGATTTCAATTAAGATATCTGCCGAAGCAATTAATAATTGTTGTTCGTTATCTAAATTTGGACCATATTTTTGAACGGCTCCACCGGCAACCATAAGGAAAGCTTTTTTCAATTTGCTGATCATTTCTTTTTCTTCTGCAAACAATTCAGAATAATCCGGAGTGTCAAAAGATGGAATACTCATTAAATCTTCCTGTACTTTAGAAGCCGGACCTAATAAATCGACATGACCTTTCATGGCTTTTTTAATCAGCATTCCTACTGAAAGCATGCGGTTGATTTCGTTAGTACCTTCGTAAATCCGGGTAATTCTCGCATCACGCCAGGCACTTTCCATCGGAGTGTCTTCAGAAAATCCCATTCCTCCAAAAATTTGAATTCCTTCGTCAGAACAATTTTGAATATCTTCGGAAACGGCAACTTTTAGAATAGCACATTCAATGGCAAATTCTTCAACGCCTTTTAATTCGGCTTCCTGATGCGGAGCACCTTCGCTTTCGCGAATGCTAATTCGCTCTTCAATACTTTTAGCCGCTCTGTAAACCGCACTTTCTCCGGCATAACAGCTGGTAGCCATTTCGGCCAGTTTGTATCGGATGGCTCCAAATTTAGAAATCGGAACATTAAATTGTACTCTTTCATTTGAATATTTGGCAGCACCAGTTATAATTCTTCGTTGTGAATCCAGACAGGCTGCCGCCAATTTGATACGTCCCACATTCAATGCGTTCATAGCTATTTTAAAACCATTTCCTCTTTCAGAAAGCATATTTTCAACAGGAACTTTAGTTTCGTTAAAGAAAACCTGTCTTGTTGATGAAGCACGAATTCCTAATTTATGTTCTTCTTCGTTTGTTGAAATACCGTTTTCAGGATTGTTTTCTACAATAAAACCGGTAATGTTTTTATCATCTTCAATTCGGGCAAAAACAATAAAAAGCGAGCAAAATCCGGCATTGGTAATCCACATTTTTTGCCCTGTAATTTTGTAATGCGTCCCGTCTTCTGATAAAACAGCTTTTGTTTTTCCGGAATTAGCATCACTTCCGGCTCCAGGTTCTGTTAAACAATAAGCACCAAACCATTCTCCGGAAGCTAGTTTGGGAACATATTTTTGTTTTTGTTCTTCGGTTCCGTATAAAGTGATTGGCAAGGTTCCAATTCCGGTGTGCGCACCAAAAGCACTTGAAAATGAACCTGTAGCTCCCGAAATATAATCGCAAACCAAAACCGTATCAACAAATCCCATTCCCATACCGCCGTAAGCTTCAGGAACAGAAATGCTCAAAAGTCCCAATTCGGCTGCTTTGTGCATACATTCTACGGTAAAGCCAAAATCTCTTTTCTCAAAACGATCTTTATTAGGCCAAAGTTCTTTGTCAACGAATTCTTTGACCATATCACGCATCATTTTTTGTTCTTCAGAGAAATCTTCCGGAATAAAAATGTCTTCGCATTTAGTTTCTTTTACGAGGAATTGTCCTCCTCTTGTTTTGTCGTCCATGGTTTTTATTTTTTAATCAGAAAATAGAATAGAGAGAATAGAAAATAGACCTACTTGAGGTTATTTTGAAATGACATTGTCATTTTTTGAAATTCTTCTATTTTAATTTCTAGTAGGTTAAAAGTTGTATCATTAATGTATTTTCGGTGTTTTGCAATTATAAGCTGTGTATTTAATTCAAAAGAAGAACCTAGAGAAATATCAATAAAGTGACTAAATGATTTATCAGTTCTAGCTGAACCTTCGGCAATATTACTTGGTACAGAAATAGAACATCTGCTTATTTGTGAACTTAAATCATATCTTTCATGTTTTGGGAATTCCAAAAGAACATCAGAAATATCATTTGCAATTTGAATACTTAATTGCCATATTTTTAAATTCTTATAATTATGTCTAGTCATGATTATTTCGTCTATTTTCTATTCTCTCTATTCTATTTTCTTCCTAAAGCAACTCAAAAATTCCTGCTGCTCCTTGTCCGGTTCCTACACACATGGTAACCATTCCGTATTTATTGCCACGGCGTTTCATTTCGTCGAATAACTGAACCGATAATTTAGCTCCCGTACAACCTAGTGGATGTCCTAAGGCGATGGCTCCTCCGTTTACATTTACAATATCAGGATTCAATCCTAGTTCTCTGATTACAGCTAAGGATTGTGCAGCAAAAGCTTCATTTAATTCAATCAAATCAATGTCTTTTAATTGCAATCCGGCTTGTTTTAAAGCTTTCGGAATGGCTTTTACAGGTCCAATTCCCATAATTCTTGGTTCAACTCCAGCTGAAGCATAATTTACTAATCGCGCTATTGGTGTTAAGTTTAATTCTTTAACGAGTTCTTCGCTCATGATTAAAACAAAAGCAGCTCCATCGCTCATTTGGGATGAGGTTCCTGCTGTTACCGTTCCGTCGGCAGCAAAAACTGGTCTTAATTTGGCTAATGCTTCCAAAGAAGTATCTGCTCTTGGACCTTCGTCTTTATTAACAATATAGGAATGAGTTTCCTTTTTACCATTGGCATTGATAAAAGTTTGTTCAATGTTTATTGGAACAATTTGTTTGTCGAATTTTCCTTCAGCTTGTGCTTTTAAAGCTTTTTGATGTGAATGATAGCCAAATAAATCCTGATCTTCTCTGGAAATATTGAATTGTTTGGCTACAGCTTCGGCAGTCAGTCCCATTCCCCAATAGTAATCTTCATGACCCGCTTTTGCAACAGCATAATCGGGAGTAGGTCTGTAACCGCCCATGGGAATAAAACTCATGCTTTCGGCACCACCGGCAATAATACAATCCGCCATTCCAGACTGGATTCTGGCTGTTGCCATACCGATAGTTTCTAATCCTGAAGCGCAATAACGATTTACCGTAACTCCCGGAACATCATTGATTTCTAATCCCATCAAAGAGATTAGACGACCAAAATTCAAACCTTGTTCGGCTTCCGGCATAGCATTTCCAACCATTACGTCGTCAATGCGTTTTTTATCAAAATCAGGCAGTTCATTCATCATGTGCTGAATGGTTTCTGCGGCTAATTCATCCGGTCTTTTAAATCGGAATAGTCCTTTAGGAGCTTTTCCCACTGCTGTTCGGTATGCTTTTACTATATAGGCTGTTTTCATTTTTATTTTTTTTAGATGATAGAAAATAGAATATAGAGAAAAGACTGTTTAGTTAAAATCTATTTTCTATGTTCTATTCTCTTTGTTCTTTTTTAGACTAGTTTCTCAAAGGTTTTCCCGCTTTCAACATATATTGAATTCGTTCCAATGTTTTTCTTTCGGTGCAAAGAGACAAGAAAGCTTCTCTTTCTAAATCGAGTAAATATTGTTCGGATACCAAAGTTGGTTCAGATAAATCACCGCCAGCCATCACATAAGCAAGTTTATTGGCAATTTTTTTATCGTGTTCAGAGATGTAATTTCCGGCAACCATTTGATCAGTTCCTACTAAGAACATTCCCAAGGCTTGTTTGCCTAAAACTTTGATATCATTCCTGCGAATTGGCTGTGTATAACCGGCTTCCGCCATTAATAATGCGTGTTTTTTAGCTTCTGCAATTTGGCGGTCTTTATTTACTACAATAATGGCTTTTCCATGTTGTAATAAGCCGGTATCAAAAGCTTCATAACCCGAAGTTGAAACTTTTGCCATTGCAATGGTTAAAAAATATTCCTGTAAGGTGTTTAATTCCACATCGTTTTTTCGGAATAAATCAGCTGCACGTAAAGTCAGTTCTTTTGAACCGCCACCGCCGGGAATCACTCCAACACCAAATTCAACTAATCCCATGTAAGTTTCTGCGGCAGCAACTACTTTGTCGGCATGTAAACTCATTTCGCATCCGCCGCCAAAAGTCATTCCGTGTGGAGCAACTACAACCGGAATCGAAGAATAACGCACGCGCATCATCGTATCCTGGAACATTTTGATTGCCATATTCAGTTCGTCATATTCCTGTTCGACTGCCATCATAAATATCATTTCGATATTGGCACCAACCGAAAAATTAGCCGCCTGATTTCCAATGACCAATCCCGAATATTCTTTTTCGGCCAAATCAATTCCTTTATTGATGGCTTGTAAAACATCGCCACCAATAGTATTCATTTTCGATTTGAATTCGATATTTAAAATTGCGTCACCTAAATCTTCAATGATAGCACCGCTGTTACTCCAGACTTTTTTGCTTTCGCGAATGTTATTCAGGATAATAAAAGCATCTTGTCCCGGTACTTTTTGCTGTCCTTTCTTAGGAATATCATAAAAATAAGTAGCGCCCTCTTTTACCGTATAAAAATTTGTATTTCCTGAAGCCAGCATTTCATTTACCCAGGAAGCTACAGTATGGCCTTCGGCTTTGATTATTTCGAGACCTTTTTCGGCACCTATGGCATCCCAAATTTCGAATGGTCCGTTTTCCCATCCAAAACCGGCTTTCATAGCATCGTCAATTTTGTATAATTCGTCTGAGATTTCAGGAATTCTATTCGAAACATAAGCAAATAAAGCAGCAAAGTTTTTTCTGTAAAATTCGCCTGCTTTATCCTGACCTTTTAATAATATTTTAAAACGATCAATTGGTTTATCGATGGTTTTTGTCAGTTCTAAAGTAGCGAACGAGGCTTTTTTAGCCGGGCGATATTCCAATGTATCTAAATCTAGAGATAGAATGTCTTTGTCTACTTTTTTATAAAAACCCTGTGCTGTCTTGCTTCCAAACCATTTATTCTCGACCATTTTACTGATGAAATCGGGAAGCTTAAACAATTCATGCGCCTCATCATCCGGACAGTTTTCATAAATTCCATTAGCAACATGAGCCAAAGTATCTAAACCAACCACATCCACCGTTCTAAAAGTAGCCGACTTAGGTCGACCAATAACTGGTCCTGTTAATTTATCGACTTCTTCAATGGTTAAGCCCATTTCTTTGACCAAATGAAATAAACTCTGAATCCCGAAAACACCGATTCGGTTTCCAATAAATGCCGGAGTGTCTTTAGCAACAACCGAAGTTTTTCCTAAGAACTGTTCTCCGTAATTTTTTAGAAAATCCAATACTTCAGATGAAGTTTTTGGACCCGGAATAATTTCGAATAACTTTAAGTAACGCGCCGGGTTAAAAAAGTGAGTTCCGCAAAAATGAGCCTGAAAATCATCGCTTCTGCCTTCACTCATAAAATGAATTGGAATTCCGGAAGTGTTTGATGTTACCAAAGTTCCCGGAGTTCTGTATTGGTCAATTTGTTCGAAAACTAATTTTTTGACGTCCAAACGTTCCACTACGACTTCGATAATCCAATCTACACTGGAAATTTTTGCCATATCATCAGTGGTATTTCCGGTAGTAATTCTACTGGAGAATTTTGCACTGTAAATAGGAGATGGTTTCGATTTTAACGAATTGGCTAAATGTTCGTTTACAATTCGGTTTCTAACGGCTTTACTTTCCAGTGTGAGTCCTTTTTTGCTTTCAGCTTCTGTAAGTTCGTTAGGGATAATATCCAAAAGCAGGACTTCGACACCAATGTTGGCAAAATGACAGGCAATGCCTGAACCCATGATTCCTGAACCTACTACGGCAACTTTTTTAATTGTGCGTTTCATCTTCTGTATTTTCAGATTGATTAAATATTTTTTTATCGTGTATTAATTTGTTGATGGTTTCGGCAACTTCTATAAAATGTTCCCATTTTTCGTCCGAAATATGTTTTTTAATACTTTCATTAAACTGAATGACCGTACTTTTAGACAAGGCTCTTTTTTCTTTGCCATAATCCGTCAGGTAAATCAATACCCCACGACCATCATTGGGATTTTTCTTTTTAATGATTAATCCTTTTTCTTCCATCGATTTCAAGGTGCGGGTTAAGCTCGTAGCTTCCATTCCCATTTTAGGGCCTAAAGCCGTCGATGGTGTTCCTTTTTCTTTGTCGATACTTAACAATGCAAATCCGGTTGCCATGGTAGCACCATATTTAGTGGCTTCTTCATTGTACATTCTGGAAACAGCCTGCCAAGTCGCTCTTAAGATGTAATCTATTGTTTTATTTTTCATGTGGCAAGCTTATTAAGTTTCTCTCAAAAAGAAAATCTATTTTTTATCATAATCTTTTTATTTTGAATTAAAAATTATGATATTAGCATATCTGTTGTTTCAAATATAATAAAAAATAGTATGCATGCATAATAAAATACAGTTGTTTTTTTGTTAAAAAAATAATTGAAGACCAAAAAAAAGAGCTTGTTTCAAATCGATGAAACAAGCTCTTTTTTCTGTATTGAAGTAATAATTGGATTCTTCTAAAAACTATATATTTTTTGGTACAAATCCTGATATTTTTCCAGTATGTTTTTTCGTTTTAATTTGAGTGTTGGTGTTAATTCGCCTCCGTCAATAGACCAAACATCAGGTGTAAGCTCAAAACGTTTTATTTGTTCCCAATGACCAAATTTTTGATTGATGGTATCGACTTCCTGTTGGATTCGGGCAATTACTTTTTCATTAGCAGCAATCGCCTGAGGTGTTTTTTCAATCTCAATTTTGTTTTTCACAGCCCAATCATACACAAAGTCAAAATTAGGCTGGATAAATGCTCCTGGCATTTTTTGACCTTCACCTACAACCATGATTTGTTCAATAAAACGGGATTGTTTCATGGTGTTTTCAATCAATTGAGGTGCAATGTATTTTCCACCGGAAGTTTTAAACATTTCTTTTTTGCGGTCGGTGATTTTTAAGAAACCATCCTGATCCATATTACCAATATCGCCGGTATGGAAATAACCATTTGTGATTACTTCGTTAGTAAGTGTTTCATTTTTGTAATATCCCATCATTACATTAGGGCCTTTGCAAAGAATTTCGCCATCTTCGGCAATTTTTACTTCTACATTATCGATAACTTTACCAACAGTTCCAATGCGGAAACCATGATTTCTCATGTCGTTTACTGCAATTACAGGCGAAGTTTCGGTCAAACCATAGCCTTCCATCACTGGAATTCCTGCGGCTGCAAAAATTCGGGACAATCGGGTTTGTAATGCGGCACTTCCTGAAACCATTACTTCGAGTTTGCCGCCAAGACCTTCCTGCCATTTACTGAAAATCAGTTTTCTGGCAATTTTAAGTTGGAACTCATACCAAAAGCCATTGGCTCCATAAGGCTCGTAACGCAATCCTAAATCGATGGCCCAGAAGAATAGTTTCTTTTTAATTCCGGTTAATTCCGCTCCTTTAGCATAAATTTTATCGTAAACTTTTTCGATTAATCTTGGAACAGCTGTAATTACCGTAGGCTGCACTTCTTTAATATTCTCACCAATTTTCTCTATGGATTCTCCAAAATAAATCGAAACGCCATAATATTGGTATAAATACAAAACCATTCGTTCGAAAATATGACAAATAGGCAAGAAGCTCAATGCGCGGCTTTCGCCTGCTTTAAATGGGATTCGTGGTGCGCTGCCCAAAACATTCGAAACAATATTTTGGTGCGAAAGCATCACTCCTTTAGGATTTCCTGTAGTTCCTGATGTGTAAATAATTGTCGCTAAATCTTCGGTTTTAATACTGTTTTTTCTAGCTTCGACTTCGTTTTGATTGCTTTCGTCTTCGCCAAGTGCCAGCAATTCATTCCAGTTTTTACAATTGGCAATCACATTAAAACTATAGATTTCTTTAAGATGTGGTAATTTGTCTTTGACTAAGTTTATTTTTCTTAGTACTTCTTCATCAGAAACAATACAATAACTCGCTTCACAATGGTTCAGGATGTATTCGTAATCTTGCTCAGAAATAGTAGGGTAGATAGGAACGGTTTGTGCTCCGGTTTGTAAAACGCCTATATCAACAATATGCCATTCTGTTCTGTTGTTAGAAGATATGATGGCAATTTTATCGTCTTTTTTTATTCCCAATCGCAGTAGTGCTCTGGAAATACAATTGGCTTGTGCAATATATTCTTGTGTAGATATTTTTACCCAAACGCCATTTTGTTTTGAGGCTAAAGCATCTGGAATAGAATTGAATTCATCCTGTTGATGGTATGGGAAGTCAAAGATTCGGCTAATCGATTTCATTTTTATGGTTTTGGAATCCTATGCAAAATATAAAAAAAATGCCAAACTTCCCTTTTTTAAATAATAAAAAAAGAAGTGATTTCAGGGGGAATAATGAGCTATTAATATCTCCTTAAAAATGATTTTTGTGTGATTAAAAGCCATATTTAGTGGTTGAAATGAGTGATAAGTTTTTTTAACTATAAGATTTTGAGTTGTTAATGGTTCCTTTGAAGTTTTTTTAGTAATTTAATTAGCTCAATTTGAATAAAGATTATAACTGAATATAAGTATAATTTTTATCTATTGATAATTTAATATCTATAGGTAAAACTGTTTTAAATTAGCATTTTGACTTAAAAAATTATAAAAAAATAAATTATTATGGAAAACATGAACAATTCAAATGGTGGGGGAAAATGCCCATTTTCAGGAGGTGCCCAACAAAAAAGCGCAGGTTCTGGTGCTACTAATAATGACTGGTGGCCAAATCAGTTAAAATTGAATATTTTACGTCAGCATGCTAATTTTTCAAATCCTATGGGAGCAGGGTTTAATTATGCCGAGGCTTTTAAAAGTTTGGATTTAGCTGCCGTTAAAAAAGATATTTATGATTTGATGACCTCTTCTCAGGATTGGTGGCCTGCTGATTATGGTCATTATGGACCTTTCTTTATTCGAATGGCCTGGCATAGTGCAGGAACGTATCGTATAGCTGATGGTCGTGGAGGAGGAGGTTCCGGCTCACAACGTTTTGCTCCATTGAATAGTTGGCCTGATAATGTGAATTTAGATAAGGCACGATTGCTTTTGTGGCCAGTAAAAAAGAAATATGGGAAGAAAATCTCATGGGCCGATTTGATGATATTGGCAGGAAATTGCGCTTTGGAATCCATGGGATTGAAGACTTTTGGTTTTGGAGGAGGACGTGAGGATATTTGGGAAACAGAGCAGGATATTTATTGGGGAACTGAAGGAAAATGGCTAGACGATCAACGTTATACAGGAGATCGCGAATTAGAAAATCCTTTGGCTGCGGTTCAAATGGGATTGATTTATGTAAATCCGGAAGGACCAAACGGAAATCCAGATCCAGTAGCTTCGGCAAGAGATATTCGGGAAACTTTTGGTCGAATGGCAATGAATGATGAGGAAACAGTAGCTTTGGTTGCCGGAGGGCATACTTTTGGAAAAACACACGGAGCTGCTGATCCAGGTCAATATGTAGGTGCTGAACCAGCAGGAGCAAGTATTGAAGAGCAAGGTTTAGGATGGAAAAATAGTTTTGGGACAGGAAGTGGTGAAGATACTATTTCGAGTGGTTTAGAAGGAGCCTGGACGACTTCTCCAACCAAATGGAGTAATAATTATTTTGAAAATTTATTTGGTTTCGAATGGGAATTGACTAAAAGTCCTGCGGGAGCACATCAGTGGAAACCGAAAAACGGAGCAGGAGCAGGAACGGTTCCGGATGCTCATAATCCATCAAAAAGTCATGCGCCAACGATGCTTACTGCTGATTTAGCGTTGCGATTTGATCCTGTTTATGAAAAAATTTCAAGAAATTTCTATGAAAACCCGGATAAGTTTGCGGATGCTTTTGCACGTGCCTGGTATAAATTAACCCATCGTGATATGGGACCTATTGCCCGTTATTTAGGTCCGGAAGTGCCAAAAGAAGAATTAATCTGGCAAGACCCGATTCCAGCAGTAACACACCAATTAATTGATAGTGCTGATATTTCTTCGCTTAAAGCAAAAATTTTAGATTCCGGATTGTCTGTGTCTGAGTTAGTAGCTACAGCCTGGGCTTCTGCTTCCACTTTTAGAGGTTCTGATAAAAGAGGAGGAGCGAATGGAGCCCGCATTCGATTAGTTCCTCAAAAAGATTGGGAAGTCAATAATCCGACACAATTAGCGAAAGTAATTTCCAAATTAGAAGCCATTCAGGCGGAATTTAATAACGCACAGTCTGATGGGAAGCAGCTATCTTTGGCTGATTTGATTGTTTTAGCAGGAAACACTGCCATCGAAAAAGCGGCAAACACTGCCGGTTCTAAAATAGAAGTTCCTTTTACAGCAGGAAGAGCCGATGCCACTCAGGAGCAAACCGATGTGGAATCATTTGCCGTTTTAGAACCTATTGCCGATGGATTTCGCAATTATATGAAAACCAAATACACCATTTCTGCTGAAGAATTATTGGTTGATAAAGCGCAATTAATGACACTTTCTGTTCCTGAATTAACGGTTTTAGTGGGAGGAATGCGTGTATTGAATACTAATCTTGACCAATCTACTCTGGGCGTGTTTACGAATCGTCCGGAAATATTAACCAATGATTTCTTTGTGAATTTATTGGATTTAGACACTAGCTGGAAAGCAACTTCTGCCTCTGAGGATGTTTTTGAAGGTAGTAACCGTAAAACGGGAATAGCAAAATGGAAAGGAAGTCGCGTGGATCTTATTTTTGGTTCCAATTCTGAGTTGCGAGCTATTGCTGAGGTTTATGCCTGTGCTGATTCCAACGAAAAATTTGTCAACGATTTTGTAAAAGCATGGAATAAAGTGATGAACTTGGATCGTTTTGATTTGGTTTAATATAAGTTTAAAATTGAAAAATCCCGTTCCGAAATAATCGGAACGGGATTTTTATTTTATCTATAAAATTGGCTTATACGATTTTGTAAATTTTGGTGATATCTTTTAAGATTTCATCAAAATCGATTTTCAAATCAATTAATTCTCCTGAATGAATATCAAAAACCCAACCGTACACTTTTAGATTTCTTTCTTTGTTTGCTTTTTGAACTTCAGCAGTTTTAATCACATTGATACATTGTTCCTGAACGTTCAATTCTACCAGTCTTTTGTATTTTTCATTTTCATCAGTGATAGCATCCAGCTCTTCTCTGTGAATTCTATACACATCCCTAATGTTTCTTAACCAAGGATTTAAAATTCCTAGATCAGATTGTTGCATGGCAGCCAGAACCCCACCACAACCATAATGACCACAAACTACAATATGGTTTACTTTTAAACTCCCAACAGCATAATTAATAACTGACATCGAATTCAAGTCGGTATTAGGAACCATATTAGCGATGTTTCTGTGAACAAAAACTTCACCCGGTTGTAAACCCATTACTTCTTCGGCAGTTACACGACTATCAGAACAACCAATGTAAAGGATTTCAGGTGCTTGTCCGGCTCCTAATTTGTCAAAATAAGCTTCATCTGCCTGAAGTTGTTTAGCAATCCACTTTTTGTTGTTTTCAAAAATTTGTTTGATATCCATATTTTTAATTTTTATGTCAAAGGTACTATCTAAATCTAATCTAAAAAAATAGCTTTTTATAATCTCACAAAAAAGTATAAACATTTCTATTAACCAACAATTACAATTGGATTAAAATATAATCGGTATAAATTAGCTTTTAGGATTCTAAAAACAGGATTCTATTATGAGCTTTCAGGATATATTTTGCAATCTTTGGACTCAAAAAAAAAGCTATATGAGTAAGACAAAAGTAATAATCAATAATAATGGTTCAATAAAAATTGAAGGTGATTTCGAAATTATGGACTGTGATGGGAAAATTTACGGATTAGAAGGTAGAACAGCTTTAGGGCTTTGCCGTTGTGGATTATCTTCTAACAAGCCTTTTTGTGATGGTTCTCACCGTAATAATTTTGAACACGAGCCAAAGGCATTTGATTTGCCACCAATGAAAAAATAAAATTTCAGATTATAAAAAAAGCTGCATTTACTAATAATGCAGCTTTTTTGTTTGGTAAAGAATTTTATCCTTCAATTTTTGCTGAAAGCTCAAACCATCTTTCTTCTTTAGTTTCAATTTTGTTGATGAGGTTTTCCAGTTCTTTGGCTTTTTTCTCAATATCGGCATCAGCAACTTTTCCTTCTGAGAATAAAAGTTCAATATTGGCTTTTTGAACTTCTAAATCCTTGATTTCTTTCTCAATTTTTTGATATTCTTTTTGCTCGTTGAAAGTCAGGTTTCCGGTTGGATTTTTCTGTTTCCAGTCTTTTTTCTCGGCTTTGTTTTCTTCTTTTTGAGCTACATCGGCACTGTCTTCGTAGGCTCTGAAATCAGAATAGTTTCCGGGGAAATTTTCAATTACACCCTGACCTCTAAAAATGAACAAATGATCCACAATTTTATCCATGAAATAACGGTCGTGTGAAACAACCAGTAAACAACCCGGATAATCCAGAAGGAAACTTTCTAATACATTTAATGTCACAATATCCAAATCGTTCGTAGGCTCATCCAGAATTAAGAAGTTCGGATTCTGAATCAAAACGGTACACAAATACAAACGTTTCAACTCGCCACCACTTAATTTATCTACAAAATCATATTGTTTTTTTGCATCAAAAAGAAAACGCTCCAATAATTGCGAAGCCGAAATGATTTTTCCTTTCATCAACGGAATGTATTCTCCAAATTCTTTGATAACGTCAATGACACGTTGTCCCGGTTTTGGGTTGATTCCGCTTTGGGTGTAATAACCTATTTTTATAGTGTCGCCTTTTACGACTCTTCCTGAATCTAATGGTAAAGTTCCTGTCAGTAAGTTCAGGAAAGTAGATTTTCCGGTCCCGTTTTTACCAATGATTCCAATGCGTTCCCCGCGTTGGAAATCAAAACTGAAATTATCCAGAATCACACGGTCTTTGAATTTTTTCGAAATTTTGTGAAGCTCAATAATCTTGCTTCCCATACGTTCCATGTTGATTTCCAACTCCACTTTATTCTCCTTACGGCGACTTTGGGCTTTTTCTTTAATTACATAAAAATCATCCTGACGCGACTTTGATTTGGTTGTTCTCGCTTTTGGCTGACGACGCATCCATTCTAATTCTTTTACAAAAAGATTTTGAGCTTTGTCAACACTGGCATTTTCAGAGGCAATACGTTCTTCTTTTTTCTCTAAATAATAAGAGTAATTTCCTTTGTATGGATATAGTTTTCCGTTGTCTAATTCTAAAATTTCATTACAAACACGTTCTAAGAAAAAACGGTCATGCGTTACCATAAATAACGTAATGTTTTCTTTGGCAAAATAGGATTCTAACCATTCAATCATCTCTAAATCCAGGTGATTGGTAGGTTCGTCCAGAATCAATAAATCAGGGCGATTGATCAAAATAATGGCTAATGACAAACGCTTTTTTTGTCCACCCGAAAGATTTTTTACTTTCAGTTTAAAGTCTTCCAACTTTAATTTGAATAAAATCTGTTTGTATTGGGTTTCAAAATCCCAGGCATTGTGCTGATCCATAGCGTCAAAAGCTTTTTGATAAGCTTCTTCGTCTTCCGGATTTTCTAATGCTTTTTCGTATTGTTCAATTACTTTCAAGATCTCATTATCTGAAGCAAAAATACTTTCTTCAATAGTCAGTTCGTCTTGTAGGTTATTATCCTGAGATAAAAACGCCATTCGGATGCCTTTTCTTAAAACCACCTGCCCGGTATCAGGTTCGTCCAAACCATTGATGATGCTCATAATGGTCGTTTTTCCGGAGCCGTTTTTGGCTATAAAGGCAATTTTTTGGTCTTTGTTAATTCCAAACGAAATGTTTTCAAAAAGGGTTTTCTCTCCAAAAGATTTTGATATATTTTCAACAGATAAGTAATTCACAGCTGTATTTTTTTTGGCAAAAGTAAGTTATTAAATGACTAATTGCGAATTGTTGGTTTTAATCCGTTTTGAATTTATCAAGATAAGTTGATAAATAGCTACTTAAATTGAAATGATGAATTTGCTGAGGAACATTTAAAATTGGTTTCCGGAATAGGGATTCATTCGTTATGTAATAATGAAGACCATCGGTAGTAGTGATTCCTTCTATTTGATGAAAAGAGAATTGGAGATTGATTCGTCTTTTATTTCCTGACAGAAAATCATGGTTTTTAAAATCATATATTAAATATAAAAACGGCTTTCCCAACTTAGTATATCCACAAAGTGTGATTAGTTTTTTAGATTCTAAGTAAGTCGCTCCAGTAACCAGGCCTTCAGTGTCAATTGTTTGTTTTAATTGTGCAATATGTTTTCCGGGTTCTTTTGATAATGAATAAATGCCGGTTTTGTTTGATTTCCATTGTTTGCTGAACAAGTAAATACTGTCTTTGGACACTACAAAAGCCTCACAGTCAAAATTGGTACTATTTGGTTTTTGAACAGTTAAATCCTTTTGATCAGAATAAGAAAAAGAGATCGTGTCAATTATTGGTTTATTGGCTAAGAAAGAGTTTTTTTCGATTCTCAGAATATGTAAATCGGTCCGATTGCCTTGATAATTATTTCCAAAATCGCCCACATAAATATAGCTGCTGTCTTGCGAAATCTCTTCCCAATCAGTATTAGTTACTTTTTCGAGTTTGATTTTCTTTTTGATTTTCCCAAAAGTATCCAATCCATAAATTGTAGTGTCGGTATCATCATTGTGAGTCCATGATAAATTATCGAAAGTGATCAGTCCGGAGGTTTCTATTAAGGTGTCGCTCAATTTTAGGGTAGATTCCGGTTTGATTTTTACATTAGAATAGAGGCAACTTCCATCATTAATAGTAGCTTCCGGATTGAAATTCTTGGAAAGCGGATCGGTACAACCTGAAATTTGTGATTGAATTGTGTTAATTGAAAATAGGAATAGTAATAAGAATACTTTTTTCAATGTGATGCAATGGTTTAGAATGAGTTCTTTATTATTCAAATGTAAACGATTTTTTATGGTTTTAGCGTTAGTTTGGATTCAGAATGATCTTAAGAATGCTTTATATGTTTGAAAAAATGACTATTTTTAGAAGTGAAAAAATTAAAAATAACACTTTTAAAAAGGCTGTTGTGTTATGTAAAGTTAATTTATTGTAAAAAAATACTCCGTTAGAGCGCTTGTTTTTTTGTTGAATTGGTAAAAAACAATCGATTTGTCATTTGATTTTTATTAATAAGCAGATTATTATTTTGAAAATGAGTTGCTTGTTATAATTAATATAGGAAAGCTGCATTTAATATAATTTATGTTTTAGGAATTTAGTAATTTCGCAAGCAGAAATTAAAAAACTACCTTTTGGGTTAACAATATGGCAAGATTTGAATTAAAGCTTCCAAGAATGGGAGAAAGTGTCGCAGAAGCAACCATTACAAACTGGTTGAAACAAGTAGGCGACAAAATTGAAGCTGACGAGGCTGTGCTGGAAGTTGCTACCGACAAAGTGGATAGTGAAGTACCTAGTGAGGTTTCTGGTGTTTTGATAGAGCAATTGTTTTCAAAAGATGATTTGGTTGAAGTAGGACAAACTATTGCAATTATTGAAACAGAAGGAGAAGATGCAGCGGAGGAAGTTGAAGAAACGGTAACTCCGGAAATTATAGAACAAGTAACAAAAACGATGGAGGTGGCAAAAGAAACTCTTGCTGCTCCTGCAACGATAACCAATTCCGGTTCTGAAAAATTCTTTTCTCCGTTAGTGAAAAATATTGCTGCTGCTGAAGGAATAGGGATCGAAGAATTAGAACGTATTCCGGGAACAGGAAGTGAAGGCAGAGTGACTAAGAATGATATTTTAGAATACCTGAAAAACAGAACCAATCCGGCTCCAGTTGAAACAGTGGAAGCAGTTGTTGAGGCTGCTCCGGTAAAATCGGCTGCTCCTGCTTCTATAAGCGGTGGTGACGAAATTATTGAAATGGACAGAATGCGCAAGTTGATTGCGGGTTATATGGTTTCTTCTCAACAGACATCAGCTCATGTTTATTCTTTTATAGAAGTGGATGTTACCAATATGGTAAAATGGCGTGACAAACATAAAAATGAATTTGAGAAAAGAGAAGGGGAGAAACTGACTTTTACTCCTATTTTTATGGAAGCTGTTGCCAAGGCATTGAAAGATTTTCCGGGAATGAATATTTCAATTGATGGCGATTATATCGTTAAAAAGAAGAATATCAATTTAGGAATGGCTGCCGCTTTGCCAAACGGTAATTTGATTGTTCCGGTAATAAAAAATGCCGATCAGCTGAATTTAGTTGGAATGGCAAAAGCTGTAAATGATTTAGGAAATCGTGCTAAATTAGGAAAACTAAAACCGGATGAAACTAAAGGAGGAACGTACACCGTAACCAATGTAGGCTCTTTTGGAAGTGTTTTTGGAACGCCAATTTTGAATCAGCCGGAAGTGGGGATTTTAGCTTTGGGTGCTATTCGAAAAGTTCCTGCGGTTATTGAGACTCCGGAAGGTGATTTTATAGGAATCAGACAAAAAATGTTTTTAACTCATGGTTATGATCATCGTATTATTGATGGCGCTTTAGGTGGGATGTTTGTTAAAAGAGTGACCGAATATTTAGAGAATTTTGATGTTAGCAGAACAATATAGTTTTCTAATTTTAGAAACAAACCCGTCTCGTTTTTTATAATGAGACGGGTTTTCTTTTTTAAACTCTTGTTTAAATCAAACTCAAAACTATATATTTGTAGCTATATATTATTAAAATGGAATTAAAACTCAACAGACCTATCTGCTTTTTTGATCTTGAAACCACAGGAATTGATATTGGAAAAGACAGAATTGTAGAAATCTCAATATTTAAAGTTTTTCCAAACGGAAATAAAGAAAGTAAAACCTGGCTGGTGAATCCTACCATTCCAATTCCTCCTCAAACTACCGCTGTTCATGGAATTACCGATGAAAAAGTGGCTAATGAACCTACTTTTAGTGAGCTTGCTAACCAAGTTTACAATATGATAAAAGACAGCGATTTGGCCGGATTTAATTCAGATCGATTTGATATTCCGCTTTTGGCAGAAGAATTGCTTCGTGCTGGAGTTGATTTTGATATGAAAAACAGAGTTTCGGTGGATATTCAGACTATTTTTCATAAAAAAGAAGAGCGTACATTGAGTGCAGCTCTGAAATTTTATTGCGGACAAAGTTTAGATAATGCGCATTCGGCTGAGGCAGATACGATGGCGACTTACGAAATTTTGAAGGCGCAATTAGAGCGTTATACAGATTTAGAAAACGATATGAAATTTTTATCTGAGTTTACAACCCGTAAAAAAATAGCCGATTTTGCAGGAATGATTGCTTTTGATAAGGATGGAGATGAGATTTTTACTTTTGGAAAACACAAAGGGATAAAAGTAGATGTTATTTTAGAAAAAGAGCCGGGTTATTTTAGCTGGGTTCAAAATGCTGATTTTCCATTATACACTAAAAAGGTATTGACAGCAATTAAGTTAAGAAAGTTGAATACAAAATAAGTTGGAAGCTTGGAGTTGGAAGTTAGAAGAAGTTTGTTCTAATTTCCAGCTCCCAACTCCCAACTCCCAACTGTAAAAAAGAATGAAAATAATTTGTATTGGTCGTAATTATGTTGATCATATCGAAGAATTACAAAATGAACGCCCGACTGATCCGGTGATATTTATCAAACCGGATTCGTCAATTTTATTGAAACAACATCCTTTTGTAATTCCTGAATTTTCAGAAGATATACAACACGAAGTTGAGGTGATTGTTAAAATTAATAAGGTAGGGAAGTATATTGAACCTAAATTTGCTCATAAATATTATGACGAAATAAGTGTAGGGATTGATTTTACGGCTAGAGATTTACAGAATGAATTAAAAGCAAAAGGTTTGCCTTGGGAAAAAGCAAAAGCTTTTGATGGTTCGGCGGTAATTGGTGATTTTTTAAAGAAAGAGCAGTTTAGTTCGTTAGAAAATCTTACTTTTGAATTGAAAAATAATAATCAAACCGTTCAGGAAGGTAATGTAAACAAGATGTTGTGGAAAATAGATGAGCTGATTGCTTATGTTTCCCAATATTTTACTTTGAAAATTGGGGATATTATTTTTACAGGAACACCAAAAGGAGTTGCAAAGGTAAATCCTAACGACGTTTTGGAAGGGTATTTAGAAGGACAAAAACTATTTAGAATACAAATAAAATAATGGCTTTAAACTATAACTTAGCAAAAGTGTATGCAATCTCAGATAACGATCAGGAGTTTGTAAACGAAATTCTAACCTTGTTTGTAAATGATGTGCCGGAAGATTTGGCGCAAATTAAAGAAGGGATTAAGAAAAAAGACCACAAACATGCGTATGCTTATGCGCATAAAATTAAGCCAACATTAGACTTGTTGGGTATGACAGTAGCTTTTGAGGAAATTCTTCAGGTGGAAGCCTGGACTAAAGAAGAAGGTAAGAGAAAAGATATTGAACATACTTTTGACAGTATAAAAACGCAGGTAAAAGAAGCAATTAAAGAAATTAAGAAAGACTTCGATTTATAATAAGTCTTAATTTTTATTCGAAAAACACACATAAGAATCAACATTCAATTTTTTGGATGTTGATTTTATTTTATAAAGCAACTCAAATTATCAGATTACTAAATGAAAGCAACCATTGTTACCATTGGAGATGAAATTTTAATAGGTCAGATTATAGATACAAATTCGGGTTTTATCGCAAAGTCTCTTGACAAAATAGGAGTAGAAATCAATGAAATGATTTCTATTAGTGATGATAAACAACATATACTGAATACTTTTGAAAAATTACAAAATAAGGTAGATTTGGTAATTATCACGGGTGGACTAGGACCAACAAAAGACGATGTTACCAAAAAAACATTTTGTGATTATTTTGAAGATGAATTGATTGTAGATCAGGCGGTTTTAACACATGTTACACAATTAATTGAAGGTTTTTATAAACGTACCATTACTCAAATTAATAAAGATCAGGCTTTGGTTCCTTCGCGTTGTACGGTGTTGCACAATCAGGTGGGGACAGCTCCGGGGATGTGGATGAAAAAAGAAAACACGGTCTTTGTTTCGTTGCCGGGAGTGCCATTTGAAATGAAATATTTGGTAGAAAATGAGATTATTCCCAAAGTAGTTAAAGAATACGATCGTCCTTATATTATTCATAAAACGATTCTTACTTACGGACAGGGTGAAAGTATGGTGGCAGAGCGAATTGAAGATTGGGAAAATAGTTTGCCCGATTTTATAAAGTTAGCTTATTTGCCTGCTCCGGGAAGAGTGCGTCTGCGTCTTTCGGCAAGAGGTAAAGATAAAGAAGCATTGGAAAAATCAATTGATTCTTATGTAACGTCTTTAAGTGCCATTATCAATGATATCATTGTAGGTTTTGAGGAAGATGAAACTATCGAAGTTTTGGTAGGTAAAATGCTGAAACAACAACAAAAAACCATTGCAACTGCTGAAAGTTGTACAGGAGGTCAAATCGCTGCAAGTTTATCTTCGGTTGCGGGAGCTTCCAGTTATTTTAAAGGAAGTGTGGTTTCTTATGCAACTGAAACTAAGGTGGCTGTGCTGGGAATTCCGGCAGATTTGATCGAAGAACATTCAGTTGTAAGTGCTGAAGTTGCTAAGGCAATGGCGGTAAATGTGAAGAAACTAATGAATACTGATTATGCTCTTGCAACAACCGGAAATGCCGGACCGACAAAAGGAGATGAAAAAGCCGAATTAGGAAGTGTTTTTATCGCTTTGGCTACACCAAATGAGGTAATCGTGGAAGAGTTTAATTTTGGTCAACCCCGTGAAAAAGTGATAGATAGAGCGTTGATTAAAAGTTTAGAAATGCTGAAGAAAGAAATTTTTAAAAATGTCTTGTAATTTTTTTGTTTGAACCGTTTATTTTTCTTTTCTTTGCACCCTGATTTTGAATAACGATATAAAAGATAAGTATAATGTCAAGAGTTTGTGACCTTACAGGTAAAAGAGCGATGGTAGGAAATAACGTTTCTCACGCTATGAACAAAACTAAGAGAAAGTTTTCTGTAAACTTAGTTAAAAAGCGTTTTTATCTTCCAGAAGAAGATAGATGGATTACTCTTAGAGTAGCAGCATCTACGATAAAAACAATTAATAAAAATGGAATTTCTGCTGTTTTGAAAAAAGCACAGACAGAAGGATTTATTAAATAATCTTTATTTCCTAAATAAATATATAGCAAGATGGCAAAGAAAGGTAATAGAATCCAGGTAATTTTAGAATGTACTGAGCACAAAGCTTCAGGCGTTGCAGGTACTTCAAGATACATAACAACTAAGAACAAAAAAAATACTCCGGACAGATTGGAAATTAAAAAATTCAACCCTGTATTGAAGAGAGTAACAGTTCACAAAGAAATTAAGTAATAATTAGAAATTTTGATAGAATCTCAATTGATTTCATAGGGATTTATTAAAATTAAAATAACATTTGAATCATGGCAAAGAAAACCGTAGCATCGTTACAAACTTCTTCTAAGAGATTATCAAAAGCCATTAAAATGGTTAAATCTCCAAAAACTGGCGCATATACTTTCGTAGAAACTATCGTTGCACCTGAATTAGTTGATGAATTCTTGAAAAAGAAATAATTCATAAAAGCATATATAGAAAAGCTACTTTCCTCAGGAAGTAGCTTTTTTATTTTCTATATTTACTCTTTGAAAGTGGTATTGGTATTTATTTGCTAATCTACTTGTTATTAATACTGTATATACGATGAGTTTTTTTAAAAGAATATTTTCTTCAGAGAAAAAAGAAACTTTAGACAAAGGTCTGGAAAAAACAAAAACTACTTTCTTTTCGAAGTTAAGTAAGGCAATTGTAGGTAAGTCTAAGGTTGATGATGATGTTTTGGATAATTTGGAAGAAATTCTGGTTTCTTCTGATGTAGGTGTTGATACTACTTTAAAAATTATAACTCGTATTGAGAAGCGTGTTGCAGATGATAAATATTTGGGAACTTCAGAATTGAATCAAATTCTTCAGGAAGAAATTGCTTCCTTATTATCAGAAACCAATACCGGTGAAGCAACCGAATTTGTGATTCCGGTTACTACTAAACCTTATGTTTTAATGGTGGTTGGTGTTAACGGAGTTGGGAAAACAACTACTATCGGGAAACTGGCTTATCAGTTTAAAAAACAAGGTTACAAAGTGGTTCTCGGAGCTGCGGATACTTTTAGGGCAGCGGCTATTGACCAATTACAAATTTGGGCTGACAGAGTTGATGTGCCAATTGTAAGGCAGAATATGGGTTCTGATCCTGCTTCAGTTGCTTTTGATACCTTGCAATCAGCAGTGGCACAGGATGCTGATATTGTAATTATTGATACAGCAGGACGTTTGCATAACAAAATCAATTTAATGAACGAATTGTCAAAAGTAAAACGTGTCATGCAAAAAGTGGTTGCCGATGCACCACATGATGTATTATTGGTTTTGGATGGTTCTACCGGACAAAATGCTTTTGAACAAGCAAAACAATTTACTGCTGCAACCGAAGTAACTTCATTAGCGGTGACTAAATTAGACGGAACTGCTAAAGGTGGTGTTGTTATTGGTATTTCAGATCAATTCCAAATTCCTGTAAAATACATTGGAGTAGGTGAAGGTATTGAAGATTTACAAGTCTTTAATAAATATGAGTTTGTAGATTCTTTCTTTAAATAAAAGTTTGTCAATGAAAAATATGAGCCCTGTTGCTTTCTATTTTGCAAGCGTTATCAGTTTTGTTTTAGCTAATGTTTTAAAAGATAAAAGTTTATCTTTTTATTATATTTTATTGATTTTAGGTTTAGTATTCTTTTTTATGGGGATGATAAAAAGAATCCGCTCTAAAAGATAATTACTGATACAAAGCATTTATTTTTTGCCAAAGTACATTGTCAAAATCAGATAAAGCCAGGTTAACATTGTCAGCGGCATCTCCCATTCGGATTACCACCATTTTTTTACTTGGAATAACATAGATTTTCTGGTCATTTTTACCCAATGCCATAAACATATCATTTGGTCCATTTGGGATGATACTTCCCGAAAATTGGAGTTGGCTTTGCGGTAAATGATAGCTGCTTTTTCCATTTAACCACCATAAATAACCATACGAAAGATTAATATTCTGCGAAGTTGTGGTTGCTGAATTGAAAAAGGCTTCGTTTAAAATAGTGGTATTTTCCCATTTTCCTTTGTTGAGCATTAATAAACCAAAACGAGCCATACTTCTGGCGGTACTATAATAAACAATATTATTGTCTAATGTTAACCAAACACCATTCATTCCAATTTTGTCTCTTAATTTGGTGTTGAAATAATTACTCCAGCTTTGCCCTGTAGCCTGAGCAATGACATCCTGTAATTTTACATAGACATTGTGGTAAGCCCAGCGTGTTCCTGCATCGGCTTTATAGGTTAGTTTTGAAGGTGAAACATCGTCGCCATTAGCAATGTCTTCAATTCCTGAAGTCATGGTGAGTAAGTGTTTGCAAGTGATTATATTTTCTTGGGCTAAGGTTTCGGATGTCCATGCTGTACCAATATAATCAGAAACTTTGTTATTAGTATTGATAAAGCCTTCCTGTTCTGCAATTCCGGTGAGTGTTGAAGTCAGGGTTTTTCCGGCACTTGCCCAATACCAATTGGTAGTGGCTGAATGTCCATTGAAGTAATTTTCCATAACAATGCGTCCGTTCACTAAAATCATAAACGATTTAGAATGTTTAAGTTCTAAATAGTCTAATAAAGGTTGGACTGCTTCCTGTTTCCATCCTAAATCATTGATGGATTTTGTCTCCCAATTAGTTCCGGTTGCCGGAGGGAAATACATGTTTTCTGCAGTTGTTGAGTCTGAATTAGATTCCGAACTACAATTTACAAACAATAAAAGGCTTAGGAGAGATAGGATTATTTTAGACATGATTTGGCGGTTGAAGTTATAATTACTTTAAGACCAAAAATATATAAAATAGTTTAAGTGGGTTTCGTTTTTTAGCTAAGTTAATTTTAAATAATGATAACTTTATTCGGGAAACAAAATGTATTTTTGCTACGAATTCCTAGCCCTGATAGAAGCGGCATCCTGTTGTGTCTCGTTCTTAAAACGAGACACAACAGATATAGCGGATAGCAGGAAAATGCTCCAAATAATACTATTTATGATGAAAAATACTTTAAAAATTCTTTTTGTTTGTTTGTTTTTGGCTTCCTGTCAACAAAAAATTACTCCTGAAGATATTAATAAATTAAATGGTTATTGGGAAATTGAGAAGGTGAGTTTTAAAGAAGGCGATGACAAGGAATATAAAATGAATGAGAATTTTGATTATTTTAAAATTGCTCAAAATGAAGGTATCCGAAGAAAGGTACGCCCACAATTTAACGGGACTTTTTTGTTTAATGACGATTATGAAAAAGTAAAAGTACGATTTACAGAAGATCATGTTTATCTGGATTATATGACTCCTTATGCAAAATGGACTGAAGAATTAGTAAGTATTTCGGATGATGAAATGCTGATTAAAAATGATCAGAATAAAGAGTACCAATATAAAAAAGCAGGACCGATAAATTTACTGGAAGATGGCGAAAAGACTAAATAACGAAAGTACCGTAGGAGATGTTTTGAAGCAAATTATTCAGGCAAATAAATTGCAATCCGGAATGGATGGGATAAATGTTAAAGAGGCCTGGCAAAATTTAATGGGTAACGGAGTAAACAGTTATACCCGAAATGTGGTTCTAAAAGGCAGTACTTTGTATGTGGAACTAACATCATCGGTATTGAGAGAAGAACTGAGCCACGGAAAATCTAAGATTATAAAGATGATTAACGAAGAATTGCGTCGTGATGTAGTGAAGGATGTGGTTTTGAGATGATTTTCTTAAGTGGTCAGTGGTCAGTTTTTTAGTAATCAGTGATGATGGTAAAATAAAATCCCGTTTCAAATTTTTGAAACGGGATTTTATTTTTAATTGTGACTGTTAACTAACTGTGACTGTTAACTGTGACTGAACACTAGAACTGCTCTCTACCTGCAAAATGGAAATTACCTTCAATAGCTGCATTTTCATCGCTGTCAGAACCGTGAACTGCATTTTCTCCCATTGAAGTGGCGTATAATTTACGGATAGTCCCTTCGGCAGCATCAGCAGGATTGGTAGCACCTATAAGGGTTCTGAAATCTAAAACGGCATTTTCTTTTTCTAATATAGCTGCAACAATAGGGCCGCTTGACATAAAGTTTACTAATTCTCCATAGAAAGGTCTTTCTGCATGAACTGCATAAAACGCTTTTGCGTCTGCTACTGTAAGTTGGGTTAATTTTAGTGATACAATTTTAAATCCTGCGTTAGTAATCATTGCAAGTATGTTTCCAATGTGTCCGTTAGCGACAGCATCGGGTTTAATCATAGTAAAAGTTCTGTTAGTTGTCATTTTAAATTTCTTTTTTTATAAAAGTAACTTTTTTTGCCTCAAAAAGACTGCGATTACGCATTAAATACGTCATAAATACTGCTTCTTTTGTTAAATTTTACAATTCAATGATGTCAAATTGCTGATCTAGAGGATTAAGACGTTCGATTAGTTTGTTAATCAAATGAGCACCACTTTCTAGATAGAATTCAGAAAAATTGGCTTGTCGTTCCTGTAAACTCTGATTAGGAAATAATTCGTTTTGCAAATCAGTGATGCGATTTAAAGTGTCTTTTAGTTTTATTTTCTCGGCTTTAAGCAAACGTTTTTCCAGATTTTCAAGGCCTTTGGTTTGTTTTACTTCCTGCGCTTTTACTGCTCCGGCAAATGAAGGATCTGTTTTTGTGGTAATTTCGTTCAGGATGTTAAATTGCGTTTTCAATTGTTCTTTTAACAAAGTCAAATCAATATCAAATTCTGACAAAATCTTTGTTTTTTCGTTGATTAGGTCATTTTGTTTTGAGAACAAGTCGCTCCAAATTAGATTTAATTTGTCGGCTTTTTTAATTTGTTTTTCGGTAGCTAAAAGAACTGAATTACGAACCAAAAGTATTGGGAAACTCACTTTTACCGTATCAAAAAAAGATTTTAATTCCAGCCAATAAGCTATTTCCCCGCCTCCGCCGATATAACAAAGATTAGGCAGAATTACTTCCTGATATAGCGGACGCATAATTACATTAGGGCTGAATTTTTCGGGATTGCTGTCTACTAATGCCAGAATTTCGTTTTCAGAAAATTCAATTTTAGTATTGTTTACTTTGAATTTATCGTTTTCCAAAATAATACGCTCTCGTAAGCTGTCTTCAATATAAAATAAATTGATTTCGCGTGGATTTACCTGAACATCGTATTCCTTTAGTTTTTGTGTTGTTTCCAGCACTTTTTTATGAGCAGTTTGCTGCAATAATTCTTCTTTTATATAAGGAATGAAGTTTCTTTTTAAATTGGCATCATCGGCATCAATAATAACTAATCCCTGTGAACCAAATAATGCATTAGCCAAATAACGTGTGGCATCGGCTAGATTGTCATGTTTTAAATAAGCATCCTGAAACAGTTTTTTTAACGTTTCGGCATTAGTACTGTGACCTAATTCCTGTTCGAATATTTCGAAAAAATCGGCTAAACCATCAGTTGAAAGTCTGCCAACAGGACCTGAACTTGCTGCATTCCAACGGAATTTTTTGCCTTTGAAATTAAAGTAATTGATTTCTTCAAAATCATGGTCTTCAGTCGCCATCCAATAAACGGGCACAAAATTATAAGCCGGATATTTTACCTTTAATTCGGTTGTTAAGTTAATGGTCGAAATAATTTTGTATAGAAAATACAAAGGACCGGAAAACAAATTTAATTGATGTCCTGTAGTTACACTAAAAGTGTTGTTGACTTTTAAAGACTCAATATTTTGCTGGGTTAGCTGCGAAATCTCAATTTTGGCATATTGCTTTTGCAAAACAGCAACCAGACTATTTCTATTATTGTTATTGAAATTATTCTGTTTTTCGATTATTTGGGCTTCGAAATTTTCAATAGTTGGAAACCGGTTATATAAGGATTGTAGTTTTGGATTTTGGTCTAAATAATCATTCATCAAATGAGAGAAATATCCTGATTTTTGATAGCTGATACAGTCGTTGGGCATGTTTGAATTTGTTTTGAGTAAAATTACCAAAAAATATTGGAACTAAATATTTGTAGCTTTCAAAAATAAGGAGGACTTTTGCAGGATTTTCAACCTAATTTCTTGATGATGAAAGAACAGTCAGCTAAAATAAATTCTTTAAAACACGTACTTTTTGGTAGTTTGATTGGAACCACCATAGAGTTTTTTGATTTTTATATTTATGCCAATGCAGCGGTGTTGGTATTTCCACAATTATTTTTCCCCGGAGCCGATAGTACGACTTCGACTTTAGAGTCTTTGGCTACTTTTTCAATTGCTTTTCTTGCCAGACCTTTAGGTTCGGCGGTTTTTGGTCATTATGGAGATAAGATAGGGAGGAAAGTAACTTTGGTAGTTGCTTTATTGACCATGGGGATTTCTACAGTAAGTATTGGTTTTTTACCGAGTTATGCCAGCATTGGTGTTTTAGCTCCCATATTATTAATGTTGTGCCGATTTGGTCAAGGTGTTGGTTTAGGAGGTGAATGGGGAGGAGCTGTTTTATTGGCTATCGAAAATGCGCCGCCACACAAACGTGCCTGGTACGGTATGTTCCCACAATTAGGAGCGCCAATAGGTTTGTTGCTTTCGGGAGGAACTTTCTTGTTGTTGACGGATTCCATGAGTAGTGAAGCTTTTATGGATTACGGTTGGAGAATTCCATTTATTGCAAGTTCACTTTTGGTACTTATTGGTTTTTATATCCGATTGAAAATTACCGAAACTCCTGCTTTTGAGAATTCGAAAGAAGAACAAAAAGAAGTAAAAGTTCCTTTTGTAACTGTTTTTAAATTGTATAAGAATCAGTTGATTTTTGGAACTTTAGCAGCGGTTACAACCTTTTTAGTGTTTTATCTGATGACTGTTTTTATGTTGAATTGGAATACTAAAGGTTTAGGATTTTCTAATAGAGATGCGCTTTTAATTCAATTGTTCTCAGTGTTATTTTTTGCTATTTTTATTCCGATTTCTGCTTTAGCTGCCGATAAAATTGGACGACGAAAAATGTTACTATATACAACGATTGCCATAGCTGTTTTTGGATTTTTCTTCTCCTTCTTTTTAACGACAAACAATATCGTATTAGTTACCCTTTTTGTGTGTTCAGGAATGTCATTAATGGGATTCATTTATGGGCCGTTAGGTACTTTTTTATCTGAATTATTCCCGACGACTGTTCGTTATACTGGAGCTTCATTAACTTTTAATCTGGCAGGAATTTTAGGTGCTGCTTTTGCACCAATGGTTGCAATTAAATTATCTGATCTCTATGGAATTGCTTCGGTGGGAATGTATCTTACTGTTGCAGCCTGTATCTCATTGGTTTCTTTATTGGTTATCAGCAAAGACGAGCATAAGTTTTAAAATGCTTTAACCGTAAAGTTTTAAAAAAAACAAAGGGCACAGAGTTTAAACTTTGTGCCCTTTGTTTTTTTATCTTTTTAAACTAAAATGACCTTTGTATTCCTGATCGTTTGCTCTGGTTACAATAAACCAGTAATCACTTGCCGGTAATTGTTGATTATTAAATTGACCGTTCCATGATGCACCTGGTAACAATACTTTTAATAGTTTCCCGTATCGGTCAAAGATTTTAATTCCGGTATTGGGTTTTAAATAAGCAAAATCAATGGTCCAGGTGTCATTGTGTCCATCATTATTTGGGGTGAAGAATTTTGGATACGGAAGTTCATCTACAAAATTGATACAATCTTCAGTAGTGGCTTCCTGAATTATTATTGCAACAGGAATTCGTCCACTTTCGCAATTGTTTATGGTTTCTGACGCATAGTAGGTAGCTCCATTTTCAAGTAACGTTAAACCAGATAAGGTTGTTGAGGATGAAACACTTTCATACCAACTAATGTTTTGTCCGGAAATGGCAATGTCTTTAATTTTAGCATTCTCTTGTATACAGAATGTTTGAGGTGAATTGGCAATTGGATTTTGTGTATCCTGAACTTTTACAGTAATAGCTAATTTGTCACTTTCACAATTATTAAGAGTTTGTGTAGCATAATAGGTTTTACCATCCAGCAATAAAGTTGTTTCTGTTAAAATGTTTCCATTAACAGCTTCATCATACCATTTAATATTGGAGCCTAAAATATTGATATTGGCGATAGTCGCATTTTCATCAATACAAAATGGTTGATTTTTATTCCCTGTTGGTAAAGAAGTATTGTAAACCCGAATTAGAATAGGAGTTCTGTCACTTTCACAGCCGATGGTTTGTGAAGCGTAATAGGTTTTATTGTCTTCTAATAAAGTGGTGTTTGGTAAACTGGCTGCAGAAAAATTGGTGTCGTACCATTTTATGGTTTGTCCTGAAATTTGAATATCCTCTAATGTTGCATTTTCATTTTTACAGAATGATTGCGTTGGAGTTGCAATTGGAGCCGGAGGTGTATTAACAATAGAAACATGAATTCCTAATCTTTCGCTTTCGCAATTATTTACAGTTTGCGATACATAATAGGTTATGCCGTTAACTAGAGTTGTAGTTTCGGCTAATAAAGTGCTATTGTTTAAAGCATCATACCATTTGATTTGGTTTCCTGTTACTTGAATATTTGCAATAGTAGGATTTGTGCCAGTACAAAATGACTGATTGGTATTGGCCGATGGGAGAGGAGTATTTTGAATAGTTACTGCAACTGGAGTTCTTTCGCTTTCGCAGCCATTGATTGTTTGCGAGGCATAATAAGTTATGTCATTTTGAAGTGCATTTGTATTTGGTAAAAGATTTCCATTTGTTTGAGCATCGTACCATTTTATGTTTAGACCTGTAATGGCAATGTTGTTAATTGTTGCGTTTTGTTGAATACAGAAGGTTTGGGGAGAATTAACAACCGGAAGTGGTTGATTTGTAATTCTAACTGTTTGATTTTGAGTTGATGTGTTCCCGTTTCCATCGTTATAATTCCATACAATTGTATAAGTTCCGGGTAAATTATAGGATAGCGGACTTGTGGTTGTAGCTATAATTATACCTGTGCAAGCATCTGTGGCGGTTGGGGTTGTGTTTATTGTGGTATTGCAATCTCCTGTGATTGTTGGAAGAGTTGTTAAATTAGGAATTGGAGCAATTAAATCTCCAACCACTACATCTGTTTTTTTAGTATCATCACAACCACCTGTTCCTGTGATTGTACAGCTATATTGACCACTATTTAAAGCTGTTGCATTGATAATTGTTGGATTTTGTTCAGTAGAAGAAAATCCGTTTGGTCCTGTCCATGAATAATTGGTGCCTCCGGATGCTTTAAGTTCTAATTTGTTTCCAATACAGATTGGAGAATTTGATGAAATTTCAGGAGAAGAAAGACATTCTTGGAATTTTGCAATAAATAAACTTCCACCTGAAAGTGTTGGATATTCTGTTCCGATAGTTCCTAGGTTTGTGCTTCCTGTCGTGTGTCCAATAGTATAAATGTTTCCATCTCGGTAAAAAATATTCTCAATAAAATCTTGGTTACTACCACCATAATAAGTACCCCATTCTAAATTTCCATAGGTATTAAATTTTGAAATAAAACCTTCATCAGAACCATTTGTTAGAGGTTGGTAGCTATTATTTGTTGCAATATTAGAAGTGCTTCTCGTGGTTCCAGTTATGTAAGTGTTACCATCTTTTGTGGTATAACTACTCTCACATATATCTCTGCTAAATGAATTGTTATCTCCATAGTAAGTTCCCCATTGTTGAATGCCATCGGAATTAAATTTTGATAAAAAAGAATTAACTCCGCCGTTTATCAGGTTTTCTTTATAGGAACCTGTAGTCGTAATGTAATTAATACTATTAGTTACACCTGCCACATAAATATTATTAAGTTGATCAGTTCCTATACCGGTTATTCGATCGTAATAATCATTTACGGATATAGCGAAGGATGCATCACCTCCATAATAAGTACACCATGAACGTTGTCCAATTGAATTAAACTTTACGATAAACCCATCCATATAATGAATTTGTGTTTGATGTGCTCCTGGGGTGGAAATATTTGGTTGATCAGCATCTAAAATCCAATATTGCCCTGAAAAAATTAAATTGTCATTATTGTCAACAGTAGAATGATTTATTTTTCCTGGGAAATAACTTCCATACATTCTATTTTTAAATATTGAGAATTTGGCGAAAAAACCACAACCATCGAAAGAATCATTGTTACTAGATTGAAATGCACTTGATGTTGCTATTCCTTGTGTACTGTGAGTTTCTCCAGCAACAACTAAATTTTCTTGACTATCTAGACTTAAAGTATTAATCCAATCGTTTCCTGTTCCACCATATAATGTTCCCCATATTTGAAAACCATTTGTATTAAATTGAAGGATTAAACCATCTAGAGTGAAATCAGGATTTGTTGTCTTATATGCTCCTCCTATTGTTAGATTGTTTGCAGAATTATTTCCATAATCTGAACCTCCAAGGTAAATTTCACTATTCCAATTTATTACAAGGTCATATATTTTGACTGAATTAATATAACTGCCCCAAACTCTTTTACCATCGGGATTTAATTTAGAAAAAAAAGACGCATCCCAAATTGATGTTTTGGTTGATTGAAAAACTCCAGATGTAGCAATATTTGTTGAACTAGAAGTTTCACCTGCAATAATTACGTTTCCATGTTTATCCGTTTTTATTTTTCTAATAAAATCTCCACTATTCCCACCAAAATAAGTCCCCCAAAGCCGTGTTGGCACAGGATCAATAATCACAGTTTTTCCATTTACAGCATTCGGAGTATTAAAACCATAAACATTGTTTTTAATTTTTTTGTAATTAACAGTAATTGAATTTTTTCTCATTCCATCTTCTGTCCAACTGGCAGGTAGTATTTCTTCCATTTGACCAAAACGAACATTCATTTTGATTTTATTATCGAGTAATTCTGTTTTAGCACCGTTGAATTTTAGCTGTATATCTGAAATTTTTCCGTTAGGGTGTATCACAAAATTATATTCAACAGCTTTTAAAGAGTCTTTAGGAATAGAGAAAACAACATCAATATTAGGATAAATATTTTTATATGTTATTTTTTTGAATTTGTGTACCATTAACACACCTTCAGGTTTATTAGAGATATTGTAGTAATTGTCGTAATCGGTTAATTTTTCTTCTGAAACAAATTGAACATTAGGATTTGCATTAACAAAGTCAATATCGATTCTGTGAAAAACGTATTCTAAAGTATAATCGGGAACTTTTTTATTACTCTCTATAGAAGAGAAAGTACTTTTATCAGTTATACGTTGTTTTACAGGGATTTTTTTAGTTTCATAAATGTCATACGAGAAACCAGTCTTTTTTATCTGAACATTTAATCCATTTGTGTTTAATAAAAATTGGACCGTTGGATTTGGCTTTCCGTTTTGATCCATAATTTGTCCTTTGTTTTCAATAAAACCTCTTGGTCCATTTTTTTGTTGCCCAAATGAAGTAACAGTGAATAATAAAAGCAAAAGTAAAATGTGTTTCATTTGATGAATTTTATGAGTGCAAATGTAATTTATTTTCTACAAATAGTGAGGTTTGGAACCATTTAAAGTAAGTCCAGAAATAACTTAAGAGCAAATAAAAGCTCCTATTCATTTTTGTGTAAACTATGCAAATAAGCCTTATTTTTGCACAAAACATTTTTCTTTTGAAGGCAAAACTCTTTCTTGTTACTCCGCCTTTTACCCAACTGAATACACCGTATCTGGCAACGGCCTATATCAAAGGTTTTCTGAATACGATAAATGTTTGAGTCGGTACAGGCAGATTTAGGGATTGAGGTAATTTTGAAATTGTTTTCAAAAAAGGTTTGGTTGATTTGTTTACTAATGGATAACAGGAGTTCTAAAAAAGATTTTAAAATAACAAAAGGTCGACTAAATAATTTTAGTCGACCTTTTATTTTTATCTTTTTAAACTAAAATGTCCTTTGTATTCTTTGCCATTGGCTCTGGTGACTATGAACCAATAATCACTGGCAGGAAGTTCTTGATTATTAAATTGACCATTCCATGAAGCACCTGGTAATATCTCTTTTAATAGTTTACCATAGCGGTCAAAGATTTTTATAGTTAGGTTTTTTTCAGAATCCGAGAATTTTATTTTCCAGGTATCATTATAACCGTCACCATTTGGAGTAAAAAATTTAGGATACATTAATAAATAAACTTCATCGGTAACAGTACCACAGCCGTTTTTATCTCTTACCAGAACGTTGTATTGTCCGCTAATTACATTCGAAAACTCATTGCTGTCTTGAAAATGGATACCATCTATAGAATATTCAAAATCTCCTTCTCCAGTAACAAATACTTTGATTGTATTTTGATTGTCTGTCCAGTCTTGTGTTTCAATTGAATTTATTGTGGCAACGGTGGATTTTTTTACTGTGAAATCTTGGGTAGTGGAACAAGAAATTAAATCATAATCATTAGTCACAGTTACTGAATAATCACCAGGATTTTGAATTGTAATTGTAGCTGAAGTTTCTCCGGTGGACCAAAGGTAATTGTCGTATCCAGTTCCCGCATTTACAGTAATAGAACTGCCTTCGCAAATAGGCATAATATTATCTATAGGTATTGTCGGTTTGCTGTATAAATTTAAGTTCAACGCTACAACCTGATGGCAGCCATTAGGAGAATCGATACGGACAAATAGTGTACGCGAACCTACAGTTAAAATGTAATTATTGAAATTGTTGATTTTACTACTTGAAGTTTGATTTTCTGCTGCTAAAAGTGAACTGTAGTAAGAAAAATTGTTTGCTGTTGAGTTTACTATTAATTCCTGATTATAAAGAGAAAGGTTGATGGTTTCTTTACCGTCATTATTATCGTCACAAAATTCGACTGTATAATTGTTAGCGTTTAAAGTATTAATTAAGGTGGTGTTTATCGACAATTTATTGACGCTTTCACAATTGTTGATGGTCTGCGTAGCATAGTAAGTCGTATTGTTACTAATAAGAGTTGTGTTAGAGAGTTCAAGATTCGAGTTATTGTACCATTTTATATTTGTTCCGGTAATTTCAATATCATTTAAAGTTGCATGTTGAGTACTGCAAAAACTTTGATTCGTATCTCCGGTAGGAGCAGCAGTATTTTGAATATTTACTAAAACAGCTTTTCTCTCGCTTTCACAACCACTAATAGTTTGAGAAGCGTAATAACTTATGCCGTTTTGAAGTGCAGTTGTATTTGGTAAAAGATTTCCATTTGTTTGAGCATCGTACCATTTTATGTTTTGACCTGTAATGGCAATGTTGTTAATTGTTGCGTTTTGTTGGAAACAGAAGGTTTGGAGGGAAGTTGTTGTTGGTTGAGTACTTTCGTTAATAATTGCAGTAATTGGAATTCTTTCGCTTTCACAACCATTCTCAGTTTGTGAAGCATAATATGTAAATCCGTTTTCAAGTACTGTAGTTTTAGTCAATTGAATACTATTTGTTAAGGAATCATACCAGTTTACATTTACTCCATTAGTAATGATGTCTAATAGTTTTGCATTTTCGTTTTTACAAAAAACAGGAGATGTAATTATAGGAACATTAGGAGATTGATTTATATGCACGGTTACGGCGAGTCTTGGACTTTCTGGACAACTACCGATTTTTCGAGTTGCATAATAAGTATGGCCATTAATTACAGGTATTGAACTGTTTAATTGATTTGTAGATGTTAAAGAATCATACCATTTTATGGAGTTTGAGTTGGGAGTTAAGTTACTGATTTTAGGATTTTGTTTAGAACAAAAATATTGGTTTTTATCTCCATTTGGTACTGTTGGGTCGCAAGGACCCAGTTTTAAAATGAAACCATCTCTGTTTATTGTTACTTGATTTACTGTTTTTAAATTGTAAACTGAGTTTGTTGATGGGTCAAAGTCACAAGTCCACATAAAATCACCAGTTAGGTAATTATTTTTATCAACAATCTTTATATTTTCAATTTTTAAATAATAACAGTTATTATAATTATTTGATATTGGATTTTCACTGCCAAATTTAATTACGCTATCAAAATTTCTATTTGAATCAAGTTTCAAATAGAATGCTTCAGCATCGTAGCCGTTAGATGTTATTTTGAAAAGTTTATCAGAAGGGTCTAAATCGATAGAGCCTTTAAATTGTGCCCCAAAAAAATAATTTCCATCATTATCAGTTGTACCTGCACTAAATATAATATCACCGTCAGTTGGTTTTGTAAATTCTTTAACATCGATAAAATTACCGTCTAAATTTAGAAAAATAATATAAGCAGAATTTCCCGAAATACTTTTGACCGAAGTAGATGGATCAATATCAACGGTGTTAAAATATGCTTTGTCACAAAGTAATTGTATTCCAAATTCAGATACATGGAAATTTCTTATATTTTGATTAATGAAATCTTTTTTCCAAATTGTTGTTCCGTCAGTTTGATTTATATTATATAAGCTATAATCATCACCAATATTTAAAAGTACATTAATGTCTCCATCAGGTCTTATCATAATTTTACAATCTGTATTGTAACTTATATTAAATTGTTTTCCCCAATTTATCTCATTATTGTTGCCATTTATTTTGAGGATAAAATAATCAATACGATTTGTGTTTAAATTAAGGTTTGGAATACTCGAATTTAAGGTAATGTTTCCTATAAAATAGCCACTAATAAATATATTATTTTGTTTATCTATATCAAAAGAGTAAGCATACATGTTATTATTATAGCCATAGTTTTGTTGAATTTTTTTTGTCGAAATAATGTTGCCATTTGGAGCTATTTTTATAATTGTAAAAAAAGAATCCATTATTCCAAGGTTATTACTATTGAGTTCTTGTAATATTAATAAAACATAAATATTGCCGTCTGTACCTATTTTTACTCCAATTGCTTGATCTCCTCTTTTTACAGTTCCAAAAGTTTTTCCCCATAAATAGTTACCATCTTTATCAACTTTAATTATATATGTTCCAGTAAAATTTTGGATATTACTATTGTCAATAATTTCTGTGCCTTGAATAGTTGGGTCAAGGTCAAAATATGGAGATGCACTAGTGCCAACTGTATAGCTGTTTCCTTCATTATCAACATCACTTGATTTAGCAAATTCATTATAATCATGATAAATTCCTTTGATTTGCCTTACCCATTGAAAATCTTGACTTTTTCCAATTAAAGAAAATAACAATGTAAAAACTATAAAAAAGGCTCTTAGAGTTACCTTAGGTAAATTGTGTGTCATTTAAAGGAATTATAAGTTGGATAATAGTTTTCAAATGTAATCAAATACTTTCAAATTTTATTATTCTTTCTAATAGAAATTAAAGCTTTAAAAACTTTCAATTTGTATTAGAAGAGAAACTGAATTTATCATCTATTTTTGCACAAAATAATTTCCTTTTGAAAACAAAACTCTTTCTTGTTACTCCGCCATTTACCCAACTGAATACACCGTATCCGGCAACAGCTTATATCAAAGGTTTTCTGAATACGATAAACGTAGAGTCGGTACAGGCAGATTTAGGGATTGAGGTGATTTTAAAATTGTTTTCAAAAGAAGGATTAACTGATTTGTTTCAGACCGGCAATCATCAACCGGTATCAGACAATTGCAAACGAATTTTTGCTTTGCAGGACGAATACATTAAAACGATTGATTCGGTAATTGCTTTTTTACAAGGGAAAAATCCCACTTTGGCACTACAAATTTGTCAGGAAGATTATTTGCCAGAAGCTTCGCGTTTTGCACAATTGGAAGAATTAGATTGGGCTTTTGGTTCTATGGGAACTCAGGATAAGGCGAAACATTTAGCTACTTTATATCTTGAAGATATTTCCGATTTTATTGTGGAATGTGTCGATACGAATTTTGGTTTCAGTCGTTATGCCGAACGGTTGGGCAGAAGTGCCAATTCCTTTGATGAATTATATGAGGCTTTGCAACAGGAACCAACTTATATTGATAATATTCTTTTTTCGATTTTAAAAGAAAGAATTGAAACTATCAAACCTACATTTTTTCTGATTTCAGTTCCTTTTCCGGGGAATTTATATAGTGCTTTTCGTTGTGCACAATGGGTAAAACAACATCATCCTGAAATTAAGATTTCAATGGGAGGAGGTTTCCCAAATACCGAATTGCGTTCGCTTTCGGATGCTCGTGTTTTTGAATTCTTTGATTATATTACTTTAGATGATGGAGAAGTTCCTATTGAAGAACTTATAAATGCTGTCACTTCAAGCGGAGTCGAGAAGCATTATAAAAGAACATTTTTATTAGAAAATGGAGAAGTAGTTTACAAAAACAATTCCACAAAGTCAGATTATAAACAGTCTCAGGTTGGAACTCCTGATTATTCTGATTTACCTTTGGATAAATACATTTCGGTTATTGAAATTGTCAATCCGATGCATCGTATGTGGAGTGATGGACGCTGGAATAAACTCACCATGGCGCATGGATGCTATTGGGGGAAATGTACTTTTTGTGATATTTCATTAGATTATATTAAGATTTACGAACCTGTAGCTGCAAGTTTGCTTTGTGATCGTATTGAAGAATTGATAGCGCAAACTGGTCAAACTGGTTTTCACTTTGTTGACGAAGCGGCTCCGCCGGCTTTAATGCGGGCATTGGCACTCGAAATTCTTCGCAGAAAATTATCAGTAACCTGGTGGACCAACATTCGATTTGAAAAAAGTTTTACTCAGGATTTGGCTTTGTTGTTGAAAGCTTCGGGTTGTATTGCTGTTTCCGGCGGATTGGAAGTAGCTTCGGACAGATTATTGAGATTGATTGATAAAGGAGTAACGGTAGAACAGGTGGCAAGGGTAACCCGCAATTTTACCGAAGCAGGGATTATGGTTCATGCCTATTTAATGTATGGTTATCCTACACAAACAGTACAGGAAACGGTGGATAGTCTCGAAATGGTGCGTCAATTGTTTGAAGCCGGAATTCTGCAATCGGGATTTTGGCATCAGTTTGCGATGACGGCGCATAGTCCTGTAGGATTGTATCCTGAGAAATTCGGAGTTGTTCCAACTTCCCCTCCTCTGGAGGGGTTAGGGGTGGTTTTTGCTAATAATGATATTAATTATAAGGACGAAACAGGAATTGATCATGACAAGTTTAGTTTTGGGTTGAAAAAATCACTCTTTAATTACATGCACGGAATCTGTTTTGATTTTGAATTGCAGGAATGGTTTGATTTTAAAATTCCACGAACTAAAATTCCAGACGATTTTATTTTTAACGCTTTGGAGTCAGATGTTGATTTTAATACAAAACCAAATGCAAAAGTAGTTTGGATTGGCGGAAAACCATCATTCGAAAGTTTTGCTAAAACGAAGAAAGGTCGTTCCTGGGAAATGATGCGATTGACTTTTCACGATAAGAAAGAAAGTTTTACTATTCAAACAGCTAAAGAAGAAGGAGAGTGGTTAGTAACCATGTTGCAAAAGATTACTGTTTCAAATATTAAAATCTATACTTTTCAAGAAGTAAAAGCCGACTTTGAGTCCAATTTAGAAAACTTTGAATTGTTTTGGCATTCTAAACCTATTAATTCACTGAGGGAATTTGGGCTTTTAATTTTGTGATGAATTAGTTGCTAAAAGTTTTTTATAATGAAGAACCTCCTTTTGGGAGGTTTTGTTGTTTTTAGTGTTTTTATTATTGAATTCTTAAATAAGTGTTTTTGTTTTAAAAACACAATACCCCTTAAAAAACATGGGTATTGTGTTTTTCTTATGTATTTTTTGTGTGTTTTAAGTCTTTTTAATTGTATTGATTTTGTTTTTACTGTAATTTTTTAGGGGTGTGTTGTTTTTATGTGTGAGGATAATTTTGTTTTTGGTGTTTAAAATTAAAAAAAATGTATTTTTTTTTAATTGAATCTTGTTTTTTGATAATTCGGCGTGAAAAAAGGGAAAAAGTTATATTTTTTTGTTTTTCTAGAGTTAAAAGTTGATACATTTGCCTCAAGAAAGGAGTTAAAAATGTATTAAATATTGAGAATAATATGTTAATATCTTCTTTTGAGTGAAAATAGTTTAAACAATCAAAACAAATTCAATATGAAAAAAGTAATTTTTATTTTAGCTTTAGCGCTGACAGGAAGTGTGACATTTGCACAAGACAAACCTTTGGAGATTTCAGGTTCTGCTGATGTTTACTACAAATATGATTTTGCAAAAACAGCAAATATCCCAACTAGTTTTGCTACAGATCAGAATTCAGTGTCTTTAGGGATGATTGATATTGCTTTGAAGAAAACTACAGGCAAAACTTCTTTCGTGGGTGAAGTTTCTTTTGGGCCAAGAGGGCAGTATCAATCAATTCCTAATTCTGATGGGAGTTATAATGAAGGAAATGGGTATAATTCATTCCATATCCAAAATTTGTATGCTACTTATGCAGCTACAGATAAATTAAGTTTCACAGCTGGTTACATGGGGACATTTGTAGGGTATGAGGTGATTTCGCCATTGGCAAATTTCCATTATTCAACTTCTTATTTGTTTACTAACGGGCCATTTCAAAATGCTGGGGTAAAAGCTAATTATGCTATCTCTGATAAAGTAGGTATTATGGTGGGTGCTTTTAATGATACTTGGAATAATTATAAAGCAAACTCGATAAAAGGATTAAGTACAATAGGTGCTCAATTGTCTTTTGCTCCTACAGAAAAAGTAAGTACTTACCTTAACTTTATGGATGGGTCAGAGTCGGGAACTATAATTGATTTAACAGCTAATTTTCAATTGACAGAAAAATTCAAATTAGGTTTGAATGCAGCTGATTTTAATCATGGTAATGCGTCATCTTATGATTATACAGGTGTAGCTTTATATCCTTCTTATGCTGTAAATGAGAACTTTGGTTTAGGTCTGCGTGCTGAGTATTTTGATTATAAAAATTTATACACAGCTGATTCAAGTGTTACAGCTCTTACGTTCACAGCTAATTTGAAATCGGGTGGATTAACAATAATCCCTGAATTTAGATTAGATAGTAATAAAGATAAAGTTTTCCTAAAATCTGATATGATTACTCCAACAAAATCTGCTTCTCAATTTTCAGTAGCATTAGTATATGGATTCTAAGAATTGTCAAAATTCGAAACACAATAAATGATAATTTTTTTTTTGCTGCCAAGGTTTAAGGATCTTGGCAGTTTTTTATTGGACTATTTTGAATTTATTAGGTATAAAAAAAGTTCTTTGGGAGATCAAAGAACTTTTATGTTTTATGGTGTATTCTGTTATTGTTTTAGATAAATAGAATATATGGTATTGATGGTGTTTTGATCTAAAGTAGCATTGGTTTCTTCAGGCATATAATGCAATTTGAAAGCAACTATGGCAGCATTTAAATTTTTAGTGTTATAACCAATAATTCGTAAAGCTAATTCAGCATTAAAATCAAGTGGTGCAAGAGGAAGTACATCGTCTTTCCAAATTCCAAACCCATTTTCGGCTAAAGTTTTCCAAGGAAATAAAGCACTCGGGTCTTTTTTTCGGGTAGGAGCAATGTCGGAATGACCAATTATATTTTGTGTAGGGATATTGTAGTCTTTTTTTAATTTACTCAATAAAGCCATCAAGCTGGTAATTTGAGCTTCAGAAAAAGGTTCGCTACCATTATTGTCTAATTCGATTCCTATAGAAGAGGAATTGATATCAGTGTTTTTTCCCCATGAACTTATTCCTGCATGCCAGGCACGTAAATAATCGTTTAGCATTTGTACCACATGTCCATCATCGGCAATTACATAATGGGCACTTACCTGAGCGCTTGTTTTAGTGAAAGTCTTAGTGGTTTGCTGGATAGAATCTTGCGCGGTATGGTGTATAATGATAAAATTCGGCTTGCGAAGATTGAAATTCACGGTACTAATCCATTCTGTTTTGATTCCGTTATTCAATTGGGTTGAACCTGTTTTAAAAATACTGTCTTTAAAAGTATATAATTGTTTAGTGTAAACACTGTCGATGGTTATAATTGTCTTTTGTACAATAGGAAGCTGTTCAGGTTCTTTAGCAGAAATTTGTTCTTTGAAAGATTTTAGTTTAGTATCATATGTTTTCTCACTTTTTTTATAAGGATTTGTTGAGCATGAGGAAATAATGATTACTGAAGGGATTAAATAACGAAGATGTTTGTTCATTTTAAATCTATTTTATTAAAAAAGGAAAACTATTCGTCTTCCTTCTTTGATTTTTTCTTTTTCTCTTTTTTATTATTCCCGCGTTCTTCTTTTAGGGCTTTGTATTTCTGTTTTTGCTCTTCGTTCAAATACTCATTTACCTTTCTTTCATTAACTTCAAAAAGCGCTTTTATTTCGTTTGATTTTTCTTCCTGACTGAGTTTTTCATCTTTCATTATTGCTGTTTGTGATTTGATAATGTCGATATATACATTACTGATAGCAATAGTTTGTAATTCGTCAAGATTTAATTCCGGTTTTAGCTTTTCCATTATTTTACTAACAGTTACTTCTGCAGGAATTTCTTTTGGTTTCATAGAATTCTGTTCGACCTGACTCATGCCCATACTACTACCCATTCCACCACCATATCCGTTTCCATAACCCCTGCCATATCCATTTCCATAACCGTATTGAGCAAAAGCAGTATTAAAGGATATAAATATAAACGCTAATACGAAGAAAAATTGTGTCTTGTTCATGTTTATTTTTTTTAAATAGCTAAAATTTAGGTTTTATGCTGGTTCACCGTAAAGGTCAAATTCTGTTGCGTCTGTGATTTTAATCATAGCAAAATCACCTGTTTTTAAGTAATATTTTGAGGCGTCAATTAGTACTTCGTTATCTACATCCGGGCTGTCAAATTCGGTACGACCTACAAAATGTCCGCCTTCTTTTCGGTCAATGATACATTTAAATGTTTGTCCAATTTTTTCTTGATTTAGATCCCATGAAATTTGCGATTGTAATTCCATGATTTCATTAGCACGAGCTTGTTTTACATCATCCGGAACATTGTCTTCCAATAAATAAGCATGGGTGTTTTCTTCGTGAGAATAGGCAAAACATCCCATTCGGTCAAATTTCATTTCCTGAACAAAATCTCTCAAAATTTCGAAATCTTCCTGAGTTTCTCCCGGATAACCTACTATTAAAGTAGTACGGATAGCCATTCCCGGAACTGCAGCTCTAAAATCTTTTAGTAATTGCGTAGTTTTTGCCTGAGTTGTTCCGCGACGCATCGATTTTAAAATAGAATCCGAAATGTGCTGCAAAGGAATATCAATATAGTTACATATCTTAGGTTCGCGTTTCATTAATTCCAAAACATCCATTGGGAAACCGGTAGGAAAGGCATAATGCAAACGAATCCATTCAATTCCTTCTACTTTTGCCAATGCTTCTAATAATTCGGCAAGGTTGCGTTTTTTATAAATATCAAGACCATAATATGTTAAGTCCTGAGCAATCAAAATCAATTCTTTTACACCATCACGAGCCAAGCCTTCGGCTTCTTTGACTAATTTTTCAATTGGTTGCGAAACATGTGCGCCTCGCATAAGTGGTATAGCGCAAAAACTGCAAGGTCTGTCACAGCCTTCAGCAATTTTTAAATACGCATAATTTTTAGGAGTTGTGGTTAAACGTTCCCCTAATAATTCATGTTTATAATCGGCTCCAAGAGCTTTTAATAATTGAGGTAATTCGGTAGTTCCAAAAAACTGGTCTACATTAGGGATTTCTTTTTCTAAATCAGGGCGGTATCGTTCTGATAAACATCCGGTTACAAAAACTTTGTCTACTAAGCCTTTTTCTTTCTTGTCAGCATATTCTAAAATCATATTTACCGATTCTGCTTTTGCATTATCAATAAATCCACAAGTATTAATTACGATAATATTTCCTTCTCTGTCAGCAGGAGCTTCGTGTTCTACCTCTTTTCCGTTGGCGCGAAGCTGTCCCATCAGGACTTCGCTATCGTATATGTTTTTTGAACACCCTAGGGTAATTACATTTATTTTATTCTTTTTTAAAGACTTAGTTCTCATACATTTGCAAATTGGATGGCAAAATTAAGCTTTTTTATTCAAATTGTCCCGATAGCTATCGGGATTGTTTCAATTTAGTTGTTTTTTTATGAAGCTATTCGGACTGTTCATTACAATCTCCCAAAGAAAAATCTGGAAGATTTCCATTTCCATCACGGCTAAAAAAATAACCATCTTGTTTGTAAAGAGACAAGATGGTTATTTTTAGATTCTTTTTTGGAATTATAATTCGAATAACAATGTTAAGGAAACTGTGTTAGTGATAGAATTGACATACGTTCCGTCGGTTAGACCTTGGTTAAAGAATCTTTGATAAGAATTTCTTTTTGCGTAAGCGTAAGATATATCAGCTCTTGTTCCTCCAAAATTATAACCTAAACCAGCTGAATAACTATTCAAATCGCCGATGTTTTTTTTGTCGTTATATGGACTTTCTTCAAAGCGATAACCTGCTCTTAGACTAAGTTTTTCAATTTTGTATTCACCACCTATTCTTATTTCATTAGTCTTAGCGAGTGTTTGATCCATTGTGTTGTTTAGGTTTTGGTAGTAAGTATCGTATTCAGGTTTGAATTTGGTGTTGCCATAATTTTTACGACTATAATCAATACTTATGAGTCCTTTTTTTCCAAATACATAAGCGAAACTTCCTGTAAGTTTTCCCGGAGTTTGTAGTTTATAAGGAGCATATACATTAGTAGTGTTTGGGTTAACGACATCGGGATCTAGAGCTCCAGATGTATTGGCACTTACGGCTACTAGTCTTTGAGTAAGCTCATCATTCAATTTGTACCAGGTTGGTGATTCATAAGCTAAACCTATTCGTGCTTCAGGGGTTATTTTTCCGATAACTCCAAGTTGGAATGAAAAACCGGAGCCGTAAGTGTATAAATCATTGTTGAATTGGACTTTGTTTACTCGATAGCTTGTAGGGGTTGATGGTAATGGGTTGTTATTGTCTTCGTAAAAAACGGATGATTGAGTATAATCGACAAAATGAGAGTTTAAGTTGATACCAATGTAAAATTTATCGTTGCAAGAAGCAGCTGCGTTAAAAGAAAGTTTACCATTGTATCCTTTAGTGGTAACGGTATTTTCTTGATAATAATTACCTCCTTCAGCAATGTTTGAAATGTATTCGTTGGGGTTTGGGTCATTGTTTGCGGGGTCAATAATAAAGGCATTGTAACCTAAGAAAGCTTGTTGGGCTGCAGGGCTTAAGTTTTCATAGTAGGAATCTTTAAAACTATTTAAAGGGATTCCGTTAGCATACTGTACAAAATAATTTCCAATTGAATTGGTAGGATTAATACCGAAAGACCCAATAGTGTTGTTGAAGTTGTTTTTATTGTCGTAGTTTATAGCAAAAGAAAATTTATTCCATCCTTGGTTGTTTCTGTTGTTATTGTTGAAAACAAATACTAATCCGGCTTGATTAAGGTTAAAAGAATTGTCTTTTTCTGTATTTGTCGAGCCAAAATAATTAGAATTATTTTTGGTACTGTTATTGCTTAAGGTTATTCCCATTTGGTTGTTTGCAAATATAGCAGAACCGGCAGGGTTAACATTTATGGAAGAAAGATCTCCTCCTAAGGCACCAAAAGCGCCACTCATGGCTCTGAATCGAGCTGTTCCGTTTAGATTTTCCTGGCTGAAACGCACGGCATCAATAATTTCCTGAGATTGTGCAGTGTTAAAAGCAAGTCCTAATAAAATTAAAAATAGATATTTTTTCATTGTAAAGAGTCTTTTTTAAATGGTTAGTTATCTTCTGCTTCCGCCTGATGATCTATAGCTTCCGCCGCCTCCGCCGCTACTGCTTCCGCCACCATAAGATCTTCCGCTGCTTTCTCCGCCGTATGATGATGGACTGCTGTAGGATCTTGAAGGAGTGTAGCTTTCGCTTCTGGAATAAGTTCTGCTTTGTTGCGTGTTGTTGTAATTGTTATAGTTGTTGTTTTGTGTTTGAGTTGAATTTCTTCTGGCTGTTGTTTGGTCGTTATTGTTGTTAGAGTTATAAGTTCTTGGGTTGGTAAAAGTTGTATTTCTTCTTGTGTTAATTCCATTTGTAGAATAACTTCTATCATTTGAATAATTTCTGCTTGTTGAATAGCTTCTGGTAGGGTAGTAGTCTCTGTTTGAGTATGTTGAATTAGTTGCTGTAGAGCCTCTTCTGCCAGGTGTGTAAGAACGGTAGTTGTTGCTGTTAGGGCGATTGTAATAGTAGTAATTATTGTAGCCGTAATAAGGATAATTCCATCCATAACTATATGGGTAGTAATCATAACCCCATCCCCAGTTATTCCATCCGTATCCATAACCATAATAAGGAGAGTTCCATCCAAAACCATAATAAGGATAGCTCCATCCAGAATATCCAAAACCATAATTTAGTCCCCAGTAATTTGGATATATATTAATGTCTGCTTTAGTGTAGTTATTTCCCCAATCACCGTAGTTTGAATAACTGTTGTTGTTTACAGAGCTTGAATCGCTATAATTGTCGATATCTGTAAAGGTTTCAGGGGTTTGATCGTCGTTTTGTAGTGAACTGAAATAATCTCTGTAATAATTGCTGGAGGCTGTATTATTTCTCTCTACGTTTCTGTTGTTTGAAGCGCCATATATCCCATCGGTTTCGTAATAGGAGCTGTTTTGATAAGATCCACAAGAAACCATAAAAAGGCTTAGTAATCCAATATAGAGATAATTTTGCACTTCTTTGGATGAAAAAATATTAGTTTTCATATCTGTTGGGTTTTTTATTGTTGCACATTACAAAAATAGTTAGTTTTGCCTAAACTATTTAGTTAAAATAATAAAACAAAATTTGTGCCAAACTATTCAATATGAGTAAGAACCTTACTACAAGATCAGAAGATTATTCAAAGTGGTATAATGAGCTGGTTGTAAAAGCTGATTTAGCCGAAAATTCAGGAGTTAGAGGCTGTATGGTTATTAAGCCTTATGGTTATGCTATTTGGGAAAAAATGCAAGCTGAATTAGATAGAATGTTTAAAGAAACAGGACATCAGAATGCTTATTTTCCTTTATTTGTCCCTAAAAGTATGTTTGAAGCCGAGGAAAAAAATGCCGAAGGTTTTGCAAAAGAATGTGCTGTAGTGACGCATTACAGATTAAAAAACGATCCTGATAAACCAGGAAAATTAATTGTAGATCCAAATGCTAAGTTAGAGGAAGAGCTTATTGTTCGTCCTACAAGTGAAGCAATTATTTGGTCTACTTATAAAGGCTGGGTGCAATCTTACAGAGATTTACCTTTGTTAATCAATCAATGGGCTAATGTGGTTCGATGGGAAATGCGTACGCGTTTGTTTTTAAGAACAGCTGAGTTCTTATGGCAGGAAGGGCATACGGCACATGCAACAAGAAGGGAAGCTATTGAGGAATCAGAGAAAATGATGAATGTGTATGCTGATTTTGTTCAAAATTTCATGGCAATTCCTGTAGTTAAGGGATTGAAAACAGAAACGGAGCGTTTTGCCGGTGCGGAAGAAACCTATTGTATTGAAGCTTTGATGCAGGATGGAAAAGCACTTCAGGCGGGAACGTCTCACTTTTTAGGACAAAATTTTGCTGAAGCTTTTGATGTGAAGTTTGCTAACGCCGAAGGAAAACAGGAATATGTTTGGGGAACTTCGTGGGGGGTTTCTACCCGATTGATGGGGGCTTTGGTAATGACGCATTCGGATGACCGGGGATTGGTATTGCCTCCTAATTTGGCTCCAATACAAGTAGTAATTGTTCCTATATATAAAACAGATGAGCAATTAGAGCAAATAACGCAAGAAGTAGAGAGGTTGATTGCTGATTTAAGAAAACTTCGTATTTCGGTTAAATTTGATGATAGAACTACGCAAAAACCAGGATTTAAATTTGCTGAATGGGAATTGAAAGGAGTTCCTGTTCGAATAGCTGTTGGTCCAAAAGATCTTGAAAATGGAACTTATGAGGTGGCAAGAAGAGATACTTTAACCAAAGAAGTGAAATCTAAAGACGGAATTGCAGCTTTTATAAGTGAATTATTAGATCAAATTCAGGCAGATTTATTTAATAAGGCATTAAATTACAGAGAGACTCATATTACAGAGGTAAATAGTTTTGAGGAGTTTAAAGAGGTGTTGGATAACAAAGGAGGTTTTGTATCAGCACATTGGGATGGAACTGCAGAGACAGAAGAGAAGATTAAGGAGTTGACTAAAGCTACGATAAGATGTATTCCTTTGGATGGAGTGGAAGAGCCGGGAAGCTGTGTGTTTACTGGGGATTCTTCTAGTAGAAGGGTGTTTTTTGCAAAGGCATATTAAAAAAATATATTTTTTTTGTGTTAGCTATTGTGCAATTAAAAAACAGTTGTATCTTTGCAACCGCAATACAGAAATGCACAACGCAATGTAAAGCACGGTCCGTTCGTCTATCGGTTAGGACGCCAGGTTTTCATCCTGGTAAGGGGGGTTCGATTCCCCCACGGACTACAAAAAAAATAAGATACAATTCCGACTCAAAATAAGGAATATTGGTCCGTTCGTCTATCGGTTAGGACGCCAGGTTTTCATCCTGGTAAGGGGGGTTCGATTCCCCCACGGACTACAAGTCAATCTAGAAAATAGAATGCTTAACTAACTTAGAGGAATAATTGGTCCGTTCGTCTAGGGGTTAGGACGCCAGGTTTTCATCCTGGTAACAGGGGTTCGATTCCCCTACGGACTACAGAATTAGTTGTGAAATAGTTTTATGAAATAAATGTCAAGTGTCTCTGAGGTTTATTTTATTAGTTAAAACCAAAGTGATTGCGTTTTTTTTGATGTAGTTGTGGGAGGTTTTTCTTTTTTAGCTAATAGTTAAAATAATTATTACAATTAAAAAAACAAAGTAAAATGGCAAATCATAAGTCAGCTTTAAAAAGAATTAGAAGCAACGAGAAAAAAAGAGTATTAAACAGATACCAACACAAAACTACACGTAACGCTATTAAAGCTTTGCGTTTAGCTACTGATAAAGCAGATGCTACTGCTAAATTATCAAGTGTTATTTCTATGATTGATAAGTTAGCTAAAAAGAATATTATCCACGATAATAAAGCTTCTAACTTAAAATCAAAATTAACTAAGTTTGTAGGTAAATTGTAATAATACAATTTGATATATTAAAAAGCCCCTTTTGAAAGAAAGGGGCTTTTTTTATGTCTTTTTTTAATGGAAAGTTTGGTGTTTATGGAGGCTTAGAATTTTGATTTGTTCTTAGAATTTGGATTCTAAATAGGTGAGTATATCTGTTGTGATTGGTTTTGAAAGAAAATCAATGACCATTGGGTACTTTTTTGATTTTTCGTGGTCTTCAGGGTCTATTGTAGATGATAGAACAACAATTTTGGTTGAATTAACTTCTGAATATTTATCGGAATTAAAGTTGTCCAGGAATTCCCAGCCATCCATAATGGGCATGTTTAAATCCAGAAATATTAATTGAGGAAGTTGTTTACTTTCTTCTTTATTGATAACTGAATCGAAATAGTGTAATGCTTCTTCTCCATTTTTAGCTGTGACAATGGCATTGGAAAAAGAGGTTTTGGTGATTACTTTTTTACACAACATAAGTGTTATTGGGTCATCATCGACACATAGAATTAAATCTAACATGTTTATTTGTTTTTAAATGTTAATGTAAATGTGGTTCCTTTGTCTACTTTGCTTTCGATATTTATGGTTCCTTTCATGGCTTCTACCTGTGATTTTACAAGATATAATCCGAGTCCTTTACTGTCAGGATAATCATGGAATCTTTGGTATAATCCAAAAACTTTATCTTTATTTCTGTCCAGGTCAATTCCTATACCATTGTCTTTAAAAATGAGTTCTACAGTGTTTCCTATTTGGTTTGCTGTAATGGTTATTTTTAATATTCTTTTGTCGGATCGGTATTTTAATGAGTTTGTTAACAGGTTTAATAGGATGCTTTCCATGTAAGCTTTGTTGATGTTTAAAACACTTACATCTCCAAGGTTTAATTTTAAGATAGGCTTGGCTATTTCTATTTGAGTAGTTAGTTGGCTAAAAACATTTTCAAAAATATCTTTTAGGGATAGATCTTCTTTTTGAATTGATGTATTGTCTTTGATTATCATGACTTTTGTCAAGTCTTCGATGGTTTCGTTTAATAAATGCGTTGATTTGCTGAAACCTTTGATGATTTCGTTTAATTCGAGATCTTCAATTTCAATGTCTTCTATTAGATATAGTAATCCTGTTAAGTTGGACATAGGTGCTCTTAGATTGTGGGAAGTAATGTAAGAGAATTGTTTTAAGTCTTTATTATTTTGTGTTAATTCTTTAATTAGTTGCTCTTTTTCTTTTTCCTGATTTTTTTCTTCTGTTACATCTCTTTGTATGGATACCCAATGTGATAATTCGTTTTCAGAATTGTAAATAGGAATCATTGTAAAACGCAACCAAAATTCGGTTTTGTCTTTTTTGTAGCATTTAATTTCGAGTAAACCTTCTTCTTTGTTTTGAATTATTTGTATAATTTTCTTTATAACACTTAATTCGGTATTAGGTCCTTTTAAGATGTCAAGTGAGCTGTCAAGAATTTCTTCTGATTTGTATCCTGTCATTTGAGTAAATGCAGGGTTAGTATAAATTATTTTAGGTAAAAGTTTTTTGTTGAAAGTAGATTCGGTAATTACTATGGATTCTTTGGTTTGTAAAATTACTGTTTCTAGTAATTTCAATCTAAGTTCTTCCTCTTTTTGTTTTGTTATATCCTGAAGCGCTCCTATCATACGGACAGCTTTCCCGTTTTCGTCCTTTAAAAGAAAACCTCTGTCTAGTACATATTTATAGGTGTTGTCAGCGCATTTAAAACGATATTCGTCTTGCCATTTTTCGGTTTTTTGTTCGATAAATGAATATAGTTTTATAGACATTTTTATACTGTCTTCAGGATGAATGTTTCCAAACCACCAGCTGGAGCTTTCTCCTACCAGATCTTCTTCATATCCAAAAACGGCTTTGATTCCTTTGCTCCAAATCATTTTGTCTTCTTGTATTTTCCAATCCCAAATAGTATCACTTGTGGCTTTAGATACAATGTCATATTTTTCGTTTGATTCTTTGATTTCGTTGTTAGTGTTCTTTAATCTTTCGAAAATAGTTTTGCTTCGGGTTTCGTTTTTAGACAAGATATATCTAAATGCTGCTCCGGTTAAAAGGATTAAAGTGAAATCTTTAAATAGGTTGAAAAGAAGGTAGTGCTCTTTGTTGAGGTATAATGGGCTGATTTTATAAAGAAAAACCGCCAAAACAGAGGCAATAAGGATGTAAACTGTTGTTATTTTAGTGGTTTTACTTTTCATTTATCACAAATATAATTAATAATTATTAATGTCAAAATTTCTGTGAAAACTTATTTTTATTAGGAAAAAATTGGGTTTGTGTGTTAAACGTTTGCAAATTGTAAAGTATTTGAGAAATATTTTTTATATCAAAATAAAGTGTACCTTTGCAGCCATTAAAAATCTCAGATGGAATCTATTAGAAACATTGCAATTATTGCCCACGTCGATCACGGTAAAACCACTTTGGTTGATAAAATTATGTATCACTGTCAATTATTTCGTGACAACGAAAACACAGGTGATTTAATTCTTGATAACAACGATTTAGAGCGTGAAAGAGGTATTACTATTACTTCTAAAAACGTTTCAGTTCAATACAAAGGAACAAAAATCAATATTATTGACACTCCTGGTCACGCGGATTTTGGAGGTGAAGTTGAACGTGTATTAAACATGGCCGATGGTGTATGTCTTTTAGTAGATGCTTTTGAAGGGCCAATGCCTCAAACGCGTTTTGTATTACAAAAAGCGATTGACTTAGGTTTGAAGCCTTGTGTAGTTATTAATAAAGTAGATAAAGAAAACTGTACTCCTGAAGAAGTTCATGAAAAAGTTTTTGACTTGATGTTTGAATTAGGTGCTACTGAGGAGCAATTGGATTTCCCAACTGTTTATGGTTCAGCTAAAAATAACTGGATGTCAGATGATTGGAAAAATCAAACAGAAAACATTGAGCCTTTATTGGATATGGTAATTGCTAATGTACCTGCTCCTAAAGTTTCTGAAGGAACTCCACAAATGTTAATTACATCTTTAGATTTCTCTTCTTTTACAGGTCGTATCGCTATTGGTCGTTTGGAAAGAGGTGTTTTGAAAGAAGGTATGCCAATTTCTTTGGTAAAAAGAGATGGTAAAGTAATCAAATCAAGAATTAAAGAATTACATACTTTTGAAGGTCTTGGACGTAAAAAAGTAGAAGAAGTTATAGCTGGTGATATTTGCGCGGTTGTAGGTGTTGAAGGTTTTGAAATTGGTGATACTATAGCTGATTTTGAAAATCCAGAAGCTTTACAAACAATTGCTATTGATGAGCCAACAATGAGTATGTTGTTTACAATTAACGATTCGCCTTTCTTTGGTAAAGAAGGAAAATTTGTTACTTCTAGACACATTAGAGACAGATTGACTAAAGAATTAGAGAAAAACTTAGCTATGCGCGTTGCAGAGACTGATTCTGCTGATAAATTCATGGTTTTTGGACGTGGTGTATTGCACTTATCGGTACTTATCGAAACCATGAGAAGAGAAGGTTATGAATTACAAATTGGTCAGCCACAAGTTATCATCAAAGAAGTTGATGGTGTTAAATGTGAGCCAATTGAGGAATTGACTATCGATTTACCAGAAAATCTTTCAGGTAGAGCAGTAGAGTTTGTTTCTATTCGTAAAGGAGAAATGCTTTCTATGGAAGGTAAAGGAGAGCGTATGATTGTTAAATTTAATATTCCATCTCGTGGAATTATTGGATTGAGAAATCAATTGCTTACTGCTACAGCTGGTGAGGCTATTATGGCACACCGTTTCATTGGTTACGAACCATACAAAGGAGAAATTCCTGGACGTAACAATGGTTCATTAATTTCTATGGAAAACGGAAAAGCAATTCCTTATTCTATCGATAAATTACAAGATCGTGGTAAATTCTTTGTTGATCCTAACGAAGATATTTATGAAGGACAGGTAATTGGAGAAAACACTCGTAGTGATGATATGACTGTGAATGTAACTAAAACGAAGAAACTTTCTAACGTTCGTTCTTCTGGAGCTGATGATAAAGCTAGAATTATTCCAGCTATCAAATTCTCTTTAGAAGAAGCTTTAGAGTACATCCAAAAAGATGAATATGTTGAGGTTACTCCAAAATCACTTCGTTTAAGAAAGATTTATTTAAGTGAAACAGATAGAAAAAGATATAAAATCTAATTAAGGTTTTAAATTCCAATATTAAAAATCCCAAATTCCAATTGATGGAGTTTGGGATTCTTTTTTTAGGACTGTTTTTAATTGGAATTTGGAATTTTAGTTTTGGAGTTTTTAAAAGTTATCTTTTCAAACTAAAATGACCTTTTATTTCTTTACCGTTTTCAAGTTTTGCGGTGTACCAATAATCGTCAGCGGGTAGCTCATGTCCATTAAAAGTTCCGTCCCAACCCTGACTTTGTGGATTGATATCTTTAATAAGTTTTCCAAAGCGATCAAAAATATGAATAACCGTTTTTGAATTAAAGTCGGCATTGATTCCTTTAATATTCCAGTAATCGTTAACCCCATCATTATTTGGGGTGAAAAACCTTGGAACACCTAAAATAGCAATAGTTTCATTGCTGATGCCGCAACCATTTTTGTCTCTGATATAAACTTCGTGAATTCCTGCTGGTACATTTTCAAAGAGATTAGCATCCTGATAAAAATTATTGTTGTCGTCCAAGCTGTATTCGTAATTTCCTTCACCATTTACCAAGATTAAAACAGTGTTATTGTTATTTAATTCAGTGATTTCAATATTATTAATATGGGCAATATCTGAAGCGGTTACTGTAATTGTTCTTGTTCTGCTGCAACCAGAGAATGAAGTTACTTTAACACTGTATAGACCAGCTGAGTTGACCGTTAAAGTAGCATTTGATTGCCCTGTTACTTCTTGATTGTTTTTAGACCAAACATAAGTATAATTACTTGTTGGGCTGCCATCCAATATTCCGGCATTAAGTGTTACAAAGAAATTAGGTAAATTTTTACAAACATAAACATCCGAAAGATGACTAGCATTGATGTCAATATTAGGTTTTGGATTTACTTTAAGAGTGATATGAGAACCAAGTCCATAACAGTTGTTATCTAAATTGCTGTCAACTCTAACCCATATTTTTTGTTGATTAGGAGAAATGGTATTTCGATAAGTGGTCGTATTTGTTATTTCTTTTATTTCGGCTAAAGCATCGGCTTCAGTTTCATAATATTTTATTGTGTAATTGCTTTTTGGAGATGGAAGTAAAGCTAAAATAGCGGTTTTGGCATTACTAAAGTCGAATACTGAAATACCATCATAATCATCATTTGTAGCATCAATATAATCATCACAATTTTCGAATGTAAGATTGAAATTTGCCGGAATTTGTGTGGCTGAAACAATCAAGTTGACTTGAGCTACAGAAAAACAGTTGTTTGAATTTTGGATTCTACACCAAATGACAGTTCCATTATTAGCAATATAAGCCAATGGATTTGTTATTTTTTTATTTGAATCATTGGCGTTTGCAGCTGCTAAAGTGGTAAAATAAGTAAAAGTTTCATTTTGATAATTATTTGAAATTTCATTGTTTTTTACGGTTAAATTGAAAGCTGATCTGGCATCTAAATCGTCATCACATTGCGTGATACTTATATTATTAACTGTAGGTAAAGCCAAAACATTTAAGGTGGTTTCGTTAGAAATTAAACTACAGATATTTCCTGTTCTATTTAATAGAACACGGTATTTGTAACCATTCATGGTTTGACTAACTGAATTAATGTTTAAACTGTTTGTTGTCACGCCTGAATAGCTGCTGTTGTTTGTTAAATTGTTCCAGGAGGTTCCGTTTGTTGAAATTTGCCATTGACGACTGGTGCTATTATCAGCGATAGTTATTATAGTGTTTTGGTTTAAACAGGTAGGAGGAGCAATAGGTTGAGTTGTTATAATTATTGGTGTTGCAATAGCATAATTAGGATTTGGAGTTGTGTAACCGGTTCCACTTGTAACTATTCCTTTTTGGGTTACTGTTGCTTGTGTAATTCCGCCTAAAATCCCATCTCCATTTGAATCTGTAAATCCGGCTTCGATAACATCAAAACAGCTGTCATTATCACTATCAAGTTCTCTATAATTTTTAATTCCATCATTATCGGTATCGGTATTATTACTTCCGGTTTCAATAGCATCATAAATTCCGTCATTATCGCTGTCTAAATCCAGATAATCAGGAACACCATCATTGTCAGTATCCACAGCAGACTTAGCTTCAAAAATATCAAACAATCCATCATGATTTACATCTGTGGTATTTAATACAAAGTTATTGCTTTGGCTTTCGGTTAAATCAGTAATTCCATCATTGTCGCTATCTGAATCCAATTGATCTGCGATTCCGTCTCCATCAGAATCTTTTGGTATACAAACGGCAAAAAGCTTTAATGTACTTCTGTTATTATCAGTATCGGAGGTGTTTGTATGTGTAAAACTAATTGTGTTAACCAAATGGGTTAAAAATTTAAAAGTGCCAGTTCCTGCTGCCAATGGTGTAATTCCGTTTAATTGAAAATGGATTTCAAATGAAGAGTATTCGGTTACACCGCTTTCATATATGCCATCGTAGTTGGTATCGATTAATAATTGATTATCCGGATTGAGTACTGTAATGGTTTTGTCAACATCGGTTGATAGGGTGTATTCGGCATTAGCATTTAGTAAGTCAGTTGAATTTGCAGTTGATACATATTCTATTCCCAAACTAATTGGTTTAACGAAAGCCATGGTGTATTTAGTAAAATTTCCTTTTCCGGCTGGAATTTCGGATATGAAACTACCGTCGGACTTCCCGGAGAATGGAGTGCTGCTGGCAGCTGTTGAAGTACTGATGGTTCCTGTAAAAGTATTTGAATAGTTTCCAATGGTAATATTTCCTGAATTTAAATTAGAAAGGTTAATGTTTTGATTTTCGTATGATTCGGTGCAATTGGTTATACCGTCATTGTCGTTGTCAATATCGATATTATCATTAACAGCATCATTGTCAATGTCAGTAGGGCAGTTACTAACCGGAATAATATCAGAAAGGATGTTTGTGCCACAACCGGAAATACTTCCTTTTACCTGATAAAATCCAGGCTGGGTTGGTGTGTAAGAATGAGAATTTGAATTTGCAATGGGTGTATTGTTAAAGAACCATTCAAAAGTATCGTAATTTAAAACTGTATTTACTTTTAAAACAAGATTAGGAATACAGGAGGAGCTTCCAATATTAACTTTATCCGAAGTTATCTCAGGTTTAGAATCAAATCCCGAATAATATCCCCCATAGGTAGCTGCTCCATTACTTCCAAAATAGGAAACATAAACTTGTTTATTAGATTTTATGCTAATATTTCCATTAAGTCCGTTGACTGTGTAAAATATATAATTAGGATTTCCATTAATATTTATTGGGTTCGAAATAGGATTGTCATTTAATAATACAGTTGCTCCGGTTTCGGTTACAATGTTTAAACCTCCTGTATAAGAAGTGGTACCGATTAATTGGATTTGTGGGATATTATCAACAACATTGGGAGTAGAGCAATTTAATGGAGGGACAAAGCTGAGATTTTGATTGCGGGCTAGATTAGAGCCTCCAATGCTTTGATAGGCAAAGACATTTTCGGTTGTTCTTACATATAAATTATTGTTTATAAATTTGGATCCGTCAATAGCTATATATTCTCCTGGCTGAAGTGTATAGCTTGGGGTTGTATTTCCGTTTAAATAAACTTCTGTTTGAGGTTTGTGTGCTACTAATAATGCACGTTCCATTTCATCGGTACCTTGCCCTTTTATAAAAATGTATTCTTTTCCTGTTTTTTCAAAAGGAACAATCTGATCAAAACCTAAATCTCTGCCATTTTGGGTACTATTATTTCCTCCAAAAGATCCAGAATTTACGACAACAGCTTTGTCTGACTGAACTAATGCTCCGATTATTTTAGCACTGTTTGATGGGGAGCTTTGAAGGTTTTCTAAAGCTATAATATAACTTTCATTTTTGTTTAAATTAACAATAATGGGGCTATTTACTACTGTACCATTGGCTAGAATTGTACCGTTTGGGATATTAGAAATGGTAACTGTTGTATTGTTTTCGGTTGCAAGTATTGAGGCGAAATTTAATAGTGTATCATCAAATAAAGGATTAAGCATAGCACCCAGTCTAAAAGTTGTTCCTAAAGCACTGTTTCCTTTAGAAACTATTCCGCCGGCATGATTGTAGATGCTTCCACTTGGGTTAAAACCAGCATTAGTTCTCACACTACAATATATTAAATCATCGGCTTCAACTATATATCCTTTGTTGGTAATTTTCCCAACAGCCGATTTTGGAACAAGTAATTGAGTGTTATTTCCAACTCCAATTTGATAGATATATGGGGTATTGTTACTAACGGTAGCATTGACAATTTGTCCTCCAATAGCTATGATTTTTATATTTACGTTTTTTGTACTTGGAGTAGAAATATATAAATAATGATCCCCTGCAAGTGTTTGTGAATCCTGACAGGTTAATGGTGGTATATAATGCGTTTTGCTAAATTGTGCAAAACTATTTGTAGCGATTATCGTTAATAATACTGTAATTATTTTTCTCATTTGATAAAAATATTAAATAATTTTTATCTTTTTAATGAAAAATGACCTTTTATGTTTTTACCATCTTCAAAAATCAGACTGAACCAATAATCATCAGCAGGGAGTAAATAATTGTTTAAAGTACCATTCCAACTAAAATTTGGAGAATTGAATTGTTTTAACAGTTTTCCGTAACGGTTAAAGATATTTATTGTAGATGGGGGAAGTTGCGATAAGTTTTTAATTGTCCAATAATCATTATAGCCATCTCCATTAGGTGTGAAATAATGAGGATAGTCTAAAATATAAAAAAGAAATGAATTAGTAATGCCACAACCGTTTTTTTCACGGACATAGGCGTTGTATGTTCCTACTGCAATATTTGAAAATTCAGGATTATCCTGATAATAATTTCCGTCAATTGAGAATTCATAATTGCCAGCTCCTGTGTAGGCAATAGTAGCGGAGTTGTTATTTCCAGAAAAATCATTTGTTTTTACTTCAGTTATCGTAGCAATTTCAGACTTGATAACATGGAATGTTTTAGTAGCTTCACAGTTGTTGGTATTGGTTACAGTTGCCGAATAATCGCCGGGAGTAGTTATCGTGATGCTATTTGTTGTGGCTCCGGTATTCCATAAATAACTGGAAAAACCAGTGTTGACAGCCAAATCTATGCTCGTATTACTACATAAGGCAATATTCTCTTCTTGGAAATTAGTAGGAGCAAAGGTTTTAACCTCAAGTGTTATAGGTGTTATGCCATAGCAATCGGTCCCATTAATAATTCGGGCATAAATATTTTGCTGATTTGGGATGTTATTTGTAAATAGATTGGGTAAGGGATTGGTTTGAGTATCGGCAGCTGCCATACTTAAAAAATAAGCAACATTTAATCCATTGGGTAAACCGTTTAATATTTGAGGAGATACTTCATTATTTAAATTAAATTGACGAATTCCATCCTGAAGAGCATCGTCATCACAGGCAATTATTGGGGATTGATTCGGAATTACTGCATTGGATAATTGTAGTGTTAATTCAGTATAACTGGAGCAGTTATAGCTATTAGAGACTTTTGCAATCAGTATTTGATTAGCCGATTTGTTGGTGTAATTAGTACTGTTAAGAATCCGATTGGTGTTGGCTTTTGCATCAGCTAAATTTTCAAAATAGCTAACAGCACTTAAATTTGTATTGTTGTTTTTAATTTTAGCATCGGCTTTAGTTAAGTCAAAAATGGCTTTTCCATCTCCATTATTATCACATTGTATTAAGGTACTGTTGTTTAAAACAATTTCAGGAGTGTATTCAATTTTAATTTGGTTAGAAGCTACGCAACTGGATGGATTTAGGGTAATTTCAACTTTGTAGGTTCCAGGACTTTTAACAGTGTAAGAAGGATTAGTTTCGGTTGTTAAGAGTACATTGTCTTTGTACCATTTGTAAGTGTAACTTGCAGGTAATTTGGTATCGATAATGTAATCCTGACCAAAACAAATAGCGTTGTTTGTAGCTAATAATTTGTCAGTCCCTAAATCGATGATGGAGTTAAAACTCGCGGCTTGGATAAAAATAGCTGAATCATAATAATTAACAGCATCATCACCAATGACTAATTTGATATGATAAGTATTTCCTGCAATTATATTGGTTGTGGCATTTAATACTTTAGTTTGGCCGGCATAGTTTATGGGACTTGTGTTGGTAGGGCTGGTGTTAAATTGTTGAAAATACGATTCATTATTTGCCGGACATGATTTAGTAGTTTGACTGACAGCATCAATAAAATTAATAGCCGGATGGATATTTGTTGAAGAAATAGGAGTTGTAGTATTGGGAATAACGGCTAAATTCTGGTAAGGAGCCGCGCTTCCTTTTTGTTTTATCAAAAAAGCAAAACCGTCAGAATATCGACAAGGAAAATCGTCCTGGTATTCATTGGAAGCGAAAATATAATTGAAACTAATGGTATTTGTTAATGGAATAAAATCAAATTCCAGATAAGTAGCATTAATGGATTTGATGTTTAAAGCTTGGTCTAAATCGGGGTCGCCTAGCCAGGAATTACTGCCACCACCCTGATTTCTAACAAATGGACCTATGGATTGACTGCTTGTCCAGGTACTTAAAACAACACCTGATTGAAACGGAAAATTAGCATTGGTATTTGTAAATGAGGCATAGCTATTTTTTCCGGGGGTAAATGTATCCCCGGCAACATTGGTATTGCTTATTTGTAAACAAGAACTATTATTTGTCAGTAGGTTTACCAATGCCGAAGCATTTTTGGTGTCATCAATACCAATGACCTGTGCCTGCAATTGCGAGTTAAAGCAGCAGAGTAATAAATTGAGTAAAATGGTTAGCAAGACTTTCATAGCCTTACAAAGTTACTACAATTCTCTGCTTTTTAATGATTTGAAATTTAATATTGTTGGTTTAGTCCAAGGGTGAATTTTACTAGATTATTTTAGTTAAATTTCGTTTTCTATTAATAAAGAAGCTTGCTTTAACTTTTCAGAAGTTAGCGGTTTAACAATATAACTTTTTACAGTCGGATAGTTTTTTGCCATCTCTAAATCGGAAGGATCAATAGAAGAAGAAACAATAAAAATTACTATTTTTTTTGTAAAATCGACAAGTTCAAATTCGTCTAAAAATTGCCATCCATCCAGTACAGGCATATTTAAATCTAATAGAATAACATCAGGAAGTTGAGACGGATTGCTAGCATTATTTTTAAGTTCGTCTAGTGCTGTCTGAGGATTGTAAAACGATACTATATCTTCACAAAAGTTGTTTTTTGAGATAAGCATACTCATCAACCTTATAGATAATTTGTCGTCATCAATGATATAAGTGATTTTATTTTTCATTAAAATACAATTTAAAAGTGCTACCTAATCCTTCTTCGCTCTCCACTTCAATTTTTCCATTCATGGCTTCAATTTGATTTTTAACGATAAATAATCCAATACCTTTGGCGTTTTCGTTTCCATGGAATGTTTTGTACATGCCAAATACTTTATGTTTGTTTTTTGTGATATTAATTCCTAGTCCATTGTCTTTAAAATTAATAACGTGGTAACCTTTCTGTGTTTCGTGACTTATTTCTAACGAAGGTATTCTTTCAGGCGATTTGTATTTTACAGCATTGCTTAACAGGTTTAAAACAATATTATCCAGATATTCAGGAATTACATTTAGGTTTAAATTCTCTGGAATTGTAAGGGTAATTTTTATTTGGTTAGCGAAAGAAGTTACTATTTTTTCAATTTCAGATTTTAAGTTAATTTTTGTTTTCTTTAAATTATTATTTTTTTGAATAGTAATCACTTCATTTAAATTCTCAATGGTTTCAGATAATTTTTCGGTTCCTTCCTTAAACATATCTATGAATGATAATTTTTCAATCATATCGTCAGTATTTTCAATAACGTCTAAAACCATTAATAAATTGCTGGTATGCGAACGAATATTATGCGAAACAATATGGGCAAAATTTAAAAGCTTATTGTTTTGCTGATTAGTGACTTCTAAAATATTTTTGAGTTCTATTTCTTTTTCTTTTGTTTCTGTAACGTCTCTACCAATAGCAATAAATTTGTTGCAATTACCATTTTGGTCAAATACCGGGGTAATGTTTAATTCCAGCCAATATTTTTCTTTTAGTTTATTATAGTTATGAAAAACGACTTTGATTTCTTTCTTGTTTTTTAGAGCTTCAGAAATGGAGTATACGGTTTCGAGATCAGTATCTGGAACAATAGTGAGATAATTAGGTTGTTGTCCAATGATTTCTTCTAAGGTTGAGCAAGTTAATTTCATATAGGCTTGATTTGCCCAAATGGCTTTTCCCTCTGAGTTGGTTATAATAATGTTGTCGGTAGTTTCAGAAGCTACAAGGGATAAAAGACTCAGATTTTCTTCGGTCTCTTTCTTTTTGGTTATATTCCTAAAAAAACACACCAAATAACTTTGATTGTCAATAATAAACTTTTTTCCAGAAGCAACCTGTACCGGAATAATGGCTTCATCCTTTGTTTTTATGTAAGTTTCCTTGACGAAATAGGCGTTTAATTTGATCTTGTTTTTTAAATAAAATTGAATTTCGTTCTTATTTTCAATAGGAAATAACTTCGAATTATGAAAACCTATTAATTCGGTATCATTATAACCTGTAAGTTCGTAAGTACGGTTATTGCATTCGGTAATATATCCTGTTTCGGTGTCTATAATTATAATAGCATCATTAGCACTTGAAAATACTGAGGAGTATTTTTCAGCAGCCGATTCTAATGCGATGGTTCTTGTTTGCTCTATTGTAATATCCCGAAAAGTACCATAAATTCGGCTAAGTTCATTGTCAATAAATTCAACCTGACAAATACATTCCAAGTATTTAATTGTTTTCTTAGCAGTAATTATTTGAAATTTACCATGAATAGGAATCTTGTTATCAATAGATTTCTGTATAAGTATTTTAAAAAGATTTAGGTTTTTTCGATTAAAAAAAGTTATGGTATTTTTGTAATCAGGAATAAAATCTTCAGCTACTTCAAAAATATTTTTGGTTTTTATATCCCAAAAAATACTTTTGTTTTTTAGTTCGATACCCCAGACACCAATTTTTAAAGTTTCAGCCGTTTTAGCGTAAATGTCCTGTTTATTCATTATAAATAGTTATAAAAATCAATGTATTTGGTTCGGTAATTTTTTGAATATATTTCTGAATTAAGAAAATAAAAAACTTATTTTTAAACGTATCAATAATGAGAAAATCATTGTAAAAAAAAATAAAAGTACCTAAGAAACCAGCAGCGCACAAATAAAGTCGATGAACAACATCATTTTCTTAAGGAGATTTTAGTTGTGTTAAAATCATTTATTGCTAGGTGTTGGTAATCAGTAATTAAGTTTTTTTTTGAGAATTGAATGTGTTTTTGTATTTATCGTTCGTTTAGGAAGTCTTTTCAAAATCCAGCTTTAAAATAATTAATGTAAATTTGTATAAATAAATCAATGAATGAGCGAGATTTCCCCTTTGTTTAAAAAACCAACTTATCCTGTAAATCATTTTCTTTTGGATTACTTAGAACGCTTTGACAGAGTTTCAAAAGTGGCTATTTCCTATGATGATTTGTTACGCTTTTCAGGTTCTATCAATGTTTATGATAAATTTGATCAGGATACCTTATGGGTTAGGGTTTTTTATAGCGAATATGAAAGAAAAGAAATCGATTTGAATTTAAAGAAAATCTACTCTTTACTGCATTCCGATGGAAATTCGGATATTATTAAGTTTCTAAATGTAGATGCAATTGATTACTGTACTTTTGGAAATTCAAAACCTTTCAGAATAAAAGTGCGTAATGTGTTGAATGATAATTACGTTCATTTTTACATTAAAAAAGCCGATGCTTCCCGTATTTACGGATTAGAATTAGAACATATTTTGTCTCCAGATAAAATCAATTTCCTGGTTTATCAGGATACTTTAATTGAAGAACACATTATAGGTATTCCCGGTGATGTTTTTATGGAAACCTTACTTAATAGTTGTTCGGAAACTGAGAAATCCCAAATAGCCAAAGAGTTTGTTAAATTCAATGAGCGTTGTATGATTCGGCTTTTAGGCGATATGCGGGCTTATAATTATGTAATTGTTCCTATTCACGATTTTGATCAGGTAGTTTATAAAATCAGAGCCATAGATTTTGACCAACAATGTTATGAGGGAAATTTTAAAATTTATCGTCCGCAATTTTTCAAGGAAAATTTCCCGATGATACAATTGATAAAGGAAAAGTTGCAGGATAGTTCCATTGAACAATATAAACACGAAGAACGTGCCGCCTTAGCCAAAAGAATTCTTTCGGCAGAAACGCGAATCCAAAAAATACTGCGTATCATGGCTAATGACACCATTGCACCTGAGGCGCACATTAAACAATTAAAGTTAGAATTGTATCGTTATACCAATGATTTAAACTTTAAAAATGCCACTTCTATGGGTTATGTGCTCAGTGCTGCTTTTAAGTTTGTAACCCGCAACTTTAAACATCCTGATATTTTTAAACCAGGATTTTAAGATTAACTTTTAATTGATTTTTTCAGATGAAAAAAATACTGCCCGTTGTTTTATTATCGTCACTGATTTCGTTTTGTCAAAGAGAAACGTCTATTATTACAGAACTTTATACTTTACCTAAACATCTAAAAGAAGTGTCAGGAATAGTTTTTACTGAAAGTTCTCAGTTAACATGGACACTTGAAGATAGTGGAAATGCGAATAAAATTTACGGATTAAACAGTCAGGGGAAAATTGAAAAAAACATTACAATTGCTCAAACTGAAAATATTGATTGGGAAGATATTAGTAAGGACAAGCAGGATAATTTATATATAGGTGATTTTGGCAATAATGCTAATGAAAGAAAGGATTTGGCTATTTATAAAATTGCCAAAGATTCGTTGAATAACGAAAGTGTAATTCCTTCCTATAAAGTGAGTTTTGCATATCCGGAACAAACAGAATTTCCTCCTAAAAAAACCAAACTTTTTTATGATGTAGAGGCTTTTGTCGAATATAAAAACAACTTTTATTTATTCACTAAAAATAGGAGTAAAGGCTTTGACGGAACTACATTATTATATAGAATACCAAACAAAGCCGGATTTCATCAGGCTGAATTGTTAGGACAATTTAAAGCCGAAGGTGATTTTCAAAATGCAGCAATTACAAGTGCTACAATCAGTCCTGACGGAAAAAAAGTAGTTTTATTAAGTCATAGCAAAGTATGGATTTTTCAAAATTTCACTTCCGATAATTTTTTCTCAGTTCCGGTTAAAATTGTCGATTTGCATCATTTTTCCCAAAAAGAAGCCATTTGTTTTAAAGACAATACAACACTTTTAATAGCCGACGAAAAGACTAAAAAAATAGGAGGATTAGTGTATCAGTTGGATTTAAAAACTTTAAATTAAAAACCAAATCCAAGACCAAAACTAATTCTAGCTTCTTCATCTGCACTTTTAAAATAACTTAGCCTAGCCGTTACAGTATTCAGCCCGTTAAGCCATAAACCACCACCAGCAGATTGATGCCATTGGTTGGAGCTTTCACCGTTGAGCCAGACTCTGCCGTAATCGTATCCGCCAAAAAAGCCATAAGACATTGGAATCAGGCTGTTTTTTATTTTTCCAATAGAAAAACGAAGATCTGTACTTTGAAAGAAAGACTGATTACCAATGAAACGTTGGTTTCTAAAACCTCTTAAATCATAATCGCCACCTAATGCTGCCGCCTGATAGAATTCGAAATTATTGTTTAAAATAGCTTTCCCTTTAAGTAAAGTGGCGAATACAATTTTTCCCTGACGGTCTATTTTGTGATTGAAGTTGATTTTTGATTCTAAGGTTGGGAAATTTTGTTTGCTGTTGTCAAGGTTCATTTTCCAGTTAGCCGCAATTAAAAATCCCATTCCCATTGTTGGTAAAGAAGCATTATCGTAATTCTCATAACCATATTCAACAGTAGCTCCCGCAAATTGCTGATGATTGAAAATTTCAGGATTGATAATATTTGGAATCGAAATAAATCGTCCAGCGGTATTTTCTACATCAAAATTCTCATAAGCAAGCTGAAAATTAATATTGCTTCCTAATCGCCCTATTTTTTCGAGTTTTGGTGCAAATTTCAACATTCTAATGTGGACTCTGTTGTAATCCATTCCATTTAATTCGTCGGTATTTGCAGTTTCATTTCCATAACCAAAATAGTTTATAGCAAAGTTAGGACTGGTAAATTGCGAGTCCAATCCGAAATTCCATTTTCCAATTATTTTTGGCACATCTAAATGGTAACCCAATTCAAAACCATCGGTTGCAAAATAGTAGTTTGCTTTTAAAACGTGTTTTAAAGTATAAGGATTTTGCTTGAAATGGTTTACGGTATAATTAGCCAAAATTCCTAATTTCATACCATCATCAGGATTAAAACCTATTGTTGGTAAACCCGAAAAGGCATTGTATTTTGGTTTTTGATAGTTATACAGGTTCGTTTCGTAATCATCAGTTAATGTAGTTTTTGTACAGGAATCAATCTCAAAACTGTTCTTTTTGGTTTTAAAATCAATAATTTCAATGTTTTTACCATTGGCAATAACATAGTTGTCATTATTTTGCCCACCGATTAGTTTTATTCTGATTGCCGATTTTTGAGTTCCCTGAAGATCAAAAACATCTTCATCGTCTAAGCCATAAATCCAAATGTTTTTTGTCGAATGTTTATCGAATGTTTTGCTGTAAACCAGTTCTTTTGCTTCTTTTTTAATTCGGAATACAGCTATTTCAACTTTGTCTTTAGATATAGGTTTGATGCTGAATTGGTCTTTTTTATTGGTACCCACAATTAGTACCGTTTTTTGTAAAATCTGATTGTATCGAATAGCATATTTTGTCAATTCGGCTTTTCGAAGTTTTAGTTTTTGTCTAATATCATCAATAGTTTCGTCCTGAACTTCTTTTGGTAAATTGTCAAAAGCAGAATCAATAGCTCCATCACTTAAATTTTCCTGAATGAATTTAGCCTGAGCAATCCAGTCTTTTTCGGTAGCATTTTTTAAAAAAGCCACATCCAGCGGATAAGCTTCACGATTGAACCATTTTACATTTTTGATATCGTTTTTAAAACTTTGCATGTGGCGAAGTGCCGGAATGTTCATCAATAATGACAACAAAGTCCCATCGTATTTTGAAAAAGCCTGATCGCGATCGCGGGGAATGGGTTTGTAGATAATCTTATTCCCTGTTTTGTATTCTGCCCAACGCCACTGATCAAAATGTCTATCCCAATCGCCAATGAGCATGTCAAATAAACGTGCTTTGATGTATTCGTTTTCGTCAACGGAATACTTTTCATCTTTTTGTAAATTTTCCAGTAGTTCATCCGTTCCAATAATCGCTTCGGATTTTCCAAAATTTGGAAGCTCTTTTTGACTGTCAGAAGGTCTTTCTTCAACGAGGTATAATTCATCTCCAAAATCAGTATTGAATTCGCCAAGTGCTTTTTGTTTTGGAATATAATAAAGTTCAGGATTGCTGTGAAAAATGCCAATTTTATCAGCCAAATTGCCAACAGCCAACGGTGCATACGGATGAGAAGTGGTGTAAAAATCATATAAGAAATTCTCAGCATAGGTGTTTTCAAATTCGTTTTCTACATATTGGTCTTTGAAAGCAACACTTTGTAAAAAGCGGCTGGCACTTTTCTTTAAAGCACGCATTGCGTATTCTTTTCCGTCCCCATTTACAAGACGTAACGATTTAGACTGATGACCACCGCCGGCTCTTGAGGGAGTAAGGCCGCCATAAAGATTGTTCAGTGAAACCGTTGGAACTTCGATTAATTGGCTGTAATATTCCCTATAATGTTTCCCTAAAAGGAAATTGTGAAAAGCACTTTTGGAGGTCATTTCCGGACTGTAAATACTGGCTTTTGTAGTTGAGGGAAAAGTGATTGGATAATTGTTCGCGATTTCTTTTTTAGGTTCGAAAACTGTTTTTTCAAATAGAACTGTGGTTTTGTCATTTTCAATTCCAAAGTATTTAATCACACTTTTGCCGTTAGTGTAAGTTGTCAAAGTTGCAAATCCGTTTTTGCCATAGGAGAAATCATTTGGATTTATTGCTCTTGCCGCTTCAGATTTTGAGCCGGCACCACTAATAATTTGTTTGATATTTTCGTTTTCAATATACTGCAAATTATGGTCGTGTCCCGAAACGACAATTACATTATCCTGATGCTGTAAAAGCGTTTTCAGTCGTTTTACTAAGATCTGGTATTGTTTGTTTTGAATGTCCTGCGGACTAATTCCGGATGTTTTTCTTAAGAAATTAACAAACGATCCTATTATTGGCAAAGGCATTTTTTGTTCTAATGGGAACAATTGTTTTTCAAGCGAAAATTGTCCGCCATGAGTTCCGTTACTCATTAAAGGATGATGTAGTGCTACAATTATGGTTTTATCTTTGTTTTTATTCAGGATATTTTCGAATTCAGCAAAAAAGTCTTCGCGGGTTTTTATGCTGCAATCGTCATTAATGGTTGGAATTTTATTCCAATTTTCTAAAAACCATTCGCTGTCAATGGTAATTAAACAAAGTTGGTCGTTTATTTTTTTGTCATCAATAGGGCAGCTGTTAGCAGGAAGAAAAGCCTTTTTTTCGCTCAGATAATCATTCACTATTTTTTCCTGACGTTTTAATCCGTTGATACCGGAATACCAATCGTGGTTTCCAGGAATAAAAATAGTTTTTCCTTTAAAATTTTTAGAAAGCGCAAGTTGAAGTTTTATTTTTTCCAGTGCGATATTGTAAGCCGCTTTGTCTTTTTCATTAGGAATTCCTTTTGGATAAATATTATCTCCTAAAAACAATAAAGTGGAGTTTTTATCCGATTGGCTAAGTTGCTCTTTTAAAGCACTAAGTAATTTTTTAGCATTTTCTCCATCCGCATTTCCGGCATCGCCAATTAAAAAAAAGCGGTGTGCAATTTTTGCAGTATCGTCCTCGTTAATTAGTTTGTTTTCTTTTGCTTTATTTCCAAATTGTGAATGATAAGTTGCGCATGAAGTGACTATTAATAAGAGTGTAAAAGCGCGTAGAAATATTTTAATTTTGATGAATCGCATATCCGAAAACAATTTCATAATTTAGTAGTATAAAAATTTACCTATGAATCTTATAGAGCAGGCACAAGATTTTGTTTATAATTTACTCAAAGATAAACTTTCTGATTCATTTATTTATCACAATTTCGACCATACTTCTGATGTGGTTGGGGCAGTAAAAATACTTTCAGAACAAGAGAGTCTAACTGAGGAAGAGCTTGAAATGCTTGTTGTTGCCGCCTGGTTTCATGATACGGGCTATATTGAGGGGGCTGAAAATCACGAAGAAAATAGCGTGATAATAGCTGCCCGTTTTTTGACAGATAAAGGAAAATCAACTACTTATATTGATCAGGTAAGTGCTTTAATCAGGGCAACACTATATTGCTATGAACCACAAGGCAAACTTGAAAAAATAATCAAAGACGCCGATTTTTATCATTTTACAACTGAGAATTACAGTGAACGGTGCGAATTGTTAAGGGCAGAATGGAAAATTGTTAAGCAAAAAGAAGCTACAGATTTAGAGTGGGCTCAGGAGAATTTAAAAATGCTTATCGAATGCCATCAGTATTATACCGATTATGCAATTGCAAATTGGAAGGTTTTAAAAGATAAAAATGTAAATTTGATTCAGGAAAAAATTAAAAAAATGGAAGAAGACAAAGAAGTAAAAAAAGAAAAAAAAGATAAATCGAAAAAAGAACCTAAAGCCAGTAAACCCGATCGTGGAATTGATACTTTATTTAGAGTTACCCTGAGTAATCATACCCGTTTAAGCGGAATTGCTGATAGTAAAGCCAATATTTTATTATCTGTAAATGCGATTATTATTTCGATTGCTTTGTCTACGATAGTTCCTAAACTTGATAGTCCGAGTAATGCCCATTTGATAGTTCCTACATTTGTTATGTTAACCTTTAGTGTGATTTCGATTATTTTTGCAATTCTTTCCACCCGACCAAAGGTTACCAGCGGTACATTTACCAGAAGAGATATTGAAGACCGAAAAGTGAATTTGTTATTCTTTGGTAACTTTTACAAAATGCCATTGGAAGAATACGAATGGGCGGTGAATGAAATGATGAAAGACAACAGTTATTTATACAATTCGATGATTAAGGATTTGTATTTTTTAGGTATTGTTTTAGAACGAAAATACAAGCTGTTGCGTATTACTTACAATATTTTTATGATTGGAATTATCATTTCATTTCTGGCTTTTTTCTTGGCGTTCAACGGTATCAGAGCTTAGTGCAACGTATCCAGTAATTCTTTGTATGTATATTTACTGTCTAAACTTTCGTCAGTGTTGATTACTTTAATTCGAATGGCTTTTAAACCATAAACTCCTTGTAAATCTTCAACTTCAAATTGTTCTATGTGAGGTTCAAGGACTTTTTTGAATTGTAAAAACTTGATGTATTTCAGGTATTCGGTCTCTTCAAATGGATGCGAATACACGATTGTGATTTTCTCTTTTTGGGTAATTCTTTCTTTCGTACCTTTTATATGTGCTTTGTCAATGCGTTTTTTTACCACTTCGTAACGGGCATTGTAGGTGCCATCAACATCAAAGCGTTTTTCGTCCATTCGGAATCGAATAGATATAGGAGAACTAAAAACTAAGATTAACGAACTCACATCTAATTGACCATAAGGTAAGACTTTTTTCAAACGATGGTGCGCTAATTCCATTTTGCATAAGGTTTGCAATTGCCACAATCTGAGGTTGTTTAAATACATTAAATCAAAAGTCTGCGATGGTGTTATTGAAGCACCAATGTATAAATTGTGTTCTACGCCATCGGTTTTAAAACGTTCAAAATAATGAGGGAAAATAGCCTGGGCTTCAGTTTGTTCATTGTCTAAAACGGCTGCCATTTCTTTGTTAATAATTGACATCGCTTCATCAAACTTTTTTCGGGCATGGTAGAAAAGCTTTGTTTTAGGATCCAAGTTTTCAAAATAAGAATCAAGAAACAATTTATCATTAGAATCTATAATCGCATTATTCAAAAAAGGATGGATTTCTTTTTCGATATAAGTCTGGATTTGTTGTTCGGTGTCTGCTTTTAATTCTTTTTCCAAATCTTTTTCGTAAGACTGTAATTCAAATTTGAGTTGCTCCAGTAATGGCAGTTTTTGTATTGATTTCGAATTTTCGAAAATAGAAATTAAGTGATTTAATTGACTTTTTAAATCTTCTTTTACCGTGTTATTTCGATGTTCAGACGAACCATTAATATCTATTTGACCATAAAGCGGATATACTTCATTGAAAACAATTTCTTTAAAAGTATGTTCCTTATTTGGATTATTATTATGTAAAAACTTTTGTGCTTCGGCTTTAAATTTCCAATATACGCTGGAATGAATAGCAGTATATTCACGTTGGATTATTGCTTCGATTTGATTTTTTAAATCACTGTCGTAGCGTTCCAAAGTGTCAATAATATTAGGAAGAACTAATTGAAGATTGTTGGCATTGATGCTGTTTAATCTCCTTGGCGTTGCCGAAACCAATTCGATAATTCCCAATAATTTATTGTCTTTTACAACAGGGGTAAAAATGCAACTTTTGATGTTTTGGTCTAATAATATTTGACCAAATCCTTCATTTCCGGGAATAGCCGCAAAAGCTTCCACATTGGAAATAGAAATCGATTCTTTTCCATCTAAAAGGGTATTTAAAGAACAACCTAAAAAAGCATTGCAACATTCAATTTCATTTCTATTTTGAAGAATGAAGCTGTCGATGTTGTTTTTGTCGAAAGGTAATTTGGTGAATTTTTTTTCATCATCATTATAGATGCTGATTCCAATTCTTAAATCGGGGATTTTAAAGATAGATTTAAAAATAGCTTCTGAATTTTTATTTTCATCATCTGATTCTTTTTCTCTTTTTAAAAGATTGCTTTTTAGATTTGAAATAGCACTTTCCTTAGTAGCATCGAATAAACTAATGATTCCGAATCCTTTTAAAACCCAGCTTTCCGGTGGGAATTTTTCTTTCCATAAAGCTACATTGTCAAAGTTATCCATTAATTCATCGATATCTTCCTGACTTAAGGGAGTGATATTTTCCGAAGGATAAATTTCTATAAAATCGGCATTGTAAAGAATGCGATAATGTTTTAAAATTCCATCGGCATCCGGAATATCATAAAACAAAGGTCTGTTGTAATCAAAATTTTGATTGTAATAATCGTTTAAAATCAATATACAGCTGAGAACATAAAATTGATCTTCGCTAAAATCACGTATTAATAAATCGTTCTCTCCAGCATTTTTTACTATTTTTTTAAACCTTTTAGTACGGTTGAAAGTAATATTTTGAAAAGGAATGGCTACTGCTTTAATTTCATTATGTGTTAATGCAGTAGGAAACAAATCTGCTAATAAGTACCTGATTAGTTTTTTATTCTCTGTAATGATAGAAAAATCCTCAATTCCTGTTCTAAATTCCGGAATATGCTCAATTTCTTTTAATAACGATTTGGCATAATTAGAGCGGTAATCAACATCTGATTGTGCAATTTCTTCCAGAGACTCGATGAGTTTATGAAAAGAAATTAAGGTTTTAAAGGGACTCTCTTTAAATAAACGGTTGTTCATTTCTACTACTTTTGTTAACTATACAAAAATAGTGAATTAACTCATTGAAAAGTTCATTTACAAAGAGGATGTAGGTTTAATGTTCCTTGACCATTAATTTTTTTTGACAAAAGGTTCCTAAGGCTTCATTTATTTCTTTTAATTCAGGAGTTAGAAATGTTATGCCTCCTTTTTCGTCATTTGTTAGTTCCATATTACAAACCGTGCATTTGTATTCTTTTAAATGAGTGGTTATTTTTTTAGAAGTAACAATACGATGCCCAAAAATTGAGCACAAGAGTTTTTTACTTACGATAAGTTTCTTCATTTCAACTAATTCCATAATAAAAGTAGGTTAATTATATTGGGGATAGTAAATGTACTTTATTTTAGATAAAACGATATAAATAATCGATTAAGTACTGTTTTTGAATTATTTTATAAGTTTAAACTTATTTTTAAATTGGTGTTAAAAAAATCTCCAATTGTTTTTTAAGCAATTGGAGATTAGGTAAGTAGTGAAATTGAATCCTGAAAAGAACTTAGGATTTTTGTTCTTTATTGAAGTAAACCAAATAATAATACATTTGTTTTTCTTCGTCCCATCCTTTTTCCACAAATTTCTCTGCGCTTTCAGGATTGATGAAATCCATTTTTATTTGGATGTTTGTATCTAAATTAATTACGTTTTTGATTGATTTTCTGGCATCGCTTACCGCAGCATTTGCAATAGGAAAGGAGGTTACATCTTCGATGCTGTATTTCTCACCTTTATCAGCTTTGTAGTTTTTAAATTCCGGAATCAAATCAGGATTGTCTAAAACTTCATTTAAGAAGTTTTGTTCTTCAAATTCATCGTTTTTAGCAAAATAATTTACCGAACGGTTCATGAACATCACTTCTTCTTTTTTGTCTTCGGCAGGGAAAACAACATCTTTTGCAAAGCCTTGGCAAAATTTCAAATATTTTTTTGTGATGAAATTCTCGTCTTCAAAGGCATCAACAGAAAGAAAATGTTCCAACCAATAACGAGCGTCATATCGGTTGCTGTCAACTGTTAAGATTTTGTAGCCTTCTTCTTTTTTATGATTAAAGATCAAGCAACCTTTGTCTAATTTATTCAGGTTGATTCCTTGTTGTAGGATCATTTCTAAATTAGATTCTTTTTCTTCAAATTGTAAAAAGTCACTTTGTAACTCACTTTTGAAAATTCCAATGGCATCAACAGCTGTGTTGTCGATATTAACGTTAGTTAAATGTGTCACATAAACTTCCCCGTTTTTAATATGCGGATGATTGGATTGTTCAAATAAATGTTTGGTGATTTTTTTTGAAACTTCATGCAAATTAGCCGGATTATCAAAAATTTCCGTTGCATACTTGTACATGTCATTGTAATCCAAATCCACTTCATGGGCAAATTGAAAATAGTTTTCTTCTTTTTCTCTAAAAGGTTTCAAGAAGAATTCTTTTATAAGAGGTACGATTTCGTCTTGTAGGTTGAAAGGTTGCTCAGATAAAAAGATAGCTTCGTTACGGCTTTTATTTCCTACTCTGTGAATAGAAAGTGTCTCGATGTGTGTGTTGAATAGGTTGATCATGTGTTGTTTTTGTTTTTAGATGCGAGAGCCAAGAAAAAAGACAGCGTTTTAAGGTCTTTCATCTTGGCTCTTGATTCTTAGTATCGGTTTATTCTAATTCCAATTTTCTTCAAAGCCGTAATCTTCATAGCTGTCGTCTCCTTCAAACATATCCATGTCGTCATCGTCCAGACCATCTTCAAATTCGTCATAAAAATCGTCAGCATTATCAGCTTCAAAGTTTTTCTCTAAAGCTTCATCAGGCATTTCTCCGTGAGAGAATAAAGTTTCAGGATAAATAGCAGATGCTGATTGTTCTTCAATAGCGGCAAGTTCCACTAAGAAAGTCCACATATTGATAAAATCATAAACATAAATGATTTTAGTATTTTCTTCGTCAAGAATGTCCGAAAGTTTATAATCACTCATGATGCGTTGTTCGCCGGGAACATCTCCCGTATCAAACATCGAAATTTCATCTTCCTGATTCCAGGTTTCATCGCAAGTGTAAAAAGAAGCGACTTCCATACCGTCAAATCCAAAAGAATTGAAGATAGCATTGTGTAAATCTTCTAAAGTATCATCATCAAGTATAGCGATATCTCTGAAAATATCTTCTTCTGCGTCTAAGATTACTCTAAATTTATAAACCATAATCGTTGTTTTTTATAAAAAGCCAAAGGTACATTTAATCCTTTTTAATCCCAATGCGATTCGTTAATTTTTATGAAAAAAACAATCAAGTGTTTGATAGGTAATTAGTTATTTCGTCTGAGGCGTTTGATGAATTTATGGTAACGTTTGTGATAAGTGCTGTGTGTAGGATACTTACGGCTGGATGTCATGTTGTTAAAAATTAAAGCCGTAAAAAATAAGATTAGCACTCCGGTTAATACAGGAGAAAGTACATACCAATAGCCTAAATCTTTGATTTTTTGAGTACCTATAATAGCAATCAGCGCTGTTGCTCCTCCTGGTGGATGTAAAGTTTTGGTTATTTGCATCAAAACAATTGATAGCGAAACGGCTAATGGAGCAGCAATATAGATAGTGTCAGGAAACAAAAGGTGAACCGTTACACCAATAAATGCTGAGATTAAATGTCCGCCAATAAGGTTTCGAGGTTGTGAAAACGGGCTTTCAATAATTCCATATACTAATACGCTTGAAGCTCCGAAAGACCCTATAAGATAAATGACATCCTGATGTGAAAATTGTTGGCTTTGCGAATAAGCAATAAGACCAATTCCAATAAATGAGCCTAAAAAAGACCAGAAATGTTCTTTGTAATCAATTAATGTTTCTTTGTATAAGACATAACGGGTTTTGCGATAACCACGTTTGATTTTAGTTGTCGGCATGATTTTAAAATTTAAATACTAGGAACAAAGGTGTAAACCGTGTTAGGGTAAATCATTTTTGCGGTATATTTAGAAATTAAGCAAGCAGCTAATATTGGGAAAAATAAGGTGTAATTATTCGTGAGTCCGCAAACCAAAAATATGGCGGTAAAAGGAGCGTGAATACTGGCACTTAAAACAGCTGCCATCCCGATAACCATAAAATTAATTGGGATAATCTGAGTATCGAAGAAAGTGTTTAAAGCTGAAGCTACGAGTAAGCCTAAAAAGGCACCAATGAACAAACTAGGGGCAAAAACACCACCATCACCACCAGAAGCAAGAGTGATTGACGTAACAATAGGTTTTAAAAGTAAAATACCAATAAAAGTAAAAGCGAGTGTAAGACTCATCGGAATTTCGTTATTAGCCGTAATGTTTTTGATAGCATGATAACCTTCTCCGTATAATTGTGGGAATATAAAAAGCGATACACTTAATATCACCGAACCAATAATGATTTTATAGTAATGAGTTTCGATTTTTGCAAATTGAGATTTAAAAAACAAAACACATTTAGTAAGGTAAACCGAATTGATTCCGGCTAAAATACCCAGCAAAATAAAGTAAGGAATCGCTCTTAAATGCCAAGTAGTTATAGCAACATCAAATAAGGGTTTTTCCTTTAAGATAGTTAATAAGCCAAAGGCTATAGATACTGCAATTAAGTTTGAGATTACAAAAGCACGTGTTACTTTTCTTGAAATCACTTCCAGTGCAAATAAAATACCGGCAATAGGGCTGCTGAATAATGCTGTGATTCCGGCAGCTACTCCTGCACAGATAAGTTCTGTCTTGTATTGACGAAAAACGTTTTCTTTTTGTTGTGCTACAGATCCAATAGTTGCTGTTGCTACAACAGTAGAAACTTCGATTCCGGTTGAGCCTCCAAAAATAACGGTTAGCAATCCGTTTATGGTATGAGAAGGAATTTTATAAGAGGGTAAATTTTTGTTTTTATTCTGAGTGCTTTCAAAAACTTCTTTAATGCCTTTGTTTTCTTTTTGTTTAAACATGTAAAGCCTTAAGAAATAAATTACGGAAAGGCCAAAAATTGGAAAAAGAATTAAGAAAAGCGGATTTGCATTAGATTGGTGAAAGAATATTTCTTCGTAATATTCAGTGATTTTTTTTAAACTTATTCCTAAAAATGCTGAAAGAAAGCCGATTAAGATAGAAACGATTATTAGTTTTCGAAGTTTAATGAATTGATGATTTTTTTTGATTTGCGCCGTTTTATTCATCAGAAATTAAATTTGTATAACATATTGTTAAAAAGGACTGCAAATTTAATCAAAAAGAATCGAAATTTAAAAAATCAAGGCTGTTTTGTTATAATAAAATTTAGTTAAAAAAATTAAAGTTCATAGAATTCAAGAGGTAAGTTGTCAGGATCTGCAATGAAAGTAAAGCGTTTTTGTGTGAATTCGTCTACGCGGATAGGTTCCGCATAAATGTTTTTGGATTCTAAAAACGAAACGGTCTGGTCTAGGTCTTCAACGGCAAAAGCCAAATGACGTAAACCTGAAGCTTCTGGTCTGGAAGGTCTGGCGGGAGGATTTGGGAAAGAAAATAATTCAATGCAATAATTATCATTCAATGCTAAATCGAGTTTGTATGATTTTCGTTCTTCTCGATATACTTCACGAATAATTTTTAGTCCGAGAATTTCAGTGTAAAATTGTTTCGATTTTTTATAATCGGAACAAATAATAGCGATGTGGTGGATTTTGTTTAGCTGTAGCATTTTTATTTTAAATAAGTCATTGTGGGTAAATTGGCTTCTGGATTTTGTGCTAATGCTTCTGAGTGTAATTTTTCAATGAGTTTCTTGGTGTCTTCGATAGAGTTAATTTCGAAAAGAAACAATACTTCGTTTTCGTTGTCGGCATTTTGCCAAAGATTTTCCAGATGCATTCCGTTCGAGGCATGAAAAGCTTTGTCTTTTTCTAATATTTCTTTGATAATGTCAAAAGTGACATTGCTGAGTTTGGCTAATAAGTGTGGCATGGTTTATTGATTTAGTTTTCGAATTACTTTGGCTGGATTCCCAACGGCCAGAGAATTGTCGGGGATGTCTTTTGTGACAACCGAACCGGCTCCAATGACACATCCGTTGCCGATGGTTACTCCGGGACAAATTACCGAATTACCACCTATCCAACAATCGTCACCAATAGTTATCGGTAAGGCGTTTTCGAGTGTCTTTCTGAGTTCGGCATCGAGTGGATGAGTGGCAGTATAAAGTTGTACCGCGGGGGCAAAAAACACATTCGAACCGATGTTGACTTTGGCACAATCCAGAACAACACAATTGACGTTAAAATAAACGTTTTCTCCGCAGTTGATATTGTATCCGTAATCACAATGAAAGGGAGGTTCGATGTATAAGTTGGAACCTGCATTTGGGATTAGCTCTTTTAAAATCTCTCTTGCTTTTTTTGTTAATCGGTATTCGGTTATGTTTAAACGGTGCAATAAATTTTTGGCTTTTCTTCGGTCTTTTAGCAAGGTAGGATCGCCTGCTAAATAGTACTCGCCATCGATCATTTTTTCTTTTTCTGTTTTCATTTTTCAGAGCGTTTTTTTAGGTAGTTTTTGATGCCTTTTTTTAAGGTGTTTTTTGGGTTGTTTTTTGGTAAGAATTAAGCGTTGTTTTTGAGGTTTTTTTGTAGTCAAAAAAGATGTGAAAAAGTGGTTGTTTTTCTTCTTGTTTTTTGGTTCTCAATTACAGCGAATCTGATCCGGTTTTTTTTAGAATTTGATTTATGTAAATATAAATTAAAAATATAAATGCTGTTGTTTATTGAAGAGACTATTTTGAACTGAAATGGATTCTGAGATTTTAGGAACTGATTTGTAGTGTTGTTTTTGGAAGTGATTTTGAGATGCAATTGGTTGAAAATCGGGAAGGGGTTAAGGTTGGGTTGGTTGCTTTTTTGAATAAAAAACGCTTGCTTTTTAGTGGTAATTTTAATTAAAGTAAAGCTTTATGTAGTTGTATTTATTATTTGTTGTTTTTATGAATTATTTGAGTGTTTTGGTTTTTCGCTTCTTTAGCTTCTGTTTGATGACAAAAAAAAACTTTGTTAATCTTGTTGTTTATATAGTTGTTTTTAAAATACTGGAATTTAATTTTTTAAATATTCGTTATAGATTATTTCTATGATGTGTTTTTGACTGTTTTTTCAGGATTTTCAACGTTTTTAGGAAGCGTTTGCAGTGAAAATATTTGTTTTTTGGAAAAGTTTTAAAATTTGTTTTTTTTAAATTAACGTTGGTAAAAATAGTTTTTATTTTTGATTTTAGGATGAGTTGAAATGCTTTTTTTATGTTGGTTTTTCATGGTTGTTTTTTAGCGTTTAGTTTCTGTTTGAATTGAGATTTCATGCGATTTTTAGATTTGGAAATGTTTTAGGTTTTAGATGCTTTTTTAAAATGATTTTGTGTCACGAATTTTGAAACTATCATTTTTTTTGTTTCTTTTTTAATATTTGATTGTCGCTTTTGAGATTGGGTTCGTGAAAAATGAGTGGGATTTTTGTGTTGTAAAAGAGTGTTTCTTGGGGGGCTTTTTTAAAGCCTTTTTTTGTGATTTTTAGAGTTGTTTTTATATTGTTTTTTGATTCAGTTTTCGGGTGTTTTTTTGTGTAAAAAAAGGCTGAAAAAAAAGTGATTTTTTGAAAGAAAAAGAGATGTTTTTGGCTTGAAAAAAAGAGGTTTTTTAGGCTGGTTTTGGACTCTTTTTTTAGCGCTTTTCGATGAGTTGACGAGGTGTTTTAATGCTGTTTTTTTAAGGACTCACTAATAATTTTTTGTTAATGCAGCTCTCAAAATAACTTAAAGATTGTAAATTCGTGAGGCTTAAAATTTAAAAAATAGATATGAAATATTTTGTCCTACTCGCTTTTGCGGTTCTTTTTTCTTCTCAAATTCAGGCTCAAAAAGTAGCTGTTTTTGACCATTATTCCGATTTGGAAAAGGCAGTTTTGAATGATCAAAATACAACTTATGTAGTGAATTTTTGGGCTACATGGTGTGCTCCCTGCGTGAAAGAATTGCCCCATTTTGAACAGCTAAATTCCGAAAATAAAAAGGTAAAAGTGGTTCTTGTAAGCCTGGATTTTAAGAATCAATATGAGGCTAAATTGCTTCCTTTTTTAAAGAAAAAAGAGGTCAAATCTGAAGTGGTTTTACTAACAGATAAAGATTATAATAGCTGGTTACCGACTGTAGATAAAGATTGGTCGGGCTCAATTCCGGCTACTTTAATTATAAAAAATGGTAAAAAAGTATTTGTAGAAAAGATGTTTTCCAGCTACGAAGAATTAAATCAATATGTAAATTCAACTATTAACTAACAATTTTAAACTATGAAAAAATTAGCTGCTCTTTTATTATTTACTGCTGTCTTTTTTACGATGGCCTTTAATTATAATGTGTCAACACCCTATAAAATAGGTGATACTGCCACTGATTTTAAATTAAAATCGGTTGACGGTAAAATGTATAGTATGGCTGATTATAAAAGCGCAAAAGGCTTTATAGTTGTTTTTACCTGTAATCATTGTCCTTTTGCTAAAAAATACGAAGACCGTATTAATGATTTGGCTAAAAAATACAAGTCTAAAGGTTATATTTTACTGGCAATTAATCCAAATAATCCTGCTATTGAACCAGCAGATAGTTTTGAGTTAATGCAAAAAAGAGCTAAAGAAAAAGGATTTGCTTTTCCTTATTTATTTGATGATGGACAAAAAATCTTCCCTCAATATGGAGCTACAAAAACGCCACATGTCTTTTTATTGGATAAAAACCGTGTGGTGAAATACATTGGAGCAATTGATGATAATGTTGACAGTGCTGCCGATGTAAAAGAGAAATATCTTGAAAATGCTATTGCGGCCTTAGAAAGTGGAAAAACGCCTTCACCAGAAACTACTAAAGCGATCGGTTGTAGTATTAAGGTTAAGAATTAGATAAAAAATATCATTTTATAGGAAAGAGTAAGCCGGTAGCTTACTCTTTTTCTTTTATATATGTTTTTCTAATTACAATCAAAATGGGGATTAATAAAGAATAAACGATAAAAAAAGGAATGATGAATTCAATCCAATTGAATACTAACATCAGGCAAATTAATAATAACTGAAATCCTAATCCGTATAGCGAAACCAAGCTCATAAACCAATTGGGGAAGCTTTTTAATCTGGATGCACTATGGTCGAGTTTGTAAATTATTTTATCAAAACCGCCATATAAAATGATATAAATTCGAAATAAGAAAGTAACCCATTTTTGGCTTTCTCCCTTGAATGCTTTTGGAGTTTTATTTTCAAAAATTTTACTGGTTTTATCTCCGCCTGTCGTTTTGTTTCTAAGGATTACATAATAGTAATTGTATAAAGTTCCTTGTAATTCGATGCAAAAAAAAGCAAGCAAAGTAGTTTGAAAAGAGCTGTCCGATACATTGCAGATTGCTGCCAGAAATAAAAAATTAAGTACAATGTCGAATAGGCTATCCAGGTATCTTCCTGTATAAGAAGGAGTTTCTTTAATTCTGGCCAATTCGCCATCAGCGGCATCAATAATTGATTTTAGGATGATGAAAAAACAGGCTAAATAATAATGATCTTTTAGAATGCAATAAATGGCAATGATTCCCGATACCCCAAAAAGTAGCGTAACATGTATTGGTGTAAATCGCGTGTTTTTTAGTGTATTGGCAATCCATTTTCCGGCAAATCTTCCATAGTCAGAAAAATCAAGAAATTGATTTTGTGCAGCAAGTTTAGACATTTATAAAAATGAATAAGGAAATGCGACAATATAGTCTGTAGTAAATATAATCAAAATATACTATTTAGACAATCTATGCAAGCTGTATGTCATTGCAGATAAAAGGAAAAAAGCATTAACCTGATGAATTAACCCCAACCATAACGGAACTCTGTAAAGCAATGTGAAAACGCCTAAAGCAAATTGAACAAAGACAAGAAAAACCAATGTTTGAATTCCTTTTCTTTGATTATAATCCAAATTGAATTTTTTACTTTTAAAATATAAGAATAGCATTAGGGCTACAACTACATAAGCTAAGGTTCGGTGAATAAATTGAACACCACTTTTTCCCTCGGTAAAACTTAAAAGAAGGCTGTCTTGTTCTAAAAAGACACTGTCATGGATAAATTGCCCATCGCTCATTAAAGGCCAGTGATTGTGGATTAAACCGGCATTTAGTCCTGCAACAAATCCGCCGTAGATAATTTGTAATAACAGAAAAAACATCGCAAATCGGGCGATAGTGCGTAGTGATTTTTCGATATTCTTTTTTACTGGATAAATTAAGTCTAAGGCTACCCAAAATGTATAAGCGAAGGTGATAAAAGCGGTAGTAAGGTGCAATGCCAGTCTAAAATGACTCACATCGGGATTGTCAATTAATCCGCTTTTTACCATGAACCAGCCAAAAAATCCTTGTAATCCGCCCAGACCTAAAAGGATAACACACTTTTTGATTGTTGCGTTGTCAAGTTGTTTACGGATTAAGAAATAGATAAAAGGAATTACGAAAACCATTCCGATAGCACGACCAATAAAACGGTGAAACCACTCCCAGAAATAAATGTATTTATAGTCAGAAAGCGTAAAATCATTATGAATATTGATTTTTTGATATTCAGGAAATTGTTTGTATTGATTGAAAGCTTCTTGCCATTTAGCTTCAGTAAGTGGAGGCAGGGTATCAGTGATAAGATGCCAGTCGGTCATCGACAGACCTGAGTTTGTCAGCCGGGTAATTCCCCCCACTACAACCATTAAAAAAATTAATATACAGCCTGAAAATAGCCAGATGATAACGGATTTGTTTGTTTTCATAAGATTTAAAGTTTCAAAGCTGATATTATTTTGTAATTCGCTTTGTTTTATATGATGATTTTAATTTTTTTAGATAACTTTTTTCAACCCCAATTTCTCGGCTCTCTTAATCACAAAATCATAAGCAGCCTGATATTCGTTCGGAATTTCACCTTCTAAAATGGCTTCTTTTACAGCTTCTTTCAAAATACCGATTTCTCTGGATGGTTTTAGATCAAAGATTTCCATAATTTCTTCTCCAGAAATAGGTGGTTGGAAATTACGGATAGAGTCTTTTTCTTCGACTTCCACGATCTTTTGACGTACTATTTCAAAGTTCTTATGGTATTTTTTGAATTTTGCAGGGTTTTTAGTCGTAATGTCAGCTTCGCAAAGAGTCATTAAATTTTCGACATCTTCACCTGCATCAAAAACCAATCGGCGTACGGCCGAATCAGTTACAAGATCTTGAGAAAGTACAATTGGACGCGAACTCATGATAACCATTTTTTGAACAAATTTCATTTTTTGGTTCAAGGGCATGTGTAAGCGTTCGAATAGTTTTTTAACCATTTTCCCGCCTAAGAATTCGTGTCCGTGGAAAGTCCAACCTTGTTTTTTATTGAATTTTTTTGTTGGTGCTTTGCCAATGTCGTGTAATAAGGCTGCCCAACGCAACCAAACATCATCAGTATTTGGACAAATATTATCAACTACCTCAAGGGTATGATAGAAATTGTTTTTATGCGTTTGCCCTTCAATTTCTTCTACTTGGTTTAAAGCGGTTAATTCAGGTAATAAAATATCTAAAAGACCTGTTTTATAAAGCAGTAAAAAACCAATTGAAGGTTTGTTGGTAGCTAAAATTTTATTCAATTCATCAACGATGCGTTCTCCTGAAATGATTTTGATGCGTTCGGCATTTTTGGAGATGGATTGCAGTGAGTTTTCTTCGATTTCGAAATTCAATTGAGTAGCAAAACGGATAGCACGCATCATTCGCAAAGGATCGTCTGAATAGGTAATATCAGGATCTAATGGTGTTTTTAAGGTTTTGTTCTCCATATCCTTAAGGCCATCAAAAGGATCTAATAAATCCCCAAAATTAGATTCATTTAAAGATAATGCCAGTGCGTTGATGGTAAAATCACGACGGTTTTGGTCGTCTTCCAGAGTGCCATTTTCGACAATAGGATTCCGGCTGTCGCGGGTATAGGATTCTTTTCGAGCTCCGACAAATTCGATTTCAGTATCTTCAAAACGCAACATGGCGGTTCCATAGGTCTTAAAAACCTGAACTTTAGGTTTTTTAGGAAGTAATTCAGATACTTTTAAGGCTAATTCGATTCCGCTGCCTACAGCAACAATATCAATGTCTTTTTTAAAATCACGACCTAAAATTAAATCTCTCACAAAACCGCCAATAACGTAGCTGTCTACCTGAAGCTCTTTAGAGGCTTGAGAGATGAATTTAAAAATAGGATGATGTAAGGCTGATTTGTAGTTCATATTGTTTTACCGCAAATTCGCAAATTAATTTTTTGAATCTATAATGCGTTTATATTCTAATGATATTAAGTTAAAATTGGCAAGTATTGCTAATTTGTTTTTAGAGATTTTCAGGTAATTCAAACACTGATTGTAATGACTGTTGTTGAAACAATCAACGGTTTTTATTTCAAGAATAATTTTATCATAAACTACGAAATCTGCATAAAATTTATGTTTTAAAGTAGTGTCTTTGTATTTTACAGAAAATTCTTTTTCTCGTTGATATGGAATGTTTTGTTGTTGAAATTCATATTCAATAGCATCTTTGTATACTATTTCAGAAAAACCTTTTCCAAGATTCTTATGTACTTCAAATAGAATACCTACTATTGTATAATTTTCATCCTTATAAATGTATTCTTCCATATAAGTTTTAAAAATAATTTGCGAATTTGCGGTAAATTTCTATTTTCGAATCACCTTAACTTGACAGTCATTCGTTAACTTGATGATTGTAGAAGGTTTTCCAGCAATTTTATCGCGGTGCAAATTTACAACATAGTCCACACCTTTTATAATTTCCGGACTAATATCTTTGAAAGCAATTGGAGTAGGCTGACCGGAGATATTTGCAGAAGTAGAAACCAAAGGTTTTTTCATGCGTTCCAATAATTTATAACAAAAAGGCTCTTTTACAAGTCTCATGGCGAGTGTGTTATCCGGAGCAATTAAATTAGGTGCAACATTTCTGGGTTGGTCTAAAACTAAGGTAGTTGGTTTTTCAGATAAATCTAATATCTGCCAGGCTACTTCGGGGATTTCTTTGAAGACATTATACAGCATTTTTTCGCCATTCATTAAAACAATCATGCTTTTGGTTTCTTCACGTTGTTTCAATGCGTATATTTTTTTTATTGCTTCTGCATTGGTAGCGTCGCAGCCTATTCCCCAAACTGTGTCGGTAGGATAGAGAATTATGCCGCCTTCTTTAATGATTTCGTAGGCTTTGTGGACTTCGGTATTGATATCTTGCATAAGAATTTTAAATAAAAGCAAAGGTATTCAATACAAGTTGTTTTAAGAAATATGTTTTCTGTTTTCGTAGAAAATAAAATTTGTATTTTTGAACAAAATTCTACCAATGCAATTACTTGTTTATTTACTGACCTATCCCTTACTAATATTAATTTCACTTTTACCATTTAGACTACTTTATGTATTGTCTGATTTCATTTTTGTATTGATATATTATGTTGTTGGATATCGTAAAAAAGTAGTGCGAGCGAATTTATTGTTGGCATTCCCTGATTACACCAATGCTAAACGCAAAGAAATAGAAGTCAAATTCTACAGACACATGTGTGATATGTTTTTGGAAATGATGAAAACTATGTCTATTTCTCAGCAGGAAATGGAAGAGCGTTTTGTTTTTAAAAATCTGGATGTGTACTTAGATTTAGAAAAGAAAGGGAAAAGTATTGCTATGATGATGGCTCATTATGCCAGTTATGAATGGGTGATATTAATGAATACTAAGATTAAGTTTGAAGCATTTGCCATTTATAAGCGTTTGAGTAATCCTTATTTTGATAATTTAATACGCAAAATACGTTCAAATTTTAGAACAAGACTCATTCATACCAGAGAGAGTGTCTCTGTTATTGAGCATAATGAAGTTAAAAAAAACAAAGCACTTTATGGTTTTATTAGTGACCAATCACCAAGAGCCAGAGGTACTAGACACGTAGGTCAATTTATGGGGGTTAAGGTGCCTGCTTTTACCGGAGCTGAAATGCTTGCTAAAAGATTTGATATGAATGTGATTTATCTAAGAGTAACAAAAATAAAGAGAGGCTTTTATGAAGCCGAAATTGAAATCCTTTCGGAAGATGTGAAAAATGTTCCTGATTATCAAATTACCGATTTGTTTCTAAAAAAGGTAGAAAGTCAAATAATAGAAGCTCCGGAATATTATTTGTGGACACATAAAAGATGGAAACATCAAGAGCAAGTGGAGGAATAAGATTTTTTTTTGATTTTTGTAGGTATTGTTTTGTTTGCATAATTACGGGATTAAATCTTTATAGATTAAAATTCAAAACAATTTTTAATAATAAAAAATAATAATTTAAAATATGAAAAAAATTCATGTTGGTTTTCTACTTTCATATGATTATGATAAATTAAAATTATCCATACCGCCTGTTTACAAAGAAGCAGATAGAATTTTTATTGCGGAGGATATTAATAAAATAACCTGGTCAGGTAATAAGTTTGTTGTTGATGATTCTTTTTATGAATGGTTAAAAGAATTTGATGTGGATAATAAAATTGAGTTCTATAGGGGTGATTTTTATATTCCTGAATTATCAGCTATTGAAAATGATACTAGAGAGCGTCATTTACTTTCCTTAAAAATGGGAATTGGGAATTGGTTAATACAAGTTGATAGTGATGAGTATTTCATTGATTTCAAAAGCTTTGTGTCTGGTTTGAGGAAATACGACCATTTTTTAGATGCCCCGGAAAAGAATAAAGTTCAGTTTGCAGCTTATTGGCTCATTATTTATAAGTATACTGAAAATGGGGTTTTATATGTAAACAAACCCATGAAGGCTATTTTTGCGACGAATTATCCAAATTATAATTGTGCCAGAAGAACTGGTGAAAGGGTGATTTATTTGAATAGTTTAGTGCTACATGAATCAATTGCACGTACCGAAGAGCAGCTTAGGTATAAACTTGAAAATTGGGGACATAATGAGGAAGTTAATAGCGGATTTATGGATAAATGGGTTCAGATAAATGAAAATAATTACAAAGAGTTTACTGATTTGTATTATATAGAACCTGAACGATGGAAAGAATTAGATTATTTTCCAACAAAAAATATAGCAGAAATTAATCAATATGCTAATCAAAATAAAAAATTAAAGTTATCTAAAGATTATCTTTTTTTTAAAAATCTTGGACAATCACTTAAATATACGTTTAAATAAAAAAAAAGGACCAAAAAAAAATAGTTTGGTCCTTTTTTTATTTCATTTTTCTATACTTCAACCATAAAAAGATGTATTTTTTAAAGGTTGCAAAAGCATGAATATAGGAGAAAATAAAGCCTTTTTGACCTTTTAAGAATTGTAGTTTGAAAAAATAATTTTTTATAAAATTTCCAAAAGGAATTACTATTAAATGAAAGTAATTTGGTTTGATTTTCTTTTGGTACATTATGTTAGCAAGCTCTTTGGCTTCTAATGTTAACTGCGAATTATATTCGTCAAATCCAATACCGTTGTCTAAGAAGAAATTATTTTCCTGCATAAATAAGTTTATGAACTGCAAATGTAATAATTTTACATTCAAATGCAATTTAAAGATATGACACGTTTACCTATATTGATGTACCACAATGTTTCTAATGAATTTAATGATAGTAAAGGACTTACTGTTTTTAGCGAAAGATTAGAAGAACAGTTTAGTTATTTACAGGATAAAGGATATACAACGTACCATTTTTCGGAATTAGAAAACAGAACATCAATAGACTCAAAAAGCATAATAATTACTTTCGACGATGTCACCGAAAACCAATTGACTTATGCAGTTCCTTTGCTTCAAAAATACAATCTGAAAGCTACTTTTTTTATTCCTTTTGCTTATATTGGAAATGTAGATTCATGGAATTCGGGAAAAGAGAAAATTATGACCATAGAGCAATTACAGGAATTGGATAATAGAGTAGAGCTGGGGCTACATTCTTTTGCACATAAAAGATATGCTACTTTGACTGAAACTGAAATCAATGCCGATTTTTCTAAGTGTTTTGAAATTATAAAACAAAACAATTTAAAAGTGTATAGTGCTTTGGCTTATCCTTACGGGAATTATCCTAAAAAAGAACCTGGTAAATCGATGTTTACTGCTGTTTTACAACAAAATAATGTAAAAGCAGGACTAAGGATAGGCAACAGGATTAACAAATTTCCGTTTAAAAATCCGTATGAAATCCAGCGAATTGACATCAAAGGAGAAGACAATTTGTTGAAATTTAAATTCAAATTACGTTTCGGGAAATTGAAATTATTTTAATCCTTTTTCAATCAAAATCATTTTAGCATATCTGGAGAAAACACCATAAGCATTGACAGTTGCTACAGCAAGACCCGGAACACCATCAAGAAAACCTCTTTTGAGAATGTAGGAATGAAAAAAACGATAAAAAGGCTTGAAGATTAATAAAAAAAGGTTCGCTTTTTTGTTTTTTTCTAATGACATTTTAGCCTGAAACCAGGCATAAGAATCTTTCTTGTTTATATAATGAAGTAAACCTTTGTAGGTATAGTGAATTACAAAATTCTTTAAAACCCCTGTTTTTCCGGTAGTTTTTAATTTTTCGTGAACAGCTCCTTCAAAATAGACACCGTTATTTTTAACCAATCTCAGTACCTTACTTTCCGAATGGTATAAAAAGCGATTCATGTAAAAATGAGGAAACTTTAGCTTGTAGGAATTGTATTTAGGACTGGTAATAGCTTCCTGTATTTCAATTTGCAGTTTTTTTGAAATCCTTTCGTCGGCATCTAAAAATAAGATCCAATCACCCGTTGCAAAAGAAATAGCATGGTTTTTTTGATTGGAAAAGTTGTCAAACTTTCTATCTAAAACTTTACATCCTAATTCAACTGCCTTTTCTTTAGTGCCATCAGTACTAAAAGAATCGATTACAATAATTTCATCAGCAAATTCAACTGATTTTATGGCATCTACAATGTAATCAATTTCATTGTATGTAGGGATTATGGCGGTAAGTTTGGTCATTTTTTTGTTGGTGTTAAATGCGACAAAAATAATAAATTTGATTACCTTTGGGTGCTTATGAAAAAAAATATTTCAATTATTATCAGTACTTATAATTCGCCTGAATTATTAGAGAAAGTTCTATTGGGCTATAATACTCAAACGTATAGAGATTTTGAGGTTGTTATTGCTGACGATGGTTCTTCGCAAGACACTTTTGATTTGATTGAAAAAATGAAACAAAAAGTTTTTTATAGCATACACCATGTTTGGCATCCTGATAATGGTTTTCAAAAAACAATTATTCTTAATAAAGCTGTTTTAGAGACATCGGCAGATTATATTTTGATGACTGATGGTGATTGTATTCCTCGTGCCGATTTTGTAGAACATCATATTAAAAACCGAGAATTGGGGTTTTTCCTTTCAGGCGGTTATTATAAATTAACCGATGCTATTTCGAAAAAAATATCAGAAAATGATATTTATTCGGGGATTTGTTTTGATTTGAAATGGTTGAAAAATAATGGAATCTCTTATTCTTTTAAAAACAATAAAATCTGTGAATATGGATTCAAAGGTTGGTTTTTAAATAATATTACACCAACAAAACCAAGCTGGAATGGTCATAATGCATCAGGATGGAAAGCTGATTTTATAGCCGTAAATGGTTTTGATGAGCGTATGCAATATGGAGGTGAAGATAGGGAATTTGGAGAAAGATTGGTTAATTACGGTATCAAACCTAAGCAAATTCGTTATTCTGCTGTTTGCCTGCATTTGGATCATCCCCGAGGATATGTAAAACCAGAAATGATTGTTAAGAATCAACAAATTCGAAAAGAAACCAAAAAATTAAACAAGATTAGAACTGAATTTGGACTGCAAAAATAAATTCTGATTTATTCTTTTCCGGCAAAATAATTTTGCCACACTTCTTTAAATACATCATACATTATTGTACTCCTAAGAGTTAAGTTTTTGAAAAGCATTCATAAAATTTCTAAAAGGATGGTGAAAATTTTGATGTTAAAAAAACAAGCTGTTTTATTCCTTTTTTAACGACGTATTGGTTTGAAACCAAAAATAGGAGTCTTATTTTTGCAAAAAAAATTAAAAATCCTTTGTGAGTTAAAGTACCATGGAAAAAAGTTTGAATTTTTTTTAAACTTTTTTAAACTTTTTGGGTCTAATAATTATATAAAAGAATCTACATTAATAAAGCAATTCTCCCAATTGCTTAAAAAATAAAATATGAAAATATCTGTAATTATAAGTACTTATAATTCTGTTGAATGGCTTAAAAAAGTCCTTTTAGGTTACAATACACAAACTTATCGTAATTTCGAAATGGTTATAGCTGATGATGGTTCACGTCAGGATACTTTTGATTTAATTGATGAATTAAAAAAAGAAGTTTTCTATCCTATTATCCATGTTTGGCATGAAGACAACGGTTTTCAAAAATCCCAAATTTTAAATAAAGCTATCGTAGCCTGTACAACTGATTATATCATGATGTCCGATGGCGATTGTATTCCGCGTCCGGATTTTGTGGAACAGCATGTTAAATTTAGAGAGGAAGGTTATTTTCTTTCCGGAGGTTATCATAAATTACCATTGGAATTATCTCAAAATATTAAAGAAGAAGATATCTATTCAGGGAAGTGTTTTGATGTTTCCTGGTTGAAGAAAAACGGAATGAAATCTTCTTTCAAGAATAATAAGATAAATGCAACTGGCTTAAAAACTTCAATCTTGAATTTTTTGACACCAACAACTCCAAGTTGGAACGGACATAATGCTTCAGGTTGGAAAAAAGATATTCTGGCTATCAATGGTTTTGATGAGCGTATGCAATACGGCGGTCAGGATAGGGAGTTAGGTGAACGATTAGTGAATTATGGTATAAAACCAAAGCAAATACGATATAGTACGGTTTGTTTGCATTTGGATCATCCCCGTGGTTATGCTACACCTGAATCTATTAATAAGAATAAAAACATTCGAAAAGAAACCAAAATTAAAAAGAAAAAACGAACTGATTTTGGAATTGTAAAGTAAGAAAAAAGTATCCCGCTGAACGGCTCTTAAAATGATAGATATTATCTGGAGCAATTCAGCGGGATATTTTTTGTTATAAATTATTTTTCAGGAAAGTATCTAATTCGGGAATAATCATTTCAGGAGTAAGCTGCTTGTATAATTCGTCCGGATTTTTTTCAATTCTTTTGCACTCCTCAAAAGTAAAACTATCAAATAGATTAGGTCTCATTTCCAGCAGGTGCACTGAATGATGGAATTTCCCGTCTTCAAAACTGGCCCAGTGATCTTTGTTTACATAAGGAGAAAAAATGGTAAAAGTAGGTTTGTTTAAGGCTTTAGCAATGTGTACACTTCCTCCTTCATTAGAAACTAAGAGAGTGCTTTGGTTCATTACTTTTATAAAATCACGAATACTTTTTGCGTGAATATCTAAAATGATTTTTGATTTATTTTGGCACATTTCATAGATTTTTTGCGCTTCCTCTTTTTGATGCGGTGCATAGTTAAAAAGAATATTTACGTCATAATTTGAAGCAATAAAATCAACCATTTTGGCTACGTAATCGTAAGGCATTGATTTTTGAGGAGTACTTCCTAAAACGCCAAGAACAATCACTTTTTTGTTAGCATATTTACCCAGCCAGTCTTCTTTTTTTTCTTCTTCGGTTAAAAACAGTTTTGGTTCGTAATCGATCGGTTCAAAATTCCCAGCCTGACTTAATATATGAATTCGGTCCTCAATTGCTTTACCGCAAATTTTGGTCTTTTCTTTAGAAATAGCTAGCGGATGCGTGTAATAGCCCCAATTGCCCAGTTTTTTTCGGCTTTTGTGACCTATAGTTTGTTTGGCTTTAGAGAATTTACAAATTAATTTGCTCTGTGTTTTCGAATAAGGATCAAAAATAATATCGTATTTCTCTTTTTTAATCTGACGAATTAATTTAAACAAAACAGGGAGTTTTTTTAATTCCTTATCGTTAATAGAAATGATTTTATCAATATTAGGATTGTTCAAAATTACTCCATGAGTAAAATCGTAAGCCATAAAATGAACTCTGCTATCAGGATATTTTGCTTTAAAATTATTGGCAATGACTGAGCTGATTAAAACATCTCCAATTCGTTTGTTTTGTATGATTAAAACTTTCATCCTGATTTATTTTACTGATTTGTTAGTATTCCTTGGCGCAAAGTACTATTTTTTATACTTTTAAACCAAATTATAATTGTAAGCTGTGCCAATAATCATTCATTCGGAGTATAAAAATAAAGAAGAAGCTATTCTTCAATTAGTTGCTAATTTTTTTGACGAAGGAGATATGATTGTTGCCGGTGCCCGAAATACAATCAAGTCCAATTTTCTTGCTGATGAAAAGGTAAATATTAAGTTTTTTCAAAAGCCGGGACTGTTCAAATCAATAATTTATTCTTTTTTTAGAAGTACTAAGGCGAAGCGCTCTTTTGATTACGCCAATTATTTGCTTGAGTATCATATTTTAACTCCTTTCCCCATTGCTTATGTTGAAAACAGAAGCGGATTGGGACTTTTGAAAGACAGTTATTATGTTTCTCACCAAATAGATTATGATTTTACAATTCGGGAATTGATTCATGATCCGTTATTTCCGGAGCGTAATATTATTTTGGAACAGTTTGCCGAATTTACTTTTAAAATGCACGAAGCAAAGATTAATTTTCTGGATCATTCTCCGGGAAATACTTTGGTTGTGAAAAAAGATTCCGGCAAGTATGAATTCTATCTGATAGATTTGAACCGGATGAATTTTAAAAACTTATCTATCGAGGAGCGAATGGATAATTTTAAGAAAATGTGGTTGTCTAAAACGATGGTGAAAGTAATTGCTAAAACCTATGCAAAACTTAGCCAGCAACCTGAAGATAAATTACACGCTATTCTTTTGGAGAAAACAATCCAATTCAAGAGAAAAATTACCAAGAAGAAATACCTGAAAAGAAAAATAGGTAGAAAATAAGGTTTAACATCAAATAAAAAATTCCAAATTCCAATCGTTGTTACAATTAGAATTTGGAATTTTTAAAATATTGGAATTTTGAATTATACCGCTACGTCATATTCGCGTAAAGCATTATTCAATGAAGTTTTTAAATCAGTTGATGGTTTACGAGTACCGATGATTAAAGCACATGGTACTTGGTATTCACCAGCAGCAAATTTTTTAGTATAACTACCAGGAATTACTACTGAACGAGCAGGAACAAAACCTTTCATTTCAACTGGTTCGTCACCTGTAATATCTATAATTTTTGTTGAAGCAGTTAAACATACGTTAGCACCAAGAACAGCTTCTTTACCTACGTGAACTCCTTCTACTACAATACAACGAGAACCGATAAAAGCACCGTCTTCAATGATTACCGGAGCTGCTTGTAATGGCTCTAAAACACCACCAATTCCAACACCACCACTCAAGTGTACATCTTTACCAATTTGAGCACAGCTACCTACAGTTGCCCAAGTATCCACCATAGTACCTGCATCAACATAAGCACCAATGTTTACGTAACTAGGCATCATAATAACACCGCTTGAAATAAATGAACCGTAACGAGCAGAAGCACCAGGAACTACACGAACCCCTTTTTCAGCATAGTCTTTTTTCAATTCCATTTTGTCATGGTATTCAAAAACTCCGGCTTCCCAAGTTTCCATTTTTTGAATAGGGAAGTACATAACTACTGCTTTCTTAACCCATTCGTTTACCTGCCATCCATCACCTTTTGGCTCAGCAACACGTAATTTTCCTGAATCTAATAATTCAATAACTTCTCTAATCGCGTTAGTTGTTGTTTCTTCCTGCAACAAAGCTCTGTTTTCCCAAGCTTGTTCTATAATTGTTTGTAATGCGCTCATTTTTGTATATTTTTTGGCAAAGATATGTTTTTAATGCAAAAACAAAAAGTCAAATTAATTTAATATCTTAGAAAGAGAATTGATAATGGCAATGTCAAAAATCAATAGCGATAACAATGAGAATCAAAAAAAAACGATGATTAGTTATGAAAGATAATTTTTCTAAACAAGCTTCTGAATATTCAAAATTTCGTCCTCAATATCCTGATGAAATGATTGGTTATGTGGTTACTTTTGTCAAAAATAAATCGTTGGCACTCGATATTGCCACAGGAAACGGACAAGTGGCTAGCAAACTTTCTCCTTTTTTCGAAACGGTTTATGGGGCTGATATTAGTCAAAAACAATTGGATAATGCCATTCCGGCTGATAATATCATTTATCAGTTGTCAGCAGCAGAAAAGACAATTTTCGAGAATCAAAAATTTGATTTGATAACTGTGGCTCAGGCGGTGCATTGGTTTGATTTTGATGTGTTTTATAGAGAAATCTATCGAATCTTAAAACCGGATGGTATTTTTGCAGTAATTGGTTATGGATTGTTTTCGACTAATCCAGATTCGGATGTGATTTTAAATCATTTTTATTATAATATAGTAGGGCCTTACTGGGATAAAGAGCGAAAATATTTAGACGATAATTATGAAACAATTCCATTTCCGTTTGACGAAATTCCTGTGAAAAAGTTTGAGAATCAATTAAATTGGACTTTTGAAGAGTTAACAGGTTATTTAGAAACTTGGTCGGCAACGCAACATTATATTTCAAAAAACGGTCAAAATCCTATCGATTTGATTCGGGACAAATTGCAATCTTCATGGGAAAATAACGATAAAAATGTGAGCTTTCCTTTGTTGTTGAGAATCGGAAAATTAAAATAGTATCTTTGACAAAAAAATAAATGTCAAGAATTCTCGCCATAGATTACGGACAAAAGCGTACAGGTATAGCTGTTACAGACGAAATGCAAATTATTGCATCAGGATTAACCACAATTCCCTCTTCGACAGCGATTGCTTTTTTGAAGGATTATTTTTCGAAAGAAAAAGTAGAATTAGTACTTATTGGTGAACCCAAACAAATGAACGGACTGCCATCAGAAAGTGCTTCCATTATTAAAGGATTTGTGACGCATTTTACCAATCATTTTCCGGATATGAAAATGATTCGTGTAGATGAACGTTTTACTTCAAAAATGGCTTTCCAAACCATGATTGATAGTGGTTTGAAGAAAAAGCAACGTCAAAATAAAGCCCTGATTGACGAAATTTCGGCTACCATTATGTTGCAAGACTATCTTTCCCGCAAAATGTTTTAATAATTCTTTGTTAAAAGGGCGAAACTTAGTGATAAATGTAACTATTTACACTCCAAATGGTGTTTTAATTGTGATAATATTAAAGTATCTTTGCGCTTTAATAAAATATAATTATGTCTGATACAACCATACGTTCAAATAGTGATGTAGTTCTTATTGGAGCTGGAATTATGAGTGCCACTTTAGGCTTAATCCTAAAAGAATTACAACCGGATTTAACCATTGATATTTACGAAAGATTAGATAGCGCAGCTGCTGAAAGTTCTGATGCATGGAATAATGCAGGAACGGGGCATTCTGCTTTTTGTGAATTGAATTATACGCCGGAAGGAGAAGATGGAAGTATCAATCCTAATAAAGCTATCAGTATTGCTGAATCGTTTGAGGTTTCACGTCAATTTTGGGCTTATTTGGTACAACAGGAAAAAGTATCAGCTCCTGAGAATTTTATTAAAAGAATTCCACATATCAGTTTTGTTTGGGGAGATAAAAATGTTGATTATCTAACAAAACGTTACAAAGCTTTACAGGCAAATCCGCTCTTTAGTGAAATGTTGTTTAGCACTGATTTTGCAGAATTGAAAAAATGGATGCCTCTTGTTATGGAAGGCAGAAAAGAATCAGAAAAAGTAGCAGGAACTACAATGGCTATTGGAACTGATGTTAATTTTGGAGAATTAACCCGTAATATGTTTGGTTACCTGACAAAAATGGAAGGTGTTAATATGTATTTTAATCACGAGGTTAGAAAGTTAAAACAACGTGATGATAAATCCTGGAGAATAAAAATTACTGATTTAGGCACAGGGGAAAAAAGAAAGGCTTACACTAAATTTGTATTCATTGGAGCTGGAGGAGGTTCATTACCATTATTAGAAAAAGCTAATATTCCTGAAGGAAAAGGTTTTGGAGGTTTCCCAGTAAGCGGACAATGGTTAAGATGTACTAATCCGGAAGTAATTGCACAACACGAATCAAAAGTATATGGAAAAGCATCAGTAGGTGCACCACCAATGTCGGTTCCACATATTGATTCCAGAATGATTAATGGAGAAAAACAATTATTGTTCGGACCTTTTGCAGGTTTTTCAACCCGTTTCCTGAAAAATGGTAAATATTCTGATTTACCTAAATCAATTCAATTAGACAATATCGTACCTATGGTTATGGCGGGAGTTAAAAATATTCCGTTGACTAAATATTTGATTGAGCAGGTACGTCAATCTCCGGCGGATAGAATTAAAGCTTTGAGAGAATATGTTCCGGGAGCTAAATCTAAGGATTGGGTTTTAGAACGTGCAGGACAAAGGGTTCAGGTAATCAAAAAAGATGAAAAAGAAGGTGGTAAGTTAGAGTTCGGTACAGAGGTAATTACTTCGGCTGACGGAACTTTATCGGTATTGTTAGGTGCATCACCAGGGGCTTCAACAGCAGTTTCTATTATGATTGATGTAATAGGAAGATGTTACAAAGAGGAAATGAAAACTCCTGAATGGCAAGCAAAATTCAAAGCAATGATCCCTTCTTACGGACAAAAACTGAACGAAAATCCAGAGTTGTTAAATGAAGTAAGAGAGAATACAGCAACAGTTTTAAAGTTAAAATAATTTATAATACTAAGAATCCCAACTTTACGGTTGGGATTCTTTTTTTACAGCCATCAATATCTGTGTTGTTTTTATAATGTTTTCAGATAAACTGGTCATCCAGACTAGTTGTTCAATAACTAATTGCGCTTCCTGCATCTTGATTTGGTAAGCTTCTTCGTCAATTAGTTTGATTTGTTTTAATTCTTTGGCCCGAATGTTTTTTAATTCGGTCAGCCTTTGATCAAAATCTTCATTAGAATCTGTTGTTATTGAGTCAGGATTAGGATTGCTTAATATATCCATAGCAAGCTTTAAATTTTTAATTACCTTGTCTACTACAACATTAAAAGCTTCAGAAGCTTCAGTTGTTTTGTGTGATTGGATATAAGTCCCAAGTGAAGCAATAGAAGATAATAAAGAATGATTCAGTACTGTGAGTTTATAAACCTGAGGCAATTTACTTTGTTTGGATTTTGGTTCCTGCAACATTCGCTGAAAAGAAGCCATTAAATTTCCAATTTCGATAAACGCCTGTTTTCTTGCCAGTCTGTATTCCGTAGGAACTTCTCCTTTTTCATTATACAGAATAGAAATTTGTTTCAAATAATTTCGATTTGCTTCTATCGCATCCTGAATGTAAGTGGGCAGGCTTAAAAACTCCCATGAAGGCCATAAAAAATAATTGGCAAGTAAACAGATGACTGCACCAACAACGGTATCCAGAATTCGATATTCGATAACATTGCCATTATCGGGAGATAAAACTCCATAAATTAAGATAACATAAATGGTAATAAAGGTAGCACCAATTTTATAGTTGGTAGGATTGAATGAAAATCCTAAAAGCATCGCAATAATGGCGATGGTGCTAATGATATAGGAATCGTGAATGATATATAAAATTCCAAAGGCAATAACGCCACCTGCCACAGTCCCAAAAATACGATGATACGTTCGTTCATTTGTAAGCCCGAAACCTTGTTTCATAATTACAACAATGGTAAGAATGATCCAATAGACGTTTTCTAAAGGAAGCACTTTTCCAATCATATAACCTAATAAAATAGTAATGGTCATTCTAAGCGAATGCCTGAAAACAGTAGATGAAAAGCTGAAATTTTCAATAAAAGTGCTTAAAGGATAATATTGAGGTTTGATGAATTTTTCAATGTCTTTGTCTCTTCCTTTCAAATCCCCGTGGTTAATGTTGACCGTATAAGCACGCTCGAGAGTTTTGATTTTTTCGACCTGTTTTTCGGCGTAATGCAACATGGTAATGAGCATTAAAACTTCTTCAGAAGAGGAATCAGCCTTTAATTCTTTTTTGTAATTATCAATTGTAATTTCAAATTGATGTAAATCCTCAATTAAATTATGTTGGGATTCATACGGCTTTCTTTCAATGATGCTTTTGGATAATAATTTCAAGCTTTTACCTAAGTTATAAGCTAAGTTTTGATAAGTTTCCAAAGCTTTTGGATAGACATCAAATTTTTGATGCAATTTATTATGGTCAAAAGAAGTCGAAATGGCCAATTCCATTATTTCTACCAATAATATAAAACTCAACAGTAATTTTCGGTTTTGCCCTGAAGCACCAGATTTAGTTCTGCTGCTAATTAAAACTTCCCGGATGTTTTCGTGTATAGTATTCAGTTCTACCTGAAAATGCAGTTGTTTTTTGGTAATAGCTTTTCTGTTCGAATTTAACTCCCAGAGATCACCGCGTAATTTCAGGTATTTAGCCGTAAGTCGGATGCATTCTGCCATTTGTAATTCGATATAATGATTGGGCTTTATATAAAAGAAAATAACAGAAATAAGGGTGTAGAATAAGCCTCCGGCAAATAAAAGTCCGGAGTAATGAAGGATTTCCCAACCCGAATTTAAATGGGCAAAAGCCAGAGAAATAGATAATAAGGCCGAAAATGAAACCATCGTGGCACGTTGCCCGTAAACTAAAATCATCGAGATATTAAAAATCAATGCAATTAGTACAGGATAAAATAGCCAGGGATAAGGATAACAAAGATTAATAATCAAGTTAACTCCGGCAATAATAAGCGAAGTAACCAATAGTCCTTTGACTTTATGTTTTAAATTGCTGGGAATGTCACTGGGAAAAGTAAAAAAAGCACCTAAAGCAATGGTGAAACCAATATGGAAATTACCTAAATATGAAAATAATAATACAGGCGAAACGGCAGTAATGGTTATTTTTAAAGCATTAGTAAAATCAGTGCCGGCAATAAATTTCTGAATTTTAGAGGTCATAAATTTAGGATTATACACAAAGATATGAATTGTACGATTTATCCATGAGATAAATGAAAGTGTTTTTTAAAAATACTATTTATCTCTTTCCCTATTAAGCGTTGTCTAAATTTTTACTATTTTTGGCAATCCTAATTCGGGATGGAAAACCTTTTTTAGGTTAATAATATTTAATACAACAACAATGATTTTACCAATTGTAGGATATGGTGATCCGGTTTTGAGAAAAGTATGTGAGGAAATTACACCTGAGTATCCTAACTTGAAAGAAATAATTGCCAATATGTATGAAACCATGTATAATGCATCGGGAGTAGGACTGGCAGCGCCACAAGTAGGAATAGCAATTCGTTTATTTATGGTAGATGCGTCTCCTTTTAGTGACGACGAAGATTTGGCAACTGAGCAGCAAAAACAATTAAAAGGATTCAAACGCACTTTTATTAATGCTAAGATCCTTAAGGAAGAAGGAAATGACTGGGCTTTTAATGAAGGTTGCCTTAGTATTCCTGATGTTCGCGAAGATGTATATCGCAAAGAAAAAATTACTGTAGAATACTGCGAAGAGGATTTTGTAATGAAAACGGAAGTTTTCGACGGTTTAATAGCCAGAGTAATTCAGCACGAATACGATCATATCGAAGGAATTTTGTTTACTGATAAAATTTCGTCTTTAAAAAAACGATTAATCAAAGGAAAGCTAAAAAATATCATGGAAGGAAAAACTTTCCAAGAGTACAGAATGCGTTTCTTTGGTAAAAAAGGAAGGTAAAACTTTTAAAAATCCTGTTTTGGTATTGTTTTTGAAGACTATCCAAAACCAAAAAATATAAAAAATTGAATTCTTAATAATAATTTAAAAAGCATGAATTTAGAAAAAATATTAGCGATTTCTGGAAAACCAGGTTTATATGTTTTAAAAGTACAAACACGTACAGGTTTTGTGGCAGAATCATTAGCAGATGGTAAAAAAATCACAGTAAACTTAAAAAGTAATGTGAGTTTATTATCTGAGATTTCAGTTTACACTTACGAAGGTGAGAAACCATTAAAAGAAGTAATGAGTGCTATTGCTGCTAAAGAAAATAACGGAGCCGCTATTTCGCACAAAGAAGACAATGCTACTCTTGCTGCTTATTTCAAAGAAATTTTACCTAATTATGATGAAGAAAGAGTATATGCTTCTGATATTAAGAAAATTTTAAACTGGTACAATACTTTGCAGGCTAAAGGTTTAGTTGTTGAAGAAACTCCGGTTGAAGAGGTTGTTGAGGCTGCTGTTATTGAAGAAGCTGCTGCTGAAAAACCGAAAAAAGCTAAAAAAGTAACAGAATAATTGATTCTGAATTTTTTATAATAATCCTGTGTTCCATTCGTTTAGGACACAGGATTTCTTATTTTTACATAAAAACAAAATGCAATGACTGCTAGACAAATACAATTACAGGCTTTTGAGAGATTATTAGATATCATGGATGATTTGCGTGAGAAATGCCCTTGGGATAAAAAGCAAACGCTACAAACCCTCAGACATCTTACCATTGAAGAAACCTATGAATTAGGAGATGCCATTTTAGATAATGATTTGAACGAAGTCAAGAAAGAATTGGGTGATTTGTTATTGCATATTGTTTTTTATGCAAAAATAGGAAGCGAAACAAACGATTTTGATATCGCTGATGTCTGTAACGATATTTGCGAAAAATTAATCCATCGTCACCCTCATATTTATAGTGATACTGTGGTGAAAGACGAAGAGGAAGTCAAACAAAACTGGGAGAAATTAAAACTCAAAGAAGGTAAAAAATCAGTTTTGGAAGGCGTTCCAAGAAGTTTACCGGCATTGGTAAAAGCCAGCAGAATTCAGGACAAAGTTAAAGGTGTTGGTTTTGATTGGGAAGAATCACATCAGGTTTGGGATAAAGTTCAGGAAGAATTGCAGGAGTTACATGATGAGGTAAAATTAGGAAATCAGGACGCCATAGAGGCCGAATTTGGTGATGTTTTGTTTTCGATGATCAATTACGCCCGTTTCCTGAATGTCAATCCCGAAGATGCTTTAGAACGAACCAATAAAAAATTCATCAAACGCTTTCAGTATTTAGAAAGTAAAGCCAATGATTTAGGAAAATCCCTGATGGATATGTCTTTGGCTGAAATGGATGTTTTTTGGGAAGAAGCCAAAAAAATGTAATTAGAAAATCTTTGATTTTCAAATATTACAATTTTTGGGAAGAAGCCAAAAAAATGTAGAATGCAGATTTTAGACTGCAGAATTTTCTAAAGTTTAGCTACAAACTTGTCATGCTGACGAAGGAAGCATCTCATCAAGTAACTCTACAAAGTGGTTGATGATTGCAATGAAATTTTAATGCTTTGTAATTCGCATTTTTAAATAATTGTCAGGTGTCATAATTCCTAGAGAACTATTTTTATAATCTTTGATATTTCGTGTAATGATAATATCAATTTCTTTATTTAATTCTGCTGAATAGTTTTGCAGGGCATCTTCGAAATCTTTGAATTCTGAATTTAATGCCTGTAAAATAGAGTCTTTGTTAATTAGTAAAACTTCTGTAATTGAAACCAACAACTTTAATTTTTCGATTACTTTTTCGTGTTTCGCAGTTTGTCTCAATAAATAATAAACATTACTAATAATCACAGGGGTAATAAATCCTGTAATTTCTTTTGATTCACAAAGAGACAAAATTTTTGCGGCACTTTCCGAAAAAGGTTCTCGATCAAAAAAGAAATCAAGAATTACATCAGTATCGATTAGGACTTTTGTCATAGATTATAAATATTTTTCAGATAATCTATTAGCCAAATCTTTTTTGTAATCGCTGTTTTTAGGAGCATTAAACGATCCTTTTAACGATTTTACAATAGGAGTTAACTCAATATCATTTTGCTCATTATCTTTTGTTAATGCTTTTAGATAATTTTCAATTAAATCAGATAAACTGCGTTCTTTTTCTTTGGCATATTTTTTAGCCTTTTCAATTACTGCTTGTTCGATAGTTAATGTGAGCTTAGTATTCATAACACACGTCCTTTTTAGGTTAAACTAATACGTGCAAAGTTAAGATATTTTTTAAACACGTGCAAATTTGTAATTTTTAGCACGTATTTTTTTGATGTTATTCCGAAATTTCTAACTGAAGTATTACATCCCGATAGCGTTTTCCTAATGAGAATAATTGTTCGGCAAAAAACATAATAAATAAAGGCATGGCAAAGAAAGTAAGTAGGTTTTCTTCGTATAAAAAATAACTGCTGACAATATAAATTCTGCCGTATTCCAGATAATAAATCCATTTTCGTTGTTCTAATAACGCTCCGCAGTTGATTAAGGTGATCAGAATAAAAGACAACACAAAAACTTTGTCAACAAGGCTCAGCCATTCAAAGGAATAGGTGAACACGGTCAAAAATAAAATGCAAATTCCTAATTGGATATAAAGATAATTTCTAAATCGGAGTCGTTTATTGGAAGTGGATTTATCCTGAAGGAAACGTTTTTCCAATAAGGGACGGATATTTTGATCCATTTGGGCAGGACTTCCAAAAATAGCCAGGAATTTTGCTTTAAATCCTGTAGACCTTTTCCATAATTCGAAAATTTCGAAATAATAATGAAAATGCTGCCAAAGGAAACTATAGCTTTTTAATGGATGGGTTAAGCCGTATTTGGGTTTTTCTTCTTCGGATTGAAATGTTCCAAAAAGTCTGTCCCAAAAAGTAAACATATCGCCAAAATTCTTATCCAAATATTTCTCATCCGAAGCATGATGAACACCATGTACAGAAGGGGTAACAAAAACATATTCGAGCCATTTTATTTTGCCTACAAGTTGGGTATGCGTAAAAAAAGAATAGGCGCCATGTACCAGAAGCATGGTAATAACCATTGTGGGATGAAATCCTAAAAAGGGGAGTACACACCAAAATCCTGTTCGAATAATAGCCTGAAAAGTAGTAATTCTGGCGGCAACGGTGAAATTAAAGGCTTCACTGTGATGATGGACGATGTGTGCAGCCCAGAAAAAATTGACATGATGTCCCAGTCTGTGGTACCAATACCAGACAAAATCGGTCATAAGGATTAATGAAAACCATACAACCAGGTTACTTGGAATGGTAAAAATTCGATATTCATCATATATCAAATAGTATAGCTGGTAAAAACTGGCCGCTATAAATAAATTGATTAATCTTTCGGCGATACCAATGCTTATATTAGAAACAGAACTTTCATAATTAAAAATTTCCGGTTTTTTTCTGCATTGGGCAAGTTTAAATTCTAAATATAAAAACAGAAAAAAAGCCGGCATTACAAAAGCGAGAAAATTAATATGCTTCATTTTAATACACTATTTTAAAAAAGAGATATTTATATCTATCAGCTGTTTTACAGCGGGCAATAGATACAATATCTCTTTTCGGTTTGGGGCATTTTAATTTAGTTTATAGTTGTTTGTAACCAAAGCAACTTCTTTTACCGATTGCGTTTCGGCAACCTTTTGCAAGGCAATGATGTAAGAGGCAATTCGTGGTGTTACATTGTATTTAGTAGCGGTGCGAAAAACAGATTCAAAACTTTTCTCCAATATGTTTTCAAGCTGTTTATTCACCTGATTGACTCCCCAGGTTTCTATCAGCGTATTTTGAAGCCATTCGAAATAGGAAACCGTAACTCCACCGGCATTTGCTAAAATATCCGGAACGACCAAAACATTGTTCTCGTGCAAAATGGCATCAGCATCCGAAGAAACCGGACCATTGGCTCCTTCGACTATGATTTTAGCCTTTACATCATTGGCATTTGTTCTGGTAATAACATCTTCTTTGGCTGCCGGAATCAACACATCAACTTCTAAAAGCAATAATTCTTCATGCTGGATAGAAACTGAATTCGGGTAGCCTTTGATCGTTTTATTATTGAGATTGTAATACAAAATCAGTTCGGGTATATTGATTCCTTCAGGATTGTACAAAGCCTCTGAAACATCACTTACAGCAACTACTTTCAATCCCTTTTCATAAAGAAACAAGGCAGAATGCAAACCTACGTTTCCAAATCCCTGAACTGCGACAGAAGACCTGGCGGGTCTTAATTTCAATTTTTCAAGGGCTAAAAGCGTTATAATGCTCACACCTTTCCCTGTTGCTTCTACACGTCCTAAAGAGCCTCCGGCGTGTAAATGTTTGCCTGTAACCACACCGTGAACCGTTTTACCATGAACTTGCGAAAATTCATCCATCAACCAGCCCATTTCGTCCGGTCCTGTTCCCATATCTGGCGCAGGGACATCTTTTTCAGGACCAAAAATATCCGACAGACTTTTAGTGTAAGCTCTGGTTATTTTTTCCAGTTCTGTTTTAGAATGGTTTTTTGGATCGCAAATAATTCCTCCTTTGGCACCTCCAAAAGGAATTCCTGTGACTGCCGATTTCCACGTCATCCAGGCAGCCAGTGCTTTTACTTCTTCTAAATTCACCTCGTTATCATAGCGGATTCCACCTTTTGAAGGTCCTAAAGCGGTATTGTGGATAATGCGATAACCTTCAAAGTTTTGTTCGATTCCGTTATCTAGGACTATTGAAAAATTGACTACAATTTGTTTTTCCGGACGTTGTAGTTTTTGACGTATTGGAGTATCCAATTTTAAAATATCTGCGGCTATATTAAATCTATCAATCATCGATTGAAAGGGGTTCTGTTTTATAATTTCTGCACTCATGATTTTTTTTGTTAAATGCGATTTGATTGTATTTTAAATTAATTCCATAAAAAAAGCTCTGTTGAATTGTTACAACAGAGCTTTATTTTTCTATAAATAAGACCAGGTAACAACAACATGGGATTTTCATGTGACAGCATTGCATCATAATATTTCTGTTTCTATTTGATCTCATTTTGTTCTGTTTTAAAAAATTTAAAAAAAGCCTTTCACTTTAGCATGAAAGGCCCAAAAAAACTAACAATAATCTTGTTTGCAAGACCATTTTTTATCGAAAAATTATCAAGCTATGTCTTCGATAAAAATGACATTTAGTTAAATGACTTTCATTGTTGATGCAAACCTACAAATTAATTTTATAAATTCTATAGAATTAGTAGAATTTATTTTGAAAAAATAATCAAATTCAATATTTATGGTCTGTTAGGAGGGATTTTTTTAAAAAAATATTAAAAAAAGGAATTAGAAATCCGTTTTGAAGGTTGTTATGATGATGTTTGTGAGACTGGTAAAAAAAAATAGCGTTAAAATAGCTAAGAAGCTGATGATGCTTTTATTATAGCCCAATCCTTAAACAAAGTGAAGGTTGTTTTTTTATAACAAAGTTATTGTCTTGGGGTAGCAGGATGTTTTGATTCTCAAATACTACGGCTACAGCCAATTTTTTGTTTTTTGAGGCATTCACAAAGCAAGGAATACTGGCTAAGGATACAACACCTCCTCCGATAGCAATATAGGCTCCGGTAAAATCAAAATCAAAGCCTGAACCATAAGACGTTTGGTTTGAATTGCTCAATTGGACAAGACCTCCAATTGCAGCAATTCCTAAACCAGCCCCAAGTATTCTCCAGGCTGTCTTTTTTTGGCTTTTACTTTTTTCTAAATAGTACTCTTTAGAAAGTGAAGTAGTTGGTGTTTGACCAAATGAATTTAGAATGAAAAACACCATCGATAGAGAAAGTATCATTTTTTTCATGGCCTAAATAAATTAATGCCTACTCTTCCAAGATGCAGTTTTCGGCTACTCTGCTGTATTCTTTATTTGTAATGTTAAATTAATAAAAAAATCGATTCGGGATCATTTTTAATCGATTAAGCTGTTGATTATTAATGTGTTTTGTGGTTTTTGTGTTTTGTGGAAATTAATGACTTCGCAGAGTAGAGAAAAGAAAAAGGCTGTCTGAAAATTTACACTGCCCCCAAAAAGTTAGACACTATTTGGGGGCATTTTTATGGGAAGAAAAGTCAAGTATGATTATGAATTTAAACTTCGCTGTGTAAATGAAGTTTTAAAAAAACATCAAGCAATAACTATTGTAGCAAAAGAAAAAGGCATAGGGAAAACGGGGCTTAAAGATTGGATTAGTCGCTATCTTGAATTTGGGAGTGAAGGTCTTTTGCCAATACAAAAAAATAAAAATTATAGCGCAGAGTTTAAATTAAAAGTTCTGAAAACTATTAAAAACAAGTCCTTATCTTTGAGTAAAGCTTGTTTGTTGTTCAATATTCCGTCAAGTGCTATTATAAGACGCTGGCAAATTCGTTATACTGAAGAAGGTTTAACAGGCTTAAAACCTAAAGCCAAAGGCAGACCAATTGTTATGAATTTTAAAAGAAAACAAAGAAAAACAGACAAACCTTTAACAAGAGAAGAAGAACTATTAAAGGAATTAGAGTATCTGCGAGCAGAAAACGAAATTCTAAAAAAGTTCAATGCCTTAGTTCTAGCCGAACAAGCCAATCAAAACAAAAGGCTCAAACCATAACGGAATTAAGGCATAAATATGATTTAGATCTTTTGCTAAATTGTATCAATATGGTTAGAAGCACATATTATTACTATGAAAAGAAATGTCAGTCAATAGATAAATATCAAGAAATAAAGCAATTAATTAAACAGATTTTCAACTATCATAAAGGCAGATTAGGTTACAGGCGAATTACTTTATTAATCAAACAAAAAGGCATAATAATTAATCACAAAACTGTACTGCGTCTAATGAAAGTTTTAGGATTAAAGAGTTTAATACGAATCAAGAAATACAAATCATATAAAGGACAACAAGGAAAGATTGCCCCAAATATATTGCAGCGTAATTTTAAGGCCGTTAAACCTAATGAAAAATGGGCAACGGATGTTACTGAATTTAATGTCGCAGGAAATAAATTGTATCTCTCTCCAATTATTGATTTATTTAATGGAGAAATAGTAAGTTATGAATTATCTGAAAGACCCCATTTTAAGCAAATAACCAATATGCTTCAAAAATCATTTAGGAAAGTATCAAATGACACAAATTTGATATTACACTCAGATCAAGGATGGCAATACCAAATGAAACAATATCAAGATTTATTAAAGCAAAAAGGAATTAAACAAAGTATGTCCAGAAAAGGAAATTGTCTTGATAACGCTGTTATTGAAAACTTCTTTGGAATCCTGAAATCTGAACTTTTTTATCTTAAAAAATACAGTTCTATTAATCAATTGAAACAAGAAATAATCGAATATATAGATTACTATAATAATGAGAGAATAAAACTTAATCTAAAAGGAATGAGCCCGATACAATATCGAGCTCATTATTATCAAAATTAATTATAAATTCGTCTAAACTTTTGGGTGCAGTCTAATTACTTTTCGGACAGCCTTTTTTTTGTTTTGTATATTAATTCAGTTATTTGTCGTCTTTAACTGTTTCCACAGCAACCATTTCTTGTTTTGAAGTGTTATTCCAAGGACCATGGTTTTTGAATTCCGGTCCGGTTAACTTTTGTCTTTCAGAACCCGTAGTTTGTACCAGAACCAGGTTTTCCTGTGGAATGCTCTTCGCAGGGTGTTGGTTTTTGTAGGCCGGTCCCTGAAGAGTTACTTTATTTTTTTCAGAATATATTTTTGTAGGCACTGCTTTGTGCATCCAGGATTTAAAATTTTTAAATTCCGGACCTTTCAAGTCACTTTGTTTTACGTTGTTTTTTTCTTGTGCCATAGCGCTTAAAGATATTACTAAGAAGCCTAAAATGAATGCTATATTTTTCATGACTATTACTTTTTTGTTGTTTTAACAAATTTACATTCAGTAATAGCCTTTTAGGATTATGTAAATTTACTCAATTTGCATCCGTATTTATACGGATATTGTTATTTTTTTTGGTTAAACTAAATTCATTTTTGCTGCTTTTTTAATGAGTTCAGCGGTATTTTTCACTTCTAATTTTTTTAAAATATTGGCGCGATGGGTTTCTATGGTGCGTGAACTCACAAATAGTTTAGTAGCAATTTCTTTAGTGGTTAAACCCTTAGCAATTAATCCTAAAACTTCGGTTTCTTTATTGGACAAAATATTTTCACTGATACTTTGTTCCGACATGAAGTTGATCATCTTTTCAGAAATTTCGGCACTGAAATATTTTTTCCCGTTAGCAACGCTTCTGATTGCTACTATTAATTCCGATTCATCGGTGTTTTTTAATAAATAGCCGTAAGCCCCCATTTTAGCGCATTTTGCGATGTAATTACCATCATCATGCATGGAAATGACAATAGGTTTTATATTGGAATTTAAGGTTTTTAATTCTTTTAAAACTTCAAAACCATCCTTGTTAGGCATTGTGATGTCCAGCAATACAATATCCGCCTCAAATTGGGTATTTACAAGCTCCATCAGCTCCAAACCATCAGCAACACTTTTCACTATCTTGATGTCGTCATGCTTTCTTAGTAACTCAGCAAGTCCATTTCGAAAAAGCTCATGATCATCCGCTATTATTAGTTTGATTTCTGTCATAATTCTATGGGTAATTCAATTTCAAAAATAGTGTTTCCCGGAGTAGTATTGATGATAATAGTACCATTGCAAATTTCCACCCGTTCTTTGATGTTGCTAATTCCTAAACCTAACTTAACAGTATTGATGTCGAACCCAATACCATCATCAAAATAATAGAGAGAGATAAAATCATCAAATTCTGAAAGTGTAATCCGGATGTTCTTTGCATTAGCATGTTTTAACGAATTATTGATTAACTCCTGGCAAATTCTAAAAAGATGAATGGCCTGTTGATTAGTAATATTAGAATTTTCCTGTTGTGTTAAATCTTCATATTCGATAATTACCATTGTCGATTTTTTCAGGTTTTCAATAAAGTTGGTTAAGGTAACCCCAATTCCAAAATCGTCTATGGATGCAGGCATTAAAGCATTTGACATCAATCGGATTTCAGAAATAGTATCATCTACTATTTTTTTCATTTCTGATTTTTTGACTTCATTTTCCACTCTGTTTTCAATGTAGTGTTTCAAAGAGGTTAAATAAGGTCCAATACCATCATGGAGCTCCCTCGCAAGGCGGCGCCTTTCATTTTCCATACCATTTACTAACATTCGTTTGGAAAGCATTCGGGTATTTTCTTCATTATTTCTAAACTCAATCAGCTTATCTCTCATCGTCAGAAGGCTTTTTCCCAGCAAATCATTCGGACTTTTAGGTTGAAAATCGGTATTCAAATTCATTTTTCCAATATCATCAGAGAATTTTACGGCACCCTGCAAAGAAGCTTTTAAATTGGCCAAAGCATCAAACATTTCCTTTATTTCACTGGAATTTTTGATGAATTCATTGGTTTGGTTATAGTCTCCTTCTGCCATAATTCGGAGGCTTTTTTGCATATTCTTAATGGGGTTGGTAATAATTCGTATCAGAAAAAGTGAAAGCATCACCGCCAGTAAAAAAATAGCAATCGTTAAGCCTATCAGTCTTTCTTTTAATTCTTGTAGCGGAACGGTAACTTCATCAACATCCATTTCAGACAGAATCACCAATTTTAAGTTTTGCACTTTTATGAGACTGTACACGCTGTACACATCTACATCTCGGTAATCCTTAAAAACACCTCTGCCATTTAAACTTTTAAAAGCATTGTTTACTCCTTTAGTTTTTACAGTTATGGTGTAAGGAATTTTATTGGGATAAAAACGGGATTGGGAACGCATTCGGAAATCTTCGCCCACAAGATACGATTCACCACTGTCACCCATTCCGGTACGTTCCAGAAGTATATTTCTGATTTTGTTGTAATCTAAAATTTTAATCAGTGTACCCCTTTTCGAATGGGAGATAAAACCTATTGTTGTTTTTTTAGCAACATGGTAAGGGGTCAAATCGTAAATTCCGGTACTGTTTTTAATACTATCCGGAAGTTGTAACAGCGAAGTGTCTGTTTTTTGGTTTTGCCAATCGGAAGCTTCAAATCGTTCCCATTCGGATTTTAATAAATGTTCAATCTGATTTTGCTTGAGCGTTTTAATCGAATTCAATTGTAGCAAAATTCGATCGTTCAACACATCCGAAAACTGTTGGTAGGAAGAAAAAGACAATAAAGCAATGACCAATGCGATTAAACTATTAATGATAATCAGTATCAGTGTTTTGATATGCATGCTTTTCCAGTTTTTTTTATTGATGTAAATATACTTGGTTTGCCGATTTAAAAGAAACTTTAAAGCATTAGTTCGGCTGAATTTTCCGGAAATTGTAAGTCTTTGATTGAATTTAACCACAAACTTGTCCTGTTGATGAATGAAGTTTTTATTGAACCATAAAAAAATGATAGCACGCAGATTCGGCAGATTTTTTTATTATTTTCTGCGTAAATCTGTTTAAATCTCCCTAAATCTGCGTGAAAATGAATGTGAAGTTTTTAGTCTTAACGCTATTGAATTGACTTTTTATAAGTGAAATTTTTAAGGTTAAGAATTTCTCACAATCTTGTCATGCTGACGAAGGAAGCATCTCATTAACTAATGTTTTTAGCTTATCGCATTACAAATGTTATGATTTGTCTTTTAATATAAGTAGGCACTCGTTGCAAACGAGTGCGTGGGGGCGAGTGTGAGCCAGAAGGACTGTTAGCTGGCGTTGTTTTCTTCAGATTTTACTTCTTGCCAATATTTTATAAATCTTCCTCTCCAATCAACTCTCATTAGATAGAAAATATGCCCAAATATTGTGAGGCTTGCTATATAAAAACAAATATCACGAGATGAGATGAAATTTTTAGAAACAGAAATAGCGATATCAATTATTATTAGCCCTAAATAAATGAGTAATACAGTTTGACTAAATACTAATTTTGATTTTGATTTAACTTTAAATTTTAGGTATCGAGTTTCATATTTTAAATCGCCTTGAGACTCTAAGAAAACATAAATATAAGCCGCTAATCTAACAATCGACTGTAATCTTGAAATTATAATATAACATGCAGGATAAATTATTAGTAATGGCAAAAAGAAAAAGAAGATTCTCGGATTTATGGAATTTACAATCAATCCAAATACAACGACGCATGCTCCAACAGAAAATGAAACTGTAGTCGCAATCATATTTGCTAAAAGAGAATATTCATCTCTTAATTTTTGATATTCTAAAGTTTGATCGTTTGTCATTTTCCAATTTATTGATATTTGTCTGCAATGTCAGCTAACGGTTTGCTCGTAGGCACAGGTTGGGATTAAAAATACAATTTGTTTTTCGTTAAACATAAATTTTGCAAATACAAAACCAACTTTCAATAAGCACTAAAACTCAACTTGTGCTTACTATCAGTTAGTTGTAGTTGAAATTTATATTTTATTAAGTATATTTTCTAATATTTCTCTCATATCTTTATATAGAATAATTTTTGGTTTTTCCTCAATAATTTTATCCTGTTTTAATCTGCCAAGTACGTTTGGACTGTGCACGCTATTAGGATTCTGAGTTATTACTAATGTACAGGTATAATCGGAATCTTCGAATATAATTTCATTTGAATGATACTTACCTTTATTGATATAATAAGAATCACTTTTAGAAAAAATACGTTCTTCAGTGTTTATAATATCGCAATAAAATTTTGAAGGTCTTAAATACCTGTAATTTTCATTATCTTCATATGAACCTTCATATAATATGAATTCTCCTTTATTAGTAGATTTTGAGATTTCATATAGGTAGTCCTTAATTTTACCACACAATATCCAACTATTTAAGTCGTAATAATGATCGTGGATATATAAATCTTTTTTAGTTTTGTATGACTTGTGCCAAATATGGAGTCGTATTTGTTTATCATTCAAATTAAATAGTCTAGAATAAATAAATCCTAAAGGGTGTAAATAAAATTTTGTATTAGTATTTTCAATTTCTGAATATTCATTTATAAATGAAACTACAAAATCTCTTACTTCTTGATATGAACTTATATCAGTAATAATTTTGTTCATTACTTAAATGGATTTGTTGGCTTAGTGGTAAGTTCTAGTATTGTCTTAATTTCTTCTTCAGTAAATGTTAGACTTTGGAATAATTTTTTTCCTAAAGATTCAATATTTTTAACATTTAAGGAGAAAGAGTTCTCTTTTAAAATAAGCTTTTTACTTTGTCTCTTAACTTGTTGAAATTCTTCTTTATAATGCTTGAATAAATACGATTCTTTATTACAAATAATAGATGGAATTAAAGGATCTTCTCTAGATATTATTGCTGTCTCATTAGAAATATCCATTCTACTCAATGTGAAAAAATCTTTGATATAAATTTCAATTTCAAGAAACTGATTTGTTTTTGTAGTATTGATAGCACTAAAGATTGTAGTTAACAATTCTGTTCTTAAAAAAATGATATTCCAATCAGATTTATCATCGACGCTATTTCTAAAATCTGCATATTTTTGAAGTAAAGTATCGTTTTCTGGATTAAGAATTATGATTTCAACTCTATATGTTTCTCTTTTTTTTGAAGCAATTTTTGATAATTCAGGTATTGTTTTAAATCTCGTATATCTTCCTAAGCCTCCATTAAATTTCCAACTATCACAATTAATTCTAGATCTGTTTAGATGATCTTCAATTTGTGGTGAAGATGATGTGAATTCTAAAGATTTTTTTTTCTCATCAATTTGTAGTTTATAGATGAAAAATCCTACAATAATAGCTGTGATAATTGATGCTACAAATTTATCAATAAATGAAACAAATTCTTTATTTGTTATTTCATTAAGAGTACTAAGAGGGAAAACGAAAAACCTTATTATTAATAATAAAATTAATGTAATTGCAATAAAAAATAAAAATTGATTACGAATTTTTTGGTTTCCAAATAGTTTGTCCATTTATAAATTTACAGTTTAATATTCAATTACAGCTAACTAATTTATATCACATAAATTAAACAGGTTTGGTGCTTAATAGGGATGCTATGCGTATTGTATTAATAGTATTATACAAAAATAAAAATATTTCTTACATACACAAAAACAGCCGCTTTAAAAACGGCTGTAAATGGGTATTGTATATTTTCTTTCCTGAAGCTTCGGAACTGCGTTCTGAAATCTGCCTTCTCAATTCTAAAATCTGGCAATTTTCTCTTTCCAACCCTGATAGCCATTCGCAGGTAAATCGTTATTAGTGTTAGCTAAAACCTGTTCGGTTTGTTTTTTATTGATTTCCGAAAGTTGTGCTATACTTTCATAAACACCACTTTTTAATCCGGAGAGATAAGCCGCTCCTAAGGCAGAAACGTCCGGGTTCTTTTGTTTGTTGAGCGGAATACCTAATAAATCGGCAAGGAAATTAATCACAAATTGGTTTTGGGTCATACCTCCGTTTACCGAGATTGATTTTAATGCAGCCTGCATGTCTTTTTCCATTGCCTGAACAACATCTTTTATTTGGTACGGAATACTTTCCAATGCCGCTCTGACAATATGATTTTTAGTAGTGCCAAAAGTCATTCCTTCAATCGATGCTTTTCGGCTCATTTGCCAGTGCGGTGCGCCCAGTCCGCTAAAGGCAGGAATCAGATACACGCCCGCATTGTCATTTATAGCCGTTGCCATCGCTGCGGTTTCGGCAGGAGAGGAGAACAATTGCAATTCGTTTTTCAACCATTCAATAGTTGAGCCACAGGAGACAATAGCTCCTTCCAGTGCATAATCGACACGGTCTTCGGTACTCCAGCAAATGGTAGTCAACATTCCCGAATTAGACAAAACCGCTTTGTCTCCAATATTCATCATAATTGAGCTCCCGGTTCCCAAAGTGACTTTGGCAGTTCCTTTTTCGAAACAGCCTTCACCAAAAGTCGCCGCATGTGAATCGCCTATAAGTGAAGTCATCGGAATAGAAAAATTGTCGTCTAACTCTAAAATTTCACTCCAATTCACGAATCCAAAATCATGCGAAGAAGGGCAGGGTTGCGGTAGGTTTAAATTAGATAATCCCCATTTTTCAAGGATTTCTTTATCCCATTGTAAAGTATGAATATTGAAAAGTAAGGTTCGGGATGCATTGGTATAATCGGTTTTAAAATGGGTTCCATTGGTCAGTTTGTACAAAAGCCAGCAATCTACCGTTCCGAAAAAGACATCTCCGTTTTCTATTTTCTTTTTTAACTCGGCATCATTTTGTACCAGCCAAAGCAATTTGGTTCCTGAAAAATACGGATCTAATAACAAGCCTGTTTTTTGTTTGATAAAATCATTTTGCCCTTTTTCAATTAAGTCAGTACAAACAGCTATAGAACGCTTGCAAGCCCAAACTACTGCTGGAGCCAGGGCTTTCCCGTCTTTGTCCCAAAGGATAAATGTTTCTCTTTGATTGCTGATACCACAGGAAACGATATCAGAAATATTCAAACCTTTTTTTGTGAAATCATTCAGACATTCGGTTACCGAATCCAGTACATTTTGATAAATAGCTTCTGGATTTTGCTCCACAAAACCATTGTCAAAATAATTGGTTTTTAAATCGACACTGCCTTTGGCGGCAGCCTGACCTGATTCGTCAAAAAGTATGGTTTTGGTACTGCTGGTACCCTGGTCTATCGCGAGAATGTATTTTTTCATTTTGAATTATAAATCAAATTGTTGTTGTGATTGCTGTCCTTAGCTTCCGTAGTCGAGTGTCAAATGTTTGAAGAATGCGTAAAAAGAAAAGCTGTTTGAGGACGAAGGACGAGTTCTTTTCTTTTAGCATTCGAAAACTAATTTGACCGACGAGGAAGTGTAAGACTTGATTTTTTTGTTTCTTTTTTGATCAAGCAAAAAAGAAAAATATTTAAAACTAACTTTGTATTGAAAGCACTTCGATATCCTTATTTTTTTTTAAGGAAAGATGATATTTTAAACCATTAAGATAATTAAGGAAATTTAAGCTTAATGTTTCTTCATTTTCTTAATGGTTTTAAAAAAACTTATTTATTTTTCTGATTCATTTTATCAATAATCACCGCTAATAAAATAACGATTCCTTTTACTACCTGCTGCCAAAACGGAGATACATCCAGTAAAACCAATCCATTATTTAGTACCCCGATAATTACCGCTCCGATTACAGTTCCCGCAACGGTTCCAACACCGCCAGACAACGAAGTTCCACCGATAACCACCGCTGCAATGGAATCCAGTTCGTAACTCATACCAGCATTAGGTTGTGCCGAGTTTAATCTCGAAGTTACCAAAACACCACCTACAGCCGCCATCATTCCGGCGATTCCATAAACGGCCAATTTGATTTTATTAATGTTGATTCCTGATAAAAATGCTGCTTTTTCGTTTCCTCCGATAGCATAGATGTATCTTCCAAAGGTTGTTTTCTTAGTTAGAAAAACAACGATTAGAACCATAAAGAGCGAAATCCAAACCGGAACCGGAATTCCTAAAATCCAGCCCGAACCAATGAATTCAAATTCAGGGCCTAAATTAGAAATTGGAATACCTTCAGTGTAAAGCATTGTCAATCCACGCGCAATGGTTAGCATCGCTAATGTCGCCACAAATGGAGGAATTGCAAATTTGGTAATCACCCAGCCGTTGAAAAGTCCTAGCGCCATTCCGATAAGTATGGAGGCTAAAATGGCTCCTAAAACGGTAAAACCCACAAATAAATCCATGGATTCAAAGGAAAGTCCGCTTTTTAATAAACCCGCACATATTGCTGCGGTAAGACCTAAAACAGAACCTACCGAAAGATCAATTCCGGCCATTAAAACCACTAATGTCATTCCGACAGAAATACAAACATTCACTGAGATTTGTCTTAATACATTCCAAAGATTCGTGCTGGTCATGAATTTATCGGACAACAAGCTGATAAATAAACACAAAAGAAACAAGGCAATCAGGGATTGCGATTTTTTGATAATAGGGTGGTTTAAGGAAATAGTCATAATTATTCAGGTAAGGCTGATTTTAATAATTTATCTTCGTTGGCTTCATTGGCTAAATAGGAAGCTTTAATTTTCCCTTCGGCCATTACTAAAATTCTGTCCGAAAGCGCTAGGATTTCGGGAATTTCAGAAGAAACTAAAACGATACTCATTTGGTTGGTTGCGAGATCTTTTATCAGATTGTAAATTTCATTTTTGGCGTTAATATCGATTCCGCGCGTTGGCTCATCCATCATTAAAATTTGAGGATTGGTTGCGAGCCATTTTGCTAAAACTACTTTTTGCTGATTTCCACCACTTAAATTTTGGCACAACTGCATTTCAGATGGTGTCTTAATACGTAATTTTTCGATATAATCCTGTGACGAAGTTTTGTCTTTTGAAGGACTTAAAAGTCCAAACGTAGGCAGATTAGTCAGGCTTATATTCGAAGAAATATCCATTCCTAACACTAATCCTTCGGTTTTACGATCTTCGGTTACAAAAGCCAGTCTGTTTGCAATGGCATCTTTCGGTTTTTTGTGGAATGTATTTTTCTCGTCAATTTCTAAAGCATACTCACTGTTTGCAGGGTGCATGCCAAAGATGGTTTCTAAAAGTTCGGTTCTTCCGGCTCCCATCAATCCAAATATTCCCAAAATTTCCCCTTTTTTTAGTTCGAAAGAAATATCGTGAAGCAATTTCCTTTTCTTATCATTTGGGTGCATCAGATTGAGCTTGTCCACTTTTAAAATGGTATTTGGAAAATGATTTGCGCTGTTTTTTCTTTCGATAAGAACATCACGCCCCACCATTTTTCGGATTAATTCCTGCTCGGTGGTGTCTTTCATTTCCCCGGCATCAATGCTGTTTCCATCTCTTAAAACAGTATAATGTTCGGCAATTTTGAATAATTCCTCCATTTTATGAGAAATATAAACAATGGTTTTGCCTTCTTTTTTTAGCTCATAAATAATGCGGTGTAGGTTGTCTATTTCTTTGTCGCTCAGGGCAGAAGTAGGCTCGTCCATCAAAATCACATCGGCATTACAAAGCAGGGCTTTTGCAATTTCAATTAATTGTTGTTCGCCAACTTTCAGCTGTTGCACTAAGGTTTTCGGATTGACGTTCAATTGAATTTTTTCAAAAATACGTTTGGCTTCCGTTTCCATTTTTGAGGAATCCAAAAGTCCGAGCGAAGTTTTAATTTCTCTTCCCAGGAATAAATTTTCAGTTACACTCAACTCCGGAATTAAGTTTAATTCCTGATGAATAATGGCAATTCCGGCATTTTGTGCTTCTTTAATACTCGAAAATGAAACTTTTTCTCCATTTAATTGAATTTCACCATCGTATTGCGTGTAAACGCCCGTCAAAATTTTTAGCAAGGTCGATTTTCCCGCACCGTTTTCTCCCAATATGGCGTTGACTTTGGCAGGATAAAATTTAAAATTGACCTGATTCAGTGCTTTTACACCCGGGAATTCTTTCGATATGTTAATTGCTTCTAACAATTTACTGCAGTTTAATTTGTGATGGAATAATTAAAAGGTCGGTAAACAAAATTTGTTTTTTGCTTAATTTGATGGCTCCAGAAAACGAAATGCTGTCGCCAATTTTTACTTTTTTGATTTCTTTTGGTACCACCTCATTTCGAACAATATCATTTAAGGATTCCGAAACTTTGTTGAATTGAGCATTGGTTTTAAAATCAGTGAGTTTTACTAAGCCCGAAGCATCTCGTAGAGCATTCCCAAAAATGTATTTGGTATCAATGTAAACCACACCGTTTTTTTCGTCGGCAATAGTGTAAATTCCGTCTTTGATATCGATGATTTTTCCGGTGCTTTTAATCATAAAATAAGCCGAATTTCCTATCCCAAGTCGGTTTCCGTATTTTTTAAATGCCGCATCCTGATTGGTTTTTACCGTAGCAATCAAATTGGTTAAAGGAATCGTTTTTTTGCTTTTCAAAATACCTTTGTAGTAAATGGAATCAGCGTAAGCTTTAAAGTCGAAATTTTCCTTGTTTGCATTTTTAACATCACTCAGTTTTTTGAAATAAACCGAATTGTATCCTAAAATTGCAATAATTACGAAAGCTAAAAGATATACATACTTTTTTTTCATCTTAATAGTCTTTAATGTTTGCTGCATTTACTAATTCAACTTCTACAGGAACTCTTTGAGGAAACACTTTTCTTCCTTTAAAATATTCATCTGCATATTGTGCAGCGGTTTGAGCCATTACTTTAGGAAATTGCATGCCTGTAGCCACAATTTTCTTTTCTCTGATTTTTTCAACCACATCACCAGCACCATCAAATCCGAAAATTTTAACCTTAGTTTCTTTCCCTGCCGCCTGAAGCGCCTGAAAAGCACCCATTGCCATGGCATCATTACCACAAAAAACACCATCAATATCAGGATTAGCCTGTAGAATCGTTTCTAAAACTTCCATGGCTTTATTTCGGTCGAAATCACCACTTTGTTGCGCTACCATTTTTAGGTTTGGAAATTTATCCACAACCGAATGGAAACCTCCTGAACGTGCCCAGGTGTTATTATCACCCACTAATCCCAGAATTTCTACATACTTTCCTTTTTCTTTTAATTCTTTTACAAATTCGATTCCGATAGCCACACAACCTGAATAGTTATCCGAAAGAATTTGGCTTGTAGCGGCATCATCGGCATTTACCTCTCTGTCCATGCAAAAAACCGGAATTCCGGCTGTTTTCGCTTTTAAGATATTCGAAATAGAACCGTCAGAATCAGTTGGGTTTAACAAAATCGCATCATAACCTGAAGAGATGAGGTTCTCAAAATTGTCCGACTCAATTGCAGGATTGTTTTGGGAATCGAATATTTTGGCTTCATAACCTAATTTTTTGGCATTTTCAGCAGCTGATTCGGCCAGCATCACAAACCAGGGATTGTTCAATGTCGAAACCACGACTGCAATTTTAGGTTTCTCGGACTTCTCTTTCGAAGAACATCCAAAAACAAAAACTGCAGTTAAAATAAGTAAGGAAAGCTGTTTTATCTTCATAGGTTGATTGTGTTTAAAGCAGTATTTTTTAATCCTTCGGCTGAAATACCATAATGATTGAAAATTTCGATTTGTGAACCTGAAACCGTGTGGTCATCCGGTAATCCTACAATTTTGAATTTATTGGTAAAACCATTTTGGAACAATAAAGAAGCCACAGCTTCGCCTAATCCGCCATTTACAGAATGTTCTTCCACTGTAATAACTGGTTTTCCGTTGAAAGCAGAATCCAGTAATAATTCGGTATCCAAAGGTTTAATGGTGTGTAAACTGATTATTTTACAAGAAATATTATGCTCTTTTTTCAATAGTTTAGCTGCTTCAACACAAGGAAGTACGGCCTCTCCGGTAGCAATAAAAGTCAAATCGTTTCCTTCCTGAATGATACGTCCTTTACCAATTTTAAAATCAGTTGCCTCCGGATTCAGGTTGGCAGGCATTGTTTTTTTACCAAAACGCAAATAAACAGGGCTTTGCATTTCGGCTGCTTGTTTGATGGCTTCGGCAGTTTCAAAATTATCGGCAGGGGCAACAATAGTAATATTATTAATGGCTCTCAAAACCGCATAATCGTGCAAACTATGGTGTGTGGTTCCTAATGCTCCGTAACTTACACCGGCACTAATACCGATCAATTTTACGGGATTGTCAGAATATGCCACGTCGTTTTTAATTTGTTCCAAAGCTCTTGCAGTAAGAAAACAGGCTGGGGAAACAGCAAATGCTTTTTTGCCCATACTGGCTAATCCTGTGGCAACACCTACTAAGTTTTGTTCGGCAATACCCACTTCAACAATTTGCTCCGGGTATTTTTGTCCAAAAGGAACTAATTTTCCTGAACCACGGGAATCGCTGGTAACCACGATAATATCTCTGTCTGTTTCGGCTAAATTTTGAAGTACTTCAGAAAACACTTCAAGGTTAGCGGCGTCAATTGTCTTTATTTCTTCCATTATTTCAAGCTGTTTTCAAGTTCTTCTAATTGTTGGTCTAATTCTTCAATAGCCAAATCATATTGCTCTTTTGATGGAACACCGTGATGCCATTTCAATACGTTTTCCATATAGCTGATTCCTTTTCCTTTAGTGGTATGCGCAATGATAAAGGTAGGTTTCCCTTTTTCTAACGGAAGTCCTCTGAAGGTTTCTAAAAGCTTTTCGATATTATGTCCGTCAACATGTTTTACAGCCCAGCCAAAGGCTTCCAATTTTTGATCAATTGGCTCTAAGCCCATCACATCTTCGTTAGGAGCAGTGATTTGCAATTTGTTGTAATCTAAAATAGCACACAGATTATCCAGTTTATAATGTGCTGCAAACATCATCGCTTCCCAGTTAGAGCCTTCGGCCATTTCACCATCTCCTAAAATGGTAAATACTTTTGTTTTCGAATTGTCTTTTTTGGCAGCCAAAGCAGCTCCGGCACATATAGGCAAACCGTGACCTAAACCACCGGTATTTTGTTCAATGCCGGGAATAGATTTGGTTGGGTGCCCGATATAAGGCGATTTGTATTGGCAAAGTGTCAATAAATCTTCTTCCGGAAAAAAGCCTTTGTCAGCTAAAACCACATACAAAGCTTCCACACAATGTCCTTTACTCTGAATAAATCGGTCTCTGTCATTAGAACCGAAATTCTCAGGAGAAACGTTCATCACATCATTGTACAATACATTCAGAATGTCTAAAATAGAAAGGCTTCCACCGGTGTGACCCGCCTTAGCATTATAGATGTACTTGAGTATTTTTTTTCTACTCTCAATTGATTTTCGTTTTAAATTTTCGATATACATCTTGATTTATTTAGTGTTTGTAAACTTCCCAGCCCATGTAGTTTCCTAAGGCTTCTTCTAAGATGGCTGCCGTTTTTGAAGCGTTCATTACCACGTGGTGTTCAAATCCGTTTTTGCAAACGTATTGCATTAGTCCTTGTAAATCTGGAATTTGAGCTACGGCTCTGTTTCCAAAAGTGTTCAATTCGTCGTTGGTTAATTCACCTTCACCAATGTAAACTTTGATGATTCCTTTAGGGTCATCGGTACTGATTCTACCATAAGTTAATGGCATGGCAGGCGTTCTTCCGTCCAAAGCTCCATAAGTGTTTTCAACTCCCACAGTTGTTCCTAAAATAGGAGCAGTGCTCAATGAAATGTCCGGAAGGAATGATTTTGCCCAGTTTCCACAATGGAATAAAACACATTTTTCAGGATCATCAGCATAGTTGTTATTCCAGTCTACCAATGCACTTGGTGAGCCTGAGGCCAATTGCATCGCATACATACTCAATGTACCTGTAACGTCTACCTCACAAGCACTTGGAAGCATGTTTTCGCTCATGATACTCATACTCGTACATACATTACAACCATAGTTTTGTTGCAATGAAGTCCAACACTGAATAGCAGTAGCATCTAAAGCGTATTCTTCCATGAATTCTTTCAATACCACATCTAATTTGGCAATTTGAAGCATCGCTTCGTTAGGTGTTTTTCCTTGGGCAACATAAGCGTTGATTGATTCCAGATGTTTTTTTACAGCCGGACTGTCAGCCGTTAATTTGTTAGCTTTTCCTAAAATTTCAGATAAATCTACAGTAGTTACCGTGATACCGTTTCTTTGTAATATTTTTTCAGAATAACGAACCGTGTTAAAAGCTCCCGGTCTAGCTCCGATAGCACCAATACGTACATTACGCATTCCTTTTACCACGCGGCATACGGCAGTAAAATCCAATAAGTCTTTTTGGAAAATAGGATCAGACGGACTCATCACATGCTGAGAGGTTAACGAATATTTGATACCGTATTGGTATAAATTGTTGCAAACGGAGATTTTTCCACACCAGGAATCACGACGGTTTACCACATTCATTTTTGTCAATTCATCCGGGTAAGCCTGAATTAAAACAGGAACATTTAAATTGGCTAATTTTAAAGTGTCAGCTACTCCTTTTTCATCACCAAAATTAGGCAGTAAAACAAGTACTCCCATAATTTCATCCTGATGTTTTTTGAATAATTCAGCACATTTTTGCGCTTCTTTATAAGTTTCCACACCGCCTAATTTGGTGTCAGTACTCTCTAATAAAATAGGTTTGATGTTTAATTTAGCAAAAACTTCAATGATTTCAAATCTTGCTTTTTCTACTAAACTATCCGGGAAAAAATCTCTGTTTCCTATAATTACTCCTAATGTTGATGTTGCCATTGTGTTTGTTTTTATTTTCTTTTTGTATGTTTTTCTCTTTGTTTTCTTTTTATGCTACGATAACTTCAATTTCATTATCTCTAAACACTTCTTTGTGTTTTTCTTCAATTCCGTTATCGGTAATGATATAATCAATTAAGGATAAGGCACCCAAACTGGCCAAAGCACTTTTGCCAATTTTAGTGCTGTCAGCCACTAAATAAGTGGTTTCGGCTGCATCAATCATAGCTTTTTTAACTACTAAATCGCTGATACTAGGGTAGGTAAGTCCTGATTTTAAGGAGATTCCCGCTGTGGCTAAAAATAGTTTCTGAACATTTAAGCCTTTGAAGAAATCGGCGGCTTTTTGACCGGTTAATGATAATGTAGGTGGTTTGAATTCGCCTCCGGTCATAATCACTTCGATATCCTGTTCTGTTCCCAATAGAATAGCGATATTCAAAGCGTTAGTAATGACGGTCAGGTTTTTGAAACCCTTTAGGTTTTTTGCGATTTCAGTGGTTGTAGAACCCGAATCCAGGATAATGGTGTCTCCGTTTTCTATAAATTCAAGACATTTTTGGGCTATAGCCGATTTTAATTCCAGATTTTCCTGACGGATAAGCGAAAAACTTCTCACCTGATCGGCAACGTTTTTTATACTGGCTCCTCCATGCTCTTTGATAATTAAATCTTCGCTTTCCAGTTTTTCAAGATCCTGACGAATAGTTACTTCGGTTACTTTAAATAAGCGGGCTAAATCGATGACTTTAGCGAATCCATCTTCTTTTAAAAGATCTAAAATTTTCTCCCTTCGTTGATTTGGCAACATAATTTGTTTTCTTTTTGTATTAGTGTGAAAACAAATATAAAAGAAAATAAACGAAAGAAAAAGAAAATAAAAGTTAATTTTTAATGTAACGAACTAAATTTTAAGAAGCCATTTTATTATTCGAAAAAATAATCCGGTTTTGTTGAGGGATTGTTATCGAATAATTAAGAATAACAGGTCGCTCCTACGGAGCTAAAAAGCGAAAAAACCTCTGTTTCTATAAACAGAAAGTCCCGATGGGACTTTGACTAACTCCGTTAGGAGTGAAATGGTTGTAGAAAAAAGAATCCGTGTAAAGAAAGCTCCATCGGAGCGAGCTGTTTCAAAGTGTTGTTATGAGTAGAAAAAAAATAAAATTAAAGTATTTGCCTAAATCCGATGTAGTAGTTTTTATTGGGAGGTTTTGTTACAACGTGTTTTTCTTGTTGTACGGTTCTTTGTCAATTTCAAATTCGGTAGTGTATGGTCCCCAGTCCATGAATTTGTAATAAATTGTCATTGCTTCAAAATGACTATTAGCATAAAATTCATAAATTAATTTACTGTGAGGTTCAAGTGATTTTCGGCAATCGTCACCTCGTTCATCTCCCAAGCATAAAGTTGTCAAGCCTTCTTTATCCTGCCACACTTCATGTTTGATATTATTATAGAGCTTTTTCTTATTCGAACTGTTTGTCAATTTGTTTTCTTTTATAATCAAGTTTTATGCTTAGTATAAAATGGCTTCTCTGGTGCTCGATTACATCGAGTACCTACTTATATTTTACCAATGTCCACCATCTTTTACAATCAAGTAATAAATTAATGTCATAACAATATTTGTTGTTGTGTTAGCTATAAAAAACGGAAATAATATTTGTCTGCGTTGTGATTTATCTTTGACAGCAAAATAAAAAAATGGTAGTTCGATGATAAGTGTCGCAAAATAGGAAGCAATCATACCTGAAAAAAAACCTTTTAACTCATAGTCTCCATAATTTGTCTCTCCTCCCCAAAAATCATGGTTACCCGATATTGTTGAGAAATGTGGAGCTATGTAATTAAGTCCAATAAACATTGAGGCGTAGTTTGCAATAATGATTAACCAAATTCTGTTTGGTATTTTAAATTTATCAATAATTGCGCTTTCTGTTAAACCGATGAAAGCATTTAATATTAAAGAATGAAGCATACCAAACCACATCATCGGGGAACCTGCGTTTGCAAAAATTATTGTCGGGAAAGCAGTCAAAAGAAATGTAAGGCAGTAGATTTTATTTCTGTTGTTTTTTGTCATATCGTTTAGTTGATTGCTTGTGTATAATGTGTTTTTGTAGAAGTAGATAGAGTAATATTATTTTCTCTGGTGCTCGATGTAATTATTTGGGTTTCCAATCAGAATTAAGTTTTCTATATTCTTTAAAAATTAATCCCGAATCTATAGTGATAAAATTACCGCTATTTCTTGAATTCATATTGTCAAGGATTAATATAAATGAAATGATAATTTCAACATCAGCATCAAAATCAAGTAAAAGATTATAGTTATCGCCTGCAAAAAATGATAAAGCTTCTTTGTGGCATAATCCTATTTGGATATCATTTTTGTATATTGATAAGTTTCCTTTTTTATGTAAAAAAAGTTCATAGACATCATTTTCTATAATACATTTAAAGTGAGTTCTCCAGATAGACATCGTTTTGAATTTAAATCGATTTCCATCTGGTAGTTCAATTTTATAATCAGGTTTAAAAAAATAAAAGGATTTGAAAATATTGATGCGTTTAACAAGATCTTTTTTAAGATACAAGTGTATAATTTTCCATGAGAACATATCTGTTTCGGCATAATATTTTTCATTTTTTTCTATGAAAATTGTGTATTGACTTCCAAATGAAATTTTATGTTGCTTAATACTGATTCTCACTTGTTAGGATTTAATTACTTTTAACTCGTTTTATATTCTCTTTAAAATAGGAACATATCCTAATCAGGGTTTTGTCACTATCGCATAGTAAACATCCTAACAAAAATAGAAATACTATTTTTATTACAAAAGATAAGGAGGGAGTAATTTGAGGTAAACAGTCAATAAAAAAAACTTAAGCCATCTTTTTAAGTTGGGCAATATTTTTAAGAGTGATTTTTTTAGCTTTCAATTCGATTAAACCTAATTTATTAAAATCAGATAATAAACGAATACAGCTTTCGGTAGCGGTACCAATCATACTGGCGAGTTCGTCACGGGTGAGTTGGATTTTTAAGCTGTCGTCTTCATTTTTGCCAAAGGTATCCTGAAGATAGATTAGGGTTTCGGCCAGACGTTGTTTTACGGTTTTTTGAGCCATATTGACCACATGGTCGTCAGACTCTTTCAAATCACCACAAATGGTTCTCATGACATTCATAGAAAACTGATTGTTTTTGTCAAAGAATCCCATGATTTCACTTTTCGGGATAAAGCATACCTGCATGTCCTCAAGCGCTACAGCACTCAGGTTGACAGGTTCTTCACTTATCATCGAGCGTTGTCCTAAAAGTTCTCCTTTGGTCACCAGTTTTACGATATGATCTTTTCCATTCTGACTCAATTTGGTCAATTTGCAAACGCCGTCTTTTACGCAAAAAATGCCATTGACATTTTCGCCTTCTTCAAAGATCACTTCTCCTTTTTTTACTAAGCGTGAGGTCTTGCATTCGGCAAGTTTTACTAATTCCTCTTTGTTTAGTGCTTTCAGGGAGCTGAATTCTCTAACGATACATTGTTCACATTTGCTCATTTTGAATGAATGATTTGATTATTTACAAAATTAAGTATTTATATGACATATATCATATTTTAAGTGTTATTCCTTTAAGAATTTTGCATTAGGTAAAATGAGCAAAGTTATGGATACACAAAACTGTTTCCATTGTGGTTTAGATATTGTAAAAGAAGCTGAAATTGTTTTTGACGCAAAAACATTTTGTTGCGCCGGTTGTAAAACGGTGTACGAAATTTTTAGTCTTAATGATTTGACTTCTTATTATGATTTCCAAAAATCACCTGGAGCAACTCCGCAGGAAAGTATAGGTAAATATGATTTTTTAGAAAATGAAAGCATCGTTGCAAAATTATTGGAATTTCAGGAGGATACAACCGCTATTGTTTCACTTAGTATTCCTCATATACATTGTAGCTCTTGTATTTGGATTCTGGAAAATTTACAACGCCTTCAAAAAGGAATAAGCAATTCGCAGGTTAATTTTCCGGAGAAAAAAGTTCGGATTATTTATAATTCCAATGAAGTTTCGCTAAGCGAAATTGTACAGTTGTTGTGCTCCATTGGTTATGAACCTTACATTAGTCTGGAGAATTACGAAACCACTAAGGCAAAAACTGACAGAAGCTTGACCTACAAATTGGGTGTTGCTTTCTTTTGTTTTGGAAACATCATGCTGCTTTCTTTTCCGGAATATTTTGAGGTGAAAGAATTTTGGCTGGACAACTACAAACCGTTTTTCAGATGGTTGATTTTTGCCTTGTCATTGCCTTCTTTCCTATATTCTGCCAGCGGTTATTACGTTTCGGCTTATAAAAGTATTAAATCCGGAATGCTCAATATCGATATTCCTATTGCCTTGGGAATCATTGTCTTTTTTATTCGAAGCACTGTTGATATTGTGATGGATTATGGTTCGGGTTTTTTTGACAGCCTGACCGGTTTGGTATTCTTTATGCTTTTGGGTAAAATGTTCCAAATTAAAACCTATAGTTTTCTGAGTTTTGAAAGGGATTTTAAATCGTATTTCCCAGTTGCTGTTACCCGAATCAATACCGATGCTTCCGAAGAAAGTGTTGCTATTTATGATATTCAAAAAGGAGACCGATTACTCATTAGAAATCAGGAATTGATTCCGGTTGACGGAATCCTAATCAGTGAAAATGCAACTATTGATTACAGTTTTGTTACCGGCGAAGCCATTCCGATAAGTAAAAAATCGGGAGATAAAGTCTTTGCAGGAGGAAAACAAATTGGTGAAGTAATCGAAATGGAAGTGTTGTTTTCTGTTTCCCAAAGTTATCTGACCCAATTGTGGAGTAATGATGTGTTCCAGAAAAAGGTGGAGCAAAAACATAAAAACATCACTGATACTGTTTCGCGTTATTTCACGCCCATATTATTATTGATTGCTTTTGTTGGATTTGCTTATTGGATTTTTAAAGATGCCAATACAGCTTTTAATGTGTTTACGGCGGTATTGATTGTAGCTTGTCCTTGTGCTCTGGCTTTGACGGCTCCGTTTACTTTGGGAAATGTATTGCGAATAGTAGGCAAGCAAAAGTTTTACCTTAAAAATGCTTTGGTCATCGAACAATTAGCAAAAGTAGATACGATTGTTTTTGATAAAACAGGAACGATTACGACCAATAAAAAATCGAATATTTCGTATGAAGGAGAACCGCTTTCTGAGGCTAATTTGATTCGGGTAAAATCAGTACTTAGGGCTTCCAACCATCCTTTAAGCAGGATGCTGTATGACTTTTTACCCGATGTGGGAAAGGTGAAAATCAGCAATTTTGAAGAAATCACAGGAAAAGGAATTCAGGCAGAAGTGGTAGAAAGTTTGGTCAAAATAGGTTCGGCGGCTTTTGCTGGAAATTCTGAAGAGAATAGTGGATTGCAAACTTCGGTTCATATTCAAATTGACGGAGTGCATTTTGGGAAATATGTTTTTAAAAACCAATACCGTGAGGGATTAGAAAGGCTTTTCAGAAGTTTGAAATCCAATTACCAAATAAAAGTATTGTCAGGAGATAATGCCGGAGAAAAAGCTGCTTTAGAACAGCTTTTACCTCAGGAAACAGAGCTGGTTTTTAATCAAAAACCGGAACAAAAACTGGAATTTATCAGGCAATTGCAGGAATCCGGAAAAAATGTAATGATGGTAGGCGACGGCCTGAATGATGCCGGAGCTTTGGCGCAGAGTAATGTGGGGATTTCGATTTCTGAAAATGTGAATGTTTTTTCACCTGCCTGCGATGCCATTTTAGAAGCAACCCAGTTTCAAAAACTGAATTATTATTTGAAATTTTCCAAGAAAGCCATGCTGGTTATCAAAATGAGTTTTGGCTTGTCATTACTCTATAATGTGGTGGGACTAACTTTTGCCGTAACAGGTAAATTGGAACCTTTAGTAGCGGCAATTATAATGCCTTTGAGTACGATTACTATTGTGAGTTTTGTAACCATAATGAGTAATTATTATGCGAAGAAGCTGGGAGCTAGAAGTTAGGAGATGGGAGACGGAAGCTAGAAGCGCATAAATTTTAAGGAAAATTACGGGACTTCCCCTCCTTTGGAGGGGTGCCCTGCGGGCGGGGTGGTTTATTTAAAGAAAAGAGATTATCCGAAATAAGATATTTTTCTCTTTAATAAATCCAAAGTATGATAAATATCATAGTATGCCCGAAACAAGGAGTTTAATTTTGTTAACACAAATTTAAGGTATGAGTGTCATTTATTTATTAATCACCATTAGCATTTTCGTTGCAGTTGGCTTTTTTATCGCTTTTGTAATTGCGGTAAAAAGCGGTCAGTATGACGACGATTACACGCCATCGGTCAGAATGCTTTTTGACGATGAAACAGTAAAGTCAGAAAGCAGAAGTCAGAAAGCAGTCCCGAAGCTTTGGGACAGTAATCAGAATGCAGAAGCGAATTCTAAAAAAGAGTAAACGCAATAATTTTTAAATCATTTTAATTTTAATATATGGAAATGCAGCAGTTTTATTACGACAACAAAATTGTTAAAAAGTTCATTTACGCTACCATTGTTTTTGGGGTAGTAGGAATGGCAGTCGGACTTTTATTAGCAATCTTATTTTTATTCCCTAACCTGACTGATGGAGTTTCCTGGTTGAGTTTTGGCCGACTAAGACCTTTGCATACTAATGCGGTGATTTTTGCCTTTGTTGGAAATGCAATGTTTGCAGGGATTTATTACTCTTTGCAACGACTTTTAAAAGCAAGGATGTTTAGTGATCTTTTGAGTAACATTAATTTCTGGGGATGGCAATTGATTATCGTAGCTGCGGCAATTTCGCTTCCGTTAGGATACAGTACTTCAAAAGAATATGCCGAATTAGAATGGCCAATAGATATTGCAATTGCTTTGATTTGGGTAGTTTTTGGTATCAATATGATTGGAACTATTTTAAAAAGAAGAGAGCGTCATTTGTATGTTGCCATTTGGTTTTACTTAGCCACATTTGTTACCGTAGCGGTGTTGCATATCTTTAATAGTTTGGCTTTGCCGGTTTCTGCCATGAAAAGTTACTCTGTTTATGCAGGAGTTCAGGATGCTTTGGTACAATGGTGGTACGGACACAATGCGGTTGCTTTTTTCCTGACGACACCTTTCTTAGGATTGATGTATTATTATATCCCAAAAGCGGCTAATCGTCCGGTATATTCTTATAGATTGTCTATTGTTCACTTTTGGTCATTAATCTTCTTATATATTTGGGCTGGACCACATCATTTATTGTATTCAGCTTTGCCTAACTGGGCACAGAATTTAGGAGTTGTTTTCTCCGTAATGTTAATTGCTCCGTCTTGGGGAGGGATGATAAACGGATTACTGACTTTGCGTGGAGCCTGGGATAAAGTGCGTGTTGAGCCTGTATTGAAATTCTTTGTGGTAGCCATTACAGGTTATGGTATGGCTACGTTTGAAGGTCCAATGTTGTCATTGAAAAATGTAAATGCAATTGCGCACTTCACCGATTGGATTATTGCCCACGTACACGTAGGAGCTTTGGCCTGGAACGGATTTATGGCTTTTGGTTTGATTTATTGGTTGGTTCCAAGAATGACTAAAGGACCTTTGCACTCTCTTAAATTGGCTAATGTTCATTTCTGGTTAGGTACCTTAGGAATTATTCTGTACACTTTACCTTTATATGTAGCAGGTTTTACACAGGCTTCTATGTGGAAACAATTTAATCCTGACGGAACCTTGACTTATGGTAATTTCTTAGAAACTGTAACTCAAATTATTCCAATGTATTGGATGCGTGCGGTAGGTGGTACTTTATACATTACCGGAATGTTTGTTTTGGTTTACAATATTTATAGAACTGTTAAAGCTAATGATGCAGTTGAAGATGAATTAGCTGAAGCTCCAGCTTTACAAAAAATCAGCAGTAGAAGAGTTCAAGGAGAAAAATTCCACCCTTGGTTAGAAAGAAAACCTATTCAATTGACTATTCTGGCTACTGTGGCAATTTTAATTGGAGGAATCATTCAAATTGTTCCTACGATTATGGTAAAATCTAATATTCCAACAATTACCAGTGTGAAACCTTATACACCATTAGAACTGGAAGGACGTGATTTGTATATCCGTGAAGGTTGTGTAGGCTGTCATTCCCAAATGGTACGTCCGTTTAGAAGTGAGGTAGAACGTTACGGACCACAATCTAAAGCAGGAGAATTTGTTTACGATCATCCATTTCTTTGGGGGTCAAAACGTACCGGACCTGATTTGTTAAGAGTAGGTGGTAAGTACAATGACAACTGGCATTTTAATCACATGTGGTCTCCACAAAGTACTTCTGCGGGTTCTATTATGCCTGCTTACAAATGGTTGTTTGACAATAAAGCTTTAGATGTTTCTGATATCGAAGGAAAAATGGAAGCAATGAGAACATTAGGGGTTCCTTATACTGATGCTGATATTGCCAATGCTCAGAAAACAATTAAAGAGCAATCTCAAAAAATTGAAAATAGCTTACATGCTGATCCTGATTTTGTAAAAAGTTATGAAGACAGTAAAAAGAAAGCAGTTGCCAGAGGCGAAAAATTTGTTCCAATGCAAGACCGAGAAATTGTAGCCTTAATTTCTTATATCCAAAGATTAGGAACTGATATTAAAGTGAAACAATAATTTTTTATTGAAGTTACTGAGGTGCTAAGATTTTAAGTTACTAAGAAATCTTTTAAACCTTAAAGTTAAAAACTTAGCACCTTAGTCACTCAGTATCTTAGAAACTTAAAAAGAAAAAATATGTTTGAACAAATAAAACACAATATGGAAACTATCGCGGGAGTTGCGATATATCCCGTAGTATCGTTATTGATTTTCTTTTTCTTCTTTGTGGGATTAGGATTTTGGGTTTTCTCCTATAAAAAAGAAAAGATTAATGAGTTGAGCCAAATCCCATTTCAAGATAATTTGTAATATAATTTCAAAATAATTAAAATGAAAAAACTAATTCCAGTATATGTTAGAGTACCAGTAATTTTCTTCATCATTTTTGGTGCTATAGAATATTTCATCGATTCAGGTGATCGTCCTGCATTCATAAAATACCCGATGATTAATGTTGTTTTATTGGTCGTTTTATTGCTTTTAATTGCAGTGGAAATTATCATAAGTGCCGTAGACAATATTATTTACCAAATATTGCCTGAGGAAGAAAAAGTAAAACTGGCTGCTGAAGAAAATTTAAAAATCAAAGAATCATTATGGTTTAAAAATTTGATGAGTAAATTAACGCGAACAGTGCCAATTGAAAATGAAGCTGCTTTGTTGTTAAGTCATGATTATGATGGAATCAAAGAATTAGACAATAATTTACCACCATGGTGGGTGTATTTGTTCTATGGATGTATCTTATTTGGGGCAGTATATTTAGTTCGTTTTGAAATTATGGGGGGAGACAATCAGGAAATGGAATTGAAAAAAGAATTAGCTCAAGCCAAAATTGACGTAGCCGAATATATGAAAACAGCTCCCGATTTAATGGATGAAAAAACAGTTACTTTACTAACAGAACCAGCTGATTTAGCTTTAGGAAAAGAAATTTTCACAACAAATTGCGCCGCCTGTCACAGAGCCGATGCGGGTGGGCAAATTGGACCAAACTTAACGGATGATCACTGGATTTTAGGAGGTGGAATCAAAAATGTGTTTCATACCATTACTAATGGAGGTCGTGATGGAAAAGGAATGGTTTCCTGGAAAACTAATGGGATGAAACCCAGAGATATTCAAAAAGTAGCCAGTTATGTGTTGTCACTTAGAGGAAGTAATCCTAAAGATCCAAAAGCACCAGATGGTGAAATTTGGGTTGAAGAAGCTGGAGTTACGGCGGCAAAATAATTTATAATAATCGGTGTAATCTGTAGCAAAAATTGATACAGTTTAATTATAAAGAACAAAACACATGTCAAAAATAACCAACGAAGCTTTTAGTCCCGATAGCTATCGGGATACCATTGGGACGATTGACAACGAAGGAAAAAGGAAATTTATTTATCCTAAAAAACCATCTGGAAAGTTGTATGATTATAGGAAATGGCTGAGTTATTTGCTGTTGATAATTCTAGTTGCGAATCCGTTTATAAAAGTAAATGGAAATCAATTCATGCTGTTTAACATATTGGAACGTCGTTTTAATATTTTCGGCTTTCCATTTTGGCCACAGGATTTCTATCTTTTTGTGCTCTTTATGCTCATTGGAGTGGTGTTTGTTATTTTGTTTACGGTAATTTTTGGACGTATTTTTTGCGGTTGGATTTGTCCGCAAACCATATTTCTGGAAATGGTTTTTCGAAGAATTGAATACTGGATAGAAGGAGACAGAGGAGCCCAGATGCGATTAGCAAAGCAAGAATGGAATGCCGAAAAAATCAGAAAGAAAGGATTGAAATGGACGGTGTTTTTAATTATTTCTTTTGGAATAGCCAATGTGTTTTTAGCTTATCTTATAGGGAGTGATGCGTTGATTGCAATGATTGAAGACAGTCCTGCGAATCATCTAAAAACCTTGATTTCGTTACTGATTTTTACAGGAATATTCTATTTTATTTTTGTGTGGTTCAGGGAACAGGTTTGTATCATTGCCTGTCCTTATGGGAGATTGCAAGGCGTTCTTTTAGATAATAAATCCATAAATGTGGCTTATGATTTTGTTCGAGGTGAAAAAGAAGAAGGAAGAGCAAAATTCAATAAAAAAGAAGACAGGGCTTTAAGCGGAAAAGGGGATTGTATCGATTGCCGACAATGTGTAAATGTATGTCCTACCGGAATTGATATCCGCAACGGAACGCAACTGGAATGCGTGAATTGCACCGCCTGTATTGATGAATGCGATTCGATAATGGAAAGTGTTGGATTCCCAAAAGGTTTGATTCGTTATGCTTCGGAAGATGAAATAGAGAAAAAAGCGCCTTTTAAATTCACCGCCAAGATGAAAGGTTATACCGCTATTTTGGTTGTTTTGATAGGAATGCTGGTTGGTTTATTGTTTTTACGTACCGATGTCGAAGCGCTTATTTTACGATTACCGGGTCAGTTGTATCAGCATAAGGGAGAAAATATAAGTAATGTGTTTACCTATAAAATTATCAATAAGACCAATGATGATTTCAATGCGATTCATTTTAAATTAAATGGTATAAAAGGAACATTAAAATTGGTTGGAAACCAAACTTTAAAAGTGCCAAAACAGGGCATGAGCAGCGGAACTTTATTTGTTGAAATCAACCAGTATCTGTTAGAAAGTGATAAAACAAAATTGAAAATTGAAGTGTACAACGGCGATAAAAAAATTGAAAGTACAACTACCAGTTTTTTGAGTCCGAGAACGTTTGACTGATAAATAACGGAAGTTTTTACTTCGAAAAAATAAGATTATGAGAATCAATTGGGGAACAGGATTAGTGATTGCAATTGCATTGTTTATGAGTTTTATACTGTATTTTGTCATTAAAGTACAATCAAATTCTAAATACGATAATGAGTTGGTAGTCGAAGAATATTACAAACATGACGCCCGTTTTCAGGAAGAAATGGAGCGTGTTCAGAATGCTCAGGATTTAAAACAAAAACCCATTATAAGTTATACTAATGAAGGAATTACAATTGTTTTTCCGGAATCGTTTACTTCTGATAAAATTACAGGAATGGTGTCCCTCTACAGGCCGTCTAACAAAAAATTAGATTTCGATACTCCGATTTCGTTGTCTAATCCAACTTTGCTCATACCTAAATCAAAATTGGTAGGCGGTCAATGGGACATTAATATGGAATGGCAATATGCCGGAAAAAAATACCTGACTAAAGAACCTATTTATATTAACTAAGGAGTTTATAGTTTGTGGTCTATAGTTTTTTAGAACTACAAAACCAAAAACGATAAACTACAAACCAAAAAAAAATGCTTTACACCGCCTTGATATTCGGATTAATCAGTAGCTTTCACTGCATAGGAATGTGCGGGCCTATTGCTATGATGTTACCGGTTGATAGGAGCAATCCAACGAAAAAAGTAACTCAGATTATTACCTATCATTTGGGGCGAATAACGGCTTATGGGACTATTGGTTTTGTTTTTGGTTTGTTAGGAAGAGGTTTTTTTATGGCAGGAATGCAACAAAAATTATCCATTATAATAGGGATTTTGATGATTGTAGCCATTGTAATTCCCGAAAAAACATTTGCCCAATATAATTTTTCAAAACCTGTTTTCAGGTTGATTTCAAAAGTAAAACAAGCCCTGGGCAATCAGTTTAAAAAGAAAAGCTATCAATCGCTTTTTACGATTGGTTTATTAAACGGTTTTTTACCTTGCGGAATGGTGTATGTGGCTTTATTTGGGGCAGTTGCTATGCAAAGCATTAGTTTTGGAGTTGTATACATGGTTTTATTTGGTTTAGGAACCGTGCCATTAATGAGTACGGTGGTGTATATCAATTCCTTTTTAACGGTTCCTATGCGCAACAAAATACAAAAAGCAATCCCTTATGTGGTGGTTTTAATAGGAGTCTTGTTTATCCTTAGAGGTTTAGGATTAGGAATTCCTTATGTTTCTCCTGCCACAATGAGTTTGTTTGTTCAGGCAAATCCTAATTGTCATTAGGAGATTTTAGTAATAGTTTTTTAATGAAAAAAAGCTGCTTTCCTATTTGTGAAGCAGCTTTTTGTTTGTTTCAGTATGATTAAAGCCAAATAGTTATTGCTACTTGTTTTCCTGTTTCAATATGTTCTTTTTTTCTTATTTCGGCTTTTAATGGTAACAGATAAGTGTCGATTTTTGTATCAAACCATATAGCCGTTTTCCATTCACTGTTGCCAATTTTTGCTGTCGCTTTTAATCTTCCCCAGCCTTCTTCTTCTGATTTTAGTGAATTCCTTATTTCTTTTGCCATTTCTTTTGGAAGAGAAGCAAAATACCAGCCGCCCGGTGAAGCATGTTGCCATGGCTTTTCTGAAAATTCATATTTTATTTTTCCATTCAATTTGATGTTGTTTTTGGAATGTTATTACTATAAAAATAAAAATGCGATAAATCTTCATCATTTTTTATTAGGTTAAACAATTAGTACTATTATAAAGTTCAAATAAATAATTAAGTGATTGAATTGCTTTAATATAGGTTTGTTTCTTGATGAAAAGAAGACAGTTTGTTGTTATTCTCTGTCCACATAGTAATTTAGTTCCGTTACTCCGCAGTCAAATTGCTTTGTGTTAAATAAATTTAGCTTTGTTTTGCCCGTGATGCCTGTAAATAAAGGAATTCCTTTCCCCAGAATAATTGGATTCACAAATAACCAATAACCGTCAATTAAGTCCAGTTGCATCAATGCGTGTGTTGCGGTGGGACTACCAAAAAGCAGAATGTCTTCACTTCCTGACTGTTTTATTTTATTGATGCTGTCTGCAAGATTGTCGCCAATAATTGTTGTGTTCGTTAGGATTGCATCCTTCATTGTTCGGGATAAAACCACTTTGTGCACTTTGCTGTACCATTTAGAATGTTCAATGTCGTGTTTGCTGGCATTAGGTTTATCTGCTGCTGTAGGCCAGTAGTTTTCCATCATTTCGTAGGTCAGTCGCCCATATAAGGAAGTGTCGCCTTTGCTGATTCGCTTACTCACATAATCAAAAATTTCGTCATTCACGGTAATCCAGTTCATTTCTCCATTGGGTCCTGCTACAAAACCGTCAAGCGATATATGCATAAATGAAATTATTTTTCTCATAAGTTGTTTTTTATTTATTGCTCAACAATATCTTTTTATAAAGATAGAAAATTAGATTTGTTTTTAGCTTTGGCTTATGTAAAGTAAAATACTAAATTGTTTTATTGCAATAGTTTATTGCAGCTGAAATTGAGGTTGCTGAAGATACTTTTTATTCGTTTTGTAATATCTCTTTTATTTTATCAAAGTTTTATCTCCAGTATTTTGGATATTTTCTATAAGGGTTTATGTTGTTAAAAAGCAAAGCAACGATAGCTATAATTGCAGAGCCCGATAGAACAGGATTCAATAAAAAGTCCCAATGGCAAGCCCCTAAAATAACCACTATAGGATCTGCTCCTGCGGGAGGATGTGTTGTTTTGGTAAGAAGCATTATACCGATGGCTAATCCAACTCCTAAAGAAAGTGTGTACCATTCATTGCCAAATAGCCAAAAGCAGCAAAGACCAATGAATGTTGAAATTAAATGCCCGCCAATAATATTTCGGGGTTGTGCCAAAGGACTATCGGGAACTCCAAATGCCAGTACGCAACTAGCACCAAATGGAGCCATAATAAGCGGTATTTGAAAGTTTTTTGTCAAAAAAGATAATATTGCAATGGTTATAAAACCTCCAATTCCTGAATAAACCGAAAATTTAAAAGTCACCGGTTTGGGGCTTTTTTCTACAGTTTTAAATTTGATAATGTATTTTTTCATTTTATTATAATAGAGTTTAGATCTAATTTTAAATGCCTGTGTATGTCACATTTGATAAAAAAAAAACTCTTTTTAGATAGTTTAAAAGAGGTTTCAAATATTAATTTACGATAAAGTCCTGCAGATTCATTTCTAAATTGCATACTCTCAACATTCAGCCTGAATACCATTCTATAAATATCTTTCAGATTCATTTATTTCCAGGTCATTTATACTTGCATATCTTTTTTTCATCAAGCCATTTTCATCAAACTCCCAGTTTTCATTCCCATAAGCTCTAAACCAATTTCCATCTTTGGTTTGGTATTCATATTCAAATCTTACTGCGATTCTGTTTTCGGTATGTGACCAATACTCTTTTTTGAGTTTGTAATTCAATTCTCTTTTCCATTTGTCGCTAAGGAATTTTACGATTTCTTCTCGTCCATTAACGAAAGTGCTTCGATTTCTCCATTCGCTGTCAATGGTATAGGCCAGTGAAACTTTTTCCGGATTCTGTGAGTTCCAGGCGTCTTCGGCCATTTGAATTTTCTGTTTTGCGGTTTCCAACGTAAAAGGAGGAAGGGGGTGTTTCTGTTCCATTTTGTTATTAATTTAAATTATACTTTTTACTATTGCTATTGATTTGTTTACAATTTCGTTTGATTGAAACAATTGACTTTCTATAATAGAACCTTCAAATAGAAGATAAATATGTGTCGCCAATAATTCATCCTTTACCAATTGATTAAAGAATATTCTTAAATCATTTTTGTGTGATTGGATTACTTTTAGAATGCTTTCTTGTTCTTTTGATATTTCAGATAAAATATTAAGAAAACTGCAACCTCTGAAGTTTTCTCTCTCATTCATTTGCATGATAAAGTCAAATGTGCTTATAACTTTTTCTTTTTGATTTTTTGATTTTGATGTAAAATCAATAAGCTTACTAAACCAATAATCATGTCTTTTATTTAGAAAAGCAACACATAAATCATCTTTAGATTTAAAATGCTGGTAAAAGCTCGCTTTTGCAACATTTGCTTCACTTATAATTTGGTTAATCCCAGTGCTGTTATAGCCTTGTTGATGAAATAAAACAGAAGCTTGTTCTAGTATTCTTTCTCTTGGTGCACTCATGAGTTCCTTATTTTTTTATCAAAGGTATGAAAAAAACAAACATACAGACAAGTCTGTCTGTATTTTTTTAATATTTTTTTGAAAAGTTTACAAAATCAGCTTTGTGATACCCATAAAAGGCTGTCCGTAGAAAGGAGAAGTAATTTTAAATAGTTGTATTTTATTTATTTTTTAAGAAAAAGATTGAAAATCGAATCTGTGTATGGATTGTTTTTTTTTCATAGAATACAGCAGAGAGTGAGTCAGCTTGTAAACCGCATTACAAACGCTACGATGTATCTATTCAGTAAGTAGGCACTCGTTGAAAACGAGCGCCAGTTGGGGGAAACCGCTGTTAGTAGCCGTTTTTATTCTTCTATTTCATTTTTAAATATAGCCAAGTGCTTTAAAAGCATAACATTTTTTGTCGGTTTTTTTATTGTCTCAAATATTTTAATATCAGTCGGGATTGGTTTGAAAAAGTCTGCTTTATTAGTCTTTAGACTTCTAATCAATTCAGAACTGATTTTTTTCGGAAATGTTATAGTAAATAAATTTAAAGACTTTACAAAGTAGATTAACCATAACAAATCGTATTGATTGTCTTCAATATTTTTGAGTTTTTCATTCATTAAATTTTCAATTAATGAACTTATCTTTGATATTGTTCTAGTTTTTCCTTTATTCTGTTCTATTATTTTCTCGATAATTCCGAGTATTTGAGGGAATGATTTGTTTCTGCGTTCTTTTAGCATTAACAATAGGCTGATTGCTTTTAATAAATCCTTGTCTTTAAAGTTGAATTTGAGTTCCTGATTTTTTGTATATAGTTCAGATAAAAAACGGTCAACAACTCCAGTTCCTTCATATTTTTTATCAACTTTCAGAGTTCCACGAAAGGAATTTTCAAATCGTTTATAACCAATTTTTTTTCTGTATCTTAACGAGAATGGTTGATATTCAGCAGTCCATTCTCTAAATAAACCTTCTGGAAGTTCAATTGCTTGCGATTTACTTTCGTTAAGTGTCAAGTTGAACAAAGCCATTTGCTTTTGCAGTGTCTTGATTATAAACTTTGCATCTTGTTTAGAGTGACATAAAAACCGATAATCATCTTTAAAGCGTACTCCGATAAAATCTATGCCTTTTGCAGTTATTATTTTTGAACACTCTGTGTCAACTGCGCTTAAAATAACTTCTGCAATCAGGTCTGAAATTGCAGGTCCAATCGCAATACCATTGGTACAACCGTCATTTGAGTATTGAAAGAGTTTATCTAATACCAAACCTACATAATCATTGAATTTATTTCTATTTCCTTTTTTTCTTATTAGTTCTTTTGTGTGAATAGCCCAAGCAATGCTATGAGTGTAAATAGAAGGATAGAAATTCTTTATGTCGGATTTTAATATGTATTTGTAGTTGTATGCTTCTGCTACTAAATCATTCTCCGCCATTTCCAAATATTCGTAAATCATTCTTCCAGCTCTTAAGTTTCCTAGCTCGCCTTCATTTTTTGAAGTTATTGGAATAGGAAAACTATATGAATGAATTTTGTTATTGGTTCTAAACAAAGATTTTAAAATAGTATTCCAATCGTTCATTAAATACCAAACAATGTCATGATATATTTTTGGCGCAATAATTCCGAAAGTTCTATCTGTTAGTTCTGTTTTTGGAAACGATATGTTTATTAAGTCATTTTTTTCCGGTTCAAATTTTGGTTGTCCTGGAATAGCATTGTCAATAGGGAAATACGGATTTGCTTGTAAATCGAACTGTTTTATTTTAAAACTTGGAGGAACAACATATTGTTCAGGATAGTAGCCTTCTTCTAACAGCCATTTTGCAATTTTGTCGCTCGAAACTTTTTTTAAAAGTCTTTTAGTTTCTGTTGAATGTTCTTTTGGTAAACTCACTTGTTTTGGTGTTTTGTTTGCAGGGTTGAGATAAAATGGCTACTAACTAGTGAATAAGCAAAACAAACCTTCATATATGCACCCAAAATCGGGTAGATTGGCAAAGGTTTGTTTCGTTTTTGTTTCTAACAAATATATTATTTTCTTACAAATTAGAAAAGACTAATTTCAATTTCAAGCGTTTTGTTTTGGGAAAGTCAAGGATTAAGAACCGTATCAGGAAAAAAAAAACCGACCTGTGGGGACAAATCGGATGGAGTAGTATCGTTTAGTAAGGTTCTCGACTGCGCTCGACCTGACAAATGTTTATACAGTCATAGAAAATAAAGCGGTTTCGGGGGCTTTTCGTTTTAGATGCAGGTCAAAAGCCATACAAATGTTTCTCACATAGGCTTTTCCTAAATCGGTCACCTGAATGCTGTTTTCTTTGATAATTAAAATGCCGTCGTTTTCCATTTCGTGTAATTGCCCTCACGCTGCCGCACGAATCCTTTCGTGTGGTTCGTCCTATTAAACATCAAACATTCTAAAAACAACTATATCATCAACCAATCCTTTTTGTCCGGAATAATCAATTGCACTGCTATAAACATAGTCTTCCGCTTTATAAACCAAACCAGATTCTACGGGATTATTGTGTACATAATCTATTTTTTGTTGAATAATTTTATTGCTCCATAATTCAATAGGTTTATTGTCGTGCCTCCAAAATTGATAATGCTTTACATTAGAACTCTTATCAGCTTCTTTTTTAAAAAAATCTAACAAAAAATCTTTTCTACTTTCTCTAGGATTTTCTTTAATACTTTTTACAATTGACTGACTGGTAAATCTTTTTAAATCTCCGATTAATAGTTCAGGAGGTTGTCCATTTATACTTCTAAAAACCAAATGCACATGATTGGTCATTATACACCAAGCGTGAATCTCTAAACCTTTATTCTTTTGACAAAACTCTAAACTTTCCAAAAATAAATCTTTATATTCATTTCGGGTAAATACATCTAGCCAACCTACAACCGCAAAACTGATAAAATACAATCCCTCCGGATTATGAAATTTATAATTTCTACTCATTTCTAAAGTATTAAGAGTCAAGAGTAAATATAAGAAATAACTGTTAAGATAGCGATAGCCACACGAAAGGATTCGTGCGGCAGCGTTGGGTGCCAGAAGTGAATCAGTTAGTAAACCGCTTTGCAAACGCTACGATTTATAATTTAAAGTAAGTAGGCACTCGTTGCAAACGAGCGCCAGTTAAGGGTTTAGCCGATGTTTTATTTATATTTCCACTCGATACAATTCGAATTCATTTTTTCAATTGCTTGTATAAATTCCGAAGTATCAAGAAAGTAGCTTGGATAAGCTTTTTTTAATGTTTTAATTGAAGTAGCTGATACTAAAACAACCGCATTTTCATTTTCGTTAATTGATTTTTCTAGTTTTAAATATTCTGATGTTGCGTATTCAAACTGATTTTTATTAAATATCTGAATATTTACAAACATTTCATTTATGTTAATATTAAGCAAGTAATAATCTCCTGGAAAGTTATCACTTTCAATTTTGTTAGTTGAAACTCTAATTGCTTTCAGCTTTGTCAAAATATTTAATTCTTTACAATAGTCATAACACTTAACCATTAGCTGCTCCATGGTTAAATCTTTGTGTTCTTCCATTATTGGCAATTTTTCCTTAATTGCAAAAAGAGAACTAACAACTTTAAAAAAATCAAGCCATTCGTCTGGACCTTGATTCGATTTTAATGATGTTTTAGTTATTATTCCAGCAGTTTCAACAGCTGTTGCCCAGTTATGTTGGAGTTTAGTTCTAATTTGTAATTCTATTTTTAAACCATCAAAAATATCTCTTACTGATGAATATTTATATACAAAATGAATACTTCTGTAGCCAGTGTCTTTTGGAGTTTTTACATAATCAGTTATTCTTTCTAATTTATGATTAATTCTCTGATCGCTTAGCGCATCTCTAAGTTTCTTTAAATCTTTGACATCTTTTAAAACTGCACGATAACCACCAATATCTTGCATTCCGCCCAAACCCATTGACGGATTTAAGTCTAATTTATATTGAATTGAAGTTAAACGTTTTAATCTTTGAGATACTAAATTAGGCTCGATATTATTTTTACCTAATAATCGTAATAAATTATTTTTTAAGACAACCAATGGGTGTAAGTGATTTGTTCGCCAATCATTAATCAAGTTTAATGCTTCTTCAAATTCTATATTAGATTTTGAAGTAAGTAATTTTTCTCCAGCTTTTGAAATCTGTTTTCTGCTATATTTCATATTTACGTGGTGTTCAAAAATGTTGGCTAACGTTCACTTGCTACAAGAGGTTTGGGGTTAAATTAAGCCTTATTTTCGGATTTGCCAAAGCATCCCAAATACAAGACCATTTTGAAATTAAACCAAATCCCCAAATCTCTTGTAGCAAGTGTTGGCAGTAGTGTTTTTTAGTTATTCTTTTAATTGTATTGAATTTGTTTTCATAAATTCCACAACAATTTCACTAATATTTGGTATCAATTCGGTAGTAATCCTATTTGTTAATTGTCTTGTGTGAATAAGTAATTTTGGTTTTTTTCCAGCTTCATTTTCTGTATGAATCCATATTTTATCTTTTGCATTTGGATTATGTAATTTGATGAATTTTACATTGAATAACTCGCAGATTTCTCCTGGATAAGTTTCTATGTATTTATTATCACTAGCAAATATTATAACTATTTGGAATTCTTCAATAAATTTACTTTTGATAAATTCTATTTTTCTCAATTTTAGCTCTTGTCCAAACCTCTCTTGCTTTTTCGCATCTTTTGTGTTTGGTGCGTGTAAATTACTCAATTCAGTTGTAAATACATTTTCGATAAAACTGATTTCATATTTATCTATTTTGTCAAATTCTATATTTAAATTCAACAAAATAGATTCATAGAGTTTTTGATATCTTTGCCAAGTATGATTTAGGTTTCTGATTTTTGCTTCTTTAGGAGTATATCTTTCGGAATAATTAAATTCTTTTTCTTTCCAAGATTTAACACTTCCGTGAAACATTTCTTCTTCAATTTCAGCTCCAGCTTCTTTTCCTATAAATAATATTTTGGCGTTAGGATTTCCCAATCCAACATATTGATTTTCGGATATTGTCTGAAGAAGTTCTTCCAAGTGTAAATTTTCTTTCATTTGGTTTTTTGGGTTTTCTGCGGTAACATTACTGCCAACTTGTATATAAGCGAAGCAAACCTTCGTATATGCACCCAAAATTGGGTAGATTGGCGAAGGTTTGTTTCGTTTTTGTTTCTAACAAATATATTATTTTCTTACAAATGAGAAAAGACTAATTTCAATTTCAAGCGTTTTGTTTTTGGGAAAGTAAAGGATAAAGAATAGTATCAGGAAAAAAAATCCGACCTGCGGGGACAAATCGGATGGAGTAGGTAAGTTAGGCAGTCTTGGCTTATTGATTATATCGTCATCGAAAACAGTGCGGTTTCGGGGGCTTTTCGTTTTAAATGCAGGTCAAAAGCCATACAGATGTTTCTAACATAGGCTTTGCCTTTATCGGTTACCTGAATTCCGTTTTCTTTGATAAGGAGTATGCCGTCTTTTTCCATTTCTTCCAGTTGTTCTAAAACTTCCGGAATTTCTTTGAAATAAGTATTTTTTTCATCCCAAGTGGTTTCAAATTGGCACATTAAATTCAGGATGTGTTTTCTAATGATAAGATCTTCATCGGTCAATAGATGCCCTCTGAAAATTGGCAGTCTGTCCTGGGCTACAACTTTATAATAATCGTCCAGATTTTTTTCGTTTTGTGCAAAACTGTACCAGCTGTCGCCAATAGATGAAACGCCCAAACCAATCATTAGTTTGGTTTTTGAAGAGCTGTAGCCCATAAAATTACGGTGCAATTGACCGTTTTTGAATGATTGATACAAACTATCGGTTTCCAGTGCAAAATGATCCATTCCTATTTCGTGGTAGCTATTTTTTTGCAATAATTCTTTGCCTATTTGGTACAACAGCCTTTTTTCATGGTCTTTAGGAATGTCTTCGTCTTTGAATCCGCGCTGTCCGTTTCCTTTTATCCACGGCACATGGGCATAGCTGTAAAACGCCAAACGGTCGGGCTGGAGAGATTTGGTTTTTTCAATAGTATCCACCACATCTTCGATTTTTTGGAAAGGTAAACCAAAAATAATATCGTGACCAACGGAAGTATAGCCAATTTCCCTTGCCCAAAAAGTCACCTTGGCCACATTATGGAAAGGCTGCTCGCGGTGAATGGCTTTTTGCACTTTTTCGGAATAATCCTGAACGCCAAAACTCACTCTTCTAAAGCCTAAATCGTAGAGTTTTTTTAGGTGCGCATGCGAAGTATTGTTAGGGTGTCCTTCAAAACTAAATTCGTAATCTTTGGCTTTAACAGCATTGGCAAAAATTCCGTTGATTAAATCTTCGAGATTTTCGGTCGAAAAAAAAGTAGGTGTTCCACCGCCCAGATGAATTTCTTTGATAACGGGTTTTTCGTCAAGAAGTTGACAATATAAGTTCCATTCCTTTAAAACAGCTTGAATATAAGGTGATTCTACATTGTGATTTTTGGTAATTCGTTTGTTGCAACCGCAAAAAGTACACAGACTTTCGCAAAAAGGAAGATGGATGTACAAACTGATTCCTTCTGTAGTATTGCTTTCTATGAATGTTTTTTTGAATGATGAAACCCAATCCTGATAGGTAAAATCGGCTTCATTCCAGTAGGGAACCGTAGGATAACTGGTGTATCGGGGTCCCGGTACATTGTATTTTTGAATCAAAGAATTTTTCATGATACTTCTTTTTAATAAACCAAAAGTAGTTTGATTTGGAGCGAATTAAAATGACAATTATCATGGTTGGAAAATTAAGTTGGAAGTTAGAAGTGGGGAGCTGGGAGTTTGAAGTTAGGAGTTGGAAAGCAGTGTTCAGTTCGCAGATTTTAAATAAAAAAAGCGATTTCCATATTGAAAATCGCTTTTATATATCTAGTTTATAGCTTCAAACTCCCAGCTTCCAGCTGCTACTCTTGATTTAGATTTCTAAGTTGTTTTAGTTTTTCTTTCCAGGTATCAAGGCTTTCTTTGTGGATAGCAATGTTTTTGCGGACTTCTAAAACAATGGAGTTTTCTTTTTTAGCGTTTTTGGTATTGGTGAAAAACTGAATGTTGTTTTCCAATTGGAAAATTTCGTTCTGAACTTCTTCAATTTTACGAATGATGAAAATCTTTTCGTTTTCAATTTTGCGATTGTCACCACCTTCAGAAAGATTTTCCATTCTGTTGGCAAAACGCATCATGTCAGAGTCTTTTTTGCTCAAACTCAATTTGTCAAACAAAGCATCTAATATTTTATTGAATTTACCTTCAATATGACGTCTTGTAAAAGGGACTTTACCAAAGCTTTTCCAGTTTTCGATATGTTGTTTGATTGCTTCCAAATCGGTTTTGTGGTCGCCTACTAACTGGAATTCTTTGATGGTTTCCAAATAGGCTTTCTTTTTATCAAAAGCTTCCATTTCTCCGGCGTTTTCTTCATTTTTTTGCTCTTTTAATCGATCAAAATAATGATTGCAGGCTTCTTTAAATTCAGCCCAAACCTTATCAGAGTATTTTCTTGGTACATGACCTATTTTTTTCCAATCTTCCTGAATTTGTTTCATGACTGGAGTAGTAGCAGCATAATCTTCGCTGTCTTTCAGCTCATTTGCCTTAGCAACAAGCTCATTCTTTTTAGTCAGATTTTCGTTTTGCTCTTTTTTAATGTCTTTGTAAAAGGAATTTTTGAAGGCATTAAAATTTCTAACAGCAGTTTTAAAAGCTGCCCAGGTTGCTTCGTTGACATCCACTGGGACTTTTCCTGTGGAGAAAAAGGCCTCTCTTAGTGCTTCTACCTTTTCTATTTGAACCATCCATTGCGAATGTGCATTGACTTTTATAGTGGCTAATTCTTCAATTTGGGCAATTATCGCGTTCTTCTTTTCCAGATTTTCCTGCTCGGTTCCTCTTATTTTTTCAAATAAAATCTCGCGTTTGTCGTGCATTTTTTTAGTTAAATCACTAAACTGATTCCATATTTCATCACGATGTTCTTTGGAAACGGGACCAATTTCTTCTTTCCAGATTCGGTGTAAATCCTGTAATTCCCTAAACGCTTTATTGATATCCTGCTCATGAAGTAATTCTTCTACACGTGCAATTATTTTTTGTTTTTGCTCTAAATTGTGTTTGAAATCCAAATCTCTGGCTTCACGATCTAAATGCAGATAATCGTAAAAATTCTCTACATGAAAGTGATAGTTGTTCCAAACGTGGTTGTATTTGTCTTTTGGGATAGCTCCTGCATTTTTCCAACGCTCTCTTAATTCGTTGAAATGTTTCAGGGTATCCTTGATGTTTTCATTTGGATTAATCAGCTCTTTTAATTCCTCAACAATGGCTAAACGGGTTTCTAAATTGGTTTTTAGATTGTTTTGTAAGCTCTTAAAATGAGTGTTTTTATTGTCTTTGTACAGATTATAAAACTGATCAAATTGTATTTTTAAAGGAAAATGATACTGAAATTCTTCGGTTGCATTCGGGTTTTCAGCATGGAATTCTTCTCTTTTCTCTTCGATAAAGTGGTTGTATTTAGATAAAAAAGCTTTTTTGATTTCTTCGACATGGTCTCTTATCGACATGACTTTTTCATTCGAAACCAGTTTTTGCAATTCTTTGACTAAAGCTTCCATCGATAAAGTATCGTAATCTAGCATCGGAATTTCATGACGGGCTTTTAAAGTTTCGTCTTCGTTTTCTTCTGCATTTGATGCTTCAATTTCGTTCAAAGCTTGTTGCTTTTTACAATCTGCATCAGCTTCGTTTACTTCTTCTGAAGCCTGACTATTATCCGTTTCAGGATTAGTTGTAGCCTGACTATTCGCTTGAACATCAGTGGCTAAGTTTCCTCCGTCTGTCTCTTGCTGTGCTTGAGGCAGGTTATCATTCATTTCTTCTAACATTTTTTTAAATGTTTAAGGTTGTTAAAGTTGGTTAATTTTGATGTGAAAGATACTAAAGGTCTGTTGAAAAACAAAATAAAAGCATCGTTAATTAGCTTGTATGCTTAATGAAGTGATGATTTTTTAAGGAAATCGTTGTTAATTTTTTTACTAATTGGAAAAATTTAGAAGAATTAATTAAACATATTCCTGTCTTTTGGTAGACTGTTATGTGGTTAAAAGAAAAAAATTATTCAGTAACAATGGTCCTAAAAGTCAGGTTGATTCTGGGTTTGTTGACTTTTTTAGTAGGAGGAAGACGGTGCAGCCAATGTGTTTGGGTTTCATCTTTCATAACAAGGAGACTTCCGCGTTCCAGGATTAATGAAACGGTTTCTTTTGTTGTTTTGTGTTTGAAGGCAAATTTTCTTTCGGCACCAAAACTCAACGATGCAATTGCCCCGTTTTTCTTCAAATCTTTCTCCCCGTCGCTGTGCCAGGCCATGCCTTCGCTGCCATCATGGTATAAATTAAGCAGACAGGAATTGTAAGTTTCGCCTGTTTTTTCTTCGACTAAAGCTTTTAATTGTTCTAATTCGGGAGTCCAATGAAGGGCTTCTTTGGTAATTTTTGAATAGCTGTATTTAAAATTAGTATCGCCATACCAGGCTACTTTTCTTTTGGTGGTAATGAGTTGTCCAAAGATTATGGCTTCGTCATTTTTCCATTCGATAGTTTCTAATAGACAATTCAAATAGAATTCTGCCTTAGTATAATCCATGATTGGGCCATAGTACAACACCGTTCCTTCTTTAGGTAAAAGATTGGTGTTTTCGTCAAAAGAGTTACTAAATAAATCCATTTTTTGTTAGATTACACTTTCCTAAGCTTCATTATTTTTGGTGGAAAATCTCAATTTTCTTTTTAGATAATCGTTGTTTAAGCCACTCCATCAATTTGTTTTCATCTGTAGTCTCAAGTTTGTTTTTGCTTTTATAAACAAGTATCGGAATTACTTTAATACTATCGGTTTTTTCATTGAAGACATGATTAGATATAGATATGTTTTCGATGGAAGGAAATAATATTTTCATTTCAGCAAGCAGTTCTTTATTATTGAAATGATTGGCTTCTATTTCTTTTTTGAGGTTTAAAATGGTAACATCTTTTTCGCTTATCGTCGATTTGTTAAACTTTATTTCGTTCAAAATATCGTTTTTTAAATCGGTTGTATCTTGTCTAATAATTAATTTGGTATTGATTAGGTCGTAATCTTTCAGACTTTTGTTTAAATCTTTAATTTCTGAATCACTAAAACGTTTAGAAAGAAAACCCAGTTCTATTATTTTAGGATTTTTATTGAATTTTGTTTTTTGATAGACAATAGTAATGCCTTTTTCGGTGAATTCATTTTCAGTAAAAATAGCTAATTGTTGTTCAAATTTTTTTTCTTCAAATAATTGATAAGCAAAATAAATACTAGGTAGAATAAAAATAATTAACAAGGTGCTGATGTAATATTTTACCTTTTTTTGAGTAAGTTCATCTAATTGTTTTTTGATAGGATACGCTAAATATTTGACAATTAAAAAAGTCGAAATACAAATAAAAATACAGTTGATGCTGTACAAATACATAGCACCAAAAAAATAGATGAAATTAGCCGTTGCTAATCCATAACCTGCAGTGCATAACGGAGGCATTAAAGCAGTTGCAATGGCAACACCAGGAATTGGATTTCCTTTTTCGACTCTGGTTATGGCAACGGCGCCCACAATACCACCAAAAAAAGCAATAAGAATATCGTAAATATTAGGCGAAGTACGTGACAAAAGTTCGGGCTGTGCTTCTTTAAACGGACTAATATAGAAATAAATGGTAGATACTAGTAAACTTACAATAGTAGCAATGAAGAGATTTTTTAAAGATCTTTTTAATAAATCAAAATCGTAAGTTCCTAAACCAAATCCAGCACCAACAATAGGTCCCATCAAAGGAGAAATAAGCATGGCTCCAATGATAACTGCAGTCGAATTGACATTCAATCCTACCGAAGCCACTACAATGGCACAGGCTAAAATCCATAAATTAGAGCCTCTAAAAGAGATATTGGCTGTTACATTGTCTAAAACTTTCGATTTTTCTTCTTCCCCTTTGTTTAGATTAATGTAAGCAAAAATCTTTGTAAGTATGTCTTGCATTAGTTGTTCTTTAAATTTTGTTTCAATGCTATAAAACCAATACAACCTGCAATTAACGAAGAAAGTAATATGATAAATTTAGCATTGTTAATGATGTGATGGTCCTCAAAAGCAAGTAAAGTAACAAAAATGGACATCGTAAAACCAATTCCGCCAAGGAAACCCACACTGATGATATTTTTCCAGTTCAGGTCATTAGGCAATTTACACAAACCTATGGAAACCGCAATGAAGCTAAAAAGAGCGATTCCAATTGGTTTTCCCAATACTAAGCCCAACATGATTCCCATGCTGTAATGTAAATGAAGACTCTGTGCAATATCATCACCTAAAACAATAGCCGTATTGGCTAAAGCAAATAAGGGAAGGATGAAAAAAGCAACGGGTTTATGTAAATAGTGTTGCAATCTATAAGACACTGAACGGCTTTTGCCATCTCCAAAAGGAATCACAAAGGCTAATAAAACGCCTGTAATTGTAGCATGTATGCCTGAATTCAGCATGAAGTACCACATAATCACGCCACCAACCAAATAGGGGATAAGGTTTTTGATTTTCATTCGGTTCAGTATAAATAAGAATAGTAAAATCCCTAAGGCAATACCCAGATTGGTCCAATAAATTGTATTGGTGTAAAAAATAGCAATGACTAAAATTGCTCCTAAATCGTCTATAACAGCCAGAGCAGTTAAAAAAATCTTTAAGGACAGCGGCACCCGATTTCCCAGTAAAGACAATATTCCTAAGGCAAAAGCAATATCGGTAGCCATCGGAATTCCGGCTCCTGAATGTGCAACAGTTCCATAGTTGAGTAATAAATAAATTCCGGCAGGAATTAACATCCCGCCAAGAGCAGCAAAAATGGGTAATAAGGCTTCCTTGATATTTGATAATTCACCTATATAAATTTCTCTTTCTAATTCCAATCCGATTAACAGGAAGAAAATGGTCATTAAACCGTCATTGATCCAATATTCTACACTTTCAGTACCTAATTTCATGTGCCAGATATGAAGATAATCGGTCGCAAATGAGGAATTAGCAAGTACTAATGAAATGAGTGTGCAAGCAATTAAAACCAGACCACTGGATTTTTCATTTTCAAAAAATTCTTTAAAAAGTACTGAACTGTAAAGGCGCTGAATTGTTTTTCTCATTTGTTTTAGATTGTTTCTCTTAAAGATTTGGAAAGAGATGTAGAAAAACAAAAATAACGAAATACTATATTTATTAAAAGCTTTAGGCTTTATTTTGTTTGCAATTAGTATTTTTGGATTGGTTAAGAAAAAATACCAATGACACTTTATGAAAATAGTACTATCACCTGCTAAATCATTAAATTTCGAGAAAGAATTGCCAACAACTCAGTTCACTCAACCTTCGTTTTTAAAAGAATCCCGTCAAGTACACAAGGTGTTAAAACAGCAATCACCGAAAGATTTGTCTGATTTAATGTCGATTTCGGATAAATTAGCCGAATTGAACTGGCAACGCAATAAAGAGTGGAAAACACCTTTTACTCCCGAAAATGCCCGTCCCGCCGTTTATACTTTTGATGGCGATGTGTACACAGGATTAGATGCTTATTCGATTCCGGTTGAAAAATTGGAAGTACTTCAGGATAAACTTCGCATTTTATCCGGTTTGTACGGAATTTTAAAACCATTGGATTTGATGCAGGCGTATCGATTAGAAATGGGAACAAAATTGCCTATTGACGACAAAAAAAATCTGTATGAATTTTGGAAAGCAACCTTAACGAATTCTTTGAATAAAGAGTTGAAAAAAGGGGAGTTGTTTATCAATTTAGCCAGTAACGAATATTTCTCAGCTGTTGATGCTAAAGCTTTGAAAGTTCCGGTAATCACGCCCGATTTTAAAGATTATAAAGACGGGAAATTGAAGATGATTAGTTTTTTTGCCAAAAAAGCAAGAGGAATGATGGTGCGTTATATTATTGATACCAATGCCGAAACCATTGACGACTTAAAAGGATTTAATTATGAAGGCTATCAGTTTGATGGCAATTTGTCTAAAGGAAATCATTTGGTTTTCACTCGATAACTTGTTTTTTACCATATAAGTCATATAAGTTTTAATTTTTTTGGATAAGAATATTTAAGATATAAGCTAAAAAAAAATGCCGTCTCGTTCTTGAAAAACGAGACGGCATTTTTTTTATCTAAGAATCTGCAATCTGCAATCTAAAATCTGCCTTCTGAATTAGTGCATTGCATCGGCAGGATTGATTTTATTACTTCCTTTTTTGATTAATAAGATAAAAGGAATACAGCATAAAAACAGTAAGCCCAAATAAAGGAAAATATCCATATAAGCCAATACGGTACTTTGTTTCATGACTGAAAAATCCAATACTTCATAGGCTTTTTTGAGTGATTCGTTGACCGAATATCCTTTAGCCATAAAACCATGTTGCAACTGCATTACTCTTTGTTGCACTTCCAATTTACTGCCATCTAAATTGCCTACTAAATTCACACGATGTGCCTGTGTTAATCGGGTGATAAAAGTGGTAATAATAGCGATACCGAAAGAACCTCCTAATTGTCTCATCATCCCTGTGAAAGCGGCTCCTTCGCCAATATTCTTTCCTTTTAGTGTGGAAAGTGACAAAGTGGTAATAGGTACAAATAGCAATCCTAATCCGATTCCTCTCATAATTAATGGCCAATACATGTGTTCAACACCGGTATCGGGAGTCATATTGTTGTACATGAACAGCGTGAAAATAAAGAATATCAAGAAACCTACAGCTACCATATAGCCTTGTGGAACGCCTTTCTGAATCATCTTACCCACAAACGGCATCATAATAGCCGTAGTAATCGATCCAGGAATTAATAATAAACCGGCATCGGTGGCTGTCCAACCCAAAATAGACTGGGTGTAGATAGGAATGATTAAGGTAGAACCGTACAATCCGAATCCCATAATGAAACTCATGATGGTTCCAATTCTTAAATTTCCGTCTTTTAATACACTTAAATTTACAATTGGGTATTTGTACACTAATTGTCGCCAAATAAATAATATCAGTCCAAATAATGAAACAACACTTAGGGTAACAATTAAATGATCGTTAAACCAGTCGTCTTGTTGTCCGTGTTCTAATACAAATTGTAATGAACCAATAAATGTTGCCAAAAGAATGATTCCGTACCAATCCACCTGATTGGATTTTAATTTTTCGCCATATTTAGGACTTCTTACAAAGCTCAATGTTAAAAGTGTAGCAATAATTCCTAGTGGAATATTGATATAAAAAATATAAGGCCATGAAAAATTATCTACTAAATATCCTCCCAAAGGTGGTCCCAGTGTAGGTCCCACAATTACACCCATACCGTAAATAGCCTGTGCCATTCCACGTTTGGCAATAGGATAACTTTCGGTGATAATGGTTTGTGCTGTTACCAGCAAAGCGCCACCACCTAACCCCTGAACAAATCGAAAGGCTACTAATTCCCATATATTCGTTGCGTTTCCGCACAAGAAAGAAGAAACCGTAAATATTATAATCGAAACAGCAAAATAATTACGTCTTCCAAATTGTTGCGAAAGCCAGCTTGTCATTGGGATTACAATAACGTTTGCAATAGCATAGGCCGTAATAACCCAGGCAACATCCGTTAATGTAGCTCCAAGGCTTCCCCTCATATTGGTCAAAGCCACATTGACAATAGTGGTATCTACAATTTCAAGCAAGGCACAAAGCACTGCTGTAATTGTGATGATAACCCTTCTAAAGCCATATTCTACTAAATCGTCTTCTGCTAGTACCATTTTATTTTATATGTACATCTACATCCACGTTCATTCCCGGACGTAATAGTTTTACTTTTTCAATATCATTGCTGGAATCAATACTAATTTTTACAGGTAAACGTTGGATTGTTTTCACAAAGTTTCCGGTAGCATTATCCGGAGGCAGGATGGAAAAACGAGATCCTGTAGCCGGAGAAAAAGAAGTTATTGTTCCTGTAAATTCATAATCAGGATAAGCATCTACTTTTAAAGCTACTTTTTGACCAGCCACCATTTTGTTTAACTGTGTTTCTTTAAAGTTGGCAATGACCCAAGCCTCGTTGTTGTTGATAATGTAAAACAAAGACTGTCCCGGTTGTACCAATTGTCCCGGTTGGATGTCAATTTTAGAAACCTGTCCGTCAATAGCAGCAGTGATTACCGTATAGCTTAAGTTTAATTTAGCTGATTCTAACAAGGCTTGCGCTCTTTTGATATTAGCCGAAGCCACATCGGTTTCTTTGTTTGAAACTATAGATTTAGCCTGAACTACCGATTTCTGGAAAGCACTTGCTTTTTCTTGTTGCTGTAAAATACGTACCTGATTTTCAGCTTCCTGTTTTGCAGCTAAAGCCTGTTCGTATTGTTGTTTTGTAATCGTATGATTAGCATATAAATTACTGTAACGGTTGAAATCATTGGTAGCTAAACCTAATTTGATTTTAGCAGTCTGAATGTTTCCGCTTGCCGATTTTACATTGGCGTCCGATACTGAAATATTAGCTAAAATACTACCAACATCTGCTTTTGAAACTTCAAAATTTCCTTCTGCTGCTGCCAATGCTGCTGTAGCTTCGTCAATTTTTAATTGGTAATCTTTTTGATCAATGGTAAACAAAGTATCTCCTTTTTTTACATAATCATTGTCTTTGATATAAACCTTGCTTACATAGCCCGAAACTCTTGGAATAATTGGGTTCATGTATTTCTCCACCTGTGCATCATCTGTTCCTTCGTGTGATAGTGAGTGAATGTATTTATAACTACCATATACAACGCCTAATAGAATTAAAGAACCTATTATAACGATAAATTTTTTGCTTGTTTTTTTCTTTTCCATTTTAGGTATCGATTATATTTTAGAAAGGTTGAAAGTTTGGTTTAATTGTCCTGTTACAGACAGTAAGTTGTAATATTTTTGAATCACATTGGCTTTAGCAACGGTGTTGTTGATTTTTGCACTCAGTTGCTCGACATCGGCTTCTAATAAATCATTAGTATCTGCAAGGCCGTTATCGTATTTGTCTTTTAAAATTCGGTAATTTTCAGTTGCCTGTTCTACAGCCTGAGTGTAAACGCCTTTTTGTTTTATTGCCAAATCATAGTCTTCAATTGCTTTTTGAACTTCGATTTTGATGTAATCGGTAAGCATCATTTCAGAAGCCTGTAATTCTTCGGACTGGCTTTTGGCTACTTTTACTTCAGTTGCATTTTTAAAAATATTACTTAAATTATAAGAGATTCCCACTCCAAAATTCATTGCATTTTGAACAGTCACTACATTTTTTAAATCCAAAGTAGTATATCCGCCAATCAATGAAAGAGAAGGGTAGTAGCCGCTACGAGCTACTTTAATACTAGCCTCACTTGCTTTTTCCTGAAGACGAATAGCTTCTAAATCCTTACGGTTTTCCAATGCCGGATTTTCATCGGTAGGAATATTGTTCATTTCAAAATTGTAGAAATCACTTTCTCTAATTTCGATTATCGTTTTAGGATCCAGTTTTAAGAAATTGGTTAACTCATAGTTTACAACGCTTAAATTACTTTTGGCCTGGTCTAAAGACAATTGGACTTTAGAAAGCTGCAATTGTGTTTTTAGTAAATCGTTTTTAGGAACGATTTCGTTTTTTTCCAATTCCGTAAAATCTTTTACACGTTGTTGGGCACTTTTGTAATTTTCGTTCAGCAATTCAACTGTTTTTTGTGCTTTGTACAAAGCTGCATAATAGTTGATGACTTTCATTGCTGTTTCCTCTTTGGTTTGTAAAGCATTGGCAGTTTCAGCCTGATACAAATTGTCTGAAACTTTAATGCTGTTTTTTAATTTAAAACCGGAGAAAATAGGTAAGGTGGCATTAATTTGTCCCAAAACCAATTGATCTACATTTGGTGCTTTAGTGTCTGAATTGCTGTCGCTGCTGCTCGTTTTCATATTGACAGAAGCCTTAGTCAGTCTTTGATATTGTGCCGAAGCTTTCAAATCGGGATAGATATTGTTTTTTACCGACTGCAACTCGTATTTTTTAGTTGCTACTTTGGCATTGGCCAAATTTACTTCGTTACTCTTTTCCCAAGCCAGATGAACGGCGTCATCGAGCGATAAACTCTTTTTTTCCTGAGCTTCTATGGAGGTCATTCCCAGAAATAAAACTCCAAAGAGTATTAAATGATTAGCTTTCATATATTAGAAGTGCTTTTATTGTTTGTTGAATGTGCGTTTTAAATTCTGTCTGGATGTAAGTATCAAATGCTTCGTCGGTTTCCAGATTCAATAATTTTTTGAAATAAGCTTTATTCATACTAAAATGAAAAAAGGTACCCATAATCGTTGGCGGAATCAACGGAATAATTACGTCTTTTCTGAAAATTCCTTTCTGTTGACCTTCCTGAATAATCGTTTCAATAGATTTTAAATTCCGGTCTCTCACTTCGTTTAAGACTTTCAATTTATCTTCTCTTTGCTCTGTCGTGAATTCAAAATGTAAGATTCTGTAAATTCCTTTGTTGCATCTGATGCGGTTGACGTAAAGTTCAATCAGCTTATCAATTTTTTCAATTGGATCTAAATCTTCAACAGATAGGTTTTCCATTTGAATTTTTAAATCGGAAGTACGATAAACAATCAGGGATTCCAATAGTTTTTCTTTCGAACCAAAGTAATAAGAAACCATGGCAACATTAATATCGGCCTCTTTTGCTATTGTTCTAATCGAAGTTCCCTCGAATCCTTTCTCGGCAAATAAAGTCTCTGCTATCAGCAGAATTTGAATTTGCTTTTCGTTAAAATCAGTTTTCACTTGGATTTGTTTTTAATTACAGTACAAAATTAAACAACTGTTTAATTTAAACAACTGTTTAATTTTTATTTAACGTAATATTAACATAAAAACGTTCGCTGTTTTTTAGTGATAAATTGTTTTATGTTGTTGATTGTTAGTGACTTTTTTTCGCAAAGATTCACTAAGAAAGCCACAGAGGTACACAAATAAAATAGAAAGGGTATCTTTTTAAACCTCTGTTAACTACGTTCTTTATTAATAAATCTTAGCGAAGCTTTGTGTTTTCTTAGTGAATCTTAGCGTAAAATAAAATAGCATTTACTTTGCGAATCTTTGTGTAACAATAAATTTCATTTTACTAAAAACGGATGTAAAACTTGCGTTTTTTCTTGTTTTTGATACCAGTCATTATAAACTAATTCAAGTTCATTGACTTCAAATTTCCCAAAATCATGCGTGCGGTATTTTTCCAATATCGGAATGAGTTTTTCAGTATTAACGATAGATTTTCTAAAGCGGCAAACACTAATATGAGCAGTAAATAAGGTGTAACGGCTATCTATGCTATGTTCAAGATTAGTGTTTTTGAAAGCGGTGCGCAATGAGTCACGAAATGAATTTAAACTATCATTTGTTGGAAAGCCCTGAATCATAATTGTCGAACTCGAAGCTGTAATTCCGCTGAGGTGAATTTCTAAATTTTGTAGTGTAGCTAAATTTTCCTGAATAATAGTGATATATTCTTCAGGATTAATTTGGCTCAAAGAAAAACCGTCATAGCAGGAAATAATAGATAAAACGGTGATGTGAATATCTGAATTGGGGTAATAATACTGCTCTGGTGCTTCTTGTTTAAGTTCGTTTAAGAATAACTGAATTTGGTTTTTAATAGATTCCGGTGGTCGAATGAGTAAAGTAATTCCAAAACGATTATCATTTTCGTCATCGATTTTGGAGTCTAAAATATAATTATTGCTTGAAATAGCCTGCGCTGACTTAGTGTACAATTGGTTATAATGAGCGTCTAAATCCATAAGAAGTTGTTATGGAAAGCAAAACTAAGGATTTTTTCAGGAGTTTGTTGGTAACAACTTATTGCATTTAGATTTTGCTTTAAAAAAGTTTAGCCACAGATTAAAAAGATTAGCACTGATTAATCTGTGGCAAATTTAAAATTACTAAGCTTGTTGGTTTTAAAATTGTGAATATCTATTTTCTATTCTTTGGTGTTTATTTTGCTCTAAAATCTATCTTTGGCATCCTTAAAAAAGAGAAATTATGAGCGCAATTTGGTACGAATGCAAAGTAAAATATAGAAAAACGGACGAAACCGGTAATCAAAAAATGGTAGGTGAAATTTATTTGGTTGACGCTATTTCCTTTACAGAAGCTGAGAGTAGAATCAATGAAGAGATGAAAGCTTATGTGAGTGAAGAGTTTAAAATAGCCAATATTAAAGTAGCCAATTATGCCGAAATTCATCCTTTTGAAAATGCAGACAGATGGTTTAAGTCTAAAATTTCATTATTGGCTTATGATGAAGAGAGTGGTAAGGAACGTAAGACCAATATGTATTTTTTAATTCAGGCCAATGACGTGAAAGAAGCCTATGACAATACGGTGCATACCATGAAAGGTACGATGGGCGATTATACCATTCCGGCAATTTCCGAATCGGCTGTTTTGGATGTTTTTCCTTATTTCAGTGGAGCTGAAGATGAATTGGAACAATTAGAGCGATTCAATGCGTTGAAAGCTTCTAAACCTGAAGTTGTTACTGAAATAGAAGATCACATGGAATTTGTGACTGAAGAGTAAGAAGAAACAGTTTAGTTTAGAGTATCGTTTAAACACTCTAATTTTGTCAGAGTGTTTGTTTTTTTAAAGTGGACACGAATTACACAAATAAACACAAATTACTTCGTTTTTAATAACACGAATCAGCCAAAGGCAGATAAAAAATTTGTGTCATTCGATTTTAATTAGATTAGAATTAGTGACAATTGGTGTAATTCGTGTCCTCCTTTTTTTTTAATGCGAATGCCCTGCTAATTTGCGATTTTTTGTTTTTAGTTCAGCAGTATTTTAGAAAGCGTAACAATTCCCGTAATCAAAATTAAAACCAAAACAATCGATTTGAATTGTGCTTCCGAAATGCGACCTAAGATTTTTTTTCCAATAAAAGTCCCTATAATACTTACCAAAAATAGAATAGGGATGAGGTACAAATCGTGTTTGTGTACATAGCCGTTGTAGCTGTAAACAATGCTTCTACTGGAATCAATGGCTAAATCGATTATTGCAGAAGTTGCAATGAAAACTTCCATTTTAAGATTATAAGCGGCTAAGGTAAGACCGCGAATGGCTCCTCCGGTTCCTAATAAACCGGCAATTAATCCTGAGAATGAACCTCCAATAACTGAATTTGTTGTTGTTGGTTTGATACTCAGTTTTTTGAAAAACAGAAATACTAAACTAGTACCAATCAGGAATATTGCCAGGGCTATTTCAAGCATTTTGGGATTAATATATTTGCTAATAAAAGCGCCCGAAATCACAAAAATTACTGCCGGAATTCCAATCGAAATCAGCAGTTGTTTATCAAATCCTTTTCTGAAAAAAGCAATTTTACTCAGATTACTCGATACATGAAATAATGCTGTAACACCTAATACAGATTGGAAATCTAAAAAATAACTGGCAATGGGAACAAAAAATAAGGAAGACCCAAATCCTCCAACAGTCCCAAGGATTTCTGCCAACAATGCTAAAAGAATGAATAAGGCTAAATTTTCCAATTATTAATTTTATTATCCTTGTTATAAACCAAAAAAGGGATTCTGATTTATGTTACTTCAGAGCAAACTCATGAGTTTTTTTGCCACAAATCACACAAATTAACACTCATTTCTGTGTCTATAAAAATAAAATTACACTAATTTTTCTGTTTTTGAGTAGATTAGTGTATTAATACCAAATGAGAGTTTTATATTAATTAGTGTCCCGATAGTTATCGGGATTATGGCTACTTTTATATATTTCAATACTCATGTGTTTGCTTTGAGGTTTACTTCTTAATATCGATTTGTTTGAGGATTTCCCTTTCGGAATTCCGAACCAGGACTTTGAATTTTTCATACCAGGGTCTCCAGTCAGCAGCGCCCATGTCTCTTGCCAGTTCCTGTTCAAAATCTGCAAGTGTGGCATAAGACGATTCAAAAATCAGCCGGTAGCTTTCTCCGGTAAAGTCCGTTAAAACTCTGTTTCCGGTTGTTTGTGGAAATAATCCGCCTTGGGTGGCTTCATCAATCAAAACTTTGGCATCTTTATAACGGCCAAATTGCAGATAAAAAATTTCTCGAACGATATACATGAGTAAAAAATTAGAGGTTAAACAAATAATTTTATACTTATAAAGTTAAGAAATAATACAATTCGATTGGTTTTAATGTTTTGAAAAACAGTCTTTTGTTTTTTTATTTGTTGCTGTTCTTCATTTTGCTGATCCACAGCGAAACCGACCAAATTACCGTAATACCAAAAACGATAAATATTGGAATATAATATTCCTTAAAAAAATCATGGAAGTACGAACCGATGAAAAGGTAAGCCGAGGCAATACAGAGTTTCAAAGGAATAAATTCAGAATTGGACCAGCTGGTTTTGATTTTGAAAAAGTTCATATCGCTCTATTTTTGGTTATCGAAATTGATTTTCAATTTATTCCCCTCATAAGATAATTGACCTTCTTCTTTTCGATTACCAATGTGGGTAGCTATAAAGCTAATAATAAAAATCTGAAAAGCATGAAAAAGCATAATAGGAAGCAAAATAATTCCCATAGCACTTGGATTTGGGAATAATATTTTTGCAAATACGGTTCCGTGAACTAATGATTTTTTAGTTCCACAAAACTGAGCCGTAATTTTATCTTCGACATTAAATCCAAGTTTGTTACTAAGAAAACCGCTAAGGAAATAGACCAGATAGAATAAAGCAGAAATTGCTACTGCAATAATCAGAATGTCAAAAGCATCTATTCCGCTGAATACATTTTCTTCAAAAGAACTTGCAAAACTCTTGTAGATAATCAATAAGATAATTGATTTATCAAATAAGGTCAGGTAACTATTGTGTTTTTGGGCCAGACTGCCCCAAAAGCGATGTAAAAATAAACCCAGAATAACGGGAACAACCACTTCTACAATCAATTTGATATAAATGTCTCCTAAATCATAATTTGCGGCTGAATCATTCAAAAAAAGTCCCAGCCAAAGCGGGGTAATAATAATTCCTATTAAGCCTGAAATACTGGCATTAAAGATGGCGGCTGGAATATTTCCTTTGGCTATGGAAACCATCACTACTGATGAAGATACCGTTGAAGGCAGCGAAGCTAAGAATAAAAAAGCAAGCCAGATGTTTTTATCGTATTCAGTGTGCAGGAATGGGTAAAAGCACAGTACGATGATGGGAAATACTAAGAAAGTACAGGCTTGAACTAAAAGATGTAATTTCCAGTTTTTCAATCCTGATTTGGTTTTCTCGGGACTTAATTTGAGTCCGTAGAAAAAGAAAATCAACGAAACTCCAATGCTTCCAATACGGTCTAAGGGAATGGGACTTGATTTACTGCCTAATTGAGGAAAAAGATAGGCAAACAGTACGACTACGATTATTGAAAGAAGGAATTTGTCTATTTTGAACTTCATTATCTACTAATTTTATAGGTTTAGCAGGCAAATGTACTAACTTAAGAAAGAGTCAACGAAAATTTTGCCAATTTTAGCAGCTTTTTAACGGTTGAATAATAGTAATAAATGAAAAGGCACTTATTTTTCTCTTTCCAATTCATTGATTATTCCTTTTAGCATTCTGGGAACAATAAGTTTATGAAATGGTCTTACCGGTAAAAAGTACATCCTTCCAAAAGTGTTGTGGAACTTAACCGTTGTACTGATGATTAATTTATTTATGTTGTCCTTTTCTGTCGGTTTTTCAATAAAAAGAGAAACTCTGAAATTTAAATGTTTATCGTCTTCACCTAATATTACTTCGTTTTCCGTTTTGCTAAAAACCTTGAATAAGCCTAATTGTTCTCCCTCCTGACATTTAAAATTGTCTAATTGAGTCTGTCTGTCGTGGACATTCCCAGAAGTTTTAAGCCCAAACAGACTCACTATTTTATTTCTTAAAACAAACAGTTTTCTAACCCAATTAGGAGCGCTTGTAAAAAAAGCTTTTCCTACTGCTGCACTGGAGACATTGTTTTTATGGTTGTTGAACTCTCCGGCAAAACTGTCAACGAAATCATAGTTTACGCCATCATTTTTTAAAATAGATAGCTTAGGCAGTTCCGTTTCTGTTATTTTCATTGGCTCATTTATTTCCAGTTGTTGCGCTTTTTGGCTTCGGTTATATGGGCAAGATGGTGGTTACAATGCCAGGCATAGACTCCGATATTTTCGTCTATTCGGAAAGTTTTTCCGTGTTCAGGGTGGATAAATTCTCTTTGATTTTGTTCTTCGGTCAGCTGGTTTAGTAAGACAGTCCATCTTTCGTGAATGCCTTCAAGCATTTTTAAGGCAGGGGCAACGGGCATATTTTTGCTGTCGGCAAGTTCGGCCCAGCGTTCTTCATAATAGGGTTTTATCGTAGGTTGGTCTTCCGTTAAAGCTAATTTTAAACGGGTCAGACTGTTCATGTGGCTGTCGGCACAGTGATGTACAACCTGCCTGATTGTCCAACCGCCAGGTCGGTATTGAGTATCAAGTTGCGCATCGGTTAAATGATCGACTTCTTTTTTTAGTTTTGTTGGAAAAGAAGAAATAGCATCAATCCATTTTGATAAAATCTCCTTTGTAATTGTTGTTGGTTTTTCAAACTTGCCAATTGGGTATTTTAATTCTTCTAATGTCATAATGCTGTTTTAATTAAGGTTGTTTTAGAACTTACTAATTTTTAATTCTGTTTGAACACCGCACGCATTGGATAGTATTCGTATTGGTTGAGTCCATTGGCAGGGTCGCCGTCAATAATTATTTTTAAATTATGAACGTAAATATAGTTGATTTTAGCTACAATAAAATCCTGTTTGTAGAAAAAAATAGAAGCATGAACTTATTCAAAGAACTGTTTTTAGAAAATTTTTTATGCTGACGGAGGAAGCAAACTCTGTGAGTAGTTAATGGAAATTCCCTTTTTTAGAGAATAAAATGGCTTAATTTAGTTAGATTTGGTTTTAAAAATCAGAGATGCAATTACAACGATTTTTGCATAAGCTTAAAAAGATAAAATATGAAGAATATAATTGCTGGTGCCTGTATGCTTTTAGTAACCGTTTTTAATGGATTTGCTCAAGAAGCTGTTCCAAAAGTAAAATTAACTGACAAAGAAAAAACACTGAATTCACAATGGAATGGCAAGCGCGTGGCTTTTTTGGGCGATTCGATGACAGATAAACGTCGTGTAGGAACTACTTATGTTTATTGGGAGTATCTCAATGAATTGCTTGGGATAGAACCTTTTGTTTATGGTATCAGCGGAAATCAATGGGATGCCATTTACAAACAGTCAGTGAAGTTGCATGACGAAAAAGCAACTAACATTGATGCCATATTAATTTTTGCAGGTACGAATGATTATATGCACAATACGCCGTTAGGAACATTTTTTACCGAAACCACAAAGGAAACTAACTTTAACGGAAAGCAGGTGACGCGTAAATACAGGACTCCAATAATGAATGATTCCACCTTTTGCGGACGAATTAATAAAGCGATGTCTTACCTGAAGAATAATTATCCGCAACAACAAATTGTTATTATGACACCTATTCACAGAGGATTTGCAAAGTTTAATGATAAGAATGTACAGCCTGACGAAAATTTTGCTAACGGTCAGGGATTGTATATCGATTCCTATATTGCAGTTTTGAAGGAAGCGGCTTCTTACTGGGCAGTTCCGTTGATTGATCTTTATTCTACAAGTGGATTGTTTCCAATGGCCGATGCGCAATTACAATATTTCAGTAAAAAAGATACAGATAGACTTCATCCTAATGCATTAGGCGATTACCGTCTGGCAAAAACCATTCAGTATCAATTATTGGGATTAGCTTCGGGTTTTGTTACTGAATAAATAAGGTTGTTCAAGATACCACAGATTCGTGCGGTAGCCGAGGGAGAATTATTTTCCGCAAACTTGTCATGCTGACGAAGGAAGCATCACATCAACTTGTATTTTTTAAAAGCCACGTTGCAAACGCTTTGTTTTGTTTTAAACGAAAGTAGGTCCTCGTTGCAAACGAGAACCAGAGAGAGGGCACGGATTACAAATTTGCGTTATCCAGTGTTTTTTCTTTTTTCGATTACAGTTTCCATGTAGATTGGTATTCCAGAAAATCGTCTTTGAGACTCAGATAAACAATCTGCACTTTCACCTTTTTGACGAAATTTAGCAGGCAATTTACCAATAGATTTTGGTGTGAATTTCCAGTTAGATTTGCTTAAACTAAGCAACAGTTGTCGATTTATAAAATAATCAATATCTGGATTATAAACTTCCATCTTAGTGAAATAAAATGCAGAAATCCAACCATCAAAAGTGTTATTTATTTTTTTTAGAAGAGTTAAAAGATTGTATTCAACTTTTCCATTGCAGATATCTCGAATCTTGTTTTTTAGTCGTTCATAATTTTCAACTGATGGAAAATATATTTTTCCGTTAAATGTGATAGATAGAAATGTCAATGAATCTCTCTTAATATCTAAAACTCTCGTTTTTCCGTGATCTTCCAGTTTATGTATTTTTAATTTTAAATCAGCTAAAATTTTTTCGCAAGCTTTGTGCGCTTGCAAGCATTCGTCCTTTGAAATGCATAAGACAACAAAGTCATCTGCGTATCTAACAACACGAAATCCTTGGTTTTTCATATATAAATCAAACGGTGATAAATAAATATTTGACAAAAGAGGTGACAGAGGATTTCCCTGTGGAATTCCTTTATTGATGTTATCAAAATATGATTTTTGCTCGTTGTTAAATTTCTCTAATCCACCAATTTGTTGATTTAATGCAGACGTAATTAACTCGTTTAGTGAAGTGTCTTTTAATTTTGGTAAAACAATATTGTTTAGCAAATCTTCTTTATTGACCTCGCCAAAAAAATTAATTAAATCAGCTTCTAATGTGAATGTATAGCCTTCATCATAATGTGAAACTATTTTTAAAAAAGCATCTTTAATTCCTAATTTTTTCTGATAAGCAAAACTGACTCCGGCGCTTTTGTCTATAATATCCTTCACTTGTTCTTCCAATTCTATCGCAATTGCTTTAAGAACCAGTCTATCTGAAATTTCCGGGACTTGAAGTGGTCTGAATTTTCCGTTTGATTTTGGGATTAGGACTGCTCGGTTTTGTGAAAAAGTGTAGGTTTTAGCCAAAAGTTGTTTGGAAATTGAAAGAATCTTATCTTCAAGGTTATCTTGAAAATCTTGAATAGTTTGTCCAGATAAACCGTGTGAAGCTTTATTATTTTTATCGAGTTTGCTCCAGGCGAAAATTAGATTTTCTTTAGAAGCAATTTTTTCAAGTGTTGTTTTACTCATATTTGGTATTGTGTTGTAAAGACCTTTAGAAAGACGTTTTGCCTGTATGACAGAACTCCACAATATAGACACAGAACATCTTAAGGTTAGAAAGAGCCAAACTCCGAAAGTTGTTTGTGCTGCAATTGAACCAATGTGTTCTTGGGCAATCCTGACTATAGATTTAAGAGTGAATCTACGGTCGAACGCGTGCGAAAGTCTGCTTGACTGACGCGGGTTCTCTTGGGCGTTTTGGACGGCATTTTTTTAGATTGCATGATTTCGCCTGAGTTTAAGGAAAAGTTGATACGCATTTCATTCAAATTTAAGGTTTTTTCTGACTTTTGCAAGTTTTTTGGAAATTTCTGCACATTGCCTGTCCGCTCTACTATATAAATAGCTTGATACCACCGTTTCTATCGGTTCTTGTCTATCATACACAATGGCAACAAACGAAACTGACACAGAACATCTTAAGGTTAGAAAGAGCCAAACTCCGAAAGTTGTTTGTGCTGCAATTGAACCAATGTGTTCTTGGGCAATCCTGACTATAGATTTAAGAGTGAATCTACGGTCGAATCTAAGATCTGTATTTCAATGAACTACTGATTTACAAATATAATTTTTTTGATTCAAATTTAGAATAGAACTTTATTAACAAATGAGTGTTTTTTTTAACGATAATGCACAAAAATTTCACATCTGTCTGACTAAAGCCAGATTTTATTTTTATCAAATATATTGTAATATTTTTGTTAAAAATAATATCAAATTGCAATTTCAAAAATCAATAGCAATTTTTAAATATAAAAAAAACTCCCTTTCATTTGGATTCCAAACGAAAGGGAGTTTTTATAGTATAATGACGAGTTGGTTTTTAGCTTTTAGTATCTATTTGTTTTGCCAGTGCAGGTTGGTTTTTGTTCATCATATTAGTGATGGTGATGTGCATCCAAACCAGACAGATAATAGAGAGGATTAAGATAAACAGCCATGAACTGGACCATATTCCTGTTACTGTTAGCAGATAACTAAAGATAATAGGGCCAAAGAAACCGCCTAATCCGCCCAGAAAACCAACCATTCCGCCTACAATACCTATTTGGGTTGGGAAATATTCAGGAATGTGTTTGAACACCGCTGCAGTACCTATTCCCCAGGCAATACCAATAAGGATAATTAATGCAAGATAAACCCACATATTGGCATCAAATTCGATACGGGTAATTCCTTTGGCAATTAATTCTTTTTTATTGACTTCTTGGTTTTGGGCTACAATAATTTTTTGCCAGGATGATTTGGATGGAAAAATACCTCCTTTTTCTATAGCTTCCGGTTCAGAATAAATAGCGATATCCTGGTTGTCGATACGTATATTGGACGCTGACACAGCGGTTATTAGTCCTTTTTTTGGAGACATAACACCAGGTCCGGCAGTGGTGATTTCCATTTTAGGAATCATTAGTAAGGCACTTAGTACCACTGAGGAACTCAAAACGTAGTACATTACTTTTCGGGCACCAAATTTATCCGATAAATAACCTCCAAAAGCGCGAATTACACCGGAAGGCAAACTGAACATGGTTGCAAACATACCACCCATAACTAAGCTGGTTTGGTACACATTCATGAAATTAGGCAATAACCATTGTGAAAAAGCTACGAAACTACCAAATACCAGAAAATAGTAAGTTCCAAATCGCCAAACACGAGTGTTCTTTAAGGTAGCCAACATTTCAGGCATAGTACGGTTTGCCGTTTCTATTTTTTTATTTTTAGCAAAAATCAAAAAGAGAATTCCCATGCTTAATAATACTCCGCCATAAACAATAGGCAACCATTTCCAGCCGTTTTGCGGATCGTCAATAGAAAATTGATTCAATAATGAAGGCGCTACAAAAGTAGTGATAGCTGCACCTGCATTTCCCATACCAAATATTCCCAAGGCTCTCCCTTGCCATTCTTTTGGATACCAAACTGAGGTATAGCCAATTCCGACAGCAAAACTGGTTCCTACCATTCCAAAGAAGAAACTTAAAATGGCAAACATCAAAAAGCTATCGGCCAATGAAAGTAAAAATAACGGAATAGAGCAGAGCAGGAGCAGGAATGAAAATACGTATTTACCACCGAATTTATCGGTTAAAATTCCCAAAGGCAAGCGCATTACCGCTCCGGTAAGAATTGGAATTCCCAGTAACCATCCCACCTGAACCACGCTCCAGTTAAAAATACCTTTGTCAACCAGATAGGTTACTAATACACCGTTTAAGGTCCAACAGGCAAAACAAATAGTGAATGCAATGGTATTCAAAAACAAAATTTTGTGTGACTGGCTTAGGGAATTGGTATTTTTCATCAGACTTATTTTTTGACAAATATAAGTATAATTACGTACTTAAAACATGAAAATAAGTATTTTTACGCAATTTTAAATTTGCGTTTGCGCAGTTAATAGTATTAAATGCACAACATCAGCGCATAAAAAAATCCTATTTTACGGTACGTACCATAAAATAGGATTTTAAACAGAAGGATTTTAATCCTTCTTATTTTGGTTTTGGCTTATATTAACGAATATTCGGTAGCTTTGTTAGAAAGCTCCATCAGGTTTTTTACTTTCAGTTTTTTCATTAGGTTAAAACGGTGCACTTCGGCAGTACGCTTGCTAATTTCTAATGCTTCTGCAATTTCTTTGTTTCCTTTTCCGGATAATAAAAGGGTAAGGATTTCTTTTTCCCTTTTAGTAATAGTTAGATCTTCAGCAAGTGCCGGTTTTGGTTCTAAAACAGAAGTTGCCGAGCTGGTTAACTGATTGATAAGGATTGACGAAATGTCTCCGGTGAAATATTTACCGCCATTGGCTACAGAGTGCAGTGCTTTTAAAAATTCTTCTTTACTGGAACCCTTTAGTAAGTAACCATCGGCACCGGCTTTAATGGATTTTAAAACATATTCTTCCGATTCGTGCATAGAAAGTACAATAATCTTTACAGGATTGTTTTGATTGCGAAGTTTTTCCACCACTTCAATACCGGTATGATGAGGCATTCTGATATCAACAATTAATAAGTCGGGTTTAGTTGTACTTACTACCTCTAATGCTTCCAGACCATCGGTTGCTTCTCCTACAACAACTATGTTTTTTTCGCTTTCTAAAAGTGATTTAATACCATCTCTTACAAAAAAATGATCATCTGCTAAGACAACTCGAATTGTTTGGTCCATAACTTACTTATTTTTAAGAATCTAAAATTTACGTATTTATTTTAAAGTCCTGCAATATACGTATTTTTTACGTATTTATATCGGTTTTAAATAGGAATATTAAAAGTGATTCGGGTTCCTTCTCCGGGAATCGAGTTGATGAACGCCCTTCCGTTGATGTATTGAACGCGTTCTTTCATAAATAATAATCCCATTCCTGATTCACTATTTCTCTTTTTCTCTACCGATGCCACGTCAAAACCTTTACCGTTATCGTCAACAGTAATGCTTAGTATTTTATTACTATGCGAAAGCTGGACAATGATATGTGAAGACTCGGCATATTTTATGGCGTTGTTGATGGCTTCCTGTGTCAGACGGTAAATGTTAATTTCAATCAGAGAATCCAAACGCTGGTCAAATTCAGTTTTATTGTAAAATTGAACGTTTTTACCGGTCAGTTTGCTAAGTTCCAAAGTCAGTTTAGCTATTGAAGAAACAATACCGTGATCACTCAATTCCGGCGGCATCAGATTAAAAGTTGCCGTACGAACTCCTTTGATGATATCCAGTGATAATTTTTTAAGGTATTCGATTTTTTGAGCCGATTTTTCTTTGTCGTCCAAATTGATGCTTTCCAGACTAAATTTCAGTCCGGTAAGCATTTGACCAATGCCATCGTGAATTTCTCTGGCAATTCGGTTTTGCTCGTTTTCCTGGTTTTCAACGATTCGACTCGAAATAATTTTTTGCTGATTGATTTTCTCAAGGGTATTTTCTCGATTTAGTCGTTCGATTTCAATTTCTGCTTTTTTACGAATGCTGATGTTGAAACAAATTACCAGTAATTCTAATTCTTCTTTTTTAATCCGAACCGGAATTATCGACATATCGAGCCAAAGAGGTTCGCCATTTCGATTGGTTGTTTTTAATTCTCCCTGCCAGCCGCTTCTTTGTTTGTCGGCAATGATTCGGTCAATGTCTAATTGTTCTTTTTCTACTGCTGTTAAGGCTTTGGAAAAGTTTTTATCGACATCAAATGAAGGATTGTAATGCAGTAATTTGGCAAATTTATCACCCATATGGATGATTTTTCCCTGAGGACTTATTCGGCAATACAATAAGGTATTTTCCATGGCATAATTCAGTGATTTTAATTCTTTTACTGAATTTTCCTTGATAACACTAATAATTTCGGTATCACGAGCCAGTTTTAAAGCTCTTTTTTCTGAAGTCAACAACTTAGAAATCAGAATTTCAATTTTCTTATTGGTAGGTTTAAAGATAAAAAGGAATTCTAATAATAAAACGATTAGGGTGAAACTTAAAACTAAGTATTCTGTATTTCGTTGACGGGTAACTTTCTCAGAAGCTTCGTGTTCATATTGTTCTACAATACGGTTCATTTTAGACAGGAAGAGAGCAATATTGTCGAGGATAGTTTGTACTTCTTCCTGATCTTTGGGAGAGTTTAGAATGTTTTTTCTGTTTTCTAAAAATGTTTTTGTTGATTTAGCTATAATGTCGACATTTGGTTGAATGTCTTTGTATAAAGCGATCATTTCGGAACTTTTTTCCTTTGGGAAATTAAGGCTGTCATTTCCTTTTTCTAAGGCCTGATGGGTAAATTTCCAAAGTGTCAGCGTTTTTTTAACTGCAGCAATTTCCTGATCAAAATCCAATTGGTTTGAAGAAGAGTTTAATATCAGGATTTCTTTGGCTAATTTCTGGCTCAGCATTCGCTGTTTTCCCGAAAGATTAATCAATCGCGAATCATTAAGCTGACTGTTGATATTGTGTTGAATGAGTAACTGGCTTAGAAGAACTGTAATAGCAATAGTAATTAAAGCGAAAATATATAATCGCTTTAATTTTTTAAAATTAAGTTTTTCAGAAAGCGCCTTGGTTTCTCTTGCCATAGTAAGTCAAATTACAATCCGATAGCGTCTTTAATTAATTGGAGATTTTCAGGACTGTAATTTATTTTTAATGCCGCCTGATGTCCTTTTTCAGACATTTTATTCCAGGTTTTCAGAATGATGTTTTTTAATTTCTCAGTATCGTGTTTTTCAACAAAAGGTTCTAAGTAATATTCTAAAAACACCAAACAAATTACGTCTTCCAGTAATTGTGTTTCTTCGTCTTTTTTAAGTAATTTTTTTTCGATTAAAAAAGAAACACGGGCAATAAATTCAGGACTGTATCCTGCTTTTTCTAAGATTTCAGCAGTCAGTTTAGCGTGGAATTTTTTCAGGTCTTCGCGCCATTTTAAATAACCCACACGATCCATTGGGTAAGATTCACGGGCTATTTTCCAGCGACAAATATGTTGTGCTTTAGAGGCAATTTGAACTTCTTCGGAGGCATTAGGAAAAAAATCCATAAGCTTTTCAAACATTCTATTAGAGTATAATAGTTCTTTTGGAAAACTTATGGATTCGTGTATTTCTATGTTGGGATCTTGTGCGTTTTCAGCGTCGATCCATTGACTTGCTTGTTGGAATGGTGTTGTAGTCATTTGGCGTATTTTTTAATACACCAAAGATACATATTTAATCGATAAAGCCAATCAATACTTCACCTTCAACAATTTTAATAGGATATGTTGCGATTTTTAAATCGTCGCCACTTAAGTTGCTTCCGTCTTTTAATGAGAAGGTTTTTTTGTGGATAGGACAAGCAATTTTTGGTGTGTCTTCAGCAGAACCAATCATACCTCTTGAAAGTACCATTTCCATTTTATGAGGACATACATTTTGACAAGCATACCATTCGTTTCTTCTTTCGAAATTGATTACTGCAATTTGTTTGCCTTTGTATTTTACGCATCCGCCACCATCAGCAGGGAAATCAGCAGTTTTTCCTGCATTGAACCATACTTTTACATCATTAAGGGCAACTGTTTCATATTGGTTTAGTACGTTTTCCATGTTTTTTTGTTTTTGGTTTTTATGTTCCTGGCTTTAAATTGAGCCAGGAAAACAAAAATGATTCATAAATTTTAAACTGCTTTCTTGAAAAATATTACCAGGCTTTAGGCATTTTTTGATCTCTAAGCGGAATGTATTCTATGTTGTCATCACGATCATCAGAGTTTGTAAAATGACTGAAACGTTTCATCATTTCAGGATCTTCGATAGCTTGTTTCCATTCACATTCGAAAGTATCTACTAAACCTTGCATTTCAGCTTCAAGTGTAGCGTTGATTCCTAAGCTATCATTGATAACTACATTTTTCAAATATTCGATTCCACCTTCCAGTTTTTCTAACCATGTAGATGTTCTAACTAATGGTCCTGCTGTACGGATGTAGTACATTAAGAAACGATCCATGTATTTGAATACTGTTTCTTTGTCAATAGTTTCTGCTAAAAGAACGGCGTGTTTTGGATTCGCTCCACCATTACCGCAGATGTACAAGTTCCATCCGCCTTCAACAGCAATTACACCAAAATCTTTTCCTCTTGCCTCGGCACATTCTCTGATACAAGCTGAAACTCCTCCTTTTAATTTGTGCGGAGAACGGATTCCTCTATAACGGTTTTCTAATTCGATTGCTAATGTAGTACTGTCGTCCATACCATAACGGCACCAAGCATTACCTACACAACTCTTAACGGCTCTTAACGATTTTCCGTAAGCATGACCACTTTCAAAACCATGATCAATTAATTTTTTCCAGATGGCAGGTAAGTCATTTAATTCGGCACCAAATAAATCCACACGTTGAGCACCTGTGATTTTAGTGTATAAGTTGTATTCTTTAGCAACTTCACCAATAGCGATTAACTTCTCGGCAGTAACTTCACCACCAGCCATTCTAGGAACAACAGAATAAGTTCCGTTACGTTGAATATTAGCTAGGAATCTATCATTTGAATCCTGAGAAGTAACGTGTTTGTTGGCAGTATCGTTGTAGATACTTGAGAAGATAGAAGATAAAACCGGTCTACAAATTTCGCAACCGTCACCTTTACCTATTGTTCCTAAAACTTCGTTGTGATTAGTGAATTTGTTGATTTTGATAATATCATATAATTCCTGACGGCTGTAAGCAAAGTGCTCACAAACTACATCTTTTACTTCTTTTCCTAATGATTTTTGAGCTTCTTTTACTAAGTCGGCAACCATTGGTTTACAACCACCACAACCTGAAGTTGCTTTGGTTAATTTTACAACATCACCAAAAGTTTCAGCAGTTCCGTCAGTAATAGAGCAGCAGATGCTTCCTTTAGTTACGTTTTCACAAGAACAGATTACAGCTGTATCAGGCAAGTCCATTGCGCTTCCCATTGATGAAGATTCACCACCTCTGGCACCTAGAATCAAGTCTTCCGGGTTTTTAGGAATCGCCATTCCGTTGCTGTAAATTTGGAATAAAGTATTGTAATCACTAGAATCACCTACAAGGATACCTCCTAATAAAGCTTTTCCGTCTTTAGAAATGTTGATTCTTTTATAGATTCCTGATAATTTGTTTTCGAAAACAATAGGAGTTCCTTCTTGGTGTTCGATGAACGGATCACCAAAACTAGCTACTTCAACTCCAATTAATTTTAATTGAGTAGACATGTCGATGCTTTCTCTCATGGTTTTTTCACCTTGCATGATTTGCTCAGCAGCAACATCAGCCATTTCATAACCAGGAGCTACTAATCCGTAAATCATGTGGTTGTATAAGGCAACTTCACCAATAGCAAAGATATTTGGATCAGAAGTTTGCATTTTGTTGTTTACCACAACACCTCCACGAACACCCACTTCAAGACCTGCGCCTCTTCCTAGCTCGTCTCTAGGTTTGATACCAGCTGAGATTACCAGCATATCTACTTTAAGAAGTTCTTCTTCTTCAAACATCATTCCGGTGATAGTGTTTTCACCGTCAATATATTGTGTTGATTTGCTTAAGTGTATTTTAATACCTAATTCTTCAATTTTAGAACGCAACATATTACTCGCGCCTTTGTCTAATTGTCTTGGCATTAAGCGTGGAGCAAATTCAACTACGTGAGCGTTTAGTCCTAAATCACGTACTGCTTTTGCAGCCTCAAGTCCTAATAATCCACCACCTAAAACGGCAGCTTCAGTAGCACCATTTTGTTTTATTTTTTTGGCGTGAGCCATAATTGCATCCAGATCTTCGATGGTTCTGTAAACAAAAACCCCTTCTTTTTCAACACCTTCGATTGGCGGAACAAAAGCAGAAGAACCAGTTGCTAATACTAAATAATCATAAGAGTGTGTTTTCTCTAAATGAGTAGTGATAGTTTTGTTTTCTTTATGGATATCTGTTACTAATTCTGAAGTGTTTAGTATGATATTATTTTCCTCGTACCAATTTGCAGTAGACATTGACAAATCCTCAGCTGTTTTTCCTGCAAAGTATTCACTAAGGTGAACACGGTCATAAGCACGTCTCGGTTCTTCACCAAATACGGTAATTTGATATTTTTCTTGCCCAGATTTTGAGATGAATTTTTCACAAAATTTGTATCCCACCATGCCGTTTCCGACTACAATTATTTTAATCATAATATCATTATTAAGTATTACGAAGCAAATATACGTATAAATACTTAATTTAAATACTTAATTATTGTTTTTGGTTGTTAATTGAGATATTGTGAAAAGCAGGAGGTTAAAATGGAAAATGTGTAAAAAATGACGACTGTTTTTTTAGATTTCTAATCAATCTCTGCCAGTTTAACCTTTTAAAATGCTTTTTTTGGAGTTTTTGAGGTGAAAAAACGACTTAAAAAGGAGGTTAGCATAAATTATAATGCGAAAAAGCATCAAAATAAGTTTGAAAATATACTTATTTTGATGCTTTTGTTAAATTTGAAATAAATGAAATCTTAAGTAGAATTACTTAAGTGTGTTGAAAATGTCTTTTTTGGAACCAAAAAGCAAGATTAACCAAAGCTATTAGTGCGGGAACTTCAACTAATGGACCTATAACTCCGGCGAAAGCCTGTCCGCTGTTGATTCCAAAAACACCAATGGCAACAGCGATGGCTAATTCGAAGTTATTTCCGGTTGCTGTAAAAGCAATTGCGGTGCTTTTAGAATAATCGGCACCAAAATATTTTCCTGTAAAGAAACTAACAATAAACATTATGGCGAAGTAAATTACTAATGGAATTGCTATTCGTATTACATCCATAGGAATTTGAACAATCAAAGCTCCTTTTAGGCTGAACATTATAATAATGGTAAATAATAAAGCAATCAATGTAATTGGGGAAATAATTGGTACATATTTGTTTTGAAACCAATCTTCGTCTTTTAGGTAAATTAAAGTGTATCTGCTGATTATTCCTAAAGCAAAAGGTATTCCCAGATAAATTCCAACACTTGTTGCTATTTGTGCAATGCTGATGTTGACTTCAAAACCTGTGTATCCAAAATAAGGAGGAAGTATGGTGATGAAGATGTAAGCGTAAACACTATATAGAAGTACTTGAAAGATACTGTTTAGTGCTATAAGTCCGGCTGCATATTCCCGGTTTCCATCGGCCAGGTCGTTCCATACAACAACCATGGCGATACATCTTGCTAATCCGATAAGGATTACTCCAATCATGTATTCAGGATAATCATTTAGGAAAATTAAAGCTAAAAAGAACATCAGGATAGGACCAATAATCCAATTTAAAATTAGAGAAGCACTTAAAACTTTAATGTTTTTAAACACCTTGCCCATTTGTTCGTATTTTACTTTGGCTAATGGTGGATACATCATTAATATTAATCCTATTGCCAATGGAATATTGGTAGTTCCGTTTGAAAATGAATTAATAAAATTCCCGCTGGAAGGAATAAAATTCCCGATCCCTACTCCGATAGCCATAGCCAGAAAAATCCAAAGCGTTAAATAGCTGTCCAGAAAACTTAATTTTTTTCGGGCTACTGCCGGTGTACAATTGTTTGCTGACATGTTTATTTTTTTATTTGTGAGAAAACATAAAAGAGTTCTGTTCCAATTTGGATACTTCTTTCTTCGTATTTTTCAGCTTGTTGTGGTGTGTTGTCAAAAGCTTTTGGATCTTCAAAAGTAATTGGAATGCGTTTTTCGGCACCCGCAATAAAAGGGCAGCCCTGATCGGCGCTGGAACAGGTTAAGATGGCTGCAAATTCAGATTGAGGGTTGAATTCGCTGTCAAATGTTTTGGAAAATCCTACAATTGGATACGCATTCTCGTTGTATTTAATGGTGTAGATAGGATTATTACCTTCGGCAATAGTTTGGATTTGGAAACCTTGTTGGGCTAAAGTCTGTGCTGCAACCGGGTATAGTGCTGTTGCTTCAGTACCTCCAGAATAGCAAAATACATTTTTAATGTCATAATAAGCCGCTGCGGTTTGTGCCCAAACTTGTGATAAATGACTTCTTCTGGAATTATGTGTACAAATCAGGTTGAGTCTTATTTCTTGCTGATCGTTGTATTTGTTTTGAATAAAATCAATTAAAGGTTGTAAAACAAGTTTACGTTCTTCGGATATAGTTTCGAAATTAAAGTTGTTGATTACTTTTTCTATTTCCGGGAATACGTTGGTTTGTATTGAAGTCATTTTCTGGATTTATTTGAGTTTAAATTTTAAGAGTATAATTAGCAACAGCTTCCGCCTGGAGTGCAGCAACTAGTTTGGGTTTGGATTTCAGATAGTTTTATTTTTGGTTTAGAAGTAGGAACTCCACATTGATCTTCGGCCAAACAAGCGGTTTTTTTGTTTAAAAGGGTAAAATCTTTTCCGTTGAATTCCAAGTCGTATTTTCCAATGGTTCCTTTGGTTTGGTATTCTACTTCAATTTCATAATCTCCAATTCCTAGTATTTTTTCAGACAGTGTAATGATGTTTAGTAATTTTTTAGGTTTTAAGCGGTGCTCAAAATCATTAGCGTCCCATAATTGGAAGTTTACTACTTTTTCATTTCTCACTGTTCCACCACAATCAATGAAGTTTTTGGTTATTAAACCTACTTCAGTCACATGAAAATGTTCAGGTATAACTGTTCCGTTTTCTAAAATAAAAGCAACGGTTTCCAGGTTGCTTAAAATTGTTTTAATTTCAGATAGTTTCATGATTTTGTAATTTTAAAATTAACAACATTGATTTTTGTTTTCTAAATGCTTGTTTACGATTTGGAAAAAGTCTTTTATTTTCGAAAATCCGTTTTCATCAAGGCAGTAGCAAATAGCATTTCCTTCCAGATTTCCTTTGATTAATCCTGCGTTTTTTAATTCTTTCAGGTGTTGGGAAACCGTTGGTTGAGCCAATGGAAGTTCGTTTACAATATCGCCGCAAATACAACTGTTGACTTTTATAAGGTGTTGTATGATAGCTATACGTGCAGGATGTCCTATGGCTTTAGCTAAAGTTGCCAGTTCATTTTGTTCTACTGTGAAATGTTCTGTTTTACTGATTCCCATTGTGATATATTTATATTGCAATATTACGATATAAAATTGATTTTAAGTTATAAATTGAAAAAAAACAGCTATCATTTTTTTTGATAGCTGTTTTTCTGGAATTATTAATCTTATATAATTGCTTTTGGAATGGCATGATAGCCAATAGCCTTGACTGCTTTTTCTACATCCTCGACACTAATAACCTTATTGGTGGTAATGGTGAATTCTTTAGGGAAAATGGTGTTGTTAATTAGAACATCGGTAATACCGTCTATTTTTAACAGTTTGTTCTTTATTTCTGTTAGTTCAATTTCTTCATTTGCGTTGGTACTAAAAATTTTGCCGTGTTCTCCCGGGATAATGTTGTCTGTCAATAAGCTCATGATATGTATATTTTAAAATTGGTACTCAATACTGCTAACGAAATAACTTGTTGGTATGTTAAATTTAAACATTTATCGGCAGAATAACAAGAGTATAATAATTACAATAGTTCAATTGCAATGAATCAATTGCAATAGTAATGACAAAAAAGGAATAGCAATCAAAATGTGATTAGATAGGAATGATTATAGTAATATTTCTATTTTTAGAACTTAGTGGGCTTAGCTTGAACTTTGTGTTCTTTGTGGTTAAAGATGCAGTTGGTAAAAAAGATAAACCCTTTTAGTTGAGAACTAAAAGGGTTTGTATGTGTTTTAAAAAAATATCGATTATAACTTAGGGATATTGGTAGCAAGGGTTTCGATGAATTTCCCAATTGGACCTTTTACCATCATTGCCATCATAGGGTTGAAGCTGCCTTCAAAATCGAGTTTTACAGCGCTGGAATTAGCTGAAACCGAATCAATATTGGTTATTAATGTAAAAGGAACTTTGTCAGTTGCAGCACCAAAAACAATTTTATTGGGAGCTGTTTTTTCTTTTACTTTCAATTGTATTTCAGGCATTCCTTTTAGACCAAAAAGAAAAGAATCATCTCCAATAACTTCAAACTTAGCAATGTTTTCAGGCATTAATTTTTCGAAATTTTTCATATCTGTCAATAGATCGAATAATTCCTGTGCTGATTTTTCAACGTTAACCTTTGGACTTTCTAAGTTCATGATGCTGTTTTTATTTGGTTTCAAGTTGTCCCCAGGTAGAAGGAGTAACACTCCATTCTCTTAAAGTACTTTCTTCTTTTTCAGTAATATATTTTTTAGCTACAGCTAAATTCAATAGATTTTGATAATTACTTAAAGTATACAAATCCAGTTTTGCGTTTTTGAAGTTTTCCTGTGCAACGTCAAATCCATAAGTAAAAATGGCTGCCATTCCTTTAATGTTAGCACCTGCAGAACGTAAAGCCTCAACAGCAAGCAAACTACTGTTTCCTGTACTAATTAAGTCTTCCACTACAACTACATTTTGTCCTTTTTGAAGGAAACCTTCCACCTGGTTTTGACGACCGTGTTTTTTAGGTTCAGGACGCACATAAACAAAAGGTAATCCCATGCTTTCGGCAACCAGCATACCAATTCCGATAGCTCCGGTAGCTACTCCTGCAATGACATCTGGTTTTCCAAATTGTTTTTCAATGTGTTTTGCAAATTCATCTCTCACATAATTTCTTATCGCTGGAAATGAAAGTATTAGGCGGTTATCACAATAAATAGGTGATTTCCATCCTGAAGCCCATGTAAAAGAATTTTCAGGATTCAATTTAATTGCATTTATTTGTAAAAGCAATTCGGCTGTTTTTTCGGCTGTATCTTTATTAAAAATCATAGTACAAATGTATAAAGTTTTTGTGAACGACAAACCACTTTTTTTGACAAATAAAATCTCAAAAGAAACAGATTTTAAGCTTTTTTTGTTGGAAAGTATTGATATTGAGCAGATTATTATCAAAATATTTCAAAATAAAATTCAAAAAGCTTATCTCTATCATCCTGATGAAAAGGAGATTATGAAAACGCTTAAGGCTAAAATTCCGGTTAATAAAGCAGGTGGAGGATTGGTTTACAATAAAAAAGGTGAGGTTTTATTTATTTTTCGAAATGGAAAATGGGATTTGCCAAAAGGTGGTGTCGAAAAAAAGGAGGAAATTGAGCAAACTGCCATGCGTGAAGTGGAAGAGGAAACAGGAGTAAACCAGTTGAAAATTACCAATAAATTGCAAAAAACCTATCATGTTTTCAAGCGTAACGGGGTTTATAAATTGAAAATCACACATTGGTTTGAAATGTATTCTGACTTTGACGGAACTCCACAAGGGCAACTGGAAGAAGGAATTGAAAAAGTAGCCTGGATTCATCCAAATGATATTCCAGAAGTTTTGAAGAATTCTTATGAAAATATTAAATTATTATTTGAAGAAGAAAATATTATAAAAAGTTAGAAAGCATCCTGCAGAAGGCAGATTTTAGAACGCAGAAGGCAAAAAAAAAAACGGATTTCAGATTAGAAATATAAACTTCTAATCTGAAATCTGTTTTTTTTTTATGATAGTCTGTATTCGACTGCCTTCTGCCGACTGCGTTCCGCCTTCTGAATTCTGTCTTCTAAATTCTGCCTTCTGAAAACTACCTTCTGAAGACTGAAAACTGCTCACTAAAATACTATCTTTGCCGCATGAAAAAGAAACTACATTCCAATAATATACTTTTAAATTTAGGTATTGAAAGCCTGAATGAAATGCAGGAAGCAGCGCAGGAAACCATTCTGAATGAGAATAATATTTTACTGCTTTCGCCAACGGGTTCCGGGAAAACATTGGCTTTTTTACTCCCTGTTTTAGAAATGCTTCAGCCTGAAATCCTTTCGGTACAATGTTTAATTCTGGTTCCATCGCGCGAATTGGGTTTGCAAATTGAGCAGGTTTGGAAAAAAATGGGAACTGATTATAAGGTAAATGTTTGTTACGGTGGGCATTCAATCGATACCGAAATAAAAAATTTAAGCAATCCGCCAGCCGTTTTAATAGGAACTCCGGGTAGAATTGCCGATCATATTGAAAGGGGAACTTTCCGCCTGGATAAAATTCAGACCTTAATTTTGGACGAGTTTGATAAGTCGTTGCAATTGGGTTTTCATGAGCAAATGTCTTTTATTATTGGTAAATTATCGAAAGTAAACAAACGCGTTTTAGTTTCAGCGACTTCTGATATTGAGATTCCAAAATTTACCAGAGTGACGAATCCGGCTGTTTTGGATTTTATTCCAGAGACTGAAGAAGAGTCTAATCTTTCTACAAAATTGGTTATTTCTAAAGAAAAAGATAAGCTGAATTCTTTGTTTCAATTGATTTGTTCGTTGCAATCCGAATCGGCAATTATTTTTTGTAATCACCGTGATGCTGCTGAACGAATCAGTGATACTTTGAATGAGAAAGGAATTTATTCTACTTATTACCATGGCGGAATGGATCAGGAAGAACGCGAAAGGGCATTGATTCAGTTTAGAAATGGTAGTGTGAGTTATTTGGTTACAACTGATTTAGCTGCCCGCGGTCTCGATATTCCTGAGATGAATCATGTAATTCATTATCATTTGCCGTTGAAAGAAGATGAATTCACGCATAGAAACGGACGTACTGCACGTATGACAGCCACGGGAACGGCGTATATTATTGCGCACGAATCCGAGAAAAAAATGGATTATGTGGATTATGAAAACACCGAAGTTTTTTCGGTAGAAAATGCAAAATCTTTGCCTAAAGCGCCACAATTTCAAACGATTTATATTAGTGGTGGAAAGAAAAATAAGTTGAATAAAATTGACATCGTAGGTTTCTTTTCTCAAAAAGGAAAACTGGAAAAAGGCGATTTGGGATTAATCGAAGTGAAAGATTTTATTTCGTTTGCTGCAGTAAAATTCAGTAAAGTAAAAGATTTATTGCATCATATTAAAGATGAAAAAATGAAAGGCAAGAAATATAAAATTCAGGTTGCCCGAAACGTGATTAAGAAAGTAGAAGAGTAGTACTCAGTTTGCAGAAGGCAGTGTTCAGAATTCAGAATTCAGTCAGCAGAAAAAAAGCAGATTTCAGATTAAATATTTTTTATCTGAAATCTGCTTTCTAATTTAAGAAATAGAATTTGCGTTTTGCCTTCTGCCTTCTGAAATCTGCTTTCTGCCGACTATATTTTCTTCACGTATTGTGTGATAATCACAATTTGTTGTCCATCGACTTTTCCTTCTATGTATTCGGCGTTTTCATGATCTAGACGAATATTTCTCACGGCTGTTCCTTGTTTGGCAACCATGCTGGAACCTTTTACTTTTAGGTCTTTTATTAAAACTACTGAATCTCCGTGTTCCAGAATTACTCCGTTACTGTCTCGGTGGATAATTTTATTTTCGTCATCTTCTCCTTCTCCGGTAGCTTTTGCCCATTCTAAAATATCTTCGTCAAGATACATCATATCCAATAATTCTTGTGGCCAGCCTGCTGAACGCAAACGGCTTAACATTCTCCAGGCTACAACCTGCACCGGAATGTGTTCGCTCCACATACTGTCATTTAAGCATCTCCAGTGGTTTAAATCTTCGTTACCTGGATTTTCAATTTGGTCAACGCAAGTTGTACAAGCCTGAATAGCCTCATCAATTCCTCCTTTTTTGGTGGGAAGCACCTGGTAAACTTTTAGATTTTCGGTTGCTCCGCAAAGTTCACATTTGGCTCCGCTGCGTTTATTTAATTCTCTATCTATGCTCATTATTGATTTTTTTGGCGAATGTACAGTTATTGTGTACTTTTTGCAAATTTGGTTTATAGTTTGTTGTTCTGCTTGCTGCTTTCTGTTTCGGATAGCAATCGGAACTGAATACTGCGACTGAACAATGGATACTACTTCGCTCTTACGGCTTTTGGAACTAACAATTCGTATTCTCCGCCATTTCTAAGAACGTCACGAACAATACTCGAACTGATGTACGAAGTACTGGCTGCCGTCAATAAAAATACGGTTTCGATTTTAGATAATTCTCGGTTAGTGTGGGCAATTGCTTTTTCAAATTCAAAATCGGCAGGATTACGCAAACCACGAAGAATGAAATTAGCATTAATTTTTTTACATAAATCGATAGTTAAGCCTTCATAAGTAATTACCGAAACTTTAGGTTCGTCTTTGAAAGTCTCTTCGATAAAACGTTTTCTTTCTTCGAGAGGAAACATGTATTTTTTTTCGGCATTGACCCCAATGGCAATAACGATTTCATCAAAAAGCGGTATCCCTCTTTTGATAATGTCTTCATGACCTAAGGTAATAGGATCAAAAGATCCCGGAAATATGGCTTTTCTCATTTTTTGAGGTGCTAAGGTTCTGAGTGGCTAAGTTACAAAGTTTTTTAGGTATGAACTTTATCTTTAAAGAATCTGGTAAGTCTCTCCTTGTTTTAGAATTTTATTGTCTTCTTATAATTGAATTAATAATATCTTTTTCAAATAACTCAATGAGTTCCTTTTTTGAATAAGTTACTTTACTGTTAGTATAATTTTCAGGTTTGTCTATGTCATCAACATCAAAAGGTAAATATGTATTATAGTCGTTTTGTGTTGTATAAATACTGTCATTTTTTATTTCATCAATTCTTATTGTCGTATAATAACCGTTATCCAATTTTAAATTATAAACATCACCAATTGTTGGCGTTTTAATTCTTTCGGTGATGAGATTATTATTATCTATGTAAGAATTAATGCTGAAAATTATAAAACCAATTAATATTATAATTCCAGTATATGCCCAAAAAGGAGTTTCGGCTTCTTTAATTTCCTTTAGATCAATTATTTTCTGTTTGTCTTTTTCTAAAAAATCTTCAAAATCAAATTCTTTATTACAATTGGAACATCCACATTCAAAAATTTTCCCAACTGCAAATAGTGGAATCATTGTGATATGAACATACTTAGAATAAATTTGGAAGTGTAGAGAGTCTTTGCATGAACAGTTTGTACAGTCTATGTCAGAAAGTTGACCTTCCTGAATTAGAGTTGTTTGAGTTCCAACAAGTACCATCATAAATATATTCTGATTTTGAAGATGATGTTTTATTTTTCACCACAGCTTTAAATATTTCTTCAAAGCTGTGGCTAAAAAAAAAATTAAGCTAGCGCCAACTCAATCGCATTAGTAAACAAGTCTTCTAATGAAATTCCGGCTGCTGCTGCCTGTTGCGGAATCAAGCTTTCGGTTGTTAATCCCGGAATGGTGTTCATTTCGAGCATGTGTGGTTCTCCGTCAACAATGATAAATTCCGAACGGGAGAATCCTTTCATTTTTAAAACTTCGTAAGCACGTTTAGCAATGGTACCTACTTTTTGAGTCATTTCGTCAGAAAGTCTGGCTGGAGTGATTTCCTGAGATTTTCCTTGGTATTTGGCTTCGTAATCGAAGAAGTCATTTTCAGAAACAATTTCGGTAATTGGCAATACGATGATTTCGCCTTTGTAATTGATAACACCTACCGAAACTTCAGTTCCGTCAAGGAAACTTTCAATGATAATTTCGTTGTCTTCTTTGTAAGCCGTTTCGATCGCTGTAGGTAATTCGCCTTCGGTTTTTACTTTCGAAATTCCGAAACTGGAACCTGCTTTATTTGGTTTTACAAAACAAGGTAAACCTACTTTTTGTACAATTTCGGCTGTATTAATGATATCGCCTTTGTTCAAGTAATACGAAATTGCCGTTTTGATTCCGTATGGTTTTAAAACTGAAAGTAAATCACGTTTGTTGAATGTCAATGCCGATTGATAATAATCGCAGGAAGTTTGCGGAATACCTAATAATTCAAAATAAGCCTGCATTAAACCATCTTCGCCCGGAGTTCCGTGGATAGCGTTAAAAACGCAGTCAAAACTGATTTTGTTTCCGTTCACGGTTACCGAAAAGTCGTTTTTGTCTATTGGGAATTCGTTGTCGGTATCATCTACATAGACCCATTTTTCTTTGAAAATATGAATGCGAAACGCATTGTATTTTGATTTGTCTAAGAATTTGTAAACTACGTTACCGCTAATAAGTGAAATTTTGTACTCACTGGAATAGCCGCCCATGATGATGGCAATGTTTTTCATTTAGTCTCGTTATGTATTGTAAAAATTGATTTTTTAGCCCCGATAGTAGCGGAAATCCTTTTTATTTTTTCTTTAAAAATAAAAAGATTGCAACGAATAGCGGGTCCCGATAACTATCGGGATAGCTCCAATCTAAAAATAAGTCTAGGACTGAAGCTACATAAAACAAAATTATCATTTTTTTTGAAACGAAATAGCTTTATCTTTGTGACCTTTGAAAAAATTAAATTTATGAGTTTACGTAAATACCTTACTAGTCGCGTGTTTTTTACACAGGTTTTTCTTGCTGCTTTAATCATTGCCGTTTTGGGTTATCTTTTTATGCATTGGCTGACTTTTACTACCGATCATGGAAATGAAATTACCGTACCCGATTTGAGAAAATTGACCGAAGAACAGGTAGAAGAGAAATTGGACGAATTGGATTTGGATTATGTTTTATTGGACAGTGTAGATTACAGAGGGGATTACCCTAAATACAGTGTGGTTCAGCAGGATCCAATGCCGGGAGCAAAGGTAAAAGAAGGACGAAAAGTATATATTAAGATTAACAGCTCTGGTTTTTCATCGGTAAAAGTGCCTGATTTGATTGAGAAAACCTATCGTGAGGCTGTGCCAACATTAAAAGCATTAGGATTGGAAGAAGGAACCATTACTTATATCCCAAATCTTGGAAAAGATATGGTTTTGGAAATGCGTTGCAGAGGAAGAAATATAAAACCGGGAGACAGAGTTTTGAAATCGTCTAAAATTGACCTGGTTTTAGGAGACGGAAAAGCAAGTTATGAAGAAGATATAGCAACAGATACGATTGCAGCTCCAACTCAAACACCAACAGAACAAATACCAAATGAACAATAATATTGAGCCGATTGATTTAGAGGAAGAGGAATTATTTGAACATTATAAATTTGAAGTTCCTAAAGGGCAGGCATTGTTGCGTATTGACAAATATTTGATGGGATTGATTCCCAATGCTACCCGAAATAAAATACAAAATGCCGCTACCGAAGGCAATATATTTGTCAACGATGCTACGGTAAAATCCAATTATAAGGTAAAACCTTTTGATGTGGTGACTATTATGTTGTCGCATCCGCCGTTTGAAAATCATGTGCTTCCGGAGAATATTCCGTTGAATATTGTCTATGAAGACGATGCTTTGTTGTTAGTGAACAAAGAACCGGGATTAGTGGTACATCCGGGGCATGGAAATTACACCGGAACATTGGTAAATGCTTTGGCTTTTCATTTTGAGAATTTGCCAATGAACAGCAGCGAGCGTCCGGGATTAGTACACCGAATTGACAAAGATACCTCGGGATTATTGGTAATTGCCAAAACTGAAGCTGCGATGACACATTTGGCCAAGCAATTTGAAGCTAAAACTACCGAAAGGGAATATGTAGCTTTGGTTTGGGGAAATGTAGCTGAAGACACAGGAACGATTCATGGAAATTTGGCGCGTCATTTGAAAGACCGCATGCAAATGGCTGTTTTTGCCGATCCTGAAATTGGAAAACCTGCCATTACACATTATAAAGTTTTAGAGCGTTTTGGTTATGTAACTTTAGTTTCCTGTATTTTGGAAACAGGAAGAACGCACCAAATTAGAGCCCACATGAAACACATAGGGCATCCGTTGTTTAATGATGAGCGTTATGGCGGTCATTTGATTTTAAAAGGAACAACGTTTACTAAATACAAGCAGTTTATAGAAAACTGTTTCAAAGCTTTGCCAAGACAGGCTTTGCATGCTAAAACACTTGGTTTTGTACATCCGAATACTGGAGAAATGATGCGTTTTGATACTGAATTACCACAGGATTTTCAAGATTGTATCGAGAAATGGCGTAATTATTCGAAATCGCATAATACAGATGATGAGGAATAAAATATAAAGTGAAATGAATAAAAAACGGAATAAGATCATCTTATTCCGTTTTTTATTGGATGATTTTCGAAAATTAATTTTTAACGATAATCTTGTCTAATGAAACAAAATCGCCCGTACTTCCAAATCCAGTTCCGTCTTTTTTATACCAGTTTCCATGTTCGCCAACTACAGTAACGGTAATAGTGTAGTTCCCTTTTGGTAAAACAGGACTAAGAAATCGTAACGAATTTTCAGAGTATTTGCAATACATATCAATAGTTGACGATAGTACTTTTTTTCCTTTTTTGTCTTTAATTTCAATTGCAGCATAACCACCATCTACTTTTGAAGTACCATAAAAACCAATCTGAGTTCCTTTAAAATTAAATGAAAAAGAATCTCCTTTGGTATTGGATTGACTAATTTTAGATGAATTGTCTTTTATCCAATTTCCGGAATATTGGATTGCTTTATCAGTATTTTCGATTTCTGTAAAGTTCATTTTGTTTGGTGTCCAAACTCCGGTTTTGGTATCAATTTTCCAGCTTTGTTTATAATCAGCAAGTGAAATACTGCTTGCTGTAACTTCAAGAGGTTGCCAAACATAAGTTGCTGCCGAATTTTGACGCGGAAAAGCCCAACGATCGCCCATAAATAAATAGGTAGTTTCTTTTGAACCCACTATAGGAAGTACGAAGGTGGATTGTGAATTCCATGTAAGTGAATCTTTCGGAGCAAAAATTCCATGTTCTTTCCACGGTCCTTTTAACGAAGGAGCGCTAAAATAATAATTGTCATTTCGTTCCCAGGATGTTAAACTGGAACCCATCCAAAAATAAGTATTGTCTTTTTTGATAATTACCGGAGCTTCACAATGCGAAGTCATATTTTTTACAACTTGTTCTGTAACGCTTTTGTAATCATCACTCAGTTTGTATAAATTTCCTGAATGGGTAATGATATATCCGCTACCATCGGCATCCTGAAAAGTGCCCATGTCCCATTTTTTGATAGGTTTGCCTTCAAAAAGTAGTGTTCCTTGGAAAGTATATTCGCCATTGATGGTTTTAGAAGTAGCATAACCTACATACTGGTCTTTGTAATTCAGGTCATCTGCGTGCATGTACATAATGTATTCACCTGTTTTTGTGCATTTCATTACTTTAGGTCTTTCGCCAACACGATTAGGACCTAAATTCCCTGACTTTTGTACTGGAAGGGCCATTTTTTCAAATTTCCAATTATACAAATCATTAGAAGAATAACAGCTGAAACCATTGAAAGCATTGCTTGTGTCAGTTTTAAACTCTCCAAAAAGATAGTATTTTCCATTGTCTTTTATAATATTGGCACCGTGTGCACTTACTACATTTCCATTGTTGTCAAACCAGGGAGTTCCGGAATAAATAGCGTCGATTTTGTCTTTTTGGGCTGTCGCCAAAGTATAAATGCTTAAAAAAGCTATTGCTAAGATTGTCCTTTTACTGTTTTTTAAAAACATCCAATAAAGTGATTTTAGAAATTATTTTAAGTTAAAGTTGGTTACATTCTCATTGATGTTTTTTTGAGTTTCTTCAACGTTATCTGCTGTTACATTTTTCAAAAAGATATTTTTGATAGGCAATTCTTTTTCGCCTTTTATTTTAGAAATGAATTTTACGTTTTTAGCATGTACATTGGTCAAATAAACATCCGAAATAGGAGTCAGGCGGCGTTCTACTGTTGGGACTAAATTTTTCCATTGGTACAAAACATCAGTTTCAATACCCAGTATTCCAAAATCCAGTTTACTTCCTTTAATATTTTGAACATAAATATTTTTGACATAACCGCCCATACGTTCATTGGTTTTGATGAATACCAGATTAAACATTTTTGCTCCGTCTAAAACTTCGCAGTTATCAATAAAAACATTTTCGATTCCGCCCGATAGTTCACTTCCTACAGCCAATAACTGATGTCCGTTTTTTATCGTACAATTTCGAATAATAAGGTTTTTAGTTGGTGTTTTAGAGCGCCATCCTTCAGGATTTCTGCCTGATTTTACAGCAATGGCATCGTCACCCTGATCGAAAGTTACATTTTCAACCAAGATATTCTGACTCATTTCAGGGTCAAAACCGTCGTTGTTATGACCATGTGCGTAGATGTTTAAATTTCGAACAATAATATCTTTAGAAAGATACATGTGTACGGTCCAAAACGGACTATTGGTAATTGAAATCCCATCCAATAAGATGTTTTCACTTCGGTTAAACTGAATGAATTGCGGGCGAAGATTAGCCGTATCATTGACCATCATTCTTTGCTCAACAGGAACATTTTGACCGGATAGATTGTACAGTCTTTTTAAACTATTCATGTGACCTGCCGGACGACCTGCCCATTTTTTCCAAAAATCCATTTTCGCCTTAATACCACCTTCACCAGTAATGGCGATATTTTTACATTGGTAGGCATAAATTAATGGCGAATAATTGTAGCATTCCAGTCCTTCCCAGGTAGAATGTACAGCAGGCAGATAATCTTTTGGATCATCAGAAAAAAGCAATAAAGCTCCTTTGTTCAAATGTAAATTAACATTGCTTTTAAAGTGAATTTTTCCTGTTTCCCATTCTCCTTCGGGAATAATAACTGTTCCGCCTCCTGCTTTGTTGGCCTTGTCAATAGCTTTTGCAATAGCCTGAGTGGTTTTGTTCTGGTCACCTTTAATTGCACCAAAATCGGTGATTAAGAATGTGGCACATTTGCTAAAATCAGGGGTTTTAATTTTAGTGATTCCAAAAGGTGCTTTGACTGTAGTTTCTTTTTGGGTTACTTTCGGAGGCTCAATTTTGAAAGCATAGAGAGAAAGTGAAAGAATTAAGGAAGCACACAGAATAAAATTTTTCATTTATAGGTTATTTGGTTAATTATAAAAAGCTTGAATCATGCAATTGAAATCCAATTGTTCATTCAATTTATAGCAATTAACAAATATATAAAAGTCTTTTTTTTTGACTATCCTGATTAAAAAACAGATACCCCGTTTAAAAATATTTTAAACAGGGTATTTTGTGATTTTAAGCTAATTTATTACTGCGCCGGTTCTAATTGCGTACTTATGGCAATTCTGTTCCAGGCATTGATGGTCACTACTGCCATGATAATTTGTGCAATTTGATTTTTGTCGAAAAACTGTTCCGCTTTGGCGTAAGTCTCATCAGATAATCCTTTGTTAGTTATCAAAGTAATTTCTTCGGTAATAGCCAAAAGTACTTTTTCTTCTTCTGTAAATAACTGAGTTTCATGCCAAGCATTTAGAAGAAAAATACGTTGGGTAGTTTCACCATATTTAAGCGCATCTTTGGTATGCATATCGATACAAAAAGCACAGCCATTGATTTGAGAAGCGCGAATTTTAATTAATTCTTTCTGAATTTTTGATAGTTGAATTGTAGCTAAATAACCTTCTAGGGCATACATAGCTTTGAAAGCCTGAGGTTCTGTTTCGTTGATGTTTACTCTTGTGTTCATAGTTTTAATTTTTTATTGAGACAAAGTTCAGCAATAAGAAACTGTAAAAACTTAAACTGGTTTAAGAACGCTTTTTTTTCCTAATTTCGCTTAAATATTCGGGAGAAAAACCCAGAAAAGAAGCAATCAGGTATTGCGGAATGCGTTGTACAAATTCGGGTTGCTGTTGGCAAAGTTGCTCGTAAAAATCTTCTTTAGAAAATTCATACAGATATTTTATTCTCATTTGCGAAGCAGCATAGGCACGTTGATAGATAAATCTAAAATAGCGTTCCATTTTTGGGAATTCTTCTAATAATTTTTCCTGTGCCTCGCGGTCTATCGAAACTATTTTAGAATTTTCTACCGCCTGAATGTAGAAAGGACTTGTTGATCCACGTTCGTAAGCAATGTTGTCAGTAATCCACCAATTTTCTATTGCAAATTCAGTAGTTTGTTCGATTCCTTTTTCGTTGATAAAAAACTTTCTTAAACAACCTTCCAAAACAAAATAATGCGATTTACAAATAGCACCTTCAATAAGTAAGTTTTCTTTTTTTCGAATAGTAATCGTTTTAAAAAAGGCAGCAATTTCCTGAAACTCTTCTTCGTTTATTTGGATAAACTTCTCTAAGTGTTTTTTTAGAATTTCGGACATATTTTTTAGGAAGCTATTTATTAGAAGTTAAAATATAGTTCGTTCAAATTTAAGTATAAAATATATATTTTCAGAAGTACTTTTGTTAAAAATCCTACTATTTTTCTGATTGTAATTAAGTATATTTATCATGAAAATATATGGTATATACTTAATCGGATGAAAGAAGAACTACCTACATATGAAGAATTATTAGCTAAGATAAATCTTCAGGAACAAAAAATGAATAAAGTAAAACGTTTGTATCTTTTTATAAGTCGTACAAACCATATTATTCTTCGTTCCAAAGATAAACAACAGCTTTTTAAAGAAATTTGCGATGTTGCTGTAGAAGTTGGGGAATTTAAAATGGCTTGGATAGGAGAGATAGACCCCATAACTCAAAATATTATTCCCATAAGTGTATGTGGTGAAGATAATGGATACTTATCTGTAATAAAAACGGCTTCTGCTAAAGAGTCTGCTAAAGGAGGTAAAGGACCGGTAGGTATCGCTATAAGAGAAAAAAAATATCAGGTTTGTAATAATATTGAAGATGATCCAATAATGTTGCCTTGGAAAAAGGAAGCGTTAAAAAGAAATTTTCATTCTTTGATTGCCATACCTATAAAAACATTCGATGAAATAATAGGTGTCTTTGTCATTTATGCTGCCGAGAAAAATTATTTTAATGATGAGGAGATTCAATTATTATGCAAAGCTACAAACGATGTCACTTTTACTTTAGAGTTTTTTGAAAAAGAAGCGATGAGAAAAAAGGCTGTAGATGCTGTTGCTCAGAGCGAAAAAAGATTTTATACCCTGACAGAAGTTTCTCCTGTAGGGATTTATAGAACCGATTTGACAGGAGCCACAACTTATGTTAATCAACGTTGGTCGCAAATTGTTGGGATAAGTTTTGATCAGGCCATGGGGAACGGTTGGTATTTAGCTATTCATCCGGATGATCGTATCAAGTTGTATAACGAATGGAAAAAAGTAGTTGGAAATAGAGAAAAATCGCTGTTAGAATACCGTTTTATTAAATCAGACGGAACTATTGTCTGGGTAATTGGTCAGGCAACACCCGAAACAAATGTCGAAAATCAAATTATCGGATTCATTGGGACCATTACCGATATTAGCTTACGCAAGCAAGTTGAAGATAAATATGTCGTTGCAAATAAAAAGTTGGAAGCTATAATTCAGGCTATTCCGGATATGATTTTTGAAATAGGCTTAGATACGATTATTTATAATTATCATTCTCAAAATACAGATACTTTGCTGATGCCTGTAGAAATGTTTATTGGTAAAAAAATTTCAGATGTTCTTCCTCCAAATGCTGCCCAGGTTTGCTTGTTTGCTTTAAAAGAAGCTTCTGAAAAAGGTTTTTCTAACGGGCAACAATATAGTTTAGAGATGCCTGACGGGAATCATTGGTATGAACTATCTATTGCTCCAATGAGAGAAGAAGGCAATAAAGAACCCCATTTTATTTGTATTTCCAGAGATATTACTGAGCAAAATAAAATGAATCAGGAGATTCAAAAAGCAAAAGAACAAGCTGAAGCTGCTAATAAATATAAAACAGATTTTTTGGCTAATATGAGCCATGAAATCAGAACGCCGTTGAACGGAATAATTGGTTTTACTTCTTTATTAATGGAATCCAAATTGGAGAAAAATCAGCAAAAATACATGCTAACTATTAATGAATCGGCTACGACTTTAATGGATATCGTAAATGATATTTTGGATTTTTCTAAAATTGAAGCCGGAAAATTAGAACTTAAAATAGAAGAAGTAGATCTTTTTGCATTAACAAATCAGATCATCGCATTGTTTCGATATCAGGCAACCCAAAAACAAATTGATTTGATTTTGAATATTGCTGATAATGTACCTCAGTTTGTGTTTGTTGATCTTTTACGGTTAAAACAAGTGATTGTTAATTTAGTGGGTAATGCCATAAAGTTCACCCAAAAAGGTCAGGTACAATTAGATATTGAAGCTATTTTGCCCGTTGAAGCTAATTATACTCATCTTAGTTTTTCGGTAAAAGATACAGGAATTGGAATTCAATTAAAGAACCAAAGCAAAATATTCCACTCTTTTGTACAAGAAGACAACTCAACGAGCCGTCAATTTGGTGGGACAGGTCTAGGATTGGCTATTTCAAATCAACTTTTGGCACTAATGAATTCAAAGTTAGAATTAGAAAGTACTTACGGAGAGGGAAGTCGTTTTTATTTTACTATTCGATTAAAAAAATCAGATAATCAAAATCAGCTAATACTTCAAACGAGTGAAGACGCTATGAAGAAAAATATTTTCGGAGTGAAAAAAGTTTTAATTGTCGAGGACAATAAAATTAATATGTTTTTAGCCAAAACATTAATTACAAAAATAATTCCTGAGAGTATTATTATTGAAGCAAGAGATGGAGACGAAGCAATTGAACAATACAAAACACAGCATCCTGATCTTATTTTAATGGATATCCAAATGCCAAATAAAAATGGGTTTGAAGCAACTTATGAAATCCGAAGAATAGAACAGGATCGATTTACACCTATTATTGCTCTTACAGCAGGAATATTTGTAGAAGAAAAAGAGGAATGTTTAAAATCAGGGATGAATGATTATGTTACTAAACCAATCAATATTTCCGATTTAGAAGCTATTATGTTTAAATGGTTAATGGATTAATTTGTTTTTTTATAACTACAAACGGCCAAGCTATTGATAATAATGGCATAAAAAACAATAATAGAAAAAGGTTTAGTAATATCAGAAAAAACAGCTCCTTTAAGCATGACCATCCGGATGATTTCCACAAAATACCGAATAGGATTAAACAAAGTGATTTGTTGCGCCCAGCCAGGCATACTTTCTATAGGAGTAAATAATCCGCTCATCAAAATAAAAATTACCATGAAAAACCAGGCGATAAACATAGCTTGTTGTTGGGTTTCGGTATAATTGGAGACTAATAAGCCAATGCCCAGAACCACCAATAAATAAACCGAAGTAAACAGATAAATCAGACCAACGTTTCCTAAAATGGGAATGTTAAAAACCAGTTTGGCAATAAGCAATCCAACGGTGAGAATTACCAATCCCAATACCCAAAACGGGAATAATTTACCAATGATGAATTGGTGTTTTTTGATAGGAGTTACATTAATTTGTTCCAAAGTTCCTATTTCTTTTTCCCGAACAATATTCATAGCCGATAAAAACAAGGAAATCATGGTAACCAGTAAAACTAAAATCCCCGGAACCATTAGGGTTTTGTAATTTAAGGTGTTGTTGTACCAAAAAGAAGGAATACTGATAATGCTTTGTGGCTGAATGTAAGAAGCATCGTTGTATTGATAAAGCTGGCTTTTTATGTTTTGATTGAAACTATTGATGATTTGGTTAATGTACACATTTTCAATTCCTGCCGCAGCACCGTCAATGGCGTTAATGCTTACGGATAAATTTGTTTTTTTATCGGTTAAAAGATTGCTTTCAAAATGATTTGGTATTTCGAGTATAACATCTGTTTTTCCCTTTTGCATTTGGAGATTGGCTTCTTTTTTAGAAGCAAAACTTTCAATAATATTGAAATAATCAGAGGCTTGAAACTTACTAATTAATTCTCTCGAAGCTTTGGAATGATCCTGATCAATATAAGAAAAGCGAATGTTTTTGACTTCAAAACTGGCTGCGTTGGATAAAATCAGTAATTGGACAAAGGGCAGCACAAAAAGGATAGGCAACATGGCTTTATTTCTAAAGATTTGTCGAAACTCTTTTTGTATGATGAATAGTATGGTTTTCAAAATCGGAGGTTTAAAATTTTAAAGTTATAATCTGCATTCTAAAATCTAAATTCTGCAATCTTGAAACTATTCCAGCCTGATTTTATATTTCTTGATACTTAACAGGATGAAAAACAACGTCATTCCGATAAGAATTAAGGTTTCTTTCCAAATAATATCAATCGAAGCACCTTTAAGCATAATGGCTTTGATAATCGTAATAAACCATTTGGCCGGGATAATATTACTGATGATTTGTAACGGCAATGGCATACTCGAAATGGGGAAAATAAATCCTGATAAGATGATTACGGGAAGCATCAATCCCATCAAGGACATCATCATGGCGGTTTGCTGTGTTTGGGCAATATTTGAAATCAGGATTCCCAATGAAAGCGCTGTTATGATAAAAAGAATGCTCTCGGCGGCTAATAAAAACAAGTTTCCCTGAATGGGCATTCCAAAAACAAAAACGCCCAAAAGAATAATTACAGTGGCATTAATTATCGAAAGGAAAATATAGGGAAATACTTTTCCTAAGATGACCTGTAACGGATTTAGTGGTGAAACGAGCAATACTTCCATAGTTCCTAATTCTTTTTCACGAGTGATGGATATAGAGGTCATCATTGCCGAAACAAGCATCAAGATTATTGTCATGACTCCGGGAACAAACGTGAAAACGCCTTTTAATTCAGGATTGTAATACAATTGGGTTTGAGTGTCAATGGAGTAGGTTGGAACATTCGTTTTATTGACTTCCTGAATGTAGTTTTGCAATATAGCATTGGTGTAATTGGTAATCGTATTGGCAATATTAGGGTCGGTAGCATCAGTGATGATTTGTATTTTTCCCTGTTTAGAAGTTTGCAGGTTTTTGCTAAAATGATTTTCGAAAATAACCACTGCTTTGACTTTCCCTTTTTCGAATATCGATTGAATTTGCGATTCGCTATTGATGGTTTCTTCAATATGAAAATACTTCGAAGCACTGATTTTATTGATGATTTTTTGAGTTTCGCTGTCTTTGGATTTATCCAGAATAGCAATATTGACATTGTTGATTTCATTGGTAATGGCAAAACCAAACAACATAATCTGGGCTATAGGCATCCCAAAGAGAATAAACATTGAGCGTTTATCTCTAAAGATATGGTAAAATTCTTTTTTTATGAAGCCAAGAAACCGTTTCATACTATTTTATTTTTATTCAATATTTCGGGCTAATTTTAGAAATACTTCGTTCATGGAAGTTACCTTGTATTGCTGTTTTAAATTTTTAGGAGAATCCAAAGCTTCAATTTTTCCTTCGACCATGATGGAAACACGGTCACAATATTCGGCTTCGTCCATATAATGCGTGGTCACAAAAATGGTAGTTCCTTTGTGGGCTTCGGCATAAATCATTTCCCAAAATTGTCTTCTGGTTATAGGATCGACGCCACCTGTAGGTTCATCCAGAAAAACAATCTTAGGTTCGTGCAACAAGGCCACCGAAAAAGAGAGCTTTTGTTTCCAGCCTAATGGCAAATCGCCAACGAGTTTGTTTACTTCGTTCTTAAGTCCTAAGTCACTAATTAATTGGGCTGTTTTTTCTTTAATCTGAGTTCGGCTTAAACCATAGATTCCTCCAAAAAAAGTAATGTTTTCTTTGATGGTTAAATCATCGTACATGGAGAATTTCTGACTCATGTAACCAATACTTTTTTTGACCATTTCGGCATCGGTTTTAACATCAAAATCAGCCACTAAAGCTTCGCCAGAAGTCGGTTTAGAAATCCCAATAAGCATTTTCATAGCGGTTGTTTTTCCTGCACCATTGGCTCCAAGGAATCCAAAGATTTCTCCTTTGAAAACTTCAAAAGAAATATCATTGACAGCTATAAAACTGCCAAATTTCTTGCTGAGGTTTTTTACCGTTATGATTTTTTCCTGACTCAAAATATTATTGATTTAAGGTGGTTAAATCCATGAAAACATCTTCGATAGATGTTTTTGAAATGCTAATGCTGATTTCAGTATGACCGCGTTCTTTTAGATAATTTTCCAATTTGTTGGGATTGAAATCAATGTTTTGGTCGATATAATGAATGAATTCTCCAAAAGCGTAAACACTGTATTGACCGGGATACTTTTTTAAATCCTGAATTAATTCGTAGGTGTTTTTAGTTCGGATATTGTAAACCGTTTTATCGTATTTCGAAATAATATTCTCAGGAGAATCAATTTTTAAAATATGTCCTTTTTGAATCAATGCAATCCGGTCGCATAAGGCAGCTTCGTCCATGTAAGGTGTCGAAACCAGAATAGTAATTTCTTTTTGTTGCAAGCGTTTTAACATTTCCCAAAATTCTTTTCTCGAAACCGGGTCAACGCCCGTGGTGGGCTCGTCCAGAAACAAAACTTTAGGCTTATGAATCAGAGCGCAGCAAAGGGCTAATTTTTGTTTCATTCCGCCTGAAAGTGCACCTGCTTTTCGGTCTTTAAAAGGTTCAATCTGAACGTAAATTTCCTGAATTAATTCATAGTTTTCTTCGAGTGTTGTTCCGAAAATAGTAGCAAAAAAGGCCAGGTTTTCAGCCACAGTCAAATCCTGATACAAAGAAAATTTCCCCGGCATATAGCCGATTGAATTTCGAATTGCTTTGTATTCTTTTACAACATCAAAACCCGCCACAGCAGCGCTTCCTTCATTTGCCAATAAAACAGTTGTCAGGATTCTGAAAAGAGTCGTTTTTCCGGCTCCATCAGGACCAATGAGTCCAAATAACTCTCCTTCCTTTACATCAAAAGAAATGTTGGAAACAGCTACAGTGTTTTTGTAGGATTTGGAAATATTTTGGACTTGGATACTCATTTTTCAATAACAATTACAAATTTCAATAACAATAGAAACTATCAACTATCAACCACAAATTATCAACCTAATGAATCCACATTTCGGCTGGCATTCCTATTTTCAGGCTGCCATCGTTTTTTACTTTTATTTTTACAGCATACACCAGATTCACGCGTTCTTCTTTGGTTTGAATCACTTTTGGAGTGAATTCTGCCGAAGGAGAAATCCATGAAATCGTTCCCGGATAGTTTTTCATTTCTTTTTCAGAATCTGTTTTAACGGTGACTTTCTGGGCTATTTTTAGTTGTGGCAATTGGGTTTCACTGACATAAACACGCAATGTCATTTCTGAAATATCGGCAATTTTATACAATGGTTTTCCAAAAGCAGTTACCTCATTTGGCTCGGCATATTTGGCTAAAACCGTACCTTTTATCGGATTGATAATGTTGGATTTTTGAATCTGGTCATTGATTTTTTCAATTTGAACATTAACCGATTGGGCTTCATTGGCAATTGGAGCATTCTGTGTTCCTACACTTTTTATCTGTTCTTTCAGTACATTGACTTTTCCGTTAATTTCATCGACTTGGCGCTGGGTTGCGGCATTTTCGGCAAACATGTTTTTGATTCTTTTTTGCTCAATCAAAGTGGTTTTGAGTTGTTCCTGTAACACGCTGTTTTGGGACAACACATTTTTTGATTTCGAAAAAATGGTGTTTTTAGTAGCAACTAATTGCTGTTTGTTGAAGTACAATTGTGTGGTATCAACCAGTCCCACTTGGGTATTGGGTTCTAAAATTGCACCTTCTTCGACAGCAAACGATAGTAATTTTCCATTGGCTTCAGCCGAAACAGTAACTTCAGTCGCTTCAAAATTGCCGTAACCGTCAGCCTTTTTGTTGTCTTTATTGCAAGAAATCAAACTGCTTACTATCAGGAATGTTATTATTTTTTTCATGTTTTCTAGTTTCCTTTTGTTATGTTATAATTGGCTTTGGCTAAAAGCAATTGGATTTCGTGTAGCTTATAATTGGTTTTAGCTTCATACAAATTCGTGAATTCCACAATATAGTCTGATGAGGTGATGACTCCGTTTTTAAGTTGGGCATCGGATGATTTTAAAACGGTTTCTCTCAACGCAATGATATCCAAATCAGAACTGATAATTTCTTCGAGTTTTTGAATCTCATTGTTCATTTCCTGCAATTGTATGCTGTTGTTTAGTAAAAAAGTCTCTTTTTCGGCAGTAATAATATTTTCAGAAACAGAAAGTATTTCTTTATCTGTTTTTGATTTATTCCAGTCAAATACATTCCAATTGGCTTTCAAGCCTACCATATAAAAAGTCTGAAAAGAATTGTCGAGCATATTCAATCCCGGATTTCCGTATCCTGCCTGTCCAAAAGCTTTCATCTTGGGTAAATTATTTTTATTGATGGCTGTTTTAGAAATTTCAATTTGTTCGTTTTGTAAATCAAATAATTGCAATTCCGGTCTGTTGTTTTTAGTATTCGAATTTAAGTTGAGTATGGGTTTTATCAAAGTTGTATTCTCTTCCAATGGAGTAGCGGTAAGTATGGATAGGCTTTCTAATGCTTTCTTTTTGTCAAATTTGATTTCGCTGAGTTGCTGTTGGATTTTTAAGTCTTCGGCTTCTAACACTTTCTCAGATGCGGGAAGTAATGCTCCAAATTTAACTCCCGTTTTTACTTCGGCAATTTTAGATTTTAATTGTTCGCGTTTGGCTAATAAAATGGCAGCGCGTTCCTGTAAAAGAAATATCGAAAAATAGAGTTGGTTAATCCTGCTTTTCAATTGGTACAAATTAACACTAACTTGTTGTTGCTGTACTTTGGTTTGTGTTTCCTTGATTTTATTATTGACTTGCTGCAATCCGCCATTGTAGATAATTTGATTGATGTCCAGCGTTGCTCGGTATTGGTCTTTATTCAATGGATTTATGGTCGAATTTGGAATTTTTACAGGAACTTGAGTTACTTCCGATTGATAGGTAGCCTGTGTATTCAAATCGATTTTAGGAAGATACTCTTTTGAAAGTGTTTGCAATTCCAAATCCATTTTTTGGGACAATAATTGATTTTGTTTGGCTAAAGGGTAGTTTTTATTGGCCAAATCATAACAATCTTCTAAAGATAATTTTTGTTGTGCCAATGCAAAAAATGGGGCTAAGAATAGCAATAGTATAAAGTGGATTGGTCTCATTTTTTTATCGAATTAATAATTTCGCGGGCTATGCTCGTTTTTCGTTCTTCCATCATTTGTTTGAATTCCAAATCGGAAAGATGTAGTATTCCTTTTACCATCATTTGTGCTGCAAAAGGAAAAACAGTCATCGAAAAAATATTCAGTAATAATTGTTTTGGTTGGATGGGTTTTATTATTCCGGCTTCGATTTCTTTTTCAATTTGGCTAATAAATAAGTCAGGATTCGGTCTGTTTGCATGAGTCAGAATTGACATGACAAACTCCGGATTGTTGTTCATCTCCTGAATGACAAATTGGGGCAAAAAAGGATTTTCAATTACAAACGAAATATAATCATGGGTAAACTGAGTTATTTTTTCAAAAACAGATTTTTCCGAATTAAAAATAGTATTGATTTGAGGCGCCAGCTGACTGAAAGCTTTCATAAAAACAGCTTCAAAGAGTTGCTGTTTATTTTTAAAACAATAATGCAGCATGGCTTTGTTGATTCCTGCTTCGTCCGCAATTTCCTGCATACGCGCTCCTGCGAATCCTTTTTTTTGGAAAACAATCCGGGCGGCATTGAATATTTTCTCTTCGGTGGACATTGTTTTTAACTGTTTGGTTTAACCTTTTGGTTAATAAAGGTATAAAAAAAAGCAATTGAATTACTTTTTTTCTTTTTTTATTAGGGAGTTGACTAATAATCCTCCTATTAAAGCACCGTAAAGTGTTGCGTTTAAAGGTCTGGAAGTGATTATACAAGTTCCTGTAATGCATCCCACATATTTGTAATACAAATAACCGGCGATGGCACCAAGTAGCACTCCGATGAGTGTTGTTATTATGGTTTTCTTTGTCATTGTTTGCTTTTTTCTAAAACAATATTAACAATGGTACTTTTATCTACCACACCTGATTGTCTCCATAATTGTTTTCCGTTTTGGAATAAAATCATCGTAGGAACGCCGCGTACCTGATATTGTGCGGCAACTTGTTGATTTTTGTCTACGTCAATTTTTATGATCGAAATTTGTTCCCCTAATTGGTCTTTTACTTCTTTTAAAATGGGACTCAACATTTTGCATGGTCCGCACCAGGTAGCAAAGAAATCAACTAAAATAGGTTTTTCAGATTGTATCAATTGGTCAAAATTACTGTTCATTTTTATCTGCTTTTTAGTGAAACTTGGGGTTTATTTAAGTTGTTGTATTTTATATTTCTCATCATAAGAAACAATATTTTGTAGTTCTTGTAATGGAATTTCGTTTGTACTGACAATTAAAACTTCAGAAAAATCAGTACTCATGCTTACATTTAAAACATTTTCAATGCTGGCAAACTTGGCAGATACCGTTTCCATACAGCCGCTGCAAGTAATACCTTCAAAGGTATAAAGACGAACTTGTAGCATATTGTTTTTTTTAAATTCAAAAAATAACTCTGAATTTTTTCTTGGCTCAGCCGAATTTCTGGCTATTTCCAATTTTAGAAAATTAAAAGCATCTTTAAAAAGCAGTTCGTATTCTTTTTGGCTTCCGCCAAAAGGAGGACTCACTTCAAAAGTTCGATTGAATAATAATCCGGCAAGAATGCCTTCGTCAGCTAAAAGCTGGTGCATTTTCCAAACGTATTTTTGGCGTAAAAAAGGAGGTATTGCACAGAAAAAAGTTTGTTCAATAATAACATCGTATTCTCCTTGATGCTCAAAAAAATCACCTAAAATAATTTTTATATTGGGATTGTTCGCAAATTTTTGTTGTAACATTGTTACTAATGTTGGTGCAATATCAATAACAGTAATATTAGAAAAACCTTTTTCTAAAAGATATTCTGCTTCATAAGTATTGCCGCAACCCGGAATTAAAATGCGACTGTTTTTGTTTTCTAATGAGTTAATGAAGTTTTGGATGGGAGGAGCAATTTGTCCTAAATCCCATCCTGTAACTTTGGCTTTGTATTGCGCATCCCAGTACTTTTGGTCTAATGGACTTTCGCAAGCTGTTGTGCAGCATTGTTCTTTATTCATGATGATTTTTTTGTAATGGCTTTGAAATAAAGCATAAAAGAAGTTTACAAAAAGTAAAAATTAGTTTTTGTGCTGATTAATAAACTTCTAAAATGGATTAGACAGAGCTTGTTTGTAATTTTAATGGCTCAGTTTCTTTTTATTTGTATTGATACCCCAAGGAGTATAAAATGGACAAAAATTGATAGAAACAGTAATTAACATGACTGCTGCAAATGCTAATAAAAAGATACCAAGGTTTCCAGTAACAGCGTGTGTGAAATATAGAGTTGCGAGGGTAATGGCAATAATCACACGAATTGTTTTGTCGGTTGTCCCCATGTTATGTTTCATGATTTCTAGAATTTAAGGGTTAAAAAACACATTCAAATAACAATACAAATTTAAGGATTAATCGTCTTAAATTCAATCAATTAGTTGTTTAATATTTTGCTTTGACATACAAAATCTGTCTTAGGAATAGTCGTTTTTGCAATGGCATTAAAACCGCCTTCAATTTCTGAAAAATTTCTAAAACCGCGTGCCTGTAATATGGATGCAGCAATCATGCTTCTATATCCACCGGCACAATGAAGGTAAAAAGTTTCCTGAGGATTGATGTCTTTGATCCAGTCATTAATATAGGCTAAGGGTTTAGAAAAAGCTTCCTCGATATGTTCGGCAGCATATTCACTTTCTTTGCGGACATCAATAATTTTACTTTCACCAATTTTTATTTCTTTAGCAAATGCTTCGGCAGAAATTCGGTTAATCGTATCGATTTCTTTTCCCGCTTTTTTCCAGGCTTCAAATCCGCCTTCGAGATGACCAATGATATTATCAAAACCTACACGACTCAGGCGGGTTACTGTTTCTTCTTCCTGTTCAATTTCGGTAATTAAAATAATAGGCTGTTTAACATCTGCAATCAAAGCGCCTACCCACGGAGCAAAATCGCCTTCAATCCCAATGTTGATGGATTGCGGAATAAAACCTTTAGCAAACTCCGAATTTTTTCTCGTATCTAATATTAGAGCACCACTTTCATCAGCAATTGCTTCAAAATCGTTTACTTCAATAGCTTTCATCCCGTGGTTTAAAACCGATTCAAAACTTTCATAACCTTGTTTGTTCATCGCTACGTTCATTCCAAAATAGGCAGGAGGAGGCAATAATCCGTCGGTTACTTCTTTGATAAATTCCGCTTCGGTCATGTTGGCTCTCAAAGCATAATTAGTTGCTTTTTGATTACCAATAGTTGAAACTGTTTCCTTACTCATGTTTTTACCGCAGGCACTTCCCGCACCATGCGCAGGATATACAATTACGTCATCCGGCAAAGTCATGATTTTGTCTCTTAACGAATGGTATAAAGTAGCTGCTAATTGTTCCTGTGTCATGTGAGCGGCTTTTTGAGCCAAATCAGGACGACCAACATCACCAATAAATAAGGTGTCTCCTGAGAAAATAGCATGTTTTTTACCGTTTTCATCTATCAATAAATACGTAGTACTTTCCATAGTATGTCCCGGAGTATGCAAGGCTTGTATGCTTATGGTTCCAATTTTAAATTCTTGTCCGTCAGTAGCAATAGTAGCTTTAAATTCGGGTTTTGCAGTTGGGCCATAAACTATAGTTGCTCCGGTTTCTTTGCTTAAATCCACATGACCTGAAACAAAATCGGCATGGAAATGAGTTTCAAAAATGTATTTTAGTTTTACATTGTCCCGTTCTAAACGCTCTAAGTAAGGCTGTACTTCGCGCAAAGGATCGATAATTGCTGCTTCACCATTTGAAGTAATGTAATAAGCGCCCTGAGCAAGACATCCGGTATATATTTGTTCGATTTTCATAAATATGATTTTTAATTTGATATAACAAAGATAAAGTTTGCCTGAGCGGGATATAGTGACTAAAGTTACAGAAAATAGCTTTTTTTAGAAAGGAATAATTTAAAAAAGAAATAAGGATTAGAAGTGCTAAATCAACGGAGGAAACTCTAATTTGAATAAGGACAAAGCATTTTGTAATTTTACAGTTTTACTAAAATCATCTATAATATGAATTCAGCAGACTTATTGAATCAAATTGCCTTTATAAAAGAAATTGATAAAGTAAAATACATTCAACGCAAAACCAAATTGTTTAACAGTGACCGCAATGAAAACGATGCTGAACACAGCTGGCATTTGGCTTTAATGGCGATTGTATTAGCCGAACATTCAGATGAGCCCATTGATGTTTTGAAAGTGGTAAAAATGGTTTTGATACACGATATAGTTGAGATTGACGCCGGAGATACTTTTATTTATGATTCACAAAAAAATCATTCGAATACTGATGAAGAACGATTGGCAGCGAATCGTATTTTTGGCTTATTGCCAAAGAAACAAGCTGAGGAATTGATTGCTGTTTGGGAAGAATTTGAAGCTGGCGAAACTGACGAAGCCAAGTTTGCCAAAGCCATGGACAGATTAGAACCTTTGTTGCAAAATACTTCTAACAATGGTGGAACCTGGAAAGAGTTTGGAGTGAATTATAAAAAAGTTTACGAAAAAAAGAGCGTCATAAAAGAAGGTTCGACAAGCTTATGGAATTATGCAGAAGGATTGATTAACGAAAGTGTAGCTAAAGGAATTTTAAAAGACGAATAATCGTTCTGATGAAAAGTTTTTAGATTGTTGAAAAGTTTAATAAATATCGGGGGATAAATTTTTTTTAAAGGATGTCATTTCGGCTTTTAATAGGTAATTTTGTGGGACTTCATAAACAAATTACCACTTATGGAAGAAATGCTCTTTTATGACCGAATGCAATTTGCATTCACCATTACTTTTCACTACTTATTTCCGCAATTAACAATGGGACTTTCGTTAATTGTTGTTTATTTCAAATGGAAATTCTTAAAAACTAACGATCCACATTATAATAAGGCAACTCATTTTTGGATGCGTATTTTTGCACTCAATTTTGCTATGGGTGTCGTTACGGGAATCCCAATGGAATTTCAGTTTGGAACCAATTGGGCTAAGTTTTCGGAATTGACGGGAGGAATTATTGGGCAAACTTTAGCCATGGAAGGTATGTTTTCGTTTTTTCTCGAATCTTCTTTTTTAGGGATGTTTTTGTTTGGTGAAAAAATCCTCGGGCATCGATGGCATTTTATAACCGGATTATTGATTTGTCTGGGTTCTTGGGCCAGCGGATTTTTGATTATCGCTACCCATTCCTGGATGCAACATCCGGTGGGTTATGAGGTATTGGCAAACGGAAAATTTGTATTGAATAATTTTTCAGCTTTGTTTACCAATGTGTGGTTGTGGCCTTCTTATTTACACAATCAGGCGGCTTCTATGGTCACAAGTTCTTTTGTGGTAACGGGAATTGGTGCTTTTTATATTTTATCCAACAGAAATGTTTCTTACGGAAAACTGTTTTTGAAAACAGGAGTTGTTTTTGGTTTGATTTCGAGTATTATTGTTGCCATGCCTTCAGGCGATTTATTGGCTAAAAATGTGGTGAAACACCAGCCGGTAACTTTTGCGGCTATGGAAGGAATTTTTCATACCGAGAAAAAAGGAGCCGAAATTGTATTGATAGGGCAACCTGATGTAAAAGATAAAAAACTGGATAACAAAATTGCGGTGCCTAATGTATTGAGTTTTTTAACTTATGGCAATTGGGATACCGAAGTGAAAGGTTTAGACCAATTTGCAGTAGACAAGCATCCAACCAATATTTCGGGATTGTATTATGCGTATCACATTATGGTGGGCTTGGGAACGCTTTTTATTGGTGTGATGCTATTGGCTGCTTTTCATCTTTTTAAAGAAAGATTATTTAAAACCAAATGGCTCTTGTGGGCTTTTATGTTCTTAATGCCATTTCCTTATATTGCTAACACTACAGGTTGGTACACGGCCGAATTGGGGCGCCAGCCTTGGTTAGTATATGATTTATTGCGCACTGCCGACGGGGCTTCGCCAACAGTTTCCTCAGGAAATACCTTATTTACGCTGATGGGATTTGTGGGATTGTATGCCTTGTTAGGAATGTTGTTTGCTATTTTAGTTGGGAAAATAATTTATCACGGTCCTGAACCAGTAAAAAAATAAACTATGGAATTCTTTTGGTATATAGTCTTAATAGGCATTTTAGCTACTTATTTGGTGCTGGATGGTTACGATTTTGGAGCAGGAATCATTCATTTGTTTTTTGCCAAAACGGAGAAAGATAAAAAAGCAATTACCAATGCTATTGGACCTTTTTGGGATGCCAATGAGGTATGGCTAATTGCGGCAGGAGGTGTTTTATTTTATGCTTTTCCAACTTTGTATGCGGCTTCATTTAGTGGGTTTTATTTGCCGTTGATGATGATTTTATGGTTGCTGATTTTTAGAGCGGTAGGATTAGAATTGCGCGGACAAATTCACAATCAAATGTGGGAAGCGGTTTGGGATAAAGCCTTTGGTATTGCGAGTTTCTTGTTGGCTTTGTTTTTCGGAATGGCATTAGGAAATGTAGTTCGTGGTGTCAATCTGGGGATGGTTAGCAATGGCGTTGCTACTCAAGAACCTCATTTTTTCTTTCTGCCGTTGTGGAATCCTACTTTTAGTCCTGAAGCTGCTGAACTGGGTATCATCGACTGGTTTACGCTTTTTCTGGGTGTAGTGAGTGTGGTGGCTTTGATGATTCATGGAGCCAATTGGATTATTTATAAAACCAATTCGTCTTTGAATAACCAATTAAAAGAAGTGATTTACAAAATGAATTTTGTGCTGTTGGCGCTTGTGATAGTTTCGCTTTCTGTGTGGCATATTATCGAGAAAGAGCCTTTTCATAATTTCTTGGATAACCCATTGCTTTTTATTTTTCCGATAATCTGTTTTGTGGGCTTGTTTGGTCTTTTTAAAGTCAGAACTTTCAAAAAAGACGGAACAGGATTTCTATTTTCAAGTATGTTTTTAGTAGGAGGATTTACTTCGACGACAGCTTCTATTTTTCCTGTTGTATTGCCGTCAACCAATAAAGTCAATCCATCTTTGACTATTTATAATGTTGCCAATGGGGATTACGCTTTATCGGTTGGAGTTTATTGGTTTGCCATCGCCTTGACTTTGGTAATTGGGTATTTTATTATTCAGTACAAAGTGTTTAATGGTAAAATGGATGATGTGGGTTATGGGGAGCATTAAGCATTGAGATGTTAAAATAGTTTTTACGCAAAGATTCACAAAGTATTCTCAGAGATACACGAAGAAAGAACACAGATTAAACGGATTTTTATTGATAAAATTTTTTCAAAAAACCTTAGCGAAGCTTTGTGTTTTTCTTAGCGAATCTTAGCGTAAAAATAGAATAGTTATTACGCAAAGATTCACAAAGAAACTCAGTGATACACGAAGATAATTGAAAATCTGTCTTTATCTGTAACATCCGTATTATCCGTGGGCTATTAAAAAAAACTTAATGAAGCTTTGTGTTTTTTTAGCGAATCTTTGTGAAACTTAAACTTTGCGGTTAAAAAGCATCACAGTAAAACCTCTTTGATAATAATATAAATCCCCATTACCAATACAAACCATCCAAAAATAGGTTTCAGTTTGTTTCCGTCTATTTTTTTAGAAAGAGAGATACCTATAAACATTCCGATAAATGCCATAGCAGAAATAGTTAACAGAAAGCCATAGTCGATAGGAGTGTTGAGGTATAAATCACCGGCAAAACCGATAGCTGAGTTAATGAAAATAATCAATAACGAAGTTCCTACGGCTTGTTTCATGGGTAAATTGGCAAAAAATAATAAAGCAGGAATAATTAAAAATCCGCCACCGGCACCCAGAAATCCAGTTACAATTCCTACTAGAGAACCAATAATGGCTAGTTGGCTATAGTTGATTTTATGGTTTACAATTTCGGTTTTATTCTTTTTTATCATCGATATCGAAGCAGCAATCATCAGTATTGCAAAAACAATCATGATTAATAAATTTTTGGAAACAGCATAAGAAGCAATTGTAAATAGGGTAGAAGCTATTTGTGGAAAAATGACTTCTCTGATAATTAATATTGAAATTACTGATGGAACGGCAAAATACAAAGCTGTTTTTAATTTAAGGTTCCCTAATTTATAATGACTGTAACCCCCATAAAAGGCAGTTATTCCAACAATAAACAAGGAATAACTGGTAGCTAATTCGGGATTGATTTTGAAAAGATAAACTAAAATAGGTATGGTGAGAATAGAGCCTCCGCTGCCAATTAATCCTAATGAAAGTCCAATAATGATAGATGCAAAATAACCGAAATATTCCATGTTGTAATTTTTTTACAAAGGTTGGAAGTATTACGGCGAGCCACAGTAACATTTGTCACACGGACATTTTTTTACATCAGGAGTTCAATTTGGTTGCGATGTAGATTTACCAAACCGCGTTGTTCCATTTTTTTTAGTAAACGAGAAATTACTTCTCTGGAAGTATTTAGTTCTAAGGCAATTTCCTGATGCGATAAGTTGATTTCTTTGCAACCGCAAGCTTTAGCGTGGCGTTTTAAATAAAACTCTAATCGCTCGTCCATGGCTCTAAAAGCAATATTGTCAATCACTTCCAGCACTTCTTCAAATCGGGTGCGGTAGGTGTAAATTACAAATTCGTACCAGGAACGGTGATTCATCATCCATTTGTCCATCAAAGCCAGCGGAATGCTTATGGCTTCGACATCTTCAACCACTTTAGCTGTAATTTGACTGGTTTGATTTTTTGTAGCACATATTAACGAAATGGCACAAGCTTGTCCGGGCTGTAAGTAATACATTAAAAATTCTTCGCCATCTTCTCCTTCACGATAAATTTTTATTTGTCCTTTTAAGATTAAAATGGTGTTTTTAATGTATTGACCGGTTCGCATAATGACCTCTCCCGCTTTAAAAGATTGAAAACTGGAATTGGTTTCAATTTCCTGAATGAGTTCATTGGAGAAATTAGGAAACGACTTTTTGATGGTAATTGCTTCTTCTGACATCTTGTGTGTTTTAAAGGCTATATGTTGTCAATATGATGGATTTTTTGGTAAAAAAATAAGACTTTGGTAAAAGTAATTAAAATATCATGACTGTTATCAGTTGTTTTGCTAAGAATAGTATGCTAAATTTCAAAATATTAAATTACAGATATTGCATTTCTAACAAGAATAATGAGTTTTTTTTTAACAAAAGATTAAGTGATTGTAAAATTTGTTGATTATTGTAAACTCACTATAACGTTTTCTTTAAAATATTCTCTAATTCAAATTTGGAAGCCCATTTTTTTATAAAAACATCGTATTTTTACAAAAAACACAACATAATTATGAATTTAACACAAGAAGATTGGATTGCTCAGCTCGAAGCAGATGAGAATGCAGTAATTTTAGATGTCAGAACAGAAGACGAATGTGACGAAGGAATTATTCCTAATGCTATCAATATTGATATTCATAAAGGTCAGGGTTTTATTTCTGAAATAGAGAAATTAGACAAAAGTAAAAACTACTATGTCTACTGTCGTTCTGGTGCAAGAAGTGCAAAAGCTTGCGAGATTATGAATGAATTAGGGATTGAAAATGCCTATAACTTATTGGGAGGTATGTTAGATTGGGATGGAGAAGTAGTTGCTCCTTAATCACTAATACATCATTAACACTAACTAAAATATTAAAATTAGATGAATTCAATTCCAGAAGAATTTAAGATAAAAACATTAGTACACCAAGATACTTATTTAGTTGATGGGGAATTAAAAAAATGGACAGGAAAAACAACTGAGGTTTTTTCTACTATTTCTTCTACTGAAGAATATGCTCCTACTTTGTTAGGAAACATTCCTTTTATGGGGGAAGAAGAAGCGGCAGAAGTTGTTAATTCAGCAAGTTTAGCTTATAATAATGGTCAGGGGTTATGGCCTACAATGAAAGTAGTTGACCGTATTAAATGCATGGAGAATTTTGTTACTCAAATGAAAACTACCCGTGCAGAAGTGGTTAAATTGCTAATGTGGGAAATTGGGAAATCTTTAGGCGATTCTGAAAAAGAATTTGACAGAACGGTAGATTACATTTACGATACAATTGAACATTACAAACAATTAGACAGAAGTAACGCCCGTTTTACTAAAAGTCAAGGTGTAAATGCAATGGTTAGAAGAGGACCAATTGGAGTTGTCTTGTGTCTTGGACCTTATAACTATCCTTTGAATGAAACCTTTTCGCTATTGATTCCTGCTTTGATTATGGGGAATCCGGTAATTTTTAAGCCTGCTAAAAATGGGGTGTTATTAATTTCACCATTGTTAGAAGCTTTTAGAAGCAGTTTTCCAAAAGGGGTTATCAATATCGTTTACGGTAGAGGTAGAGAAATTGCTTCTCCAATCATGAAATCAGGAAAAGTAGATATTTTAGCTTTAATTGGAAACAGTAAGTCGGCAATTGCGTTGCAGGATCAACATCCAAATAAAAACAGATTGCGTTTGGTTTTAGGATTAGAAGCTAAAAATCCTGCTATTATTTTACCGGATGCCGATTTAGATTTGGCTATTTCTGAGTGTATTACCGGAACTTTATCTTTTAATGGACAACGTTGTACCGCTTTGAAAGTTTTATATGTTCACGAATCGATTGCTGAAGAATTTAATAAAAGATTCTCGGCGGCTGTTGATGCTTTGGTTTTTGGAAATCCTTGGGACAAATCAGTTTCTTTGACTCCGCTTCCTGAAACAGAAAAACCGGCTTATATTCAAGGTTTAATAGATGATGCTACTAGTAATGGAGCTAAGATTATCAATCAAAAAGGTGGCGAACTTTCTGAAAATTATATTTTCCCGGCAGTTTTATTCCCGGTGAACAAAGAGATGCGTGTGTATCATGAAGAGCAATTTGGACCTGTTGTGCCAATTATGACTTTCAAAGATATTCAGGAGCCTTTGAATGATATGGCTGAATCTAATTATGGACAACAAGTAAGTTTATTTGGTAAAAATATTACGACTATTGCTCCACTTATTGATGCTTTGGTAAACTTAGTGTGCAGAGTAAATCTGAACAGTTCTTGCCAACGTGGACCTGATGTGTATCCATTTACAGGACGTAAAGATTCTGCAGTAGGTACATTAAGTGTTTTTGACGCTTTACGTTCATTTTCTATTAGAACCTTTGTGGCTTCTAAAGACAATGCTTACAATAATGAAATATTACAGGAATTATTAAATAGTAAAGAATCTAACTTTATTAATACAGATTATATCTTGTAGTACTAACTAAAACAAACTAAAAACAAGAAAACCGTTCCGATTTTTTTCGGAACGGTTTTTTTATGGAATTTCGTTAAGGTTTTTGAATTATAGGTTTAAGACAAAATGATTCAATAATTGAGCATCATATTTTTCTTTGTCAAATTTATAGAGATACGAGCCTTTTCTGGAAGACAACATATCTTTTTCGTTCAGTTTTATCAGGATGTCCAGCGAATTGATTTTGCTGATGAAATTTCGTTTGTCCAATTCTTTGTCCAAAATAGCTTCGTATAATTCAAGTAATTGGCGCATGGTGAATTTTTCAGGTAAAAGTTCGAATCCTACAGGTTTTGTGGAGGTTCTGTATCTTAAACGTCTTATTGCATGGGCAACCATGTCGTCATGGTCAAAAATCAATTTGGGTTTTTTAGAAATACTGAACCATTCGGCTTCGTGGTCTTTTATTAAATCGGTATTGTGATTTTCAATATTAATTAGCGCATAAAAAGCAACCGAAATAGTTCGATCCACCGGGTCACGATCTACTTCACTGTAAGCATACAACTGCTCCATATAAATATCCTGAAGTCCTGTGTAGCGATTAAGAACCCTTATAGCAGCTCCGTTTAAAGACTCATTTTTCTTTAAAAATCCTCCCATTAAAGACCATTTTCCTTTTTCGGGAGCAAAGTCCCTTTTGATTAAGAGTATTTTTAATCCTTCTTTGTCAAAGCCAAAAATGATACAATCGACTGATAGTAAGACTTTATCTTCGGAACTATAATTATTTAGCATCTTAGTTGTTTATTTTGGGGTAAATATAATCACTTCTAAAAAAGTATCATAATTAATTGTAGGGTGAATGTTTGATGATTTTTTAAAGAAATCCGATTTAATATTGATAAAGATAAGTAAATCTTTGAAAATTTATACTTTTACAGATAAATAAGCTCAATTTTGCCAAGAATTATCCAAACATTAAAAACAGATATATGTTTGTGTTTTCTCCGAGAGAGCTGCGTAATATAGAAAAGGCTTTGGTTATATGCGCTTCAACCGATTTGATAGAAACATTCTTGTACTCAGCTATTTCAATATTAGTGAGTCCTTCTTCTTTACTAAGTAAAAATATTTCCTTACATTTAGGTGGGAGATTTTGAATTTCCTTTTTTACTAATTTTATGATACGCTCAAGTGAGTGTTCGTCCTCATTTTCTACAATAGCATTAAGAGCATCAATATATTTTTTCTCCAAAGGATAAACTGCTTTTTGGCTACGATACTGATCAATAAATTCATTATAAACTGATTTATACAGAAAACTAAGAATTACAAACTCATCTTTTAAGTTTTCCCGTTTGTTCCAGATGCGCATAAAAACATTTTGAACAATGTCTTCGGATAAATTATGGTCATGAGTAAAATTGTAAGCATAAACACATAATCTATGGTGATATGTATTTACGAGAAACGTATAAGCTTTTGGGTCTCCCGCTTTTAAAGCATGAATAAGTTGAGTATTGTCAGAATAAACCTCTCGCATTGGGTTAAATAAAAATAATTAGCTTAATTTTTATGCAATGTATAAAAAAAAATATAAAAAAGTTAGGGTAGTGTAAATTCCACACGTATTAATAGAAAATAGTATAACGATGATAAGTCCCAATATAGAGAATATAATAGTTAAATTTTTAACCAATCAAGCTTCGGCATCTGAGTTGAGTGAGTTAGAAGTATGGATACAGGATCCTAATCATGAGAAGTTATTTAATCGGTATGTTAAAATAAATTATGCAATCGGATATAATATGAAGGAATTTGATTCTCATAAAGTAAAGAGGAAATTACAGGAAGCATTTGCTAAAGAAAATAAAGAAAGGAAACTTAAAAAGTTACGTAAAATCATTTATTATTCAGCAGCAGCGGTTGTTATAGGAATAGTAGCTACGACTTATTTCTACAGATTGAGTTTAGTTAATAAAGAGCCTGCAATAGCAGTAGTAAAAACTATTCAAACAGGAACTGATAAAGCGATATTGACTCTCGAAGACGGATCGGCTGTTGTATTGGAAAAAGATAAAATTTATGAAAAAGATAATGTGGTCAGCAATGGTAAAGAATTAGTTTATGATAAAAACAACACGACCAAATCAGGATTGGTATATAATTATTTAACCATACCAAGAGGAGGACAATTTCATGTAAAATTATCGGATGGAACAGAAGTTTGGCTGAATTCCGAAACTAAAATAAAATTTCCGGTAGCTTTTGTTGAGGGCACTCTGCGTGAAGTAGAACTGATTTATGGAGAAGCATTTTTTGATGTATCACCAAGTACCGAACACAAAGGAGCTAAGTTTAAGGTTCTGAATAAAAATCAGGAAGTTGAGGTTTTAGGAACGGAGTTTAATATAAAAGCCTACCAGGATGAAGATAATATCTATACCACTTTAGTGGAAGGAAAAGTGGCTGTAAGCAATGCGAATTCTAAAAAGCATTTAATTCCTAATCAACAATCGGTTATTAATCTTAAAAATGGAAATATAGTTATTAACCCAATTGATGCTTATAATGAAGTGCTATGGACAAAAGGAATTTTCAGTTTTAAAGGTAAAAATTTAAAAGAAATTATGAATGTAATGTCTCGTTGGTATGACTTTCAAGTGGTATTTCAAAAACCGGAACTTGAGAAAGTAAAATTCAATGGGGTACTTAGTAAAAACGATAATATAAAAGAGATCCTAACAATAATTAAAAAAACCAATTTTATAAATGACTATGAGATAAAAGACCAAAAAATTATAATAAAATAAGAAAAAAAAAAGGGGAATAAAGTAATACCTGGACAGTAGCCTACTTTATCCCCTAATGCGATTATTAATTAACATTTAACCAATAAACACAAATATATGAAAATTGAATTTACTAACCATTTTTTCTTTTTACAGAGAAAATTTTTACTAACCAGTATGAAAGCTTTTATATTGTTTTTTTGTACGACTGCTTTTAGTTTTTCTTCAAGTAATGTTTTTACGCAGAACGTAAAAATTGTTGTTGATAAAGATAAAGTTGTAACTATTGATGAAGTTTTTGACCTTTTAAGAGAACAAACCGATTTTACATTTATCTATCAGGAAGATATGTTTAAAAATGTTCCAAAAGTAAAACTTAAAAAAGGAACAATTAGTGCTAATAAGCTGCTGAGTGAAAGTCTTGCCAGCGAAGGTTTTAACTTTGAACTTACCGATAAGAATAAAATTATTATATCTAAAGCGAAACCGGAAGAAAAGGTACAGCAGCAAATAAAAGTCACGGGAGTTATAAATAACTCAGATGGTATGCCTTTGCCAGGAGTCAATATTACTATAAAAGGTACTGCAAAAGGAGTACAATCTGATGCTGATGGAAGATTTTTCATAGAGGTACCGGGACCAAATACAGTACTTGTGATTTCCTATATAGGGTATGCAAATCAGGAAATTAAAGTAGGTAATCAAACCAATATTACAGTTAAGCTGTTAGATGATTACGCTAAGTTGAATGAAGTAGTTGTAGTTGGATATGGAACACAAAAAAAATCCGATTTAACGGGTTCTGTTGCTGTAGTAAATGTGGAAAGTGCTAAAAAAGCGGTTACTTATGATGTTGCCAAAATGTTGCAAGGTCAGGCACCGGGTGTTAGCGTGCAATCTTCAGGTGAGCCGGGCGGATTTGTAAATATAAAAATTAGAGGAGTTAATTCCTTTAGCAACAACAATCCATTATTTGTTATTGACGGAGTGATTGTAGATGCACCCTTTGATTTTGCACCGGGCGATATCGAATCGATGCAGGTATTAAAAGATGCTTCTTCAGCAGCTATTTATGGAGTTCGTGGAGCCAATGGGGTGGTAATTATTACTACTAAAAAAGGCAAAGTAGGTGCAATGGAGATAAAATACAAGTCTCTTTTTGGTGTGCAAAATGTAGCAAAAAATTGGTCTGTAACTGATAGAGTAGGTTATCAAAAAATTACAACAGCAGCCGAACTAAATGATGGTTTGACAATTGCTCCGGGTAATGACCCTACAAGTCCGTCTTATATTAATAATGTAAATACCAATTGGCAAAAAGAAGCATACGGTACAGGCACGATTCAAAATCATTCACTTACTTTAAGTGGAGGAGCAGAATCTCTTGGGTACAATATGAATCTTGATTATTTCAAAAACACTTCTTATTTAGAGACACCACAAGGTTATGAGAGGTATTCTATGAATTTGAATTTACATGGGAAAAAAGGAAGATTGAAATATGGTTCAAAAATTGCCTATACCGAATCAGACAAAGAATCATTTAATAGCTGGGTAGGAGAGTCGGCTATCAATGCTTTACTTACTGCTATTCCAACAATGCCTGTCTATGATAGCAATTGGTTAGGCGGATATGGAGGAACTTATAGTGATACTCAAAGAGCAATTTCGCTTAATGTTATAGGATATAATAATTTAATTTCAAACACAGGAAAAAGAAACCATTTTATAGGGGACATCTGGGGAGAGTTAGAATTAGTTAAAGGTTTAAAATACAAACTGGATGTTAGTTATGATAAATTACACTGGTTTGACCGAAAATATACTCCTGAATTCTCTCTTGGATGGTACTATAAAGTTCCAAGTGACAGAGCAACTCTTAATATCGCTACTGGAAATCAAACTAAAACTTTCATAAATAACATTCTAACTTATAATCTAACTTTAGGAAAACATAATATTGATGCTTTAGTTGGTGCTATTCAGGAAAGAAATGAGCATTATAATCATTATTCTTCTGGTGTTGGATATGATTCAACTGATATAAAAAAATTACAATTTGCTGATAATGTTAATTCAAATGAATACGAATATATCACTACAGGAAAATCATATATAAGCAGATTGAATTATGGTTTTGACGATCGTTATTTATTTACTGCTAACTTTAGACAGGACAAAACTTCTTTATTTAGTCAAAAATACAATTCGGCTAATTTCTATTCTTTTTCAGGTGCCTGGAAATTGAGCAACGAGAAATTCATTCATTTACCGGAATGGGTTAGTAATGTTAAGCTAAGAGGAGGATATGGAATTATAGGAAACAACACTATTGATCCATATTTCTTTGCTACGACGATGAACAGTTTTGCCGGTTATGATTTCAATAACGAATTAGCTTCAGGTACTACCGTTGTAAGTGCTTTGGATCCAAATGTACACTGGGAAACAACTAAAACAACCAATGTAGCTCTTGAATTAGGAATGTTTAACAATGACTTGCAGTTCACAGCAGAGTATTATTTTAAAAAATCGAATGATTTATTGATTAGAGTTCCATTACCTTATTCTACAGGAGCATTTCCGGCAGATATTAGAACTAATGCAGCAGCGGTAGAAAATAAAGGATTGGAATTTTCATTGATTTATAATAATAACAAAAATGAATTCAAATACAGCATTGCAGCCAATATTGGTACTTTAAAAAACAAAGTAACACAGATTGGTTTTTCTAATTCTGGAAATCCAATTCCTGGTCTTGCAGCTATGACTGTAGTTGGTAGATCTATAGGTGAAATTTATGCCTATCAAACAGACGGGATTTTTCAATCTCAGGCAGAAATTAATGCTGCACCAATACAAACAAACGTAAAAGTTGGTGATATAAAATTCAAAGATCAATTGACAGTAGATACAAATGGTGATAATATACCAGACGCCGCTGACGGAGTTATCAATGATAATGACAGAGTATTCCAAGGAGTAACAATTCCTAAATATAATTATGGTATCAATCTTAGTGGCTCTTATAAAAACTGGAGCGCTACTATGTTTTGGCAAGGAAGCGGTGGTAACAAAGTATTTAATGGTTTGTACCGTGATTTAATGGCCGGAAAATATGGAAACCATCATACTGATATGTTAAATTATTGGACACCAACTAATACCAATACGGATGTACCACGTCCTTCAACACAGGATGCTAACGCTAATGGAAGAGATTCTAATCGTTTTATAGAAAGCGGGAACTATATTAAATTACAAACAGCGGAGATAAGCTATAATATCCCAGTTAGTAAAGTTAGTTTTATTCAAAAAGCAAGAGTTTATGTCAATGGACAAAACTTATGGATTATTTCTAAATACAGAGGTTATGATCCTGACTTCATGAGTGATGGATTGTTTTCAAGAGGATATGACGGAGGTTCTTTCCCAAATCCTCGAACTATCTCTTTAGGTCTTGAAGTAAATTTCTAATAGCTGTATCAATTTAAAACGAATCAAAATGAAATATAAAATATATAATTATTTAGCTGGTTTCTTTTCACTGGCAATAATAACAACAAGCTGTGTTAACGATGACGATTTAATACAAGTAGATCCTAATAATAGTGCTGTTGACTCTTTTTGGAAAACAGATTCAGATGCTTTAAAAGGGGTAAATGCAGCCTACGGAAGTTTATTAACTGATGGTACTTATATGCGTAGTACTCCTTTATTATTAGACTTAAAGGGAGATGATACCCGTAGTAACAGTCCATGGGGAGCTATGGCTAATGTGGGACGTTTCAATTCTAATCCTAGTGATGCCGCAATTTACGGTTGGGCTTATGAAACTTATTATCAGGGAATTTTTAGAGCCAATCAGGTTTTGGCCAATGTACCGGCTATTAACTTTGAAAATGCTGAATTAAAAAACAGAATTTTAGGTCAGGCTTATTTCTTAAGAGGATTGTATTTGTTTCATGCCGTGAATATGTTTAAGAATGTTCCGGTTCCAACACAAATAGCTGCAATTTATCCTCAAAAAACAGAAGCCGAAGGTTGGGCTCAGGTTATTGCTGATTTTAAAAAGGCGGCTGAATTATTACCCCCTTCATACACATCGGTTTCAGGTTTAGATGCCGGAGAAAAAGGGCGTGCTACTAAAGGAGCTGCTTTAGGATACTTAGGGAAAGCCTATTTGTTTACTAAAGATTTTACGAATGCAAGAGATGCATTTAAAGCCGTTATTGATTTAGGTGTTTACTCATTAGTATCTAATTACCGTGATAATTTTACTGAAACTAACGAAAACAATTCAGAATCTTTATTTGAAGTACAATTCAGCAGAGATGCTGGTGGAGTTGACTTAGGTTGGGGTGGTGCTCCGGCTTCGGGATGGGGGAAAACTTCAGCAAGAGCCATTACTTATGGACCTAGAGGATTTGGATTTACGGATGTTCAGCCTACCTGGGCTTTGTACAACGAATACCAACAAGAAAAAACGACTGCAAATACAGTTGATCCTCGTTTAGATGCTACGATGTTCTATAATAAACCCGGAGGGATGCAATTGTACGGGCAAAATTTTGCAACAAAATATGCCTCTAATGCTGCAGATTTGAATGATTTATTTTGTAGAAAATATGAAAATTCAGATGGACAAAAAGTGGATGAATTTGACTGGAGATCCGGAATCAACGAACGTTTAATGCGTTATGCAGACGTATTGTTAATGTATGCAGAATGCTTGAATGAAACAGGAAATACGGCAGGTGCTTATACATATATTCAACAGGTAAGAAACAGAGTTGGTTTACCAAATTTAGCAACTGCGAAACCAGGAATGACACAAGCTCAAATGAGAGATCAGATCGGTCACGAAAGATTCTTAGAATTTCCACTGGAAGGGCACCGTTTTGATGATATCCGTCGTTGGGGTTGGTTACAAGATCCTGCAAAATTAGCATGGTTGAAATCAAGAGATGCTGAGTTTAATTCGTACGCAGCAGGAAGAGAATTTTTCCCAATACCGCAATTAGAAAGGGATAATAATCCGGGGACTATTCAGAATGACAGTTATTAATGTTTTTTTAGTTAGTTAATTATATTTTTTAATACCATAATGGTGAGCTTTTTACCAGTTTGCCATTGTGGTATTATAACCTAAAAAAAGCAGCATGAAGAAAAACATATACTTCACAGAAACAATTTTTACTTCAAAAAAATATAAGATTATAATTCATTTTACAAATCAAATGTAATTGGTCTTAAAGAATTTAAGGTCTTTATAAATGACAAAGGAAAATTAGAAATTACAATTCCTCCTTTCTGGTACTAGTTTTTAGAGGGAAAATAAAAAAAATAAAAAATGAAAAAATCAAATTCCATTTTAAAAATAGCTTCTTATTTTGGGCTTATTTTAGTTGTACTTGCTGCGGTAAGTTGTTCAAAAGACGATGCTGCAACTGAAGCAACAGATCCGCCGGTAGTGGTACCGCCAGTTGTTACGCCTGCATTTGCCGGACCAACTTATGCCGATAATTATTCTTCTATTTCTTCCTGGAGTAGTAGGGCACAATGGAATTTAGCTAACGTTCACGATCCGTCAGTTGAAAAATGTGGTGATTATTATTATATGTATCAAACAGATGCCTCTTATGGAAACGCACACGACGGACATGGGCATTTTTTTTACAGACGTTCTAAAGACCTTGTAAATTGGGAATTCATGGGTTCTTCGATGACTACGGCTCCGGCTTGGGTTAAGGATTCTTTGAATAACAAAAGAGCGCGTATGAATCCAGCTTTGCCTGCTATTACTAATCCAAATTACGGATATTGGGCTCCTTGTGTTCGAAAAGTGGGTAATAAATACCGCATGTATTATAGTATTGTTGTTGATAATCCTATAATAGGAACTGATTTTACGTATTCATGGTCAGAGAGGGCATTTATTGGTTTGGCTGAAACCGATGATTTGGCTTCTAATGTCTGGGTCGATAAAGGTATGGTTGTATGTTCGGAACCTGATGGTTTAAAGCCGTATTCTTTTACCGGTACCAGAAATTGGGAAGATGCCTATTTTAAATACAATGCAATTGATCCGAGTTTTATAGAAACACCTACAGGCGAACAATATTTAATATACGGTTCCTGGCATTCGGGGATTGCAGCTTTGAAACTGAATCCAACAACTGGAAAACCGGATCAGTTAAAAACCTTAGCCGATTATGGAACCCGCATTGCAAGCCGTAGCGCTACCAGTCGTTGGCAGGCTTCTGAGGGGGCGGAAATAATTTATAATCCGGATACACAATATTATTATTTGTTTATGGCTTATGATGAACTTTCTGTTGCCTATAATACCCGTGTGGCGAGATCAAGAACTATTACAGGACCTTATTATGGAATTAATGGTGCCAATGTAACCAATGGTGCCGATTGCTGGCCAATGCTTACGCATCCTTATGGATTTAATAATCATACCGGATGGGTTGGAATTTCACACTGTGCTATTTTTCAAAATCCCGATACTAAACAATGGTATTATTCCTCACAAGGACGTTTACCGGAAAATGTTCCAGGTATAGCGGTTTCAAATGCCATTATGATGGGACATGTAAGAGCAATAAAATGGACTGAAGACGGATGGCCGGTAATAGATCCGGAGCGTTATGCCGCTGTTCCTGAAACTACTATCACTGATGCCTCTTTTATTGGGACCTGGGAGCAAATCACTATGAATTATCAATATAAAACAATTCAAAAATCAGTTACTGTTTACTTAACTGCTGATAAAAAAGTAAGTGGAGCTATTACAGGAACCTGGTCTTATGATAGTACCAATAAGACTTTAACGGTTAACGGTATTAAATGTAAGGTAAGTGATGCCTGGGATTGGGAATCCTCAACAAGAAAAGTAACAATCACTTATTCCGGACTGACTGCTGACGGCAGACCTATTTGGGGTAAAAAAATAAATTAAAAAAAGACGAATAACCCTTTCAGTTCAAGAAAGGGTTTTTGTTAAAAAATAAGCTTACTTTATTTGATTTATAAGTTTGTTTTTATCCTTTTATTTTACCTATATTTACAAATGTTAAACATACACTTATAACCAATAAAAAATGTAACTGGAATGAAAAAAAATCTGTTCTTATTGTTGGCTTTTACTTTTTGTAGCCAATTAATTTTTTCACAAAAAGAAACTACGATTCTTACTATTAAGAAAGAAGAAAAACCTACTATTATCAACAAAAATATTTATGGTCACTTTGCAGAGCATTTAGGGAGATGTATCTACGGAGGTTTTTTTGTTGGTGATACTTCTAAAATTCCAAATACTGCCGGAGTTAGAAACGATATTATTGCCGCTTTAAAAGAATTGAAAATTCCAAATTTAAGATGGCCGGGAGGTTGTTTTGCAGATACTTATCATTGGAAAGACGGTATTGGACCAAAAGAAAGCAGACCAACAATTGTAAATCAATGGTGGGGAGGAACAACTGAAGATAACAGTTTTGGAACTCACGATTTTTTAAATTTATGCGAAGTATTAGGAGCAGAACCTTATTTGGCTGGTAATATAGGAAGCGGAACGGTTCAGGAATTGGCTGACTGGGTACAGTATGTGAACTTTGCAGGTAAAAGTCCGATGAGTGATTTGCGTAAGAAAAATGGAAGAAATGAACCTTGGAAAGTGAAATTCTGGGGAGTTGGTAATGAAGCCTGGGGATGTGGAGGAAATATGACTCCTGAATATTATGCTGGAGAATATAGAAAATATGCCACTTTCATGTCTGATTGGGAAAATACAGGTGGCTTAACTCGAATTGCTTCAGGAGCTAACGGAAGCGATTATAATTGGACAGAGGTTTTGATGAAAAACATTCCAAATAATATGTTGGGAGCGCTTGGGGTACATCATTATGCTGTTATTAATTGGAACAAAAAAGGTGATGCAGTAGATTACAATGAAAATCAGTATTTTCAAACGATGCAATCGGCTTTGAAAATGGAAGAATTGGTTACTAAACATGCCGCTATTATGGATAAATATGATCCTGCGAAAAAAGTAACTATGGCTGTGGATGAGTGGGGAGGTTGGTATGAAGTAGAAAAAGGGAGTAATCCTGGATTTTTATACCAACAAAATACAATGCGTGATGCTATGATTGCCGGTGCTACATTGAATATCTTTAATAATCATGCCGATAGAATTCGTATGGCTAACTTAGCTCAGTGTGTGAATGTGTTGCAAGCGGTTATTTTGACTGATAAAGCAAAAATGATTTTGACGCCAACTTATCATGTTATGAAAATGTACCGCGTACATCAGGATGCAGAATTGTTGCCAGTTACTTTTACTTCACCATTATATACATTTGAAGGAAAAAGTCTTCCTGCGATTTCTGCTTCAGCTTCAAAAGATAAAAGCGGATTGGTACATCTTTCATTAGTAAATGTTGATGCTAAAAAAGAAAACAAAATTGAAATTGATTTGGCCGGGCTTGGCTTGAAAAATTTCACAGGAACAATTTTGACTTCAAAAAAATTACAGGATTACAATTCATTTGATAAACCAAATGCAATTGAGCCTAAAGAATTCAAAGGATTTAAAAATGCGAATGGAAAATTAGAAATAACTATTCCTGCATTTTCAGTTGTAATGTTAGAAGGAAAATAAAAATCAGAATGAAAATTACAACTATAGTATATAGTATGAGTCTTTTATCAGCAGCGGTTTCCTGTAAAACAGCTGCTGTAAAAGAATCAGCTTCTACCGAAAATCAGCAATCGCTGAAAATGAATAATCCTATTATTACCGATAAATATACTGCCGATCCGGCGGCTTTGGTTTATAAAGACAAAGTCTATCTTTATACAGGACATGATGTTCCTGAAAAAGGAGTGCAATCGTATCGAATGAACGATTGGTTGGTGTATTCTTCTTCGGATATGGTAAACTGGCAGGAGCATCCGGTTCCTTTAAAAACTTCTGATTTTGCATGGGCAAAAGGAGATGCCTGGGCTGGACAAGTTATTGAGAGAAACGGAAAATTCTATTGGTATGTTGCTATTACGCACGGAGAAATTCATGGGAAATCAATAGGAATTGCGGTTGCTGACAGCCCAACGGGACCTTTTAAAGATGCCTTAGGTAAAGCATTAATTACAAATGATATGACTACCAGAACTAAAATTAGTTGGGATGATATTGATCCATCTGTTATTATTGATGATGATGGTCAGGCGTATCTTTTTTGGGGGAATACCGTTTGTAATTATGTGAAATTAAAAGAAAACATGATTGAAATGGATGGGCCGATGCAAACGATAGACTTACCTAATTTTACTGAAGCACCTTGGATTCACAAACGTAAAGGTTGGTATTATTTGTCATATGCCTATCAGTTTCCTGAAAAAATTGCCTATGCCGTGAGTAAATCAATTACAGGACCTTGGGAATACAAAGGGATTTTAAATGAAGTAGCCGGAAATTCGAATACCAATCATCAGGCAATAATTGACTTTAAAGGAAAATCGTATTTTATTTACCATAACGGAGTTATCCCAACAGAAGGAGGAAGTTTTAGAAGATCGGTTTGTGTGGATCGTTTGTATTACAACCCTGATGGAACTATGAAAAGAGTGGTAATGACATCAGAAGGAATCACTGAGTAGAACAGTTTGCAGAAATCAGATTTCAGAAAACAGAAGAAATAAATTAAAAAAACATGAAATTATATTCTAAAATAAAGTCATTATTCTTTTTTCTGGCTGTCCTAATTGGTTCATCATCATTGGCACAAAACATTTCAGTTCATGATCCGGTGTTGATTAAACAAAAAGACACCTATTATTTGTATTGTACAGGACGCGGAATTAGTGTTTTTAGTTCAAAAGATTTAAAAAAATGGAATCCGGAACCCGCAGTATTCAACGAAAAACCAACTTGGGTTGATGCAGTTGTTCCCGATTTCAAAAATCATATTTGGGCACCGGATATTTCATTTCATAACAATCAGTACTATTTGTATTATTCGGTTTCAGCTTTCGCAAAAAACACTTCGGCGATTGCCTTGGCAACCAATACGACTTTAGATTCGAAAGATCCTGCATACAAATGGGTTGATCACGGGATTGTCATTCAATCTATTCCAAATCGTGATTTGTGGAATGCTATTGATCCCAATTTGACATTCGACGAAAATAATATACCTTGGCTGGCTTTTGGTTCTTTTTGGGAAGGACTGAAAATGGTCAAATTAAATGCTGATTTATTATCAATTGCGCAGCCGCAGGAATGGCATACTATTGCAAAACGAAAGAGAACTTTTGAATTAGCCGATACTAATCCTGGAGATGCAGCTTTAGAAGCTCCTTTTATATTCAAAAAAAATGATTATTATTATCAGTTCCTATCATGGGATTTATGTTGTAGAGGAAAGGAAAGTACTTATAAGGTTGTAGTTGGAAGATCAAAAAATATAGCAGGACCTTATGTTGATAAAGACGGAAAATTATTGACCGAAGGAGGAGGTAGTTTAGTGGTTCAGGGCGACGAAAATTATTATGGTGTAGGGCATAATAGTGTCTATACTTTTGATGGAAAAGATTATATCTTTTATCATGGATACGATATAAAACAGAATGGGAGACCTGTTTTAATTGTTAAAGAACTAAAGTGGGATGCTAATTTATGGCCAACATTAATTGAATAATTAAGAATAAAACTAATATTTAAACCAAAATAAAAGTCTAAAATGAAATTAAATGTAATAACAAAAAGCACCCTTTGTGGTTTATTGCTTAGCAGTTTTTTGGCAAATGCTCAGAAAACTAATTTAGATATTGATTTGACTAAATCAATCACCAAAATTCAACCAACAATGTATGGTGTCTTTTTTGAAGATATCAATTTTGCTGCCGATGGTGGTTTGTATGCCGAAATGGTAAAAAACCGTTCATTTGAATTTAATGCTCCGCTTATGGGATGGTCACAACCTAACAGTAGTACCCATTCTATGAATAAGGAATCGGGCTTAGCACTTCCTATGCGTACTGAAGGGAATCCAAAAAATGCTGATTTTTGCAGAGTTACGGTTAATAACGATAAAGCATACCAAATTATCAATGAAGGTTTTAGAGGTATGGGAATCAAGAAAGATGCTAAATACAATCTTTCTTTAAAAGCTGCTAATCATGATAATTCAATCAAAAAGATAATCATCCAATTTATAGATGCTAACAAAAATGTTTTGGGAGAAACAACGATTGTTCCATCATCATCCGATTGGAAAGACTATTCGGCTCAAATTATTGCTACCGGAACAGAAGCTAAGGCGCAGTTGAAAATTAGTTTTGAAGGTACAGGAATTATCGATTTGGATATGATTTCGTTATTTCCTCAGGAAACCTGGAAGAACAGAAAAAATGGTTTGCGTAAAGATATTGTTCAGTTGTTGTCTGATTTGAAACCGGGATTTATCCGTTTCCCGGGAGGTTGTATTGTTGAAGGGATGACTTTGGATAACAGATACCAATGGAAAAAAACTGTTGGACCGGTTGAAGACCGTGAAACTATGATTAACCGATGGAATGTGGAGTTTAAAAACAAGCAGGCACCGGATTATTTCCAGTCTTTTGGTTTAGGTTTCTTTGAATATTTCCAACTTGCCGAAGACATAGGAGCTCAGCCATTGCCAATTTTAAGTTGTGGAATTGCCTGTCAATATAATTCGGGAGAATTAGTTCCAATGGAAGAATTAGATCCTTATGTTCAGGATGCTTTGGATTTAATTGAATTTGCCAATGGTGCTGTAACTACCAAATGGGGGAAATTACGTGCCGATATGGGACATCCTAATCCTTTTAATCTGAAATTTATTGGAGTTGGAAACGAACAATGGGGACCACAGTATATTGAAAGATATAAGGTTTTTGCAAAAGCGATAAAATCTAAATACCCTAACATGACTATTGTTTCAGGAGCAGGACCTTCACCGGATGGAACTTTCTTTGATTACGGATGGGATGAATTGAAAAAAATGAATGCGGAAATTATTGATGAACATTATTATAAAAATCCGGAATGGTTTAAAGAAAATGCAGCACGTTATGATAATTACGACAGAAAAGGACCTAAGGTTTTTGCAGGAGAATATGCAGCGCATCCTAAAGGTGTAGAAGATGGTTTAAAAGAAAATAACTGGTTGTCAGCTCTTTCTGAATCCGCTTTTATGACAGGTTTAGAGCGTAATGCCGATGTGGTTTATTTAACTTCTTATGCGCCTTTAATGGCTCATGTGGAGGCTTATCAATGGGCTCCTGATATGATTTGGTTTGATAATTTGAATTCTTATGGAACGGCTAATTATTATGTGCAAAAATTGTATTCAAATAATAAGGGAACAGATGTCTTATCAATAACTAAGGACGGAAAAGCCCTTACAGGACAAAATGATTTGTATGCTACGGCAGCCAAAGATGTGAACCAAAAAGAACTGATTGTAAAATTGGTAAATACTTCAGATAAAGCTCAGGATCTAACACTTAATTTGTCAGGAAATGGGGTAGAGGCTAAAGGAAAAATGATTGTGTTGACTCATGAAAAGTTAGATGATTATAATACTTTGGCTGAGCCAACAAAAATTCTTCCTGTTGAAAAAGAATATAAAACGAGTGGTAAAAAAGCAGTTGTGAATATGCCTGCTTATTCTTTTGTAGTGTTGAAATTAAAGTTGAAATAAAGTAAATACGAACAGACTTATTTTTGAAACAAAAAATATAATAATTTAATAAAATTATATGAAGTGTAAGTGTTACACTTCATATAATTTTGTGCTATATTTGTAGCCATATTTTAAAAAATGAAGATGAAAAATTATGTAATAGGTTTAGATTACGGTTCAGACTCAGTTCGCGCCGTATTAATTGATACCGAAAACGGGCAAGAATTAGCCTCAGACGTTTGTCATTATAAGAGATGGAAAAACAATGAATATTGTAATCCGTCAATTAATCAATTCCGTCAGCATCCTTTGGATCATATTGAGGGATTAGAATTAACAATTAAATCGGTTGTTGCTCAGGCAAATGTTAATCCGGCTGAAATAAAAAGTATCTGTATTGATACTACAGGTTCTTCTCCGATTCCTGTAAATGCAGAGGGAACTCCTTTATCTTTAACTAAAGAATTTGAGCACAATCCAAATGCGATGATGATTTTGTGGAAAGATCATACGGCTATCAATGAAGCTAACGAAATCAATGAATTGGCTGCAAGCTGGGGTGGTGAAGATTTTACAAAATACGAAGGAGGAATTTATTCTTCTGAGTGGTTTTGGGCAAAAATTTTACACATTGTTCGTGAAGACGAAGCCGTAAAAAATGCAGCTCACTCATGGATGGAGCACTGTGATTACATGACTTTCTTATTAATTGACGATAAAGATTTAGCAACTTTCAAAAGAAGTCGTTGTGCAGCAGGACATAAAGCAATGTGGCACGAAGACTGGAACGGTTTACCACCTGAAGAATTCCTGACAAAATTAGATCCTTATTTGGCTCAATTAAGAGGAAAATTATACAATGAAACTTATACTTCTGATTTGGTTGCCGGAAAATTAAACCAGGAATGGGCAACAAGATTAGGATTAACAACAGACACAATTATTGCTGTTGGAACTTTTGACGCGCACTCTGGAGCTGTAGGTGCTAAAATTGACGAGCATGCATTAGTTCGTGTAATGGGAACTTCAACTTGTGATATTATTGTGGCTTCTCATGAAGCTGTAGGAAGTAAAACGGTTAAAGGAATTTGCGGGCAGGTTGATGGTTCTGTAATTCCGGGATACATCGGTTTAGAAGCAGGACAATCTGCTTTTGGAGATGTTTTGGCTTGGTTCAAAGATACTTTGTCTTGGCCGTTGAATAATTTAGTTTACACTTCTGACGTTTTATCTGCTGAGCAAAAAGCTAAGTTGAAAGAAGAAGTAGAATCTAATTTCATCAAAACTTTAACAGAGCAAGCTGAGGCAATTCCATTGTCAGAAAGTATTCCAACTGCTTTGGATTGGGTAAACGGTCGTAGAACTCCGGATGCCAACCAAGGATTGAAAAGTGCGATGACGAATCTTTCTTTAGGAACTAAAGCGCCACATATTTTCAAGGCTTTAATCAATTCAATTTGTTTTGGTTCTAAGAAAATTGTAGATCGTTTTGAAGAAGAAGGTGTTCGTATTGATAGCGTTATCGGAATTGGTGGTGTGGCTAGAAAATCACCATTTATCATGCAGACTTTGGCTAATGTACTGAACAAACCAATTAAAGTTTGTGCTTCTGATCAGGCACCGGCTTTAGGAGCTGCTATTTACGCTGCTGTGGCTGCGGGAATTTATCCAAACGTAATTGAAGCAGCTAAAAAAATGGGAAGTGATTTTGAAAGCGAATATTTCCCACAAGCTGATAAAATTGAAAAATACCAGGAATTGATGGATTCTTATTCAGAATTAAGTCAGTTCGTTGAATCGATAACAAAATAATAAATAAAGATGAGTTCAAAATTTCAAGCGTTAAAACAAGAATGCTACGAAGCTAATATGCAACTAAACGAATTGAATTTAGTAGTATATACTTTTGGAAATGTAAGTGCTGTTGACAGAGAAAATGGCGTTTTTGCTATCAAACCAAGTGGTGTGCCTTATGAAGATTTAAAAGCGGATGATATTGTTATTGTAGATTTTGATAATAACATTATCGAAGGAGACAAACGTCCGTCTTCTGATACTAAAACTCATGCTTATTTGTACAAACACTGGCCAAATATCGGTGGGATTGCTCATACTCACGCTACTTATTCAGTGGCTTGGGCTCAGGCACAAAGAGATGTTCCAATTTTTGGAACTACGCATGCTGACCACTTGACAGCTGATATTCCTTGTGCTCCGCCAATGGCTGATCATCTTATCGAAGGAAATTATGAGCACAATACAGGAATTCAAATATTGGATTGTTTCAAAGAAAAAAATCTTTCTTACGAAGAAGTAGAAATGGTTTTACTTGGAAATCACGGTCCGTTTGCATGGGGAAAAAATGCAGCTAAAGCAGTTTATAACTCTAAAGTATTAGAGGTTTGTGCTGAAATGGCTTATTTGACTTTGCAAATTAATCCGGCTGCTCCAAGATTGAAGGATTCTTTAATTAAAAAACATTACGATCGTAAGCATGGAAAAGATGCTTATTACGGACAATAATTTAGGTTTGTAGTTTAGGGTTTTTGGTTTAAAACGATAAACGCTAAACGACAATTAATTAACAACAAACAATAAATAATAAACAATAAACATTTAGATAAAATGATAGATATTTCTAAAAAAGAAATTTGGTTTGTAGTAGGTAGCCAAAATTTATATGGAGAAGAAACTTTAAAACAGGTTGCTATACATTCTCAGGCAATTGCTAAAGGAATCGATGCTTCTTCTCACGTTCCTGTAAAAGTGATTTACAAATCAGTAGCAAAATCACCTAGTGAAATCACTGATATTTGTTTGGAAGCAAATACAAACAAAAACTGTATTGGTATTATCGCTTGGATGCACACTTTCTCTCCTGCTAAAATGTGGATCAATGGTTTAAGTATTCTTAAAAAGCCATTATGCCACTTACATACACAATACAACGCTGAAATTCCATGGGCTTCTATCGATATGGATTTCATGAATCTGAATCAATCCGCTCACGGAGACAGAGAGTTTGGTTACATCATGTCAAGAATGCGTAAAAAACGTAAAGTGGTTGTAGGTCACTGGGAAGATGTGCGTGTTCAACAAAAATTAGGAAACTGGTCTAGAGTAGCTTTAGGTTGGGACGAAATGCAAAACTTAAAAGTAGCGCGTTTTGGAGACAACATGCGTGAAGTTGCTGTTACTTGTGGAGATAAAGTAGAGGCTCAAATTCGTTTTGGTATGTCTGTAAACGGATATGACTCTTCTGATATCGTTAATAAAATGAAATTAGTTACTGATGCGCAAGTAGATGCTTTAGTAGCGGTTTATGAAGAATCATACAATTTAGCTCCAAAATTGCAAAAAGGAGGAGAGCAAAGACAATCATTATTAGATGCTGCTAAAATCGAATTAGGTTTGAGAGCATTCTTAGAAGAAGGTGGTTTTGGTGCTTTCACTGATACTTTCGAAAACTTAGGAGAATTAAAACAATTACCGGGAATTGCAACTCAGCGTTTAATGGCTGATGGTTACGGTTTTGGTGGAGAAGGTGACTGGAAAACTGCTGCAATGGTTCGTGTTTTAAAAGTAATGAACATTGGTCTTGAAGGAGGAACTTCTTTCATGGAAGATTATACATACCACTTCACACCTGAGAAATCATATGTTTTAGGTTCTCACATGTTGGAAATCTGTCCTTCTATCACTGACGGAAAACCTTCTTGTGAAATTCACCCATTAGGAATTGGTGGAAAAGAAGATCCTGTTCGTTTGGTATTCAATTCGCCAGCTGGAGATGCTATCAACGTATCATTAGTAGATATGGGAACTCGTTTCCGTTTAATCGTTAACGAAGTAACTGCTGTAAAACCAATGGCTGATTTACCAAAATTACCGGTTGCTCGTGTACTTTGGGATTGTAAACCAAACTTGGATATCGCTGCTACTGCTTGGATTTTAGCAGGTGGTGCGCACCATACAGTATACAGCCAGGCGGTTACTACTGAGTTCATGGAAGATTTTGCTGATATTGCTGGAATCGAATTAGTAGTTATTGACAACGATACTAAAATTCGTTCTTTCAAAGAAACTTTGAATGCAAATGAAGCTTACTACCATTTATTTCAAACTGGATTGTAATCTTTTTTAGAAACAAATTTACCAAGTCATAAAGTCAAAAGTTAATGTTACTTTTGGCTTTATGGCTTCTCTATTATCATTAACCTAATAAAATAAAAATTATGAATCTATTAAAAAGTTGTGTCTTAGGATTGGCTGTTATTACTACAGCAGGACTTTCTGTTCAATGTAAAGGGGAAAAGAAAGAAAACCAGGAACAAAATGTTGCTCAAAAAGATAGTGTAACCATTGAAAAATCTGAGTACGGAACTACTGCCAAAGGAGAAAAGATTGACAGCTACAAGTTGAAAAATCAAAAAGGGATGGAAGTAGATATTATGACTTATGGAGGAATTATTACTTCTTTAAAAGTGCCTAACAAAGCTGGGGTTTCTGAAGAAGTGGTAATCGGTTTTAATAATTTCGAACAATATACTAAAGACAATCCTTATTTTGGAGCTTTAATCGGTCGTTATGGAAATCGTATTGCTAAAGGTAAATTTACTTTGGATGGTAAAGAATACAAATTGGCTACTAATAATGGTAAAAATGCTTTACACGGAGGTCCGGAAGGATTCCACAGAAGAATATGGACTGTTGAAGAGGCTAAAGGTGGTAATGCTGCAGTTTTAAAATTGAAGTATATCAGTAAAGATATGGAAGAAGGTTATCCTGGAAATCTAACGGTTTTTGTTACTTACACTTTAAATAATGACAATTCTTTGGATGTGCAGTATGAGGCTACAACTGATAAGAAAACAGTTGTGAATCTTACACAGCATTCTTACTTCAACTTATCTGGCGATTTCACTAAAACAATCTTAAATAATGAGGTTACGATTGATGCAGATAAGTTAGTTCCTGTAGATGCTGATCTTATTCCAACAGGTAAATTAGATGATGTAACGAATACTCCTTTTGATTTCAGAAAACCAAAAGCAATTGGTAAAGATATTGAAGTAACAAATGACCAATTGAAAAAAGGATTGGGTTACGATCACTGCTGGGTATTGAATAATCAGGACAAAGGATTCCGTTTTGCAGCTTCTGCTTATGAGCCAACTAGTGGTAGATTATTAGAAGTGTATACTGACCAACCTGGAATTCAATTGTACACTGGGAACTTCTTAGACGGAACTTTACCAACAAGAGATGGTAAAACTTACGCACACAGAACCGGACTTTGTTTAGAAACACAACATTATCCGGATTCTCCTAACCAAAAAGATTTCCCAACTACGGTTTTAAATCCGGGAGAAAACTATAAAACTAAAACTACTTTCAAATTTTCTACTAAATAATGTAGTAAACAGACTTAGTTTAAGCTATACAACCTGTCTCGTTTTAAATGAGGCAGGTTTTTTTGTGCTTTTCAGTTAAATATATTTCATACATATACAAGAGTAGTTTTTAGGAGCTCTTTCCTGCTATCCGCTGCAATCTTGTTTACCGAACGCCGGCAAACAAGGATTTCCGCTTCTATCAGGGCTAGGTGAATGGTATTAAAAACAACTTCAGGTTATAAATCCCTTAGCGAACCTTTGTGTTTTCTTAGTGGATCTTTGCGAAAAAGCTACAAAACACACATTCATCTGTCTAAAATCCTACAAAGGTTAAAAAACTCAAAAAATAAGTTTCACGTTTTCAGTTGATTAAAAAAAAGATTAAAAATACTTTAAAAAAGTCATTGTCAAAACGAATAAAGGTTCTACTTTTGCACCCGCAACAACGCAGACGTTCTTTAAAATACTGACAGACTAACAAAGTAAAATAGAAATTAATTTCTAAAAAAAAAGCTTTAAAAAGTTTGTGAGATTTAAAAACGGATGTTACATTTGCACCCCGCAAAACGCGCAAGTTATTTGAAAGACTGGAAAGAAAATTGAAGAAAAACGGAA